>Ga0268298_10000465_pt1 | contig 52345 bp, 33 predicted proteins | sample WWTPWeurt_MetaG_FD_194462 | JGI IMG/M metagenome (GOLD analysis project Ga0268298, IMG submission 194462) | Activated sludge microbial communities from WWTP in Nijmegen, Gelderland, Netherland - WWTP Weurt | ecosystem: Engineered > WWTP > Aerobic digester > Activated sludge | place... | reverse complement strand
CCCAGCCCCATTGCTGCCGGTCGCCCGCGTAGTTGAAGTCGCGGCCGAACAGCCAGAGCTCGGCGCCGACGCGAGCGGCCTCGTCGATCACGCTGCGCGGCGCCATCGGATCGCTGACGATCACCGGTTTGCCGGGCCGCATGATGCCGGCCTTCTCGCGCCCGATCGATTCGCGGTCGGGGCCGAGGAATTCCATGTGGTCGAGATCGATGCTGGTGATGACGGCGCAGTCGGCATCGAAGGCATTCACCGCATCGAAGCGCCCGCCCAGGCCGACCTCGAGGATCACCAGATCCAGCGGCGCATGCGCCAGCAGCCGCGCGATGGCCAGCGTGGTGAACTCGAAGATGCTCAGCGTGATCTCGCCACGCGCCGCCTCGACGGCCTCGAAGTGCGGCAGCAGGTCCGCCGCGGCCACCATGCTGCCGTTGACGCGGCAACGCTCCTCGAAGTGCACGAGGTGCGGCTTGGCATACAGGCCGACGCGGTAGCCGGCCTGCAAGGCAATGGCCTCCAGCATCGCGCAGGTGGAGCCCTTGCCGTTGGTACCGGCCACCGCGATCACCGGCACGTCGAACTTCAGCCCGAGACGCGAACGCACCTCGACCACCCGCTCCAGGGACAGGTCGATCTCGGTGGGGTGCATGGCGGCGCAGTGCGCCAGCCATTGGTCGAGGGTCTGCGGCATGGTCGAAGCGCGCAATGGTAGGGCAAGCGCAGCTCAGGTCGCCCGACCCGCTGCACCCCTCAGCGACGATTCCAGCCGCCTTCGAGCGCTCCCTTGGTACCTGGCCTGGCAAACATCGACAGGCGCGCCGCGGCCTGCCACTGCATCAATTCTTCCTTGACAGTCAGCCCCTCCTCGTCGTCGACGGGCAGCGGATTCGACTCCTTCGGATCCGTCGCGAGGTCGAAGGCCTGCAGCGGGCCGCGGTCGAAGTCGTAGATGTACTTCCTGGAGCCTCGACGCATGCCAAGGTACGAAGACTCGATGGAGCCAGAGTAGAACAGTTTGCGCTTCGGATCCGGCGCGGAGAACATTGACTTTCCCGGCAGGCGCGCCCCCTCGATGGCGAACCCGAGCAGGTCCGCGATCGTCGGAACGATGTCGACCTGCTGGCGCGCCCCTTCGACCACGCCCTTTACCCTCGCGTCCCCCGGCGCATAGACGGTGGCGGGAACGTGAACACCCTCGTCGTACAGCGCATTGAACACCTGGTTCATCGCATGCTCGCCGAAGAATTGACCATGATCGCCGACGAATACGAAGATCGTGTCCTGCAGGACATCGGCTCGCTTCAGCTCCGCAAGCAGGTGCTCCAGGACACCGTCGATGTAGCTCAGACAGTTCAGGTAGGACTGATGGCGCTGGTCCGACGACTCGACGCCGCTGGACTCGACCGCGTAGCTGCGCCTGACCCAGCCTTCCGGGAGCGTGTAGGGGTGATGCCCGATATTGGTCATGATCGCCGCGAAGAAGGGCTGGCCGTGCTGGCGGGCGCTCGCCGCCCATTGCACGATGGGCTCGACCATGACCTCGTCCGGCGCACCCATGTAGCCGACCCGGGACTCCTCGCCTCGCCTGAAATCGCGCTCCGAGCGGATCGTCTCGAAGCCCAGCGCCTTCACCACTTCGATCTCGTTGAGCAGGCCGAGATGGGTCGGCGTGAAGAACCCGGTCGCGTATCCCTGCTCCCGCAACGCGTGGGCCAGCCCGCGAATGCGCGGCTTCTTCGCGTTCTCGCGGCTCCACTCGGCGGTCCCTTCGTTCGTGAGCGGGTATTGCCCCCCGACAACGGCCATCCAGGCGCCGGCCGTGCGAGGGACGACCGCCGACATGTCGCGCACGCTCATGCCCTCGGCCGACAACCTGGCCAGAAAGGGCATGCTCGCGAGACCGGCGACATGCATCGGCGTCGAACTCGCCCGCACCGACTCCATCATCACGATGACGACGTTCTTCCTTTGCGTTGCCGGCGTCGGCACGAATCGCATGCCGGCGCTGTACCAGGGCGGCCTGCCTTCCTTCTCGAAGGCGCGATCGACGTTGCGCTCTGCCTGTAGCATCGGCGAGCCGAAGCCAGTTCTCGCGAAGCTGAGGAACGTCGCCTCCGTGAAGCGCTCCAGCGGCATGCGATCGGCGGGCAGCAGGGGCAGCACGAGCGCGACAGCGCCGCCGACGGCCGCGATCAAGCCCAACCTGGGTTGAACGGAGTTCGGCGACGCTGCCAGCACACGGTTTCGGCGCAGCAGCAGCCACGCCGCCGCGGACACGACGAAGCCCGCAAGCAGCGCGACCCGCAGCGGCGTGGCTTCGGAGCGGATCAGCGGCAGCAGGTCGGACAGGTTGCCCGCGCTGAACAGCAGCACGGGTGCGCTGAAGGGTTGCCCCGTCGCGAGCAGGTAGCAAAGGTCGATGGCGATCATCCCGCACAGTGCCACGATCACGCCTGCCAGTATCCCGATCAGCATCGCTCTCCACCTGCTAGGGCACAGGCGCAGCAATGCGCCACAGACCAGCACGATCGCAGCGACCGCCAGCGGTTCGCGCCATGAGACGGCAAGGAAGACCCGGAGTTCGCCCGCCGAATTGCCGAGCCACTCGAGCAGGATGACAATCGGATTGCGATGCGGCGGCAAGGCGAACCGAAGGACAGCCATCGACACGAGCACCGCCCCCGAGGCCAGCACGAACAACCAACTCCGAAGCCTCCGGCGAAGCACTCGCGTCATGAGGGCTCCGACGGCCACCGCAATGGCGAGCCGTGGCCAGCCGAATCCCATCAACCACTGGGCATACGCCTTCGGGCCATCATCGTCGGGCCCTGTACCGAGCCACGTGATGTTCGTGTACTGCACCTTGAACAGCTTGGCAATGATCAGGCACCACACCAGTGGCAGCGCCAGGCGCCATGCGGCACTCCAGGCGTGAAAGCTCGCGTCGGGACGCGCCGGGGATCGGTTTTCGTTCATGGTGGGTCTCGCCGACATCAGCGGATTGTCTTCGCAGGCGAAGCGCCTGTTGAGCACTCGCGTCGGGGGGCGGCTTGCGCCGCGTCCGAATCCGGCTGGACGAGCGCCACCGACGCGCTCGCGCCTTCGGTCTCGACAGGCCAGACCCTGACCGACTGCTCGCCGATCCGCAAGTCCACCGGCTGCGCCTCGAATCCCACGTCCAATTCGGCCGGCGACACGCTCAACCCAAGGCCCACGGCCTTCAACGCGGCCTCCTTGCGGGTCCACAGGTCGAGGAAGGCCCGCCGCCGCGCCGCCAGCCCAATCGCGTTCCATTGACACCGTTCTGCCGGGCAGAGACACGCGGCAACCAAGTCTCCGTCCGCTTCCATCATGCCGGCCAGTTCGAGATCGACCCCGACCGGCGCAGCGCGGCTCAACGCGATCAGGGCGAGCCCCCCGCTGTGGCTCAGGTTGAAATGGCAACGATCCGGCTCATCGACCAGGCAGGGCTTCCCGTTGCCGTCCTCGGCCAGGCGCAAGGCGGCGAGATCGGCGCCCAGTGCTGCGGCGAGCAGGTGCCTGAGCGCCAACCGGGACGCCAGGTAGCGGCGCCGGTCGCGCTCGAAGCGGAAGCGGCTGGCGCGCCACGCGTCACGCTCCTCGCGCGCAGTGCAATCGGCCCGTTGCGCGAGCAGGTCGAGATCGATCCGGTGGATGGAAACCCACTCACCCGCCACAGTCTCGACGGCCTGCACGCACGCGGCGATGGCATCGAGCGACATCGAAGCGCCCTCACTTCTGCAGATCGAGGCAATAGCCGCTGTAGTGCCTGAGGCTGTAGTCGGGGCGGAACGGGATGGTCATCGGCTTGTCCGGATTGATCCACGTTTCCCGCAGCCGATAGCCTAGTTGCGTCAGCCCTCGCACCACCCCGGCCTGCGTCTGGATGCGATAGGGGCAGAACGCCGTGCCGAGGCTGTTGACGGTGAAGAACTGATGCTCGGGATGTACCGCCGCCGTGTTGATGACGATGCGCCGCGGGAGCGTGCGATAGGTCGAGAGCAGCTCGCCGAGCGTGCGCGGCAGATACTGCAGCACGCCGGAGGCCAGCAGGATCTCGCTGCCCTCGCCGTCCTCGAAGCGGTCGGTGAATTTCAGCTGGCGCGCATCGCCGCGCTGCTCGGCCAGCTCGCGGCCGTGCTTCGCCATCGCCGGCACGTCCTGCACCAGCCACGCAAGATCGACGTGTCGCGCCAGGTGCTCGCGAAAGGCGAGAAACTTTATGCCGATCGCGCCGCCGACATCGAAGACGCCCTTCAGCCCTTCGTCGAGCGAGCGGTTGATCCAGTACAGGGCCGGGTAGTCGTGCGCGGCCAGGCGCACATGATGGTCGTAGAGCTGCGCGGACTCCGCATTGTCGTAGCCGGCCTGCCCGAACTCGCGCGCGGCCGCCGCGGCCTCATCCCACGTCGGGTGGACACCGAAGAAGAGATTCTCGTTGCGGTTGGCGATGAAGGCCCCGCGCGCCTGCCGCTGCACGAGGGCGCGGATGCCGGGGGCACCCGCCAGCGCGTCGACGCGGCGGTGCAGCGAATCGATCAAGGTCTTGCCTGTCATGGGGCCTCCAGGTGCCTCTCGCCAGCGGCTCGGCGCCGCGCGAAGCCGGCCGCCCACTCGAGCACGGCCGACTGCAGCGTGCGTTGCGCGGCCAGACTGCTGAGCATGTGGTCCAGCATGGGCAGGTGCCGGTACTCGACCTTGGCGACGAACGGCTCCCCGGCGAATGCGTCGCGGAACTGCTCCGCGTAGCTGTAGTACGCCGGGAAACTGCCCCCGTACACGAACTCCAGCCTGACGCCGCGGCCGACCAGCTTGTTCACGTCCGCGACGAACTCGTCCTTCGGCGGATTCTCCGCGTCCAGGTTGGCGAACGCCGCCGTCGAGGCCTCCTCTCCCTGCGCTTTGGGCCGAAGCCGACGGCCCAGCGCCCGCAGCGCCGCCACGACGGCCCGGGCAGGCCCGACCACGCGAGCACGCTTGGCCAAGTAGACCGGTGTCGTCCAGCGGCTGCGATAGTAGAACTTGTCGTACATGAAGGCGCCGACGACGCGTTCGTCCACGCAGGCAATGCGGTAGGCGTTCACCGCGCCCGAGCAGATCCCCATCACGATGAAGCGGCGCGCACCGGTCGTGCGCTCGAGTTCGTCGAACGCGCAGCGCATGCTTGCGAGAATGCGCTCGCGTGCGCTCGATGACTCGCCCACATACTTGCTGTCGCCAACGCCGGCGAGGTCGAAGCGCAGCGTCGGGATGCCGTCCTCCGCCAGGGCCCGCGCCAACTTGACGCTGAAGCGGTGCGGCCCGATCCGGTAGATCAGGCCGGCATTCGGGATCAGGCAGGCGACCTGCGGCGCCGCGCCGTCGCCCTCGCGCTGCGTCAGGATCCCGACATGCGAGCCCTCCGGGCCGAAGACCTGCGCCTCTTCACGCACAGGCATCGGTGATCTCCCTGGTTAGTTGCGCAGCCAGCTTGCCGGGCAGCAGCGTGCCGTCTTCCGGAATGTCCGCGGGCCAGTCGACGGGCTCGGCGGCCGCAAGCAGCCGTGCCGACTCCGCCCTCCCCTTCAGGCCGGGAATCGCGGCTTCGTCGAGCACGACGCTCGCCTGCGTCGCGAGCGGGCCCAGCAGCGCACGCCAGTCCGGCTCGATCAGCTCGCGACGCAGCGCGCCCGAGATGGCGATACCGAAGGCTTCGTCGCGGAAGGCCTCGGGATCTCGCGCAGCGCGACCGGCCGCGTCGATGTGCGCCATCTGCCCGAGTTCGGCATCGAGCATCGCTACATGCCGGCGCCGAAGTTCGTCGAGGTAGGCCGCGCCATCGAGAATCGGCTCGCACAGCACGAGCCGCCGCAGCGCCGGCGGGGCCGCCGATGCGGCGAGCATGCAGGCGTTGGCGCCCAGCCGCAGCCCCATCCAAACGATGCGGCTGCGGCCCGACCACGCCGCCAGGTGCTCATGCGCCGTCAAGACGTCGCTTTGCCAGCCGGCCAAGTCGAGCTGCTCGTCGTTGCCGAGCGAGTCTCCGGCACCGTAGGGGTCGAAGCGCATCACGGCGATGCCGTTGCGCGCCAGGCGCTCGGCCAGGACGCGCAGCAGCCGATGGGCTCGCACCATCTCGAATCCGAACGGCGGACACAGAAGCACCGCCGCGCTTCCCGTAGCCTCGGCGGGGTGCAGGCATGCGTACAGGCGGCGATTCGGCGTGCCGATGTAGAGGGGCGTCATCGCTCGCGCATCACCCCAAGGTCAACGCGCGCCACGACGGAACAGGCGCGCGAATACGCCCTTGGGCTGGGCGGCCTCCTTCGCCTCGTCGCCCGACGCCAGCGCCTCGACCGCCTCGGCACGCTCGGCGACCTGCCGCAGCGTGCCCGCGACGACGTGCTGCGGCGCGATCCGCACACCGAAACGGCGTTTGGCCTGGTCGACGAAGCGCATCGCCAGCAGCGAGCTCCCGCCCAGATCGAAGAAGTTGTCCGCGACGCCGATGTCCGACACCGAGACGCCCAGCAGTTCGGCCCACAGCATCGCCAGCTGGGACTCGAGCAGGCTCGTCGCCGCCGGAGCGCCGGCACGAGCGCTCGGCGCCGCGACATCGCCGACGCCGGCGTCGCTCGCTGCGCCACGCTCGGTGCTCGCGCGGCGCAGCCAGGTCTGCAGGCCGTCGCGGTCCGCACCCGGCGATTCGACGAGCTGGCGCAGCGATTGCCCCGGGCCGGCCACGGCGCGCAGCGCCAGGCCGTGCAGCCGGTCGAACAGCATCCGCACGGTCGCCGCATCGAACAAGGCGGTGTCGTAGGTGAAGCCGCCGGCCAGGCCGTTGTCCCACTCCAGGAACCACAGGCCCAGTTCGGCCGGCGAGCCCTTCTGCATGACCGGCAGCGACGAGTGCTGCAGCGGGCCCCAGTGGCGGGGCCGCATGCGCACGTCCTGGAACGAGAACATGCTCTGGTACACCGGCGCGCCGCGGGCAAACCGATCGAACTCGGGCTCCTGGAGCAAGCGCTCCAACGGGACGTCCTGGTGCGACAGGGCGTGAGTCAGCTCCTGCTGGACGCGACCGATGTAGCTCTCGAAGCTCAGCTCGAACGCCTGCGGAATCACCGTGGGAACGACGTTGACGAAGAAACCCATGACGGGGTCGAATTCCTGCGAGACGCGCCCTCGCACGGGGACCCCGAGCACGACCTTCCCGTCACCGACCAGCTCGGCGAGAACGAGCGCGTACAGCGACAGCACGACGGTGTTCAGCGTGCAGCCCTGCTGCGACGCGATGGCGTGCAGGCGTCGGGTGATCTGTTCGTCCAGATTGACCCATTCGGTGTCCGCGCTCGCCGAGCCTCCGGCGCGCCGGGGCCGATCGGTCGGAACCAATGCGGTGCCCGGCATCGCCGCGCACTTCTTCTTCCAATAGCCCAGCTGATCGGCGCAATCCTCGCTGGCCAGCCACTCGCCGAACCACACCGAGAAGTCGACCAGGGAGTGCGACGGCTTGGCGAGGCGGGACTCGCGCTTCTCGACCTCGGCAGCGTAGAGCTCGGACATCTCCTCGTACATCAGATCGAAGGACCAGCCGTCCCAGATGATGTGGTGCGCCATGAAGAAGAAGACGTGCTCGGTCGGGCTCAGGCGATAGAGCCCGACCCGGAACAGCGGGGCCGACGCGATCGCGATCGGGTCGTCGATCCGCTGCTGCAGGCGCTGCATCAGTTCCGCCTCGCGCGCCTCGGCGGCCAAGCCGCTGAGGTCTTCGAGCGGCAGTTCGACGTCCAGATGCGGCAGCACCTCCTGCACGAATCCGTCGCCGCGGCGAACGATCTGCGTGCGCAACGCGGCCTGGCGATCGACCATCTTGCCGAAAGCCGCGCGGAAGGCCTGCAGATCGAGCGCTCCGGCGAGCCGATGCGCCGACGGCGTGTTGTACAGAACCCGCCCGGGATACAGCTCCTCGGCGAAGCGCATGCTCTCCTGCATCAGCGTCAGCGGCGCCTCGCTCTGTCCCGCCAGCCGGCGCAGCGACGGCCGCTTGGAGCGCGCCTGATCGAGCGCGCCGTGTTCCAGCGCCCGCGCCAGCTGTTCGACCGTCGGATGCGTGAGGATGAGGCGCATCGGCACGTGCTCGCCCGTTTCGCGCGAGAGGCGTGCGGCGAGCTGCGCTGCCAGGAGCGAGTGCCCTCCGAGCGAGAAGAAGTTCTCGTCGACGCCGACGCTGGGCAGCGAGAGCACCTGCTGCATGGTGCGCACCACCATCAGCTCCATGTCGGTGCGCGGCGCCAGCACGGGCCCGCGCGCCGCCGTCGCGGAGGGATGCGGCAGCCGCTTGCGGTCGACCTTGCCGTTGGGCAGCAGCGGAATCTCGCCCAGCTCGACGAAATGATGCGGCACCATGTAGTCGGGCAGCGTCCGCTTGAGGAACTCCTTGGCGTCCCTCGCCTTGACGCCCTCGCCGCGCGGCACCACGTAGGCCACGATGCGCGGATCGCCCGGCGAGTCCTCGCGCACGATGACCACGCACTGGCCCACGCCCGGGTGCCGCGCCAGATTGGCCTCGATCTCGCCGAGCTCGATCCGGTAGCCGCGCACCTTGACCTGGAAGTCGAGCCGCCCCATGTGCTCGAGCAGGCCGTCGTTGCGCCAGCGCCCGCGGTCGCCGGTGCGGTAGATGCGCTCGCCCGGCGCTGCCGGGTCGGCGATGAAGCGTTCCGCGGTGAGCTCCTCGCGCTTGAGGTAGCCGATCGCGACGCCGTCGCCGCCGATGAAGATCTCGCCTGGCACGCCGATCGGGCACGGCGCGAAGCGGGCGTCCAGCACGTGGATCTGCGTGTTCGCGATCGGTGCGCCGATGCGGATGCCCTGGCGCTGGCGCGGCACGCGCCAGCAGGTCGACCACACCGTGGTCTCGGTGGGCCCGTACATGTTCCAGGTCTCGCCGGTGCGCTCGATGAGCTGTTCGGCGAGGTCGTCACCGAGCGGCTCGCCGCCCACCAGCGCCTTGAAGCGGCCGTGGCCGACCCAGCCGGCCTCGATCAGCACGCGCCAGCCCGATGGCGTGGCCTGCAGCACGGTGGCATCGTGCTTCTCGATCAGCGCGCGCAGGCGCTGGCCGTCGAGGACGCTCTCGCGGTCGGCGATGATCACCTGCGCGCCGAGCGTGAGCGGCAGGAACAGCTCCAGAACGGCGATGTCGAAGCTGGTGGTCGTCACGGCCACCAGGCGGTCATCGGGCCGCAGGCCCGGTTCGCGCGCCATGCTGGCGAGGAAGTTCGACACCGCACGCTGCGGCACGGCCACGCCCTTGGGCTTGCCGGTGGAGCCGGAGGTGTAGATCACGTAGGCGGCGGCCTGCACGTCGCGCGCCTCGCAGGGGCAGTCGGCCCGCGGCGCAAGTTCGTCGACATGCAGCGTCGGGAAGCGGGCGAGCGCCGGCAGCGTGACCGTGCGGTCGGTGACCACGCAGGCGAGCGCGGCGTCCTCGGCCATGTGGACGAGCCGCTCTTCCGGGAAGGCGGGGTCGAGCGGCACGTAGGCCGCGCCGGTCTTGAGGATGCCCAGCATGCCGGCCAGCAGGCCGACATTGCGCCCGCAGGCCATGCCGACCAGCTGCCCGGCGCCGACGCCGCGCTCGGCGAGCGCCGCGGCCACCGCGTTGGCGCGCTGCTCCAGCTCGCGGTAGGTGAGGCGGCTGTCGCCTGCGACGATGGCCACCGCGTCGGGCGTGCGCGCCACCTGCGCCGACACCAGCGCCTCGATGCGCTGGTCGGCCGGATAGGGCATCGCGGTCGCGTTGAAGGCCGCGAGCCGTTCGCGGTCGGCACGCGTCGCGCCGAAGAGTTGCCCGACCGCCTGGGTCGGCTGCGCCACGGCGCGCTCCAGCACCTCGCGGTACAGGTCGAGCCAGCGCTGCACGGTCTCGGCGTCGAACAGGTCGGTGTTGTACTGGCACTCGAGCACGATCGCGCCGCCGGTCTGCGTGGCGTTGACGAACAGCTCGAAGTTCTCGAACGCGCGCGGGTTGGCGCGCAGCGACACGTCCACGCCGGGTGCGGCGAGGTCGGCCGGGGCTATCGGCGAGTCGATGTTGAATTGCACCGACACCAGCGGCAGCCGGCTCGCATCGCGCGTGATCGCCAGTTTGCTCAGCAGCCGGCCGAAGGTGCACGACTGGTGTTCGTAGGCATCCAGCACCGCCGTGCCGGCGCGACGCAGCAAGGCGCCGACCGACTCGGCAGGATCGACCGCCATGCGCACCGGCAGCAGGTTCACGCAGTGGCCGACCAGCTCGTTGGCATCGCGCGCCGCCTGGCCCGCCGACGGCACGCCGACGACGACCTCGCCCGACTCGTCGGACCCCAGGCGCGACATCAGGGCACCGAACAGGCCGAACATCGTCGCGAACAGGCTCGTGCCGTTGGCAGCGCCGAGCTTGCGTACCGATTCCACGAGCGCGGGCTCGATGCGCAAGTCTTCGCGCCGCGACGCGAACGTGCGCACGCTGCGGCGCGGCCGGTCGGTGGGCAGGTCGAGCGTGGGCACGCCACGGTCGAACACCGACACCCAGTAGCGCTCGTCGGCCGTCGCCTGTTCGGCCAGCGCCGGATCGTGCTCGCCCAGTGCATAGTCGCCGAAGCTGTCGACCTGCGGCAGGTCGGCCGTGCCGCGGCCGCTGCACAGGCCGGCGTAGATGCGCATCAGGTCGCGCGCGAGCACGGCGAACGACCAGCCGTCGCAGACGATGTGGTGGGCGCTGAGGATGAACTCGTGGCGATCCGGCGCCAGGCACAGCAGCGTGGCACGCACCAGCGGGCCATGGACCAGATCGAAGGGCTCCATCACGGTGGCCTCGCGCCGCCGCGCCGCCTCGCGCTCCTGCTCGGCCGCGCTCTGCCCGGAGAGATCGACGATCTCGGCCTGCAGCGCGCCACGCGGCGCGATCAGCATGTTCATGCCATCGCCAGCGATGGTCGAGCGCAGCGACTCGTGGCGATCGCTCAGGGCGAGCAGCGAGTCCTGGAACTCCTGCACGCGCAAGGTGCCGCGGATGTCCAGCGAGACGGATTCGTTGAAGGCGAGCGAGGCCTCGCGGCCCAGCTGGTCGGCCAGCCAGAGCTCGCGCTGCGCGTCCGTGGTCGGCACGGCGCGCGCCAGCTCGGGCGTCGCGAACGGGTCGTAGTCGACTTCGGTCAGGTGGACGTCGGAATGCATGGTCGAGCTCATTGGCCATCCACCTTGATGTACTTGCCGGGCATGGCGGGGTTGGCCACGTACCACGCCGGCCGGCCGTCGGGATCACGGCCCAGACGGGCGCCGGGCACCGGCGGGCGCGAGGCGTCGAGTTCCAGCGCCGGGGCGCTGACGCGGCGCGGGAGGAAGTCGGCCTCCTGCAGCTCGGCCACCGCCTCCTTGAACGCGGTCTTGATGACCGCGATGTCCTGCGCCGTGTGCGCCGTCGTCATGAAGCAAGGGAAGTTGTCGAGGATGTGGCACTCGCGGTTGCGCATCATCGGGAACAGCAGATCCTGCAGCGGGTGATCCTCCTCGAAGAAGATCTTCCAGACCGAAGCGAAGCTCTTCAGCACGATCGGCGCGCCGACTTCGCGGCAGAAGGCGTTCAGTTCGTCCACCATCGCGGCGGTGCGCCGCGTCAGGCCGGCCTGCAGCTCGGGCCCTTCGCGCTTGAGGTGCTCCAGCACCGCCTTGGCCGCGACGAGAGCCAGCGGGTGGCGCACGAAGGTGCCGGCGAAATAGGTCACGCCCACCGTCGGCACGGAGTCATCACCATACTCCCAGTGCCCGCCGTCCAGCGCGTCCATGTACTCGCGCTTGCCCGCGATCACGCCGATCGGGAAGCCGCCGCCGACCACCTTGCCGTACGAGGCCAGGTCGGCCTTGATGCCGAACAGTGCCTGGGTGCCGCCCGGGTGCGCGCGGAAACCGGTCACCACCTCGTCGAAGATCAGCAGTGCGCCCGACTTCTCGGTCAGCGTGCGCAGCTCGCGCAGGAATTCGCGCGGCTGGAAATCCGGCCGGCGGCTCTGCACCGGCTCGACCAGGATGGCCGCGAGATCCTCGGCGTTGTCCTTGAGCCACTGGAGCGTCTCCGGCGTGCCGTAGTCGAGCACCGCGATGTTCTCGACCGCGTTCGAGAGAATGCCCGGAGCAGCCGGCACGGCGGTCTTGCGCTTGGTGCCGCGCGCCAGCACCTCGTCGAAGATGCCGTGGTAGGAGCCGGTGAACATCACGATCTTGCTGCGGCCGGTGACGGTACGCGCGATGCGCACGCATCCCATCACGGCTTCCGAGCCGGTGTTGCACAGCCCAGCGCGGTCGAAGCCGGTCAGCTCGCACATGAGCTTGGCCACCTCGCCGGCAAGCGGGTGCTGCGGGCCGATGTCGTAGCCGCTGTCGATCTGCTTGCGCACCGCATCGAGAACGAAGTCGGGCTGCCAGCCGAACATGCTCATGCCGAAGCCGCTGAGCGCGTCGACGTACTCGTTGCCGTCGAGATCCCACATGCGCGCTCCCTTGGACCGCTCGACGACGATCTGGTAGACGATCTCCTTCAACTGCGGCCTGAAGCCGTTGATGACGCGCGGATCGGCAAGGTGCGGCCGGTGCTCGACCGTGTAGTCCTTTGACTTGCGGGTCTTCTCGACGTAGCGACGCATGAACGCATCGAGGCGCGCACGCTGGCGCTCGGTCAGCTCGGTGCCGCCGCTGTGGATGCGCGCGATGGCTCCGAAGGCCTTCTTCACGTCGTAGGTCCGATGCGCCAGCGTCGCGTCGTCCTCCGCGGAGGCTGGCGCAACGGGCGCTGCGGGAGCGGCCTGGGCTGCGGGCGCGGGCACCGCGGGCGTCGCCATGGCCGGTACCGGCACAGCTGCAGCCGCAGGAATCATCTGCGCAGGCATAGGCTGGCCCTGCAACAGCGAGAGCTGCTGCGACATCAGCAGCATCTGCTGCTGGATGACCTGTTGCACCAGCGAGCCGGCTTGGCTCGCTGCAGCGACGGGCAGCGCCGCCGGCATCAGCACCGCCTGCGTGGCCTGCATGGCCGGCGCCGCAGCGGCCATCGCCGGAGCAGCCGTGACGGCAGCCTGCGGTGCGGCAGCAGGCACGGCGCTCGGCGCCTCGGCAGGCAGCACCTGGTCCAGATGTTCGGCGAGCGCGTCGAAGCTGCGATAAGTCTCCATCAGCTGCCGGAAGGTGATGCCGAGCGCGAACTCCTTCTTCAGGCGCATCGCCACCTGGGTCAGCGTGAGCGAGTCCAGACCCAGTTCGACAAACGAGTCCGAGGCAGCAGACTCGGCAAGATCCAGCCCCGAGACATCCTCGAACACGCCGCGCAGTCGCTGGACCAATGCAGGTCGGCGGCCGGATTGCTGAGTGGCATTGGCGGACGAGACGGGAGTGGACATGGGAACCTCGGAGTTGAAACTGTCTGCCGCTTGCGGCTGCGCACTGGCGGGAAGAACGGAACTCGGTGCCGCCGCGGCCAGGGCATCGACCCAGAAGCGTTGGCGTTCGAACGGATAGGTGGGGAGCACGACGCGCCGCGCGTGCGAGTGCCAGGCCGCGGCCGTCTTGGGCTCGAGGCCCATAGACCACAACTGGCCTTCGGCTTCGCGCAAGGCCGCGAGCTCGCGCTGCGGCTGATCGGCCAGCGAGGGCACCGCCATCGGGATGCTCGTCCCCTGACGATGCTGACGCACCAGGGTCGACAGGCTGCCGCGCGGACCGGCCTCGACGAACACCGCCCCCGGCATCTCGGCCTGCAGCGTTCGCACGGCGGGCGAGAAGCGCACCGGCTTTCTCAGGTGCGCCGACCAGTAGCTGGGGTCACGCGCCTGCGCCTCGGAGAGCCTGAGGCCCGTGGCCGTCGAGATGATCGGGATTGCGGGCGCCGACAGCGCCACCGCGCGAACCGCGTGTTCGAACTCGGCGGCGGCCGGTTCCATCATCGCCGAATGGAACGCGTGCGAGGTCTGCAGACGCTGCGAAACCATGTTGCGCTGCGCGAGTTGCTCCGCGAAGGCCTCGATGGCGCTGCCCGGCCCGGCCACGACGCAGGCGGCCGGCCCGTTCTCGGCGGCGAGTTGAACGCCCGAGGGCAGCAGGCCCTCGAGTTCGCCGGCCGCCACACGCACCGACAGCATGCTGCCCGCCGGCATCGACTGCATGAGCTCGCCCCGCCGCGCGACCAGGCGCAATGCATCGGCGACGGACATGACACCGGCCAGTGCCGCCGCGACGTACTCGCCAACGCTGTGCCCCACCAGCGCCGCGGGACGCAGGCCCTCGCCCAGCCACAGCTTCGCGACCGCGTACTCGAGGCAGAAGAGCGCCGGCTGCGTCACGGCCGTTTGCGCCAGGCGCGCCGCGTCGTCGCCGAACATCGCATCACGCAGGCGCTGCGCCGCATCCGCCTCGAGCGCCGCGAAGCACTCGTCGAAGGCCTCCCGGGCGATCGGGCTGCGTGCGTAGAGCTCGCGCCCCATACCGGAATACTGCGAGCCCTGGCCGGGGAACATCAGCACCATGTCCGGCGCGGACGGCGCGACCGCCCGGATACGCGACGCGGCCGACTCGCGCAGCGCGGCGGCCGCTTCGGTCGCGCTGCTCGCGACCACGAACGTGCGCTGCGCGAAATCGCGGCGCCCTTCGCGCAGGGTGAACTCGACGGCCGACAGGTCGGCAGCCTGCCCGGCGCCTTCGAGCCAGTTCGCCAACCTGCTGACGGCACTCTCGAGCGCCACTGGCGTCCGCGCCGACAGGCGCAGCAGGAACGGCCCCGGCACGGTGTCCGGCGCGGGCAGCCGCGGAGCCTCTTCGAGGATGGCGTGGGCGTTCGTGCCGCCCACACCGAACGAACTCACCCCGGCTCGGCGCGGCTGCGCGCCACGCGGCCAAGCCTGCGTGCAGCCCCTCACCACGAAGGGGCTGTGCTCGAAGTCGATCTTGGGGTTGGGCGTGGTGAAGTGCGCCGTGGCCGGAATGCGCTCGTTCGCCAGCGCGAGTGCGGTCTTGATGACACCGGTCGCACCGGCCGCGATCGTCAGGTGGCCGATGTTGCTCTTGACCGAACCGAGCGAGCAGAAGCTGGTGTCCGCGGTGAAGTGGCGGTACGCCTGCGTCAGTGCGGCCACCTCGACCGGATCGCCCAGCGGCGTCGCCGTGCCGTGGGCCTCGACGTACGAGACGCTGCGCGCGTCGACGCCCGCCGAGCGAAGCGCTTCCTCGACGACGGCGGCCTGTCCCTCGACGCTCGGCGCCGTGAAGCTGGCCTTGACGGCGCCGTCGTTGTTGACGGCAACGCCGCGGATGACGGCGTGAATCGTGTTGCCATCGGCCAGCGCATCGGACAGGCGCTTCAGCAGCACGACCGCGACGCCGTCGGAGAAGGTCGTGCCCTGGGCATCCGCGTCGAAGCTGCGCGTGTGGCCATCGCGCGAAAGCATGGCCCCTTCCTGGTACAGGTAGCCGCTGGCCGGAGGAGACGTCACCGAGGCACCGCCGGCCAGCGCCATCTCGCAGCGTCCGGCCTGCAGGGCGTCGAAGGCCTGCGCGATCGCCACGAGCGAGGTCGAGCACGCCGTGTGCAGCGTGATCGCCGGCCCCGTGAGATTCAGCTTGTGCGCGGTGCGCATGGCCACGAACTCTTCGTTGGCCAGCATGACCTGGAGGTCGCCGACGCGCTCGAGCTTGTCCGGATGCGCGAGAACATGACGCTGGTAGTAGCTCGAGCTGTACTTGCCGGCAAACACGCCGATGCGGCCGGCGAATTTCTCCGGCACGTGCCCTGCCCGCTCCAGGCACTCCCACGCCGTTTCGAGGAACAGCCTGTGCTGCGGATCCATCAGCTCCGCTTCGTTGCGCGGGATGCCGAAGAAGGCGGCGTCGAACTTGTCGGCGTCATCGACGACGCCGCGCGCCGCCACGTAGTCCGGGTCATTGCGCAGCGCCGCCGGAATGGACGCGTCGAGCTCCTCCGGGCTGAAGCGGCGGATGCCATCGCGTCCTTCGTCGAGCATCTGCCAGAGCGCCTCGATATCTGCGGCGCCCGGAAAGCGGCCGGCCATGCCGACGATGGCAATCGGCTCACGCATCCCGTCGCCGCTGCGCGCAGCAGCAGCACGCTTGGCCGCGGCATCGTCGACGGCCTGCGGATGAACGCGCGCGGCGACACCACGCGCGGAAGGATCCGCGAACAGCGTCGGCACGTCGACGCGCGCATGGCCCGCATCGCGCAGGATCGCGATGACCTTCATCACCAGCAGCGAGTTGCCGCCGAGATCGAAGAAGTTGTCGAGCGCGCCGACCTGCTCGATGCCGAGCACGCGCGCGAAGGCTTCAGCAACGTCCGACTCGAGCCCCTCGGCCGGCCGCACGTAGGTGTGAGGCAGGCCTTCGGGCCGCTCGCGCGACGGCGCAGGCAGCGCCCGCCGGTCCAGCTTGCCGTTGGCGGTCAGCGGCAGGTCGGCCACACGAACCCACAGGGCCGGCACCATGTACTCTGGCAGCCCGGCCGCCAGATGCTGGCGCAGCTCGGCGGACGACCAAGCCTCGCCGGAGGGAACGACGTAAGCGACCAGTTCGGTGCCACGGCTCGGATCCTCGCGCGGAATCACCGCGCAGGCCTTCACGCCGGGATGCAGGGCGAGCGCCGACTCGATCTCGCCGGTCTCGATGCGGAAGCCACGGATCTTGACCTGGTGATCACTGCGGCCCAGGTACTCGATGTCACCGTCGGGCAGCCACCGCGCCAGATCGCCGCTGCGGTACAGGCGCAGGCTGCGGCCTTGCGGATCGACCCAATCGACGAAGCGCTCGGCGTTCAGTTCAGGGCGATTCAGATAGCCCAGCGACACGCCGGCTCCACCGACGAAGATCTCGCCGGTCACACCGACGGGAACAGGCTCGCGCAGGGCGTTGAACAGGAAGATGCACAGGTCGGGGATCGGCTCGCCGATGACGCTTCCGGTGCCGGCCTCGACGTCGGCCATGCCGATCGGCCGGTAGGTCACGTGGACGGTGGTCTCGGTGATCCCGTACATGTTGACCAGCCGCGGCTTGCGATCGCCATGCTTGCGGAACCACGGGCGCAGCATCTGGAGTTCGAGCGCCTCGCCGCCGAAGATCACGAAGCGCAGCGACAACTCCTCCACCGATTGCGGGCGCTCCTGGTCCGCCAAGATCAGCGTGCGGAACGCCGACGGCGTCTGGTTCAGGACCGTGACGCGTTCGGCGATGAGAAGGTCCAGGAACGCCGTCGGCGAACGGCTGGCGAGGAATGAAACCACGACGACCCGGCCGCCGTAGACCAGGCCACCCCAGATCTCCCAGACCGAGAAGTCGAAGGCGTGGGAGTGGAAGAAGGTCCAGACATCGTTCTCGTCGAAACCGAACCAGTGCTCCGTCGACGTGAGCAGACGCATCAGGTTGGCGTGGGTGACCTGGCAACCCTTGGGTCGGCCAGTGGATCCCGAGGTATAGATCACATAAGCCAACGATTCGGACCTGTGCAGGGACGGCAGGTTCTCGGCCTCGGCGTCACGCGCTGCGTCGGCGGCCCGGTCAACGACGATGATCTCGGCCTTCGAAGCCGGCAACCGGCCCGCGGAGGCGGCATCGGTGAGCACGACACTCGCTCCGGCGTCGCTCAGGGTGAACTCGACGCGGTCGGCTGGGTAGGAAAGGTCGATCGGGAGGTACGCGCCACCCGACTTCAGGACGGCTAGAAGCGCGACGACCAGATCGGTCGACCGCTCCATGGCCACCGCGACCAGCATGCCCGGTCGGATGCCGCTGGCACGCAGGCGCCGAGCAAGACGGTTCGCGCCGTCGTTCAGTTCGCGGTAGCTGATGGACTGGCCATCGCAGGTGACCGCCAGTGCGTCCGGGCGCTGGGCCGCCCAGCGCTCGATGCACTGGATGATCGTCTGCTCGGGCGTGCTCGGCCGTCCGATGCGTCGCTCGTGGTCCGACAGACGCCGCAGTTCGTCCGCTGCGAGAGCTGGCAACGCGCCGATCGGGCTCGCACCGGCATCGCGCAGCTGATTCCACGTCCGTTCGAATGCCCCCGCAACGATCTCCGCACAGACGGGCGCGAGAACGTGTTCGTCCACCGACATGCCGAGCGTACCGTCGCGCCCGAGCGCGCCGCACACGAGGACGCCGGACGGCCACGATGCCGGAAGCTCGGCGTCGAGATACCAGCCAATCTCCGCGTCGACGGGCGCGGCTTCCGACGCCGCGGCCGCGAGCCCCGCGGCGATGTTCCGCTGCAGCGAAAGGACGTTCTGATCACGACCGACGCTTGCTTCGATCGTCCGCCACGCGTCCGAGGCACGGACCGCGACACGCAGCGCCTCCTGACCCAGGATGCGGCTCAGGGTGACGACGAGCACACATAGCGCGAACGTCCCGCCTTCGCCCGCGACCGCAGGCAACTCGGTGCCGAGCGCACGACGCGCCAAGGAAGTCCGGGTCGACCGTCCATCCACCGCGGCAACGCGCGCCTGAGGCAGAACATCTGCAAGCCCACTCACGGCAGCCCAGCCGTGGGAAACAGTCGACACCATGGAGACGAGACCTCGAGAATCAGTTGGCGTGGGTCACCCCGCTGGCGCACGGCGCACTCCCGCGCCGGCGATCCCAGCCCCCGAATCCGATGGTCTTCCGACTCAAGGCCGCTCCCGGGAGAGTATCTACCGGCACTGCGGAAGACATCCTCCAAGCGAGGGGCACTTTGCCCCTTGGTCGTGGCTTTGTTGACGGCCGGGCGCGCCGGCACCCGTCTCGGGAACGGGCGCGCGTCAGGGTCCGGCAACCCCGTCAGTCGATCAACCGTGATCGCCCAGACCGCCAGCGCAACGGCCACGGCATCAGCACCGCGTACACGGTCTTCCGGCCACAGCAACCCGACGAGGTGCAGGCGCGCCGGGCCCTCGCTTGCAGAAGGTCGTATGCATTCGAGCAGCCCGGCTTGGCCGGGCTCGGTTTCTGAGGACACGTCGCCGCCGCCTGAAAGCCCCGGGCCCTGCAGGTCGCTGGAAGACGGCGACCGAGTTACCCCGGATGACAGGCGGCACTATGGCAGAGCCGGCCTGCGCGAAGCCCCTTCATCTGCGGGGAACGACTCCCTATTGTGAGGAGGCTCACGCTTGGTCGCCATCGCTCAGCGCGCTTCCGCCACGTCCAGCTCCGACAGTTCCAGGTACGACGGCGTCCCGCCGCCGTGATGCACGGAGTTCACGGCCACGATGCCAACCGCCTCGTCGAAGTTGCGGCCACCCGTGTTCAGGTTCCGCTCCAGCCTCGGAAAGCTGCTGCTCGTCACGTGCAGACGCAGTCGATGCCCCGCAGGCAGGTAGTAGGCGATGGAACGCATCGCGATCTCGACCGTGTAGGTCTGGCCCGGTGTCATCAGCGACGGCCGCCCCGGGCCGTCTCGATAGCGCGCACGCAGCGCACCCTCCTGGATGCTGGTCGAGCGGCCATCCGGCCAGACGTGCACCAGGCGAGCGACGAAGTCGGTGTCGACTGCCGAGGACGACACCGTCAGCCTGGCGCGCAGCGGCCCGGCGATCCGAAGCGGCCGTTCGAGCGGAGCGGAGGTATAGACCAGCACATCCCGGCGCGCCTCGACGTCGCGCTGCTCGGCCGGTCCCTGCGGATCGGAGGGGTTGCCGGTACAGCACACCGGCCCGCCGCGCGACGGCACCGGGTCGGCGGGGTCGTAGCGATAGCTGTCGCGCGCGTCGCCGGCAGGCGGCAGAAGGGTCAGAGCACCGTCGCCGGCGGCGCTCTGCGCGTGGCCTGCACTGTCCAGGTACCAGCGCTGCAGCCGCGCACGCTCAGGCGGCCACGATTCCGAGGTGAGCCAACGTCCTTCGCCGATGACGTAGAAGAGGTATCCCGGCAGCGACGCCAGAGCGTCGCCGCGCTCACGCAGCCAATGGTCGAACCACTGCAGATACCACTGCTCATACGGCTGATGCGCCCCCGGCGCGTCGAGGACACCGAAGCGTTTCTCCTCTCGAGCTTCGAGGTGCCTGCAATGGTTGCCCGGCGCGATGACGACGTGCTGGCGAAGCGGCGCCGCGGGAGTGGCGCCGCGGCGCGCCTGCTCCGCCAGCGCGAAGCTGCCTTCGAGCGTCTGGTCTCCCCAGGTGTTGATCACGAGCGCGGGCACGTCGATACGGTCGCTGTCGGAGACGTAGTCGAAGCGGGCCCAGGCCGGGTCGGACAAGGGCGTGGTCAGGAATTCCTCGAAGGCATTGCGGCCGGGCTGCACGCGCTCGACCATGTCGCGGCTCGGCAAGCTGCGCAGCGCGGCGGAAATGTCCACTCGCTCCGCGAGCGGGAGCGACCTGTCGCGGGCACCATTGCGCAGGAACCAGCCGAAGCCGCTGGCGAGCTGGAACACGCCGCCTTCGAAGAGGCCGAAGTACTCGTAGCTGCCGCGGGCCGAGCCGATCGCGCCGCCTGCGCCGGCGGGAATCATCGCCGCGTGCGCGGGATGCCGGGCGCGGGCAAGCACGTACTGGAGTTCGCCGAGTGCCGAGCAACCGAAGGTGCCGACCTTGCCGTTCGACCAAGGCTGTCGAACGATCCAGTCCAGCGTCGCGACCCCGTCTTCGGTACCGTGCTCCCAGGGAGTACCGAACTCGCCTTCGGAATCGAACTTGCCCCGCACGTCCTGCACCAAGACCGCATAGCCGTGCTTGGCGAAGAGCAGAAGTTGGCTCAGCTCTCCGTAGTCGCGCCGACCATAGGGCAGGCGCATCAGGACCGTGGCCAGATTGCGGTGCTCGCCGCGCGGGAGATACAGCGACGCCGCCAGTTGCACGCCGTCGGGCATTCGGATGCGCACGTCGTGATTCACTTCGATGCCCGCAGCCCAGCTGCGGACGGCGATGTTCCACCGAACCGGAAGGTGCCAACGAAGCGCGTAGACCGCCCCCAGCAGCAGCGCCGCCGCCGCACCCGCCACGCCAAGCTTCCAGACCACGCCCCGCTTCATCGATCGCATGCTCACATCCTGTGCTTCCGGTTCCGGCGACCAGCCCGTCGGGGAGCGTGGATCGATCCGTCCATCGAGGCTTCCGGGGCGGCGCCGCTACGGCGCCACGCCCATGCGAAGAGCCACGATACCCACCCATTCGTGCAGCAGATCCTGCCACGCTCCCGGCGCGCCATTGCTCGGCAGCCAGTCGCGCCATGTCGATCCGGCCTCGCCACGCCAGTCGCAGGGATAGGCCAGCGCGGCAATCCCGTGCATGCGCGCCCACGCCACGGCACGAGGCATGTGCAACGCACTCGTGACGAGGACAACCGGCTCTCCGGAATGCAGGCCCAGCAAGCGAACCGAGAAGGCGATGTTCTCGCGCGTGTTGCGAGACGCGGGCTCGACGAGCACGCGAGCGGCCGGCACACCCATGACCTCGGCCGCGCGCGCCATCTGCGCCGCCACCGAATCGCTGCCATCGGGAACCGGCCCGCCACTGAAGATCAGCGTTCCGCCCAGCCTTCGCCACGCCTCGACACCGGCACGCGTGCGCTCCCACGCGTCGGCACTCAACATGGCGCGCGGACCCTCGGGCGACTGGCGAAACCAGCCCGCCGACAGCACGAGCACACGCGGCGCCGGCCCGGCCGCCTTCTGCAGCGCCGCCATGTCGGGTGCGGCGTAGAGCGCCTCGGTGTACGCGGTGAGTCGGGCTGGCAACGCCGGCACACTCCAGAGATAGAACAGCGTGCCGGCCGCGATCAGGAGCGGACGGTGACGCCCGGCGCTCGCGGGCGTCGCACCTGCCGAAGCGAGCAACGCCGCGAGCCAGCAGGCGGCGATCACATAGGCCAGCGGCGTCAGGAGCAGATGAACCAGTTCGGTGGCCAGATTGGGCATGCGTCGATGTTGCCACTGCACCGTGACAGCCGGCCGAAGCGTGAACGGTTCCACCCAACGCACGAGAACGCACGCTGCGCACTCGAACATGGGGGAAGCAAGGGGCCAGCGGCACTGCACGCTTCCATACACTGCGCGACGCAAGGCACGAACGATGCTCGCCCGTTGGGCCACAGACGTTGGGAGAAATGTGCAGTGTTCCCTGGAAAGAAGAAGCTGCTGAGCGAATCGCTGGCGCGCATGGGTGTCGCCGACGCGCTGGCCGGAGTCTTCCTCGGGCGCGGCCTGATGGTGCTTGCCTACCACCGGGTGCTCGACATCGGCGCGGAGGACGACTATCCGGCCGATCCGGAACTGATCAGCGCCACGCCACGCGACTTCGAGACGCAGATGTCGTTCGTGCGGCGACATTTCAACGTGATCCGCTTCGCGCAGGTCATCGACGCCATGGACCGCGGCGTGGCCCTTCCTCCGCGCAGCCTTCTGATCACGTTCGACGACGGACACTTCGACAACTACGCACACGCCTTCCCCATCCTGCGGTCTCTGGGCCTGCCGGCGACGATCTTCATCTCGACCGACTACATCGGCGCCGACCGGATGTTCTGGTTCGATCGCCAGGCCTACCTGCTGTACTGCGCCCGCCCAGGCCGGCACCGGCTGTCGAGCCTTGGCCTCGAACTGGTGCTTGACGGTATCGCTTCGAGACGCGCGGCCAGCGAGAGGCTCGTCGGCGAACTCAAGCGCGTTCCGGATGCCGTGCGCCACGCCGCACTCGAGGAACTCGAGGTGCTGCTGCCGCCGCGCGACGACGCGCCGCCGCCTCCGCCACGCCCGACCATGACCTGGGACGAAGTACGGGAGATGTCCGAGGCAGGCATCGATTTCGCGTCACACGGCGTGACGCACCCCGTGCTCACTCGCCTCGACGACGCCTCTCTCGAGCGCGAGTTGAGGTATTCTCGCGAAGTCATTTATTCGCAAACAGGCAAGGACGTCCCGGTGATCGCCTACCCTGTCGGCAAGGCGGACGCGTTCGACGACAGGGTGGCCGATGCGGCCCGTCGCAGCGGCTACCGGCTCGGCGTATCGTACGAAACAGGCATCAACCCGAGCGCAGGGTTCGACACGTTTGCACTGCGTCGCTTGGCCGTCGAGCGCTACACGACCGTCGGTATGTTCAAGTCCATGCTGGCGTTTCCGCAGATTCTTTCATGACCTCTCCCGACTCGCTCGCGGGTCTGGACACTTCCGTCTTCTGGCTCAGCAATCAGGCTGGCGGCTGGGTCCATCTCCTTCCCCCGCTGACGAAGCGACGCATCCTGTGCATCACGCCCTACGACGCCGTGGAGTGGATGCTCGCGCGTGAGTGCGCCCACTTGACCCGAGTCAACCTCGAGGTGCCGGTCGCATCGGAACGCACCGATGGCGCCAACATCCGGCGTATCGGGCTGACCGAGTTGCTGACCAACCAGGACGCCGCGGCGGACCGCTGGGATGGCCTGATCGTTCACGATCCGGAGGGCGAGCTCGTCAATCGCCGGTCCCGAGACGACATTGCCAGCCTGCTCGATTGGGCAGGAGCACGAATCGCACAATCGGGATTCGTCTACCTCGGCATCGCCAACCCTTGGTCGGTGCAACGGTTGGTAAGTGCAGTGCGGCGTCGCCGTCATCGCGGCCCCGTGCCGTGCTCTCCCGGCGACGTCGAGACCCTGCTGCGGCGTGCGAGTTGGAGCCCCAGCCGGAAGTACCCGCTGCTCCTGGACGGCTCGCGAGTCGTCCAGGTACTCGGCTCGCTGGGCTACCGGTCCACCAAGAATCGCGAGAAGCGCCGCGAACGAGTGAAAGAGCTGCTCTTGGGACGGCTCGGTTCTGCTCACTTCGCTGCGGCATACGCACTCGTCAGCTTGGGCAGCCACTGCGACAAGACGGTCCTCGACCAACTCATCGACTGGACCCGGCAAGCCACTCCTCTGGCGCACACCGACACGCCCGTTCTCAAGGAATATCTGGTCCTCGCCGGCCACAAGGCGGTGATCACGCTGGGCCCTCGCGACGATGAGCAGCACGATGTCGTCGCCATCATGACCGGCGATTCGCTCGCGACGCAGCGCCGAATCAGCGAGTCCGCGACTCTCGGCAAGCTCGCACAGCTGGGCGGTGAATTCCGCCACGCCTTTCCACGCAGCCTGGGCCGCGTCGACATCGGCGCAGCCCGTGGATTTTTCGTCACCCGCATCCCCGGCGTCACGCTCGACCAGGACACCCCGGCGCTCGAAGCCGTGACCGATGCGGCGCTGGACTTCCTGATCCGATTTCACCAGCGCACGGCAGCTTCGGTGGTCGTGGATGGGCAGACGGTCTCGAACCGGATGTGGTCAATCGTCGAAGCCGGGAAGCAACGCAACAGCGCCATTGCCGACGACCTCGAATCGTGGAAGCTGCCGCTTCGAAGGTGCCTGGAAGGACTGACTCTGCCGCTCGTCTGGATGCACGGGGACTACAAGATTGAGAACGTCATGTACGACGCTCGGACCTATCGACTCACCGGGGTGATCGATTGGGAGCACGCCATGATCCCCGGCCTCCCGCTCCTGGATGCACTCTATCTGCTGGTGTTCAACCGCCATGTGCGAGGCGTTCCGCTGCTGGACGCCGTCCGCGACGTCATCGTGGACGGCATGACGGCGCTGGAGAAGTCCCGCATCGATCGCTACTGCTCCCAGCTCGCCATTCCGTCCGCCGCTCGCCCGGCGCTCGAGGCGCTCTTCTTCGTTCACCATGTCGGGCATCGCATCCATATGGGCTTGGACACCACGGGCTGGCAGCGCTATCGGTCCCTCCTGGAGCGCATAGGCAAGCGGCTCATCCCCGCCGAGCGCTGAGAACGCAGCGCGCCAGGTCGTCGCCCGCCCGCGTGCTCGGCGTGCGGCCGCGTTCCGCGATACACACGGTCTTGTTGCTCGCGATCCGTTACGACTTCGCCAGCGGGCCGCACCATGCCCGCCGGAGCGCTGTCGTATAGACTTAAACATCCATCTGACGCGCCCTGGACGTATCGCTCCGAGCCGGAAGATGTCCCTCCCCGAAGTCTTGGCCCTCGCCATCGCTAGCCGCACTCCCAGAGCCCTTCCCGAGTCGGCTCACTCAAGTTTCAGTCCGCAATGAAGTTCGTTCGTCGCATCCTCTTGTCGGCCGCCGCCGTCACTGCCATTGGAATCGCAGGCTGCGGTGGCGGTGGCGGTGGGGGATCCACAGAGGCACCGGCGAGTTCATCCCCGCCGCCGTCGTCCGGCGCCGGCACCTGGACCGTGCGGGTGAGTTGGGAGGCGGCCCAGGCCACCGGTGTGTACGGGTATCGGCTGTACGCGGGAAGCAGCGCGTCGAGCCTCACTTCGACGAGCGGCTTGTTGACCGACACCAACGTCGACGTACCGATCAGCACGGCCGGAACCTACTACTTCGCCGTTTCCGCCGTAGACGTGAACAACGTCGAATCCTCTCAGTCCGCCCCGATCAGCGTCGAAATCCGCTGAGCACTCCCCGGCACCACGTGCCGGGCGCGGACGCTGTTGCAGCAGGCGCGCCGTATGTAGCGCAACGGTTGATGTTGCAACAAGCCATTCCGGAATGCGGCAGGGAGGCGCTCTCCCAACGCGACATGACATGTGACTCCGCCCCTCGGAGGCATCGGCGCCGCGAAGCCAAACACCCTAGTTCGAGTGATTGACGGCCAGTAACAGGCGCGTTCCACGCAACCGTCAGCATTGCATCTGTCAGCAAGGCCGGGACCATCAGGAACGGCTTCGCCCCCGGTACACGGTGCCCACCACCAATGCGCGTGATCGCGCGAGGCGGGTGAACCACGAGACAGAGGACAGCATGCAACTGAAGATTGGCTGGATCGGCGCCCTGGCGCTGCTTGGAGCACTTGCGGCCTGCGGCGGAGCCGCCGAACCAGACGGCACGGACACGACGACAGAGAGCAGCACCGAAGACGCGCAGGGCCTGGCGACCTTGCGCCGAATGGTTTCGGTGACCGTCTCGGGAGGCGGCACTGTTGCGGTATCGCCCGGCGGCAGCGTTTGCTCGACGGCATCGCCGTGCACACTTCGCTATCGCACCTACACCAAGGTCACATTGACGGCGAATCCCGCGTCCGGCGCGACGTTCACCGGGTGGTCGGGCGCATGTTCCGGCGCCAGCGTCACGTGCGTTGTGGACAATCGCCAGGCGCGCTACATCACGGCAACGTTCACGGCGAGCGCGTCGACTGCTCCCGCGACCCCCACCACTCCGGCGACGCCCACCACTCCGGCGACGCCCACCACTCCGGCGACGCCCACTACTCCGACGACACCTACCACGCCGACGACACCTACCGCGCCCACCACTCCCACGACGCCGGCCACGGTGACCCTCAGCGTCGGATCGGCCACTGGTGGCAGCGTGACGAGCAGCCCGAGCGGCATCGGCTGCGGCAACGGCGGCACCGTTTGCAGCGCCAGCTTCTCGTCGGGAACGAGCGTGACCCTGACGGCGCAGCCGGCATCCGGCTACACCTTCTCCGGGTGGAGCGGCGGCGGCTGCGGAACTGCGGCAACCTGCACGATCGCACTCGGAATCTCGGGGATCAGCGTGACACCGTCGTTCGTCCAGACCATCGTCGCCAAGTCCATCCAGGTTGCCTGGAACCCCAGCACCGATAGCGCCGTCGTCGGCTACCGCGTCTATCACGGAACAGCGAGTGGCGTTTATGGCGAGGTACTGTCTGCCAGCAGTTCCAGCTTGGTATACAGCACCAGCGCTTCGGGCTCGCACTACTTCGCGGTCAGCGCACTGAACAGCGCAGGAAACGAGTCGCCGCACTCGGCTGAAGTCGTGGTCGCGGTGCCGTAGTGTCCGGCCTGTTCACTCTTCATCGCCAGTGGCCGCGATCCACACGGCCCGCCGCCGTGGTCCTGACTCGACGGAGGGGCTCGCTGCGATGATGCTCAGCTCTCCTTGCCGAAGCCGCGTGACCGCGAGCGCTTGAGGAACGTCTGGCAATCATCTACGCTTTCCCGCGATTCACCTTGTTGCGTTCCTTCCAGTCTGCCCACCGGCCCGATGCCGGATACTTCGCTAGCCCGGATGACGCATTTGTGATGTCTCCGTTTCAGATCCAGCTCCTATCGAGGAATCCTATGTCTTCCAGAGCCCTCTTCCTGCGAGTCGCGACGTTCGTCGTACTTGGACTTTCATCGAGTTTGGCCGCCGCAGCCACCTACTACGTCGCCACGACCGGCAGCGACTCTAGCGGCGACGGCAGCACGAGCAAGCCCTGGGGCAGCATCGGGTTCGGCACCGGGCGCTTGGCCAGCGGCGACACCCTGATCGTCAAAGCAGGCACGTACAGCGGTATCGCGAACTTCATCAATTCGCGCCGATACGCGATCGCCAATGGAACGGCGAGCGCCTACACGACGATCATGGCCGAGCAGCCCGGCGCCGTGCGAATCAAGAACACCGGCACGCTGGACTACTACGATCACTTCCTCTTTCTCGAGTCGACCAAGTACGTGAAGGTAGATGGGTTCATCTTCGACCATTCGAACTCGCAGTATCCACCTTACACCGCATCGATCACCGGCACCTTCAACAAGGCAACGCGAAACATCGTCCGACGGTCCGGTCCGACGGAGCAGTACGGCGGCTGGTGGTATGTCAGCGGAACCGACAATCTGCTGGAGGACTGTGCAGGTGTGGGTTCCGCCCGGTACGGTTTCTCCGTCGGCGGACCGAGCGACTTCTCTCAGCGCATCATCATCCGTCGTTGCGTCGGTCGAGTGGACTACTCGATCTCTTCGGAGCCCAAGGCCACGTTCAACGTCTACGGCAACGACAACGGGAGCTTCAACGTTCGCGACGTGCTGCTGCAGAACTTGGTTGCAGTCGACGGCAGGAAGGGTCCCACGACCGGCGACGTGACATACGGCGCCTACTACTTCCCGAAGAATCCGGTCAACGTGACGATTCAGGGCAGCATTGCGCTGAACGTCGAGGCAGAGTACGCCGGCTTCTTCATCAAGGAGTTGCAGGGCCAGAACATCAAGATGATCGATTCGATCGCCTGGGGCAGTTACGGTCCTTCGGGCGTGGCGGGGTTGCGAGCCAACTCGACCTCGGGCAAGTCCGCCGACTACCTGGTCTACGACCACCTGACGATCGGCGCGAACAGCGTGGCGTACTACAACAAGGACGGCGCGACGACCCGAGAGCTCACGAACTCGCTTGTCTACAACAACGGTGGGCTCGCCAGCGGTAGTGATTTCGGATGGACCAAGTCGGTGGCGAACGCCTTCTACCCGTCTTCGCCCACCGTCGGGACGGGCGCCATCGCGGCGAAGTCGACCGACCTCAAGTACATCGTCCGTGCGGAATCCGGTTCTGGCTTGTCAAGCAAGGCATCAGACGGTCGCGACGTCGGCGCCAACGTCACGCTGCGCTATGGCAAGACCGGGACGCTTTGGGGCGAGGCGGGCTACGACCAGCGCACGACGGAAGCACTGTGGCCGTGGTTGCTCGAGGACAAGATCAAGTCGGTGTTTGCCGAGGCCAACACGCCTCCGTCTGGTGCAGTCCCCTCCACCAACAATACGACGCGCGGCTTTGCGGCTGCGACAGATCAGTTCGGCAAGCCGATGACCTTGACGCGCTATGTGTGGCAGTACCTCGGCAACGAGATTCCGGCCGACATCTACGGCAACGGAACTACGCCTGTCCCCACGCCGACGGGTGTCACGGCCACTCTGATCTCGAAGTAGTCGACGATCGGCGCCCCGGGGCGCCGAGTGGCCTCGCGGTCGCGAAACCGGCAAGCCTCGTCAGCCGCCGTCGTGGCCGTCCGCGCGCCGCGCCCGCCAGCGATTGCGGATGAACTTCATCGCCGGCCTCTCCACGGTGTGGGTCACGATCGCCGCCAGGCCAATGGCCACGGCAATGGTGAGCACGATGGCCGCATCGGGCGGCACGGCGTGGCGATACAGGAACCGCAGAACGACGAAGCCGATGTTCTCGTGAAGCAGATAGAGCGGATACGAGATGTTGCCCAGGAACACCAGCAGCGGATTGGCCAGCCATGGCAGATCGCGCCGGGACATGGCCAGCATGACCGCAGCCCCTGTCAGTGGCACGAACAGTGACGCATCGGGATCAGTGGTGACTCCAACCACGATGCACAGCCCCAGCAGACCCGCACTCTGCCACCAATTGCCTCGCCGCGCATGCAGGCAATAGATCATCATGCCCGCGCCGAACAGCGAGATGTGCGGCAGGATGAGCACATGTGTGAGCAGATACGAGACATGCATTCCTGATGCCTCGGCAGCCACGGAGAGCACTCTCAGCCCGAGCCAGGCGATTAGCACCGCATGGACTCGACGCAGCCAGCCCAAACGAAACAGGCCGAGCATGATCGTGTAGAAGAACAACTCGATCTCCAGAGTCCAATAAGTACCGTCGACGGGCTTGGCGTGCAGCAGTTGCGGAAGCATCGTGAAGTTCGCCAGCAGTTCGAGCGGGCTGACTTCCTTGCCCGGAAGGCCAGCGATCGCGACCGCCGCGAACGTGATCAGAACGCAGACCCAGAATGTCGGGTAGAGACGCGAGAAGCGAGACACGACGAAGTCGCTGGCCCGCGATGTCTGGTCCAGCGTCATGAAGATCACGAAGCCGCTGATCATGAAGAACAGGTCGACCCCGCGGAATCCGGAGTCGAAGCTCAGCGTGGGCGCCGATGGATGGCCGAACGTCTGTCCGAACCGAGTGGTGTAGTGGAACAGCACCACCGACATCGCGGCAATGCCCCGAAGCGCATCGAGCCCGGCGATGCGTCGGGCCGAGTTGCCTGTTATCGCCATGGCGCACTCCCAGGTTCCGAATCACACATCCCGCGCCCCTCAGGCCAAGCCGCAAGCCGCGCTTGGTTCCGTTGCCATGATTCTCACTGCCGAACGCACATCCCGAAGTCAGGTCCGGGAGAGCATCCGCTCGCGCAGCATTGACAGCCGATCGACGAGCATTGCCCGCTCCTGCGGTGTCAGCACTCGCGAGCGCGCCACGACGACCACAAACGCCGCCAGGATCAGCAGTTTGCCGACGAAGGCCGTTCCGTGACCCAGATACTCGAGCGGCAAGGACAGCCCGTAGGCAAGCACCGTGAATCCGCACAGGAGCATCAGCTTCGTCCAGTCATAGACAACCGGGAAGTACTTCTGCGAGGCTCGATGCGTGAGCCATGCGCCGACGAGAGCATGGAGCACCACCGCAACACAAGCGCCCACTACACCGAAGGCGACCATCAACACAATACCGGAGACGAGACCAATGCCGTTCTGTATCAGGCTGACTCGAAACAGCTCTCCGGTCTGCTTCCTGACCAGCACTCCGGTCTGGAACGCATAGGTCAACGTCGTCACGCTGGATGCGAACGCCAGTAGCGGAAGCAGCCGCGCCGCCGGCCAGAACGTCGGCGAGGACATCCAACGCAGCACGTCGATGGTGAAGAAGATCAAGCCTAGACTGATGACTGCGAGCAGACAACTCACGAGCCGCACGACTTGAGCTTGGATGGCCCCCGCGTCCGGTCGATTCATGACAGTGAACCGGAACGCACCGTAGGAACGAGCAAAGGGCTCCCCGACGAGATCGGCGATCAGCTTGCCGAAGCGGCCGGCGAGTGCATATAGGCCTAATGCCTCGAGCGAAAGCAACTTGCCGATGATGAAGCGATCAAGGTTGGCTACGATCACCGAGACAATGGTCGTGTACAGGAAGGGCAGGCTGTAGCGCAGTACCGGCAGCACCTTCTCCGACTCGAACCGCCATCCGCACTGCCGCACCGTGTAGACAACCAGTACCAGCCAGCCGGCGGCCACCGCCAGACAGTTGCCTCCCAGCACACCATCCACGCCGGCGCCCAGCGTCGCGACGAGGTACGTGTTCGCCACGCACTGCACCAGCAACTTGCCGAGTACGACACCCACGAAGAACATCGACTTCTCGACGGCTCGGAGGTACGCAAGGCAGATCTGTGAAGACAGTTCGAGTACGACCGTGACCAAGATCAGCGCGTATCCCCAGCGCGGCGTCTCGGATCCGAGTGCCATTGCGACAAGCGGCTGCCCGACTGCCCAGGCCAGCCCCACGCCAACGACGCTGATTCCGAACGAGGCATGGAGATTGCTGCTGATGACGCTGTGTCGGTCTCGTTCGCTCTCGTAGTCGAAGTAGAAGCGCAATGCAGCGTGGGCGATGCCGACCGACAGGACACCCGAGACGATGGCGGAGACCGCATAGAGGATCTCGAGAATCCCGTACTGGGCAGGCGAGAGGTAGTTCGTGTACAGGGGGAGCAGCACGAACGCTCCGACACGATTCAGTGCACTGCCGACCGTGTAGATCACCGAGTGGCGGAAGAACCGCGAGATGTCCGTACGCGTACCTGATGACATGGGATTCGACCGTTCGATCGCTGGAGCTCCGACGCTGCGCACCCGGCTCGACATCAGGCCGTCAACGGCCGCGGGAGCATGAAGTCCCGGTACGCGCATGGATTTCCACTGAGGCCTGCCTCAGCCGCCTTGGCGATGTTGTAGGCCTCGCGCGCCGTCACATAGTGCAGACAGAACTCACGCCCGTCATTGCACTGAGCCTGCAGCGCTTCGTGCAGCCGCACGAACTCCCCGCCCAGAATCCAGTTCGCGTTTCGCTCGTGTGCGCCATGGGTATGGACTTTGATGAACACCCACTCGGGCCTGCCCTTCACGTGCACCCACTGACGAAGCCACAGCGCCACGCGCTGCGAAACGGGAATGTCGTGGGGTTCGATGTCCGCATTCTCGATCCGCGGCCACAGCCCGAACTTGCGCCGTTTCCAGTTGAGCGCTAGCGGCCCCTGGAAGATCAGCAGGTCGCCGCTGCCGGATCGCCCGACCTCCAGTTCGACGCCACGGTCATGCGACTTTGGTGCGCCATGGTCATCGACGGCGTAGTAGATCGAGTTGACGGTTCGCGTCTGGGTGTCGTTGGGAGCGGAAGGCAACGTGAAGTCTGCATAGCACCCCTCCTGGGCGAGAACGTGTAGTTCGTCGTTCACGCCGCACCAGTGCCCGTCGCCACGGGAATTGTCCAAGGCCCAGTTGCCGTGAATGAAGCCGAATCGCGGCCTTCCCTCGTGCACGGGAAGCATCCCGTGGCGTCCGTGCAGTTCGGCCACGAACCGCCGAAGCTTCGCGCGCAGTCCATCCGACGTGTCGTTGTCGTGGTGCAGGTGGACTTCCACCTCGCCGAATCCCGAACGGCACAAGGATCCGATCATGTCCAGGAACTCTGGCCGGTACTCTTCCTCCGGATAGAAGAAGCTGTGCTTGGGATGACAGCCGTCAGCGTCCTCGAACCGACGCGCCAGCGCAGGGTACTCGTCGATCCAGCGCTGCACGCGCTGGCGCCCCAGTGAATCGTCCGCGCCTGCGGCCAGCGGTTCGTAGTGATCGACGAACAGAAACATGACGTGGACCGTGCCGTTCGCGCGGCCCACGCCGCTGCGCGCAAGTCGGCTCGCCCGGCGGGCGTGGAACACGATCCATTGATGCACGTTGCGCTGGAGCAGGCCTGCGACCAGCAGGCCCAGCATGACCACAAGCGCCATCACAACTCCGATCAGGACGGCCATGCCGTTAGGCGGGCATCGGCTTCGAGTCGCCGGCCACACGTTCGAAGTCGACTGCAATCCGCTCCCAGGTGTACGAGGCCATGACGCAGCGGTACGCGACGTCAGCGCGTTGCCGCGCGCTCCGGGGGTCCGCAAGAATCTCGCGGACGCGCGCGATGGCCTCGTTCGCGCTGTCGGCGTAGTACAGGAAGCCCTTGTCCACATGCCTGAGTTCGGCCAGTCGAGTGGAGACGATGGGTTTGCGCATGGCCGCGTACTCGAAGAGCTTGATCGGACAGGCTCGCTCGGAAACCGGGATCTTGCGGAAGATGTTGAGGCAGATGTCCATGCGGTCGATGTGTCGGAACACCTCTGCGTGGGGCACCCCCCCTGCAAGTTCCACGTTCTTCAGGCCGCGGCGTTGCACCTCCCTCGCCACACCTTCGTAGTCGCGCCCTTTGCCGACGAGCAGGAAATCCACCTCTGGGAGGCCCTGCGCCGCGTCCAGAATGAGGTCGAAGTCGATGAAATACTCGAAGCTGCCGAGGAAGCCCACGACGGGTCGCGCGCCGGGCCGCGACAGGGCCTCGGTTGCCGGCACAGTTCCCACCTTCGCGGTGCTGACGCCATTGGGCAGAACGGTCATCGTATGCGCGTTGCCTTCGGCCAGCACGTGCGACACCGTCGTGACGAGCGACGCGTTGCGAAACATGTAGTTCAACAGCCCGCGCGCAAATCCCATGATCAGTGGATTGCTCATGCGACCCAGTTCGTGCCGCAGCATGTCCATGTAGTCATCGGCGTAGTCGAAGACCGTGCTCACACCGGGCAAGCGCGCCAGCGGCGCCTGCGGGATGTTGTAGAGCATCACGTGGGTGATGCCGTGCTCGCGAGCCAAGCGACGCGCCTGTCGAACGGAGCAGATCGACACCAACGCCTTCTTGAACAGCTTGTCGAACGGCAAGCGCCGCCGCCACAGCCAGTTGGGAACCTGCACGTCGTGGACGTGCAGACCGGGCACCGGCACGGGCGTGATCTCGACGAAGTTCGTCTCCTGCGACTGCAGCGCCGGGGGCTGCAGGACGTGTATCTCATGTCCGCGCTGCGCCAGCGCGATCAGCAGTGAGTGGTAGCGGCTCCAGTTGAGCGAGTACCAGCGGGCCATGTACGGGAACAGAATCTTCATGCCTGTGCCGTCCTTGCTGCATGCCTCGCCTGCATCGCCTGGAGAATTCGCTGCGAAGCCCGGCCGTCGCCGTAGGGGTTGAGCTTTCCGGTCATGGCATCGTAGGCGGCACGGTCGTTGAGCAGGCGCATGAGGATGCCGTGCACGCGCTCACGTTGCGTGCCCGCGAGAACCGCCACCCCCGCAGCCACGCCTTCGGGTCGCTCCGTGCTGTCGCGCAGCACTACCACCGGCCTGGAGACCGACGGCGCCTCCTCCTGCACCCCACCCGAATCGGTGACGACCAGCGTGGCTCGGGCCATCAGGTGCGAGAACGTCACGTAGTCCAGCGGATCGACCAGATGCACCCGATCGACACCCGACAGCACCTGATTCACCTGGGCCCGCACGTTGGGGTTGGGGTGCACGGGAAAGATGACGTTCAGATCGGGAGTCGCGGCGCAGGCGTCGCGGATCGCCGAGAGGGCCTCGAGCATGGGCGCGCCGAAGCTCTCGCGGCGGTGCGTGGTGAGCAACAGGAAGCGGCCTCCGACGGCAGCCGCCGCGGCAGGCGGCAGCACCGCCTCGAAGTGGGCCTCGCGGTTCTTGAGGATCCAGTGCAGCGCGTCGATGCCCGTGTTGCCGGTGACCTGCACGTCGGCGGCGCTCACACCCTCGCTCAACAGGTTCTCCCGCGCGCGCTCGGTGGGTGCGAAGTGCACGTCGGCCAGCACTGCTGCCATGCGACGATTCATCTCTTCGGGAAAGGGTGAGTAGCGCTCGCCGGTGCGCAGGCCCGCCTCCACGTGCGCGACCGGGATCTTCTCGTAGAAGGCCGCGAGCGCGCCCGCGAAGCAGGTCGTCGTATCGCCTTGCACGACCACGTAGTCCGGACGCCTTTCGCGCAGGATGTCGCGAAGGCCGAGCAGGACCGCCGATGTCGTGTGGAACAGATCCTGATTCGGCCGCATGACGTTCAGGTCGTGGTCGGCTCGAATGCCGAAATCGGCCAGAGCACGATCGAGCAACTCGCGATGCTGACCCGTGACGACGACGGAATTGTCCAGGCCACTATCGGCGGCGGCAAAGCACAACGGAGCGAGCTTGATGGCCTCGGGTCGAGTGCCGAAGATCGTGGTGATGCGCAACTCAGGCTCCCCGGGCACCAACGATGGGCAAACCACCTGCGAGGTAGTCCTCGTAGGTCGTCACGATCAGCTCCGGGTCGCTCAGCAGTTCCAGCATGCGCTCGAACCCGGGAATCTTCTTCACGTCGAGAGGATCCATGTAGATATTGATGTACGACCCGGTGCGCTTCCCGATCGCGATCAGCTCTTCGAAGAGTTCCAGGTACGCCTCCGGTCCGCGATGCATGATCCGGTGACTCAGACGCGTGGCGTTGAGCGAATGCCAGGTATCGAAGACCGTGAAGGGGTGCAACGGGCAGGTGGCGAGCGGAAACTCGACGATGTTCTCGGGCCCCATGAACGGCAATCCGCGCGACGTCGTATTGGTGAGCCAGGTCGACGACGAGTACACGTAGCCGGTCTGCTTCAGCAGCGGGTAGATGTCGTCGGAGAACAGGTGCTTGAAGTGCGGGATGCGCAGGCCCGTCATCTCCACGCCGAACATGCGCCGGCAGACCTCGTGGCACCGCTCGATCTCCTCGAGCTTCTCCGCCGCGCTGATGTAGCGAAACTTGCGCCCGGGGTTGAGGATCTCGTTGTCCGGGTGCGAGTAGGTGTGATTCATCAACTCGTGGCCGTACTCCTTGACCATCGCGTACTCGTTCGGATACTTCTCGACCCAGTGCCCCACGGCGGCGAAGCTCGCCTTGACCTTGTAGCGCTCGAGCATGCGGATCACGGAAGGCATGTCTTCGGCATCTTCGGGGAAGTCGCAGTCGAACGACAGCGTCACGCAAGCCTTCTTGCCACCCCACAGGCTCTTGCCGCTGTTGCCTTCATAGATGCCTCTGACGAGCATCTTCGGCATGCCGAACGTCAGCAGCGCGATCAGCGGAAGGTTGTGATTCTGGGTGGAGATCCACTTGTACAGACCGTCGGGAACTAGCATGCGTTTGCGCTCCGTGCTCCCAGGTGCTTCGCTGCCACCGAGGCGTTGTTCATCCAGTTGTGGGTGTCGACGATCGATTGCCGTGCATTCGTGCCCATGCGCTTGCGCCGAGCCTCGTCTCCGAGCATGTCGGACAGGCACCGGGCGAGGTCGTCGACGTCACGCCGCTCGAACACCCGTCCCTGGACCCCGTCGACAACCACGTCGAGCAGCGGAGCGTAGTTGGGAACGACGACCGGCACGCTCATCGCCATGTACTCGAACACCTTCATCGGCGAGCCATAGAGATTGGAGTCGGGCATGACACCGACGTCGAAGCGCGCCACGTAGGGAGCGAGCTTCGCATGCGGCACCCGCCCCGGCATGATCACGCGGTCCGGCAGGCCGCGGGCCGAGGCTTGCGTCGCGACTGTCTCGCGCATCGGTCCGTCGCCGATGAGCACGAGGCTCGCCGAGGGGAACTGCTTGGCGATGCGCATGAACGCCTCGACCAGCAGATCCAAGCCGTGCCACTTGTAGAAGCCGCCGACGAAACCGATCACAGGTCCGGCCGGCATGGAACGTTCGGGTTCGACGGCTCGGGCCGCGGCCGGATCGAACACCGACGGATCCGCTGCATTGGGGACGACGGTCACGCGCTCCGGAGACACCCCGAACTGGTTCACCAGTTCTTCCTTTAGGTAGGACGAGACCGCCAGCAGATGCGTGGCGCGGCGAAACACGATCCCGTCACACCACCTTGCCAGAGGCTTCATCAACCGGCTGCGCCGGCGGACCAACGGCGACAGCGATGTGTAGTTCACCTCCAAGACGAAGGGAACGCCCCACCAGCGCGCGAGGAGCATGCCCGCCACGCCGAAGATTGCATAGCGCTCGTACACGCCGTCGACGCTGCCGCGCGCGAGCTTCCGCAGGCCATCGAGGATGGCCTTGAGGTTGTAGCCGATCTCCAGAATCTCGAAGAGGATTTCGGGCATCTCCAACGCCTTGCGCTTGCGGCTCGCGGCCGACTTCGGCGCTGCTACGGAGACAGCAGGCTCGTTGACATGTTCGATGAAGTCCCCTACCGGCGAGAGCATGGAGACACGGTGGCCCAGGCGGCGCAGGCCCAGCACGATCTGGCCGATGTGCACAGCCTCGACGCCCGTGGCTCGCGTGCGGTGCACATAGAGGACGTTCATGGTTTCGATGCTCGCTGGTCTTCGTAGGGTCGCCACGTCACCCGAAGGGGTCGGATGTCGGATCGGCATCAAGGGCCGCTGGCTGCGAGCAGCTGGCTGACGCTGACGCAACGCAGGCCGGCTTCGCGCATGTGCTCGAGCAGGCCCTCGAGCGACTCGGCGCTGTGCGGCATCTTGTCGTGCAACAACACGATGTCGCCACCAACCAAGGGCCTCTGCCTGAACTGGGCCAACACCTCGCTCGCGCTGTTCCTGGCAAAGTCCTCCGGATCGCGACTCCAATGAACGATCCTCACATTGCGGGCGGAACAATAGCGCAGCACCTTCAGGTTGATAACCCCCTTAGGTGGGCGAAGGAAATCCTGCACGATCAGCGGGCGATCATGCACGTCAACCATGGCGTAGACCTGATCGAATTCGTTGCGCGTCGCCTCCAGATCGAGCCGTGAGAGCTCGGCGTGGGTCATCGAGTGGTTGCCCAACTCATGGCCGCGGCGGCGCATCTCCTCGGCCAATGCCGCATGCTTGCGGAGCTTCTCGCCAACGCAGAAGAAGGTCGCGCGCGCGCCGTGGCGATCGAGCACGTCCAGAACGGCGGGGGTCACTTCGGGGTGTGGCCCGTCGTCGAAGGTGAGAGCCACCTCGACGCCGGCTCGCTCTCCCCGGCACACGACCCAGCGCGCCAGCAGGCGGCGGCGGATCCACTGTGTCAAGGCCGCTCGCACGCCGCTCATGACTGCCGCTGCCTCGACCCGTCGGCGATGTGAGGCGCTCCATCCTTGCACAGCGAGAGTGCGAGCTCGGCATGACGGCGAGCCTCGGCTCGCCAAGACATGTGCGCCACGGAACGGCGGATGCTCGCCGGATCCCATTGCCTCGAAATCACATCGGCGATGGCCTGCGCCAAGGGGTCGGCCTGCCCCGGCGGAACCAGGCGCCCATTGTGGTCGCCGATCAGCAGCGGCGTGCCGCCCACTTGCGTCGCCACCACAGGCACACCCGTCGCCAGTGCCTCGATCACGACGTTCGGCGTTCCCTCGCGCAGGCTGGGCAGGCAGAAGGCATCCGCCCCGCGGAGCCAGGACGGCACCTCCGAGTGATCGATCTCCCCTGCGAAGGTCAGGGCCGCGTTCAGGCCGAGGCGCGCCGCCTGCTCCTCGAGCGCTTTGCGTTCCGGCCCGTCGCCGATGATGACGGTGTGGAAGTCGCATCGCCCTGATGCGGCCAGCCTGCCCAGCGCGTCGAGAAGAAAGACAAGCCCCTTCTCGCTGGACAAGCGCGCCAGGGTCACCAGGACCTTTCGTTCCGGATCCAGGCCACACCGCTCTCGAAGCAGGCTCCGGCCATCCGGACGAAACCGTTCCAGGTCGATGCCGTTGACCGACGAACTCACTTTGGAGGGAGCCGTTCCGAGCTCCAGAATGCGATCGGCCAGGGATGGGCTGACCGCCGTGACATGCGCCGCCCGATTCAGCGCCCAGCGTATCTGCGGCTCCTTGAGCCGCTCGCGCGAGTAGACGTCGATGTCGGTGCCCAGTGCCGTCAGCACGACCGGGATGCCAAGGCGCGCTCCGATGATCGATGCTGCGACACCGTCGGGGTATATGAACCGCCCGTTGATCACATCCACCGGCCGCTGCTGGTGAATGCGCAGCACGGCGGGATACGCGGCCCACGCCTCCATCACGGCCTGAATGCTTCCGGAAACCTTGGGCAGCATGGCGTAGCGCACGTAATGCACATCGACGCCGTCGACCTGCGCATGCGCCGGCACGTCCAGAAAGCGTGACCACTCAGGCCGGCGGCGCACCCACTCGACATCAGGTGCCCATGGAATCGGGCAGACCAGACTGACCGCCGCGAACTCCTGCAGAGCGCGCAGAAACTCGCCCGTGAACGGTGCTCGCACGCGCTCGTGAGGCGTTCGGAACAAGCTGGTGAAGGCCAGGACATGGGCGCGCTTCATCGTCGCCCTCACCCCTGCCATGCATGAACCGGGTCGCCGTCGTAGAGCGACATGTACTCCTCCAGCGTGCGACGCTGGGAGAAGGCCCCTTCCACGCGGGCCCGTCCGCGCACACCCATCGCGCGGCGCAGCTCGCGATCTCGGGCCAGCTTCTCCATCGCCTCGGCCATGGCCGCAGGCTGCAGCGCCGGAACAGTGAGACCCGTCTCGCCGTTGGCGACCACTTCGGGGTTACCTCCGACAGCCGTCGCTATCACGGGCAAGGCTGTCCCCATGGCCTCCAGCAGCGTCAGGTTCATCCCCTCGTCCACGGACGACAGAACGTACACGTCGAGCCCGTTGAGCACCCGCTCGCCGTCGCGCACCTCGCCGAGCAGGTGCACGTGCCCACCAAGGCCGGCCTCGGCGATCTGGCGCTCGAGTTCCGCGCGGCACGGACCGTCGCCGGCGATGATCAGATGCGCATCGGGGATGCGCTGCCGGAGTTGGCCGAAAGCTTCGACCAGGGTCTTGTGCGATTTCACCGGGACGAGGCGCGCCAGGATGCCGAACACGACCGCGCCATCCCGGATTCCCAGCGCAGTTCGCATCGCCCGCCTCGCCACGTCGTCCGGGCGGAATCGGGTGAGATTCACGCCATTCGCGATGAGCCCCACGCGCCGCCTGTCGACCCCGATATCGTGGACCAGCGATCGCGCGACATCACCGGAAACGGCAACAACGGCTCTGGTGACGCGCGACAACCAGCGTTCCAGCCAGCGGCGGCGCGCCAGTGGCATCACGCGAGAATGCTCCGTGTGCACCAGTCGCACGTCCCGCAAGCCTGCGCTGGCGAGCGCGCAGTAGAACCATGCAGAGTAGTTGTGGCTGTGCACGACAGTGGCCCCGACTTCGCGGATGTGACGTCGCAGCCTGAACACGAGTCCGATGTCGAGCCCATCGCGCTTGTCCAGGCTGGTGACGCTCATGCCCGCGCGCAGCAATTCCTCCGCAAGCTGGCCGCCGGGCCGAAAAACAGCCACGGCGGCTGCATAGCGTTGCGGGTCGAGCCCGAGGGCGAAGTCGCGAATCATGGTCTCGATTCCGCCCATCGCGAGCGAGTCGTTGACAAACAGGACGGTCTTGCGTCGCCCGGGTACCCAGTCGCCAGTCACACGATGCCCTTGATCGAGATGAGATAGATCGCCACGAGGATGGCGCTCATGACGCCTATGATGCCCAACACCTCCTTGCGCGAGAGGCTCAGCAGCGGCAGTTCGGGCGCAAGTGCACGATTTGTCGCATACATCGCCATCGCGGTGCCGAGCACGAAGTAGAGCACCTCCAGTTCCATCACCACGAAGAAGGTGACGACTGCGTAGCCCACCACTGCGCCCTGCACCATCCGTCCCATCGAGACGGCCTCCTCATGCCCGGGTCCTGGGAGTTTGACGAGCAGAGAGCCCGCCCTCCACGCGAACCAAATCATGGCGACGAAGAGAAAAAACCCAGGAAGCCCGCCCTCTGCAAAGTTCTGGACGTAGTTGTTGTGAGCCAGGAGGCCGGTGTATGAGTGCTTGGCAAACTGACCTCGACCGACTCCGAAGACGGGGCTGTCCCGGAGCATGGTCAGGCCCTGCTCCCACAACCATGATCGCTCCGATGCCGAGGCCTCCTTGGTGTTGACCTCGCTCATCCGAGATGGTCCGAATGCGGTGATCGCTGCGATGGCGATCGAGGCCAAGGCGATGGCCACGGGCTTGCTGAACCGATCTTTGAAGTAGAAGGCGACCATTGCCAACAGCGCCAGTACCGCCCCGCGCGAGTTGGTGAAATAGATGGCGACGCAAGATGCCGCGATAACCGCTGCTGCCCAGATCCGCGTCAGCAGACCATAGGGACCGAAAAGCAGTTCCATGGCGAACGCGATCCCGATGAGGAACAGAATCGCGAACACGTTGGGGCCATCCCAGTCACCGTGCCAGCGAACACGAATCTCGGTGTATCCCGGCATACGCGTCATGCCTCCCCAGGCGACATCGGTCGCAGCCTGGAGCATCGCCTGGAACGCGAGGAACACCATGATCCACAGGTAGCACCGGATCGTGAACTGGATCTTCTCCGGCGTGTTGAGCAACCAGAAGATCGGGAAGAAGGCCAGCATCCGCTTGACGATGATGTTGACCTGCTCGGTGGCCGATACTGCGTCGACCATGACCATGGTCGAGACGAAGATGAAGCCGATGTAGGCCGGCAGCAACCAGTTGTGAGGTACGCGATACCTGCTCCGGTCTCCGAGATAGACGGCCAGACCGCCCAGAAGCATCGGCAGCGTGATCACGAAGGTCGTGGGCAGGCCGACCAGCGGTTCGAGCCAATCCTGAGGCCGAACCAGCAGTGCGACGAGGTACAGGAAGATGAAGAGTCTGGACAAGATTGAGTAGAGCGAACGACTTTGCCAAGCCCGCCGCCGCGACCGGTGGGTTCGCGCGGCATGAGCCGGCCGAACGCCCGCAGCGAACGGGTAGTCACTGGCACGCGGGTCGACGTCGGTGCGGACCAACACCCCCGTGCACGCCGAGGAGGGCAATCGTAGCGGAGGCCATCAACGTGCGCACGCCAACCTGCCCCCCGCGTCTTCGGGAGTCGAGGCACGCGCAGCCGCATTGCCCCGCTGTCCGCGTCCGTGCTCGTGAAGCTCCGACGAGGATCAGGTCCGTTTCGATCGCAAGAACTCGGCCTGGCCGTCCGGCATCGTCGGATGTTCCTGTTGATCGAGGAGCCAAGCTTGAAGGTGCGACGCGATGCGAGGCGCCGCGCCTCCCTCCCGAGCCTGCAGCCGGTCCGCCCGCCCCGCCCGCGGGGTACGAACCTCGAGCGCAAGTCGTGCTGTTTCAGTGTGCGGCTGCCAGGGATGAATCGGTTCGGCATCGCCGGGCCTCAGGGGCATCACGCCCTCTCGCCCCACAAGGACGACAGGCACACCCATCCCGAGCGCCTCATCGACACAGCGGTCGGGTTGCATGGTTACGAAGAACTCTGCTTCGCGGAGCAGCGACAGGCATTCCATGTATCCCGGGGTCGGCATGAGCTTCACGGATGCGGATCTCCATCTCTGCTCGGCCTCCACGAACCATGGAGACTCCAGCAGCGACTCGTCGACCAACCAGAGAAGCGTCGTCTCGGCCGCGCAGGGTGCGAGTGCCGTGACGACTCGCTCGATATCGTCGGCACTCGCGCTTCCGGTTCCTGATTGCAGAAGCACGACGCCGTAGCCTCGCCCGGGCCACAGGCGCTGCGCCGCAGGGCCGATCCCGCTCAGCACCTGCTCCGGCGACACCAACCTGGCCTGCGCCTGATGAAGCACATCCGTCGTCAAGTCCCCCACGCACTGCAGCTTCCCTGCCGCGACACCCGCCTTGTGCAACGCGTGGTAGCTGACCAAGCTGTCGGCGTAGAGCACATCCGCGATACGGTCCAACACCACCGCATTGGCCTGCATCGACTCGCGGAACCCTCTCTGCAGCCTGCCGGCATCGGCACGAACCAGCGGGACGCCCGACTTGTTCGCCAGAAGCCCGCACAGGACTGCGTCGTCGCTGGTTCCCAGCGTGATCAAGGCGCGCGGCTCATGCTGCTCCATCTGCGCCGCGAATCGCTGAACGAGTGTCACGTACCGCGTGCATCGGCCGCCGTCCGGGGCCGGCACATCAAGGCCGACCTCGGCGTCGGGGCGTGGCAAGCGCCCGTCATCGTCAAGCGACGCCAGCAGCCCCTCCAGATTCCCGCCATGCACGGCAACCAGCGGCGGCATGCCCGGAACGGCAGACATCGCCTGCGCGAGCAGCCCCGACTTGAGGTAGTCCGCAAGCGTATCCACCCAGCAGAACAGCGCCGACCGCAACGACTCCTTCGCACGCACGACAACCTGCGTCGCACGGTCGGACTCCTCCTGCGATCCGGCGTCCTCTTCCTCCTGCATAGACGCCGCACCGGCGCCCGATTCGGCGATGGCCGGCTCACCCTCGCCGATCTCGGATCCGAGTTCCTGCGCGGTCCGCTCGACGTCTTCATCCGAAACGCGATCCGTGCCGGCGAGATATGCCCCGAGCAGGAGGCGGCTGCACAGGCGGTTGATCCGCCTCGGGATGCCCCCCGTCCATCGATGGATGCGAACGAAGGCTTCGTCATCGAAGCCCGGGCGGCCCGTCCACCCGACGAGCCGCAGGCGATGCTCGATGTAGGCGCGCGTCTCGCTTTCGTCCAGCGGCCCGAGGTGGCACGACGCAATGACGCGCTGACGCAACTGCTCCATCGAGCGCGACTGGAGCAACTTGCGAAGCTCCGGCTGGCCGACGAGGAAGCTCTGCAACAGCCCATGTGTTCCGAGCTGGAAGTTGGAGAGCATCCGCAGCTCTTCGACTGCAGCGCGATCGAGGTTCTGCGCCTCGTCGATGACGAGCAGGGCGCGCCGACCTTGCGCAGCAAGCGCGGTAAGAAAGGCCTCGAGACTGGAAATCAGCTGCGCCTTGCTGGCGGTGGCGGGCGCCGCGACACCGAACGCAGCCAGTATGGCGCGCAAGAGATCCCCAGCCTCCAGTTGCGTACTGACCACCTGAGCCGCAACGACACGATCCTGCTCGAGGCCGGCCATGAGCGTGCGTACCAGAGTCGTCTTGCCGGCTCCGACCTCGCCCGTGACCACGATGAAGCCTTCGGCCTGATGGACGCCGAAGCGCATGTAGGCCAGCGCATGGCTGTGCCCGCGGCTGCCAAAGAAGAATGCGGGGTCCGCGTTCAGTTGGAACGGCGGACCGCTGAAGCCGAAGTGAGACTCGAACATCGATCAGAAACGGTGTGCGACACCGCTGAACACGCGCGTTTCCTGGGTCGGCGGAACCGCGTTCGACAGTATCAACTGGCGCCGGAAGCCGAACACCACGTTCGTGCGCGGTGTCAACGCCTCCGTCACGCTCAAGTGCAGAGACCAGTCTCGCGTGTAGTCACCCGCACGCAGACCGAGCCCGTCGGTGGCGACACCCGTCAGCGCAGCCTCGATCGAGCGTTGGGAAGTCAACTGCCTGCTGTACAAGGCGCTGCCACCGTACTGACGCACCTCGTCAGCCGACACGACGAGGATCGGTTGATCCACGCGGTTGAGGTTGGTGTCACGCTGGCCAAACAAGGTGAACGAAACCAGTTGGCGCGTGCCCATCAACGCCAGAGTCACCGAACCCGACTCATTCAGCCGTGCCCCTCCCGCGAACACCTCGACCGCCTCGGGCAACTTGCTCGGCAGGTTGTTCCTCAGCAGGTAATCCTGAACTGCTCGCGCGCGATCCGCTTCATTGGGAATACGCGTCGTGAAGATCGAATCGAGCAGTGCAGCCAAGTCGCTACCGGCCGGAGAGATTCCCAGCGAAGACGCGTCGATCACCGGTTGCCTGCGCAGGGCACCACTGATAGCCAAGAATGGCGAACGATGACTGAACGCCACGTCCCATCCGTTGCCGAAGAAGCGCCGCTCCCCGAGCATGGACACCGTCGTTCGCTCCGTCGGCGTCCAGCGCAGGCTCATTCCGCGGATCGGGTCCGACTTGTCGGTGAAGGAGAACGCGCTGCGCTCACGCCCGGCAATCAAGCCCACAAGCAGCTGTGCATCCAGCAGATAGTTCACGCCGATCCTGGCCGCGTCCAGCGACAGGCCGGCATCGGGACGGTCAGGATAGCGGGTCTCGTCCGCAGTAGCTTCGACCACGAATCCCATCGGAACGGGATCGTGCGCCAGCCTCACAACGCTTCTTTGGAACCGCGCGTCCTGATCGGACAACGAGGTAGTACGACTGCCGTTACGGCGTTGCACCCATTCGTTGTCACTGCGAGCGACAAACCTCAGTGTCGGCTGGAGGTTCGCCTGGATGTACGGGCTGACGCGAGTCGCATACTGAGTGATGGCCTGCTGCGCGAACGGCGCGTCGGCATCTATACGCGCAGCGAATGGATCCGAACTCGTCGTTGTCGCGTCGACGGACGCGTCCAAGAAAAAGAGCCGCTCGATGGGATTGGAACGCAGCGCCAAGCGCGCGCGAGGGAATAGGTCGCTCGACTGCTCGTTGCCCGCGTAGGCAACTGCTTCCAGTCCAACGCTTCCCTCCAGGGAGTAGTTGGCCCCTGTAATCGAGATGCCCAGCGTTGGGGCGACGTCGAAAATGACATCCGACTTCGCCTGGTCCTTGGGGCCGAGACCCGCATTGTTGGTGGCCGTGACGCGCACGGTCGCGGCTGGATTCAAGCGAACGCTTTGTGCCCACACCGGCCCCGTCGCCAGCACACATCCCGCCGCCAAGGAGAGTGCAATGGCCCGGCCGCGCGACGGCGGCGGTACCTCAATACGACCCATACGCACCGTAGGCATACCCGCCCGCACTGCCAGAGGCACGCGCACGATTCAGCACGGACATCACGTTCGGGCAGGACTCGACCGCAGCATAGGCGCGCTCCAGAAGCGACTGCGGCGTCGACTCGGCCCCCACGACCATCAGCACCTGACCGGCCCGGGACGCCATGACGCGAGACTCCGCCGTCGGCAACAACGGCGGCGCGTCGAACACGACGATCCGGTCGCTGTATCGCGTCGCCAGATCGTCCAGCAATCGATCCATGCCCTCGCTGGCCAGAAGTTCCGCGGCATGCGGATTCGGCGTTCCGGCGGACAGCAGGCTCAGCTTGGGCACGTTGGTGCGCAGGAGCACGTCCGAGACCTGCAGCTTCGGATCGACGAGAAGATCCAGCAGTCCTCGCTCCGCGGGCAGCCCGTAGCGCTCGAACACCGACGGCTTCAGCACGTCGGCATCCACGAGCAGCACCGAGTGATCCACTTCCAGCGCGATGCTCATCGCGAGGTTCATGGCGAGAAAGGTCTTCCCCTCGCCGGGCACGGCGCTGGTGACCAGGATGAGGTTGCCGCGACGGACAGGCCCTCCCTCGGCCGAACCGCGCGCGTTGCGCAGGAACGGCTGCTTGATGATCCGCAGTTCCGTGGCCAGCGCGGAGTGGGCCAGATGCGGCACCAGATAGCCCTCGCGCTCGAGCCGCGACAGATCGATCTCGATGGAGCGCGAGCGCCGGACTGCATCGGCCGCCTCGGCCCGACGCATGCGCGGGTCGGCGTTCCGCGCCGCGTCGACGGCGCGCAGGCCCTGCGCCGGCGCGGCCTGGTCCGCCGCCAGCCCCGGTGCGGACCATGGAACCTCGACCCCGGCCCGTTTCAGTTCGTCGAGCCGGCGCGCGGCTTGCTCAATGATGCTCATTGTTTCGGATCCCGCTCAAGTCGCAGCCTGCTTGACGATCAGCAGCAGCCAAGCCAATTGGCCGATCAGGAGCGCGCCCGCCGCGCCGATCACCCTGACCAGATCCCGGCGAGCCGCCGCGCGCGCCTTGTCGGTCACGACGATCGCCATCGATCCGAGAACAGGACGCTTGCTGAATTCGGCGAGTTCCCGCACGCTCGCAATCACCGGCCGAATGACGCTCATCGCATAGGCGACGCCGATGCCCGCCGCGATCGAGCCCACAAGCACCAGCAAGCCGAGAACGAACCGGCCCGGAAACACCGGCATGTTCGCGACGCGTGCCGGTTCGACGATGCGAAACTCCGCCATGTGTGCGGACTGGTCGATCTTCACCCCGAGTGCAGCGGCTTCGCGCCGTCCCACCAGCAGATCGTAGTTGCGTCGAATCACGTCGTAGTCGCGATTGAGCTGCGCGAGTTCGGCCTCGACCTGCGGCACGCGCGAGGCTTGCGCACGCACCTGGTCGAGCCGCGCCTGCTGCGTGTTCAGCTGGGTGCGCAACGACGCAGCCTGAGCCTCCGCCTCCGCGAGCGAGATGCGCAACCGCTGGTACACCGGGTTGGTGGCGGCATTGCCGACCGCCTTGCCGTTGCCCGACTTGGCCCGCGCCTCCATGTCTGCCTTGCGCTGCGCCTCGAGCTGACCCAAGGTGCGCCGCACGGCAACGACGTCAGGGTGCTCGTCGGTGTAGCGCCGCAGCAGCTCGTCGAGCTGCCGCCGCTGGGCATCGATGCGAGTGTCGAGTTCCGAGGGCACCGCAGCGGGCTGCGCGGCGGTGACGACGCCGGCGGGCACCTGAGGATCCTCATTGGCCAGTTCGCGCTTCAGAGCCTCGCGCGACTGCTCCACGGCGCTCAGATCGAGCTTGAGCTTGTTGACCTGCTCGGCCAGCGCCGACATGCGTGCGAAGTAGTCCTGGTCCGACGTGCCGCTGTAGCCGAAGTTCCGCAGCTTGAAGTCCTTCAGGCGGTTCTCGGCCTCGATCAGCTTCGTCTCGTAGCTCTTGATCTGCTGATCGATGAAGCGACTCGCGTCCTCCGAGTCGCGGCGCTTGGAGTCTGTGCCCGAATCGACGAACATTTCCACCAAGCGGGCCATCAGCTTCTGGGAACGATGGGCGTCGGTGTCGCGGTAGCTCAGTTGGTACAGATTGCCCGACCCGCTGGGATCGACCTTGATCTTCTTCATCAGGTCGTCGATGAGCGCCTCGCGCTCGGCGGTGCCGCCCGCGCTGAGGCCCAGCGCGGGATCGTCGACGAGACGCTCGATGTTGGGCCTCGAGATGAGCGTGCGTGCCAGCATGCGCACCTGCTGGTCGAGATCCGGCTGAAATGCCAGGCCCGCCATCAGCGGCTTGAGCACGGATTGCGTGTCGACGTACAGCTTGGCCGTGGACTGGTAACGATCGGGGGTGAGCCAGACCGCCACGCCGCCGATGCACGCAACCGCCCACGCGACTGCGATCGCGAGCCATCGCCGCCCCCACACGGCGCGCACGATCTGCGCCAGTTTTTCGCTCTGCTCTTTCATTGTCGCGTTTCGAATTCGCTTGCCGCTCGAACCTCAGTCACCGTCGACACTCGCTCCATCCATCAGAACCAGCTCTGCGGGACGATGATGATGTCGCCCGGGCGGACGCCGACATTGGCGGAGATGTCGCCGCGCTTGAGCAGATCCTTCAAGCGGATGCCGTACTGCTTGCCGCCTTCTGCGCCGCGCACCAGGACGGCGGCGTTGCCGTCGGCGAAGTCGGTCATGCCGCCGACCTGGATCATCACGTCCAGTACGGTCATGTTCTGACGGTACGGAACGGCCTGGGGCCGCGCGGCTTCACCGACGATGCGGATCTGCTCGCCGAAGGTTCCCTGGAACCCGCTGACGATCACCGTGACGGCCGGATCGCGGATGACGCGGGAGAGCGCCTTCTCGATCTCGCGCGAGAGCTCGACCGGGCTCTTGCCTGCAGCCACGAGGTCTTCCACCAGCGGCGAGGAGATGCGCCCGTCGGGGCGCACCGTCACGGTCGCGGACAACTCCGGGTTGCGCCAGACCTGGATGTTCAGCGTGTCGAGCGGGCCGATCTTGTAGCGATGCTCCTGCTCCTGCACCGACGCCGGCGCCGGCGGATGGCTCCCCAGCGTTGAGCAGCCTGCAAGGAACAGGGTTGCGAGAGCCAAGAGAGCGGCGCCCCAAGGCAGGCGACGGCCGAGCATCGTGTTCGTCTTCATGAGATCTCCACCAACAATGGTGTCAAAGGGGGTTCGCACCGAAGAAGGGACGCGACCCACGCCAACAGGCGCACAGTCTCGTGCAACCACCGGTCCCGCACAAGCATCTCGGTTGGGGGGTGTCCGGGTCACTGCCCGAGGACACCCGTCCCTTCACTGACCTTCGCGGAACAGTACCACGCTCACGGTCTCGATCAGGATGATCAAGTCGAGGAAGAGCGAGTTGTTCTTCACGTAGTACAGGTCGAACTGGTGCTTGCGGCGCGCATCCTCGACCGAGGCCCCGTAGCTGTAGCGGACCTGCGCCCACCCGGTCACGCCCGGCTTGATGCTGTGGCGGACGTCGTAGTACGGAATCTGCTCGCGCAGTTGGGCGACGAAGCTCGGCCGCTCGGGGCGCGGGCCGACCATGCTCATCTCGCCCTTCAACACGCTGATCAGCTGCGGCAGTTCGTCGATCCGGGTCTTGCGCAGAAAGGATCCGATGCGGGTCACGCGCGAGTCGTTCTTGGTTGACCAGCGAGCCACGCCGTCCTTCTCTGCATCGCTGCGCATGCTGCGGAACTTCAGGCACATGAAGCTCCGACCGGCCAACCCGACACGCTCCTGGCGGTAGATCACCGGCCCCGGGCTGTCCAGCTTGATCAGGATCATCGTGATGAGCATCAGCGGGGACGCCAGCGCCAGCAACGTCGCCGAGGTGACGATGTCGAAGGTACGTTTGGCGAAGCGGCGAACGCGCCCCTGCACGAAGCCCTGTCCGTAGACCAGCCAGCTGGCCTTCAAGCTGTCGGTCGGCACCTCGCACTTGGCACGCTCGTAGAAGGCGGCCAGATCGAGTACCGGGATCCCGCGGATCCGGCACGCCAGCAGTTCATCCATCGGCACGCCGCCGCCGCGCTGTTCACGCACGGCCACGATGATCTCCTCGATGCCATGGCGCTCCACGATGTCGACGATCGGCGTGCTGCGCTGGAACACCTTGTGCGGCATCGCCGACAGGTCGCCGAAGGCGGTATCGCCCGAGGTCGGGTAGAAACCCACCACGTCGCGCGCGATTCGTCGCAGCGACTTCAGATCACCGGCCACACCGCGGGCCTCGTCGCCGGTACCGATGATGAGCACCCTCGGAATGGCCGTGACCCGACGCATCAGATAGATGCCGCCGCGAACCACCACGAGACCGACGACCAGGTACACGATCGCTGCGCCGATCACCTGCTCGGCACGGAAACGATCCGCCACCAGGCGCAGCAGGAGATAGGTGATGCAGCTTCCGACGATGACCGCGAAGCCGGTCCGGCGCAGCGAGGCGGCCAGCCCGATCGGGTTCGGGCGATACAGGCCGACGAACGCGTACATGAACGCCATCACCACGGAGAAGCTGACGGCGAACAGCATCACGCCGGGCGACTGCACCACATCGCGGATGTCCAGCAACTGGCCGCCGTAGAGCGATGCCGCACCGAGCAAGGCGGCAGAGAAGCACACCAGCACATCCGCGAGCATTCCGGCAAATGCCGACATGGACACGTGATGACGGAAGACTTGAAGCATCGTGGTTCCTGTTTTCCCCGAGGGGGGCCCGTTCCGCGACCACGCTTAAGCCCTTGTGGGCCGCCGGGTCACGAATCTGTAACGGATTATCTGGCTCGCCTCTCTGGCGGCCACCCCTCAACGGTGGTACTACCCCGTGAACGGGGGGCAGGCCCGTGGGCCGTCGGCAATCACGAAGTGCCGCTTAGCACACTCGCGCCGATCCGAAGAGGCCGCCGGACCGGCAGCACGTGCCGTCCGACCAGGGTGCACGCCTGCGATGGCATCACGCCGCAGGCAATACTGTTGGCTCTCGCCCACAATCCGAGTGTCTTTGGCGGGCAATTCGCCGGTCCCGGCCCTCGGTCGGAGCCAAGTCGAACGGCGCCCCTGGCGCCGCACCTGGCGTGACAGCAGTTCAGGCGATCGCGTCCGCGCTCAACCCCTGCAGCATCGCCATAGCCCGCGCGATCGTGGCGCGCAGTTCGCGCCGGTCGATGATCATGTCGACGGCGCCCTTCTCGACCAGGAACTCGGCGCGCTGGAAGCCCTCGGGCAGTTTCTCGCGCACGGTGTTCTCGATCACGCGCGGGCCGGCGAAGCCGATCAGCGCCTTGGGTTCGGCGATCACCACGTCGCCCACGAAGGCGAAGCTGGCCGAGACGCCGCCCATGGTCGGATCGGTCAGCACGCTGATGTAGGGTAGGCCAGCCTTGGCCAGGCGCGTCAGCGCGGCGTTGGTCTTGGCCATCTGCATCAGGCTGAGCAGGCCCTCCTGCATGCGCGCGCCGCCGGTGGCGGTGAAGCTGACGAAGGGCGTCTTCTGTTCGACCGCGGTCTCGACGCCGCGCACGAAGCGCTCGCCCACCACCGAGCCCATCGAGCCGCCCATGAAGTCGAACTCGAAGCAGGCCGCCACCACCGGCAGGCTCATCACCGAGCCACCCATCACCACCAGCGCGTCGGTTTCGCCGGTGGTCTCGAGCGCGTCCTTCAGGCGCTCGGGGTACTTCTTGCTGTCCTTGAACTTGAGCGCGTCGACCGGCAGCACCTCCTGGCCGATCTCGTAGCGCCCCTCGGCGTCGAGGAAGGCATCGAGCCGCGCGCGCGCGCCGATGCGGTGGTGGTGGCCGCACTTCGGGCAGACGTTGACGTTCTGCTCGAGGTCGGTCTTGTAGAGCACCGTCTCGCACGACGGGCACTTGATCCACAGGCCCTCGGGCACCGTGCGGCGCTCGCTCGGGTCGGTCTGCTGGATCTGCGGGGGCAGCAATTTCTCGAGCCAGCTCATGGTGCGATGTCCTTTCAGGAATCGAGGGCGGCACGGATGCCGCCGATGAAGTCTGCCGCCGCCGCGGCCACGCCGGCGCGCTCGCGCGTCTCGAGCAGTTGCACGAGCGCCGAGCCGATCACCACCGCGTCGGAGACTGCGGCCACGGCGCGCGCGGTCTGCGCGTCGCGGATGCCGAAACCCACGCCCACCGGCAGCTTCACATGCTGCTTGATGCGCGGAACCGCCTGCGCGACCGCCGCGGTGTCGAGATGCCCTGCCCCGGTCACGCCCTTGAGCGAGACATAGTAGACGTAGCCGCTGGCGATGCGGCCGACCTCGCGCATGCGCGCTTCGGTCGAAGTCGGTGCGAGCAGGAAGATCATGTCCAGGCCCGCCTCGCGCAGCTTGGCGGCGAAGGCCTCGCACTCCTCGGGCGGGTAGTCGACGACCAGCACGCCGTCCACGCCGGCCGCCTTGGCGTCGGCGACGAAGCGCTCGACGCCGTAGCGCTCCACCGGGTTGGCATAGCCCATCAGCACCACCGGCGTGGCGCCATCGCGCGCGCGGAACTCGCGCACGATCTGCAGCACCTGCGCCATGCCGATGCCCCTGGCGAGCGCGCGCTCGGAGGCCTTCTGGATCACCGGGCCGTCGGCCATGGGGTCGGAGAACGGCACGCCGAGCTCGATCACGTCGGCGCCGGCCTTGGCCATCGCCAGCATGATGTCGACCGTCGCGTCGGCGAACGGATCGCCGGCCGTCACGTAGGGGATCAGCGCCTTGCGGCCTTGCGTCTTCAGCGCGGCGAAGGTGGCGGCGATGCGGCTCATGACAGCCCCTTCATGCCGGCCAGCGTGGCCACGGTGTTGATGTCCTTGTCGCCGCGCCCGGAGAGGTTGACGAGCAGGTGCTGGTCGGGCCGCATCGTCGGCGCGAGCTTCATCGCATAGGCCACCGCGTGGCTCGAC
>Ga0268298_10000463_pt1 | contig 52389 bp, 38 predicted proteins | sample WWTPWeurt_MetaG_FD_194462 | JGI IMG/M metagenome (GOLD analysis project Ga0268298, IMG submission 194462) | Activated sludge microbial communities from WWTP in Nijmegen, Gelderland, Netherland - WWTP Weurt | ecosystem: Engineered > WWTP > Aerobic digester > Activated sludge | place... | reverse complement strand
GATCGACGACACCGAGCCGTCCGGCGACAATCTGATGGAACGCGGACGCAAGCTGTCCCCTGGCCAGGTCGACATCCTGTTGCGCAGTCCCCTGCTCCAAACCGAATAGCCCCCCAACCCCCAATCCATTCCCTTGGCCCACCCCACGTACCCTGCCCATTCGACCACCGACGGCAAAGGCGAGCGAAAAAGTCTTCTGTGCCACAAAGGTGTTTGCGGCAGGGAAGACTTTGCTGTGCCCAGACACGAACATTTCGTACCTTGGGAAGACTTTTTTGGTCCTTGCCACGAAGATGCTTGTGGCAAGGCGGACTTTTTAGGTCCTTGCCACAAAGAACCAGCCAAAAAAGAAGACTTTGGTCCGGCATGCCACAAAGACCTTTGCGGCAAGGCGGAGTTTTTTGGCCCTTGCCACAAAGACCTTCGTGGCAAGACGGTGCAAACCCTTCTCCGGCGCAAAGACCTTCGTGGCCAGGATGTGCAAAGTCTTGGTTGCCACAAAGACCTTCGTGGCCAGGATGTGCAAAGTCTTGGTTGCCACAAAGACCTTCGTGGCCAGGATGTGCAAAGTCTTGGTTGCCACAAAGACCTTCGTGGCCAGGATGAGTGAAGTCTTGGTTGCCACAAAGAGGTTCGTGGCCAGGATGAGTAAAGTCTTCACAAAACAGAGTTTCAGATGAATCCGATCCCATCCTTCCCCGAACATTCGACACATTGATATCTGTTTGCCCATAGCGCCGTTTTTGCGAACAGGCTACACCGTATCCCCATGCCGCAGACTTACGACACAACGTTTAAGGAATTGTTTGCGCAGAATTTTATTGCGCTGGTTCGTTGGCTCATTCCCGATGTGGGACAATACAAAGTCCTCAAATTGCCCGAGGAGTTGCCTCTGACGGTCAGGCGCGCCGATTTGATGGTGCGCATCGAGCAGCGCAAGTCAGGAAAACAGCGCAGCTCGTCGGTGATTCAGATTTTTGACTGCCAAGTGCAGCGAGATCCGCGCCTGCCTCGGTCGATGCTTACTCGCGCCGTTCTCGCGCACGATTTGTACGAATCGCCCGTCAAAACCACCCTCCTCGCCCTGACCCCCAAAGCCGTCGTCGAGGCGCGATATGTGTACGGCCTCGACGAAAACGGCCAGGATTTGTACCACCGTGTCCAGGTGCGCCGCGTCTACGAAGAATCCGCCGACGAGGCTCTCCGCAGCGATCTCGCCGAACTCCTCCCCCTTGTCCCCATCATGCGAGCCGCAGACGGCGACCAAGCCGCTCTCGTCCGCACCGTCATCGAACGCATCGTCGAGCGCGTGTGGGCCGACGAAAAACGCAAAATCATGCTCGAGCAAGCCGCCAACTTCGCCACCCTCCGCTTGCCTCGCAAGAAAGTTAGTGACATCGTGGCCAAAGTTCTAGGGAGCAAACGAATCATGATAGACCCACTCCGAGACTTCCCCCTCGTCCGAGACGGCTACAACCGAGGCATCCAACAAGGCATCCAACAAGGCATGCTCGAAGGCAAACTCGAAGGCATCCGAGCAGGAAAATCCGCCGGCAAAGCCGAAAGCGTCCTCATGCTTCTGGAGACACGCGGCCTTCGCCTGAGCAAAAACCTCAAAGACAAAATTCTTTCCTGTGACGACCCCAGCACCCTCGACCGCTGGTTCAAAAACGCCATCTCCGCCGCCTCCCCAAGCGAAATCTTCGCCTCCACCTAACCCCCCATCTTCCCCCCAAAACCACCCCTAACCTCCCCCATCACCACTCTTCCCCTGTCCCATTCTACCTTGTATGCACCCAATACAAATGTTACCCCAGACACAATCCATTTTCCCCTCCTCGAACACTCCAAACCACCCCTTTTTCACCCCACACTTTACAACCCTTCGAGCAAAAACCCGCTTTTCTGCTGGCAGACAAACCCTGGCTGCACATGGCCACCGCACGTGGTGACGTGCCAGTCAATCGCCCCCAATCGTGCGTCCTCCAACCGCTTTTTCGCTTGGCGGACCCACTGCGGGTGAACCGCCTTCTGTTGATCCCGCAGATCCAGAGAAGCCGCCCCCGGACTACTTCTGATGCCCCTCTGTAAACAGACCTGGCCGAGTGCCCGGCCTATCGCCCCACGAATCCGGTGGGCAAAAGCACAGGGCAACTGGGTCGGTGAACACACAAAAGCCAGCCCCTTCACAGTCCGCCCGAATAGGACAGGACGACTGCGATGCTGCTTGGGAGTTTTGCGGGCAGGAGGGTTTCGCCTCGATACAGCACGGCGCTTTCAGCACTTTCGGCGCGCAGTCGAACGAGTGTGCCGCCTCGAACGGTGGGAATGGAAATCCGGTTGTTGGAAGGAACGGCACTGCATCGACCCGCGTGTTCCCCAAAATCGACGACAGAGGCCACGGCCCGAACCGCGCCCGCCTCGACGCAGCTTCGGCCATCCACGAGTTCCCAAAGCACCTCCAGACTTTGCTCGTCGGCAGATTCACAGCCCACAAGCGGAACCAACAGACCCAAGGCGGCAAGCAGAAGGGCTCGTCCCCTGAAACTCACCTCCGTTTTGCACCGCGCTGCTTCACACAAGCTCTGCCCGAATTTCATCCGCGCAGACTATCAAGAAGCTGACCCGTGATAGGCTGCGGTCTTGCAGCCATCGCTGCGAAACACCCAGCAAGAAGACAGCAAGAGAGGGAAAACCGATGAAGATCCTCATCAAATACTGCGTGATGTGAAACTACGAACCCGAGGCTGCGAGTCTCGCGGCCCAAATCAAGGAAGGTCTTGCGCTCGACGCGACCATCGAGCCGGGCGGCAAAGGCCAATTCGACGTGTTTGCGGACGGAAAGTTGATTTTCTCGAAACACAAAGAACAGCGTTTCGCGGAGTACGAAGAAATCGCCCTGGCCCTCAAAGGCAAGTAAGTCTGTGAGCTACACAGAACAGGAATCGTTCGATCTACCGTTCTGTGTGTGAACGGAAAACGCGGTCAGGACTTGCTCAAATCCGGCAGGTCTTCCCGTTCGATCTCATCGATGGCCACCTCTGCGGACACATTCCCACCCAAGACCCTCAGAAAACCCGGCAAGTATCGATCCATCATCGCGATGCTCCAATACACCGCCGCACGCACCATGGATGAGGTCAGCTCGCTGTTTTCAACATCCATGCTGGTTTTGAAACGAATTTCGCCGTCGGAAAAATCCATCTCGAAGTTCCCAATGATCATTCCGTAATTGGCGCGCGTGATGAATTCGGACATCGCCGTCCGTTTGTTTTCAGGGACCCGAATGGGACAAACCGCATAGAACAGGAATTGCTCGTCCTCCTCGCGGGTCTGCGCGTAACACGTCCAATTCCCGTGCTTGCCCTGGTAGTGCGTGCGGAGCACGGTACGACTCGCCAAAGCGACAAACTCCCACCCATCTTCCCGGAGGAAGGTCTCGACAACCTGAAGCAAGCGCATGTGCCCCCATCATACCCGGCGCAAGACCGCTTGCGCATGTGGAATGTTGGCTCGGTTGTCAGGAAGTTGGCCAGGAAGTTGAGCAGGAACTTGAGCAGGAACTGGGTCAGGAGTTTGAAACGATGCAGAGAAAAGACGCGCCGACTATTCGTGGCCCTGTTGTTTGCCGCCGTCTTTGTCTTGCTTGCCCATTTTGTCGTCTTGGGGTTTTTCTCCCACGTCGAGCATGCCCTTTTTGCGTTTGCGGTCGCGATCGGCACCGGTCATCGTGTCGATCGGCGGTTTGTCACTCGCCCAATGCGACATGACCGAGGCTGCGGATTGCGCGGCCTGATCCGAGACTTTTGCGGACGAATCGCCGCCCAAATGAATGGGCGCGGTTGCGATGTTGAGCTGGTCGTCGTCACCACCGCGTTTCTTTTTGCCGCCCTCGATGGCCTTGAAGGCAGACAGAAAGGGATTTTCTTTGGGGTCTTTTTTGTGCTCGAGGTCGTGCGACATCGCCTGTTCACCTTCGCATCGGCTGGGATGCTGTCTCAAATTATCGGAGCCGCAAAAAAAAGGGTGCCACAGACTCAACCCGCCACCCCAAATGCGCTCGAAATCAGATCGACCTGAGATCGAAAACGGCCCGGCTTGAACCCACAACAAGCCACAGGAAGGAAAAAAGGGGATGGCTGGAAACGGGGATGTATTAAGGTGCCGCCATGCAGTTTGCGAAACCTTGGGAAGGGCCTGTGACGCCCGAAGGAATCTCGGCGGCGCGAGACGCAGCGGCGCGAAACGCAGCGGGTCTGGTTTGCGAGGGGATGACGCTCGGTTTGGGAACCGGCGACACGGCGGAGCGGTGGATTCGGCTGGTGGCCGAGCGGAAACACAAGCACCTCAAGTGTGTCGCGACCTCGCAGCGTTCGGCAAAACTCGCCGAATCGTTGGGTCTTGCACTCGTCGATCTCGACGAGATGTTGCCGCGCCCGCCCCAGAGGCAAGGCGAGCGAAGCCGCGCCCCCATCGACCTGACAGTGGACGGAGCAGACGAAATCGACCGCTGGTTGCAGCTTTCCAAAGGGGGCGGCGGCGCACTTCTGCGCGAAAAACTGGTCGCTCAGGCGTCCAGCCAAGTGATCATCCTGGTGGATGAAACGAAGTGCGTGGACAGGATAGGCCAGCGTCGGCCTTTGGCGATTGAAGTGGTGCGGTTCGGCGCGACACAAACGCTCGCGAGGATTGCAACACTGCCGCAGGTGAAAAAGGCGTCGATTCGGAAGGCCGCGACGGATTCGGAGTCTGTGCAGAACCCCTTTGTCACGGATTCAGGGAATGTCATCGTCGATGCAGAGCTCGACCCCGGCCAAACACAGGGAATCGCTGCCTTTGTGCTTCACGAGTCGCTGAAACTTCTGCCCGGTGTGGTCGAAACGGGTTTGTTTTGCACCGAGGCCTCCTGCGCGATTTTGGGACATCCCGACGGCATCGCCAGGCGTCTCTTCCGCGAAGAGACGTGCCCCGGCGAAAACCTGCCCGAGCTCATCGCGAATGAAAAGAAGAGACGCAATCCCTAACTACACGTGGGAACAGGGAACGAAGAGGGGGGAACGGGGAACGAAGAGGGGGGAACGGGGAACGAAGAGGGGGAAACGGGGAACGAAGAGGGGGGAAGGTTAGGCTGCGGTCACTTGGACTTTGAGTTTGGCCACGACGCCTTGGTTGAGTTTGACCTCGACCGTGTAGTCGCCGACCGTTTTGATGTGTTCGGGAATGTGGACGCGCTTGCGGTCAAGCGCCATGCCGTACCGCCGCGCCTCTTCCTCGATGTCACGGGTCGAAACGGTGCCGAACAGTTTGCCGCCCTCACCCGCCTGCCGTGAAAACCGGAGCGTGATAGACGACAGCGTTTCCGCCGCACCCTGCGCGTCTTTCAACAACTTGGCATTGCGCGCCGCGATGGTGCGCTTGTTGTGCTCAAGCTGTTTGACGTTTCTCTCTGTGGCCAGCATCGCCAAGCCCTGCGGAATCAGGAAATTGCGCCCGTAGCCCGGCTTGACCGAAACCAGCTCACCGCCTTTGCCCAGATTGGCGACATCCTCGCGAAGAATGACTTGCATGGTGATGTCTCCTTACGCGCCCGTCACGCTGTACGGCAGAAGCGCAATCATTCGCGACCGGCGAACAGACAACGCGACTTTCCGTTGGTGTTTTGCGCAGTTTCCCGAAATGCGACGGGGAACGATCTTGCCCCGATCCGTCACAAAGTACTTGAGAAGCTGCGAATCCTTGTAGTCGATGACCAGCGTCTTGTCGGCGCAGAACCGGCACACTTTCCGCCGTGTGAAGCCCCGCTTCCGAACCGACGACCCCGATTTCTTGTCGCCCCCCGGTCCGCCAGCACCCCGTGGCCCGCGACGCGGCGGCCCTTGGTTTTCTTCCATTTCCATCGACATGTCTATTCCTCCCCTTTGTCTGAATGACGCGACAGAGCCGCCTCTTCAAGGTCTGGATCAAACTCGTCATCGTCTTCGTCTTCATCGCGGAAGCGCGCAGCCACCGCCGTACCCGTCGCCAGCTCTTCCTCGTCTGGAATCGTGGTCGCGGCCTTGACATACGTCTCGTCATCCACCGCGCTCGGGCGCGCATCGGGAACGACATCCTCATCGACTTTCACGGTGTAGTACCGAATCACCGACTCGAGCATGCGCAGGTTGCGCTCGATCTCCTCGACCATTCCAGAAGAGCCCAGGTACTGCCAGTACAGGTAAACTCCCTTGAGCTGTTTCTTGATCTCGTAGGCGAGTTTGCGCTTGCCCCAGTTGTCGAGCTTGAGCACCTTGCCGCCCATCGACTCGATGATGTGGCGAACGCGGTTGTTGACGGAGCCGATTCCGTCCTGGGTCACTTCCGGGCGCAGGATGAAGATGGTTTCATACTCGCGCTTCGTACCGGGTTCATCCCGCATGGACACTTGGTTCATCTGTTCCTCCTGGATCATAGAGCCCCCAAACAGCCTCACAGACTGCCCGAGAGCGAGGATCGGCAGGCCCCCGAACCATTCGAGGGACGCTGCGAAAACGGGCCATAGAAAGCACGTTTTTTCCGCCGAGGTCAAGCGGTTCCTTGCACAACCTTGCGCAACCCCACGCCTTTTCCCCAAACCCCGCACCGACCACACCCAAGCCCAAACCCGCAACATTGTGGGTTCTGACCCGCAACGTTGTGGGTTCTGACCCAGAACTTTCTATCTTTGACCCGCAACGTCGCAACTTTTTCATGCAACGCTGCGCTTCCCACGCTTGGCGACATCGTTAGGAGAGGATTTGGGTGAGGAAAGAGGCGGTTCGGGAGAGGACGGTGGGAGGGATTTCGTGGCCACCACGGAAGGCGATGAAGCCGTGCTTGGCTTGGGCGGCTTGTAGGTGGTCGCGCAGCCGTTCCGCTTGTTCAAAAGGAAGCAGCGGATCGAGCACGCCGTGGCTCTGCACCATCGGCAGACCCGCCGTGCGGGAGTACAGGGGTTGCCACTCGTGCGCGCAGATGATTGTGCCCGACCACAGCACCGCGCCCGCAAACGTCCGCCCGCTGCGCAGAATCACATCCATCGACAACATCGCCCCCTGCGAAAAACCCCCGAGCACCATCTTGCCCGGCGAAACGCCCAGCTTCTGTTCCAGCGTCTCGAGGGTGACAAGCAGGCTCTTGCGCGCCGCCGCCAAACCTTGTGGGACCTCTTCCGTCAGGCGCTCGGCCCGCCCAGACAGGAGTTCGACTTGAAACCGCTCGATGTCAATCAGCCACCACGCTCGCGAATCCCCCATCCCAAAACCAACATTCGACACAGCAGACAGCGAAAGGGGGGCCGCCGGGAACGCAAAACGGACACCGCGCGGCACCGGCAAAAGATGCGGCTGCGCAAGCGGGACCAAATCTGTGCCGGGTGCTCCGAAACCGTGCAGCAAAACGACGAGCGGCCCATCGCCCCCGCCATGCCCGTCCGTTCCCCCCGAAAGCACCACGTCTAGCTCACCGAATCGTTCCTTGCGCATGTTTGCCATCGAAAAACCTCGTTTGTTGCGGGTTCTGTCTGCGTGTCTGCCGCTCAATCTTGTGTGGTCAGGGGTTCAAAAAGCCACAAGCCCAACACGATCGCCAGACTGTCAAACACAACCAGGAATTTCACCCACCGCACCGCATCAGCCAGTGATTCAGGGGTGCCATACAGAACGCCATACGTGCCGCGCGCAGACGCAAGCAGCGCGGGCAACACCAGCGGATACACGAGCAAAGGCAAAAGAACCTCGCGCGCTCGGGCTCGTCCCAGCGACGCTCCGAACAGCGCCGCGACCGCCGCAAAACCGGTGGTTCCCAGCGCCAAAAGGGCCACAAACCACGCCCCCCCTGCCGGAAAGCGCAGGCCGAACAAAAGACACAGCGCCGGCACCACCACCGCCGAGGTCAGCCACATGAGCAGCGTGATCGCGATGAGTTTGGCTACATACAGCGCCGCTCGATCGATGGGCGCGGACAGAAGGGCCCGCAGCGTGTCCGCCTCGCGTTCCTTTTCAAAACTGCGTGAGATGCCCAGCATCCCCGACAAAGACACCGCGACCCAAAGAACCCCCGAAAGCACCTCGACCGTTGGAAGGGCCCCTCCCAAAAAAGCGAACGAAAACAGCAGCACGACAATCACGGAAAACAAAATCGTCGAGAGCAAGAGTTCGCGCGCCCGCCACTCGATCAGCACGTCTTTCCACAACAGAAAACCCACCTGTCGCAAGAAAAACATCACGCCCGCCCGCCCACGTCAGGCGTTTGCGGCACCGCCGCGACTGCCGGGACCGCAACAGACGACGGTGCATACAGCGCTGCAAGCTGTTCCACGCGACAGGTTCCGCGCGAAAACGCAGCCGTTTTTTCCACCCGGCCTTTGCGCAAAAGAACCGCCGCATCCACGCACGGGGCCAGCGGCGCAAAATCGTGCGAAATCACCACCACCAGCACGCCCTCGTCGCGCGCCTTCACGAGCAGCGCCGACAGATCCGCCACGCCTTTGGGGTCAAGGCCCGTGTACGGTTCGTCGAGCAGCAGCACCTGCGGCTTGACCAAAAGCGCCCGCGCAAGTGCCAGCCGCTGAAGCATGCCTCGCGAAAATGTTCGGCACGGGCGGTCCGACGCCTGCGAAAGACCGACGCGGCACAGCCACGCCTCGGTTTGCTCCGACAGGGTTTGTCGGCGCTCGTGCGGAAAGTGCAGGCGCGCAAAAAAAAGAAGGTTCTCGCGCGCGGACAAATCGGCGTACAGGCGCGTCTGATGCCCGAGCACAAACACCCGCTCGCGCAACCACTTTCCGTCGAGCGTATCGGCATCCTGACCGTCGAAAAACACCCTCCCCCGACTGGGGCGCGCCTGCAAACCCAAAATCGAAAGCAGCGTGCTTTTGCCTGCTCCGTTGTCTCCGATGAGCGCCGTCAGCTGGCCCGCGCAAAACGTGTGCGTCACAGCCGACAGGGCGCGCTTGCCGTCGTAGTCCTTGAATACGTCGGACAGGGCCACTTGCCGAATGACGCCCTCGTCATGCGTCATCGAGCTCGTCCAACTGCCGATACACCTTCGCCAAATCCAGCAGCACGGCTTGCTCGCTGCGCCCCGCAGTCTTTGCGCCCTCACGCACCGCCAAAAGTTCTCGCAAGAAACGGTCGCGCCTGTCGGACAGGGCCGCGCGCGTCGGCTTGGGCAGTTTGTGTTCGCGATAGGACAGCACCAAAAACGCCGCCGCAATCAGCAGCGCCACGATTCCCCCGACAAGCCGCGTCGCCCGATGCTCTTTCGGCAAACCCGTCACCGAAAAAGAAATCTCGCCCGAAGCCGCCCCATCCGGGACGCCAAACAGCACCGTTTTCCCCGAAAAGTCCCGCTCTTTTACGTCGGAAAGGCCCGAAAACTCCACCGCCTTTCGCTTTTCCATGACGACGCGCAAATCCGGTGCCGGAAGCCCCAGAAGCTGCGCCACATCCAGCGAACCCGTGTGTCGCAGAAGAAAACTCACCGACAACATCGTAGCCAAAGGCGGCACGAGCCCTTTCCACACAAGCGCGACCCTTCCAGGCGAACTTTGGTCCAGGCTGAGCGTCGTCGGATTGCCCTGCGGAAGCTGCGGCGAAATCGCGTCGGGCGGCAGCTCGATCCGCAGGCCGTCTTTGCCCGGATCAACCGCCGTCGGCAGCGCATTGTGCAGCTGCAACGTCTCAGTCACCGCAAGCAAGTCCTCTTGGACCTCCAAAAGAACGTGCGACCCCTGCCCAAACGACAGGCTTTTTTTCGCCTCCGGGCCTTGTGCGGGCCGACGCACAACGACGCGCATCACATGACCTTGCGTGCTCGGCAAATGAAACGGCTCGGACGGACTTTGGTAGCCAAAGTGCGAAAAAACCGCCAAGTACTCGGCGTCTCCGTGCGCAAGACCCGCAAACACAAGCACGCCCTGCTCATCGGTGTTCCGAACAGGAAGCTGCTCCACCGGTGATTTGTCGTTTGCGCGCCGATACAACTGAACCGGAACGTCGCGCAGCGGCTTTTGCGCCTCGTCCACCACCTCGAACCGCAGCGTCCCCACCGGCAATCCCGGTTCAGCCGGACCAGCTTGTGACGGCGCAGGCGCAGCTTGTGACGGCGCAGGCGCAGCTTGTGACGGCGCAGGCGCAGCGGGCGTTGTCGGTGTCACCGCAGGCTGTCCCCACGCCGAAGAAAACCCCACAAGGCACAGACACACCCAGCCCAGACCGTTCAGAAGAAACCGGTTTTTCACGCCATGCCTCCGATTTTTTCGCCGCATTGTTTGCAAAAAACCGCGTCGAGGTCGTTGCGTGTCCCACACTCCGAACACGCTTTCGCAAGGATCGTGGGCCGTTCCTCGGCTTTGTTCGCAGGCGACGTGTGCGACGGCTTTTGCGCACTTTTTGCGCGGAGTTTTTGCACATCCGCCTCGATGCGATCCGCGTAAACCGCCGCCTCGCGTTCGTCCAACACCTTGAGGATTCGCACCGCTCGTGTCCGATACAGGCTGCGGATGTCCGCGTAGTCCGCCTCGGACAGCTTGCCCATCTGCCGGTCCAGTTCCAGCTCTTTCAGTGCGCGTTTCAGCAAGTGGTATTCGCGCGAAAGTTCCTTGCGCCGCCGACCCACCACCGCTTCCGCTTCCAGCTGTTCGTCCTTGTCCGTGACTGCCGAAAGACCCCGCGCCGAAAGCCACAGCAAACAGCCTGTCGCCCACAACGACGCCGCCGCGCCCGCCAGAAAAACCGCCGGACCGTTCGGCCCGCCGAGCAAAGCGGAAAACGCCGCAAAAGCGACCAAAAAGGTCAGGGCGCCTCCCAGCAGAAGCAAACGTGTGTCAGTCCATCTCATCGAGATCGTCATCGAGGCGTTGTTCATAAGCAGCGCGGTCTTTTGGGTTTGGGCTCGCCGCCGATTGAGCCGCAAGACGGGCCTGCGACGCTTGCTTCGACCAGCGCCTTGCGACCACACCCATCGCAAAAAGAGCGGCCAAAAGCAACGCCACAGGCATCGCCCACGCGAGCCGATTGAAACCCACGTCGGGAGGCGTCACGAGCGCGGATTCGCCGGGATATTTGTTCAAAAACACCCGGATGACTTGTTCACGGTTTTTTCCTTCGTCGATGAGCCGCGCGATCAGGCTGCGTTCTTTCGCCGCAAAACCGCACGTACACTCCGCAAGCGACTGTCGGCCACACCCACACATACACACCAGCGATCGACGCAAATCCCGCTCGAGTTCGCTGCGCGGAGGTGTCGGAAAGTTCTGCCCCTCCGTCGCTTGGTGCATCGCGGAATCGCCGGGCGTCGCCGCATGCACGGTTGCTCCGTGCAAAAACACCGACGCAACCACGCACAACAAGACCGCAACGTCGCGCCCGCGAGCCTCCAGCGACGGTTTCTGGTCGGGCGCGGTGTTCGATACGATTTCTGGCCCATCGCCTCGTCCTTTGTCGTCGTCCGCCTTCGAGGGCTCGTTTCGATCCGGCAAAAACGCAATCGCTGTTCCGAACATCAGCCACACAAAACCCAGCCACACCCACAACACCAGCGGATTCACAATCAACTTGAGCCCGGCCACCGACTCGCTCCCATCGACTCCGTTCAAAATCACATACAGGTCCTCAAACAGGCCGTTGTGCGTCGCCACAACCGTTTTGGGTGGCTCGTCTTCATGGCCTCGATACGCCCATTTTGCCGGTCGAAGTTCAAAGCGCTGATCGCCGCTGCGCACCGACAGCCGCGCCTCGACCACTTCTTTTTGCGGGTCGCTGCTCTGGCCAAAACTCGCGAGCGTGACTTGATACCGTCCGATCTTCGTCGTTTGCCCTCGAGACAGCGTCACTTCGTTTTCTTTTTGGAACGTCTGCCCCGCAAAGCCAAAAAACATAAGGACAATTCCGACGTGAACCACATAGCCGCCGTATCGCCGCTTGTTGCGCAACACCAAACCCACAAACGCCGTCAACGCATCGAGTTTTAGGCTCGCCATCCGAGCGCGCGTCCCCACCACGAACTCTTGCGCCACCGTCGCCAGCACCCACGCGCACAAACCAAAACAGACCAGGCTGACCGGAAGCTGGATTTTTTCGTGCATGAACGAAGTTTTCGCGCGCACCTGCGGCAACAACGAAAGCGCCAGCACCACCGTCATGATGGCGGCGAGAATCGGCACTCGAAACTGTTTCCACAGCAAGCCTTTTGTCGCTTTCCGCCAGGCCATGAGCGGCCCGATTCCCGTCAGCACCAGCAGCATCAACCCGAGCGGTGCCATCCAGCGATTGAAAAACGGCGGCCCCACTGTGATCCGGTTCCGCGTCACCGACTCAGACAGCGTGGGAAACAGCGTCGCCACCAAGATGAAAAACGCGCTCCCGATCAGCACCCAATTGTTCAAAAGGAACGCAAACTCACGCGACAGCGGTGATTCCATGTCCGCTCGCGACCGCAAACGCGGCAGACGAAACACCACAAAACCAAACGCAAACACCGCCGCAAAACCGATGAACGCCAAAAAGCGCGCCGCCAATTCCGGGTCGTTCCCGAACGCATGCACCGACTGCACGATGCCCGAGCGCGTCATGAACGTCCCCACCATCGTCAAAAGGAACGTCAGCACCACCAGCACCACGTTCCACACCTTCATCATTCCGCGCCGTTCCTGAATCATCAGCGAGTGCAAAAATGCCGTCGCTGTAAACCACGGCAAAATGCCCGCGTTTTCCACCGGGTCCCAGCCCCAATAACCGCCCCACCCAAGAACGTGATACGCCCACAGCGCCCCCAAAATCAGCCCTTGCGACAGAAAGTACCAACTCAGCAGCATCCAGCGCCGCACCGATTGCAGCCACGAATCATCCAGATTCCCCGTAATCAGCGCCGCCATCCCAAAGGCAAACGGAACGCTCGCCGACACATACCCGACGTACAGCGACGGAGGATGTGTCGCCATATAGAAATCCTGCAGCAGCGGATTCAGCCCCTTCCCCACCGCCGGCACCGTATCCAGAAACGTGTCAAACGGGCGCTTGTAGAACACAACCAACGACACAAAAAACGCCAGGATGCCCATCAGAATCGCCAGCACCCAAGGCAAAAGCTCGCGGTGTCGTTCACGATTCCGCGCCACGGCTATCGTCGAGAACATCGACAGAAGCCACGCCCAAAACAACATTGACCCGTCCAAACCTCCCCAATACGCCGCCACCTTGAAAAACCACGGCATCGCCGCATCCGAGTTTTGGAACACGTACTTCACCGAAAAATCGTTCGACAAAAGCGCAAAGAAAATCAGGCACGACGCCAGCGACAAAAGCGCCGTGCAGGCATAGCTCGCGTACACCGCCGAACGAAACAGAGGCGGCGAATGCCGACGGGCTGACGCGACCGCAGCGCCCCCGGCATACGTCGTCAAAATGAGCGTCAGCAGCAGCACGAAACTGCCAAGCTCCGCAGTCAGGTTTTGCGTCATCGCCTAGTTGCCCTTGCCCGCCGTGTCCCGACTACAGCGCTCCACATTGCCTGGATGTGCCGCACCGGCTTGCTGATATTTCGACGGGCATTTCGCCATCACTTCCGACGCCGTGAACTGCGGCCCGTGGAATTGGCCTTTCAGCACCACTTCTGCGCCGTCTTTGAACGTGTCGGGCACAACGCCCGCGAAATACGCTTCCGCCACTGCACCGCAGTTTTCGATTTGGAATTTGTATTCCAGCTTTTGCACGTCTCGGTTCAGCCGTTTTTTGATCGAGCCCGGCACCACGTAGCCGTGAAGCTGAAGCCGTTTGTTCTGCCACGCCGAGCTGTCCTTTGTGACCTCATCCACGTGCTTGTAGTACTCGAAGCTCGACGAATCGGACAGAAGCAGGCCGATTCCGCCGACGACAATGCCAACCGACAGCACGATCAGAAGCACCCGGCGCTGTCCTCCCAAAGGCGGCTTGCCCGAAGAGGACCTCCCTGCCGAACCGCTCGCTGTTTCCAAGAGAGTCTGTCTAGACATCACGTGTTCGCCCGTTACCTTCCCATATTCGTTAGCGGCTGCGACGGAAAAATGTCCCTCAGCCGCCGATCGACACCATGTGTTTGCGCGGGCCGCCACAGCCCGTTTCGGAAAACACATGCCCCGCTCGTTTTTCTTGCAAACCCGCGCGGGTCACGTTCACCAAACCTTCCAGCAATTCGTCGCCCGAAAGGCCCGATCGAAGCACCGCGCGCAAATCGATCGCATCGTCGTAAGCCAAACAACCATGAAGCTGCCCTGTCGCTGACAATCGAACCCGGTTGCACGTATCGCAAAACGGTTCGGTCACAGCAGAAATCATGCCGACGCGCCGCGGCGCACCTTTGTATTCAAACGAGGCGTAACGCGCCGGGCCGACGCCGGGCAACGGCTCCCCTGTTTCTCCGCTGCGGAGAGGCCCAAACGCCTCAGACAGAATCCGGCGAATCTCCGCCACCGGCAAAAATTCGCCCGGATAAAACAGCGTGCCTTCCGACATCGGCATCAGCTCAATGAAGCGCGGAATGAAATCGCGGTCCCAGCAATACCGGCACAGCGACGCCAGTTCGTCGTCGTTAAAACCCCGCATCGCGACGCAATTCACTTTGGTGTGGACAAAACCTACCTTTTTTGCCTCATCCAGACCCGCGAGCACCTGCGCCAAATTGCCGCGCCGCGTCAAATTCCGAAAACGAGCCTCGTCCAGCGTATCCACGCTCACATTCAAACGGTGAAGACCCGCGTCTTTGAGCGGCCTCGCCAACTCAAAAAGCCGTTCGCCGTTCGTGGACAGCGCCAAATCGTCCAGCGCCAAACGCGACAGCCGCGCGACCAGCGGCACCAAATCCTTGCGCACCGTCGGCTCGCCGCCCGTCAGACGAACCCGCTTCACACCAACCAGGGCAAGCCCTGCAACCGCGTACCCAATTTCCTCAAACGAGAGCACCTCATTCCGAGGTGCCAACTCGATGCCCTGTTCCGGCATGCAATACGTACATCGGAAATTGCAGCGGTCCGTCAAAGACAGCCGCAAATATCGAATCGGTCGCGAAAGACCATCGGCGAGCGGTTTCAATTCCAGCGCCGATTCCATGCGAGGAAACGACCCTCGACCCACCACCGGAAGATGACGCCGAGGCGAATCCGTCTCCGTTTGGGTCTTGTCGCCATCCGTCGAGGTCATGGTCGAGGTCATGGTCGAGGTCATGAAAGTCGCCGCCGTCATCCCCGTCATCTGCGGGCCTCAAATGTTAGATGCCCCAGCTCGGGCCCAATGAGCTTTTCCATTGCCAAACTGACGGCATGCGGCGAACCCGGCACAGCAAACAGCACCACACCGCGAAACAAACCGGCCACCGCCCGACTGAGCATCGCCGCCGACCCGATTTCCGCATACGACAGCGACCGAAACAACTCTCCAAAACCGTCCAGCCGTTTTTCAAGCAGCGACGAAATCGCCTCGAAGGTGCTGTCCCGTCGAGAAATCCCCGTCCCACCCGTACTGACCACCACATCCGCGCCGTGCGTGTCGGCGACCTGTACAACCGCCGTTTTCACAAGCTCCGGGTCATCTTTGACAATCACTTTTCCGGCGACCGTGTGACCGAATCGCTCGACCCATTCACAACAGGTTCGACCGCCTTCGTCGGTCTCTTCCGTGCGTGTGTCCGAAACGGTCACCACCCATACCCGAACGCGCCTGGGAGCATGCTCCTTGTGTTTTTGAGACGGTGTCATCACCCCAAAGTCCTATCCATCATCACGCAACGTCTGCTTTTCTCGCCGACCTTTTTCGCATCTTGGTCGAGTCCGGCGAACTTACCAAAAAGAAAAAGCCGCCACCGAGTGAAACACCCGGCGCGGCCTGGTTTGAGTTGAGCGGGAAATTGCGCTGCGCGACATCGCAGCGCGAGGCGTTATCCGATGGCGATGCCGAGCAGCGAACGCAGCTCGAAATACGCTGGCGAGATCGAGTACATGAGCAGCTCTTTGACCTTGTCCTTCGGCATCATCCCGCCCACCGTCGTCGGCTCTTGACCGATGTGGCGTGCCGCGACGCTCAAGTCGGCACACACCACCAAACCTGCCCGATGCGCCGTCAAATCCACCGCCTGCGCCCACTTCGCCATGTCGAGCTGCGACTTGTTCGCGACGTACTTCTGCACGACCATGCCCAGGTTTTCGCGATCCGCGAACGGCACAAACGGTCCCATGGCCGCTGCAAATTGCTCTACCAGTTGCACATGCTGCGGAGGCACCGCGAAATCAGGCCGCGCCAGCCGCACCGCCGACAGAAGCGCAACCGCAAGCTCTGTGTTCGACTGCAAGATCGCTCGCAGATAGTGTTCCTTCCGCATCTTGGTCAAGAACACTGACGTTGGGAACGCAAGCTCTTTGTCGCCCTTGCCTGCCAACATGCCCTGCCCGACGACAATCGACGGAATGAACAGGTTTTTCTCTTTGCAGTTTGCGACCACCAGATCCGTCGGTTGGTCCGCCCGGAAGAAGATCTCCACGTCAGGCGGCACACCCAGAACTTGCATCACATAGGTGAACACGCGGCCAAACATCGTCTGATCACTCGACAGATCGCGTTTCTCCTTGCGTTTCAAACCAAACTGCTTGTGTTCCGAAGCACGCAAAAGACCCACAGCGCGGTACACCTGACTAAAGATGGAACCGACGAAGCGATCCTCATCTTTGTGGTAGATGTACTTGGCCCACATCTCGTCGGTGAGCTTGTTCCTCGCCTTCGGCAGACTTCGCTTGTATTGCTCGAAGAACTGCTGTTCGTCCGCATCCGCCCGCTGCATGTACACGAGCGCAGAGCACAAACACCACGCTTTGTCAAACTGCCGCGAATCCATGTACACGCGACGGAGAGCTTTGTACGACTCGACGCGGTACGGGTCCTTGTCGATCATGAACATCTGCTCGTTGACGGCCTTATCCAGGAAATCCGGGCCACCGACGATGTAGAGCTCACCCAAAATCTCGCGCCGCTTCAGGTTGTCCGGCTCAAGACCCACGGCCACTTCAAAGGTCTGGATGGCGGCGGGAATGTCCTTCTGTCGCGAACGATAGATTTCACCGAGCGCGTGCCACAACGCCACCGTGACCTGCTCTTGGCCGGTCTTCGGCATGCGCTTGATCATCTTGCGGTAGTTGCGCTCTTGCGCCTTCCAGTCTTTCCGCGTCGTGCAGATCTTGTCGATCGCCTCAAACGGCTTGAGGAATTCCTGGAACCGGGCCGACGGAATCGCCTCAGGTTTGCTGAAGTACGAATCGAGCGCCAGGTTGAATTGTTCGATCGCCTCGTCGGTGGACTTCAGCGCGTCACGATAAATGACGCCCGCCGTGTAGTAGAACTTGCCTCGACGGAGCGTATCGTGCTCAAGCTGCGCCAGACGCCCGAGAATCTCGATGCCTTTTTTCCACTGCTCCGTCTTCGTATACAGCTCAAGCACCTTGTGCAGCGTGACGTGGCTGTCCGGCTTGATCTCGATTGCGTCGAGGTAGCACTGGATCGCCTTCGGATACTGCTGGAGCTTGTCCGCGTACATGTCGGCCATTTCGCAGTCGAGTTTGAACTTCTCCTCTCCATCGGACACCGGCAAAAGCGCCCGTTTCGCATTGATGACCGCTTCCCAATCGCTGTTGGCAAGCTGCATCTCAATCACAGCGAGCAGCGTCGGCCTGTGGTTCGGGTCAAGTTCGAGCGCCTTCTCGAACATGTTGAGCGCCTTCTTCTTTTCCGTCTGGCGCAACTTGATGATGCCCAGTCGGTAGAAGATATCGACGACCTCGCGATCCGACTGCGCCTCTCGGTGATGCACAAGCACCGTCTGGTACAGCTTGAATGCGCCCTCCCAATCTTCCAGGCGATACAGCAGATCCGCCCGTCCGAGCAACGTCTGAAGCGACGTGCTGTCCAGGTCGTAGGCCATCTTGAAGTACTTGAGAGCCTTGTCCCGATTCCCCAGCGAATCCGCCGTTTTCGCGACGCGGAAGTAGAGATTGTTCGTCTCTTTTGCGTCTCGTTTGTCGGCCTTGCGAACCAGGGCGTCGAGAATCGGCTCCAGTTCCTTCCACCGTCCCTCGCGGAAATAAAGTTCCGCAAGCGGCTCTGCCGCACCGACGTGTTCCGGGTCAAGTTGCATGACTCGTGCGAGGAATTCGGAACCTCTCTTCTCCTCGTCGAGCCTTTCTTGCAAGATCGTCCCGATCTCGAATAGGATCTTCACTTTCTCGAGCGGATTCGGCGTTTGCTCCTCGGCACGAATCATGAGTTGCGACGCCTTCAGCCAATCGCCCCGGCCTTTGTACAGCGCGATGAGTTTTTGCATCGCCGGAACAAAGTTCGGATCGACCCGCAACGCCTCCAAGAACCGACCTTCCGCCGTCTCTTGATCCTGGAGCTTGTCCTCGTACAGCGACCCAATGCGCGTGTGAAGTTCGACTTGCTGCCGACGGTCTTGCACCAACGAAACCAGGTGCGACAACGTGTCGATCGCCCTGCTCCAATCCTCGATGCGTTCGTACAGCCGACCCAGCGCGATGAGCGCACCCTGGTGATTCGGATCGATGGCGAGAATCTCGCTGTACGACTCGATGGAACGGTCGTTGTCCTTGATCTCAATCTCGTAGACTTCGCCCATCGCGGCGTAGAGCGCCATCCGCTCGTTTCCGTCGAGCGTCACGCTGATATGCCGCCTGTAGGTTTCGACAAGCTCCGCCCACTGACGCACGATTCGATACAGCCGCTCAAGTTGCCTGTACGACGGGAAATGCCGCTCGTTAAACGAAAGCGCCTTCTCATGCGCCTCGGCAGCTTTGTCCACTTTCTTGAACAGGTTTTCCCACGCGACGGCGATCTTCTCGTACAAGCTGATTCGCTCGTCGTCCGACCCCACCACATCAAGCTGCGTCTCGAGGATTTGCAGATACGGCTCGGCCTGTTGAACCTTCGCGTAAAGCTCCTCGAGAGCCCGCATCGCCCGCAGGTTGTTTGCGTCGATGTCGAGGATTTCCCGATGGCTCACGATCGCCTTGTTCGGGTCCGAAAGCCGCTGGTCGTACAGTTCACCGACCCGCCGCTTGAGCGTAATCACCTTGTCAGGATCGTCGGTGTTCTTCGCCTTGCGACCCAGCGTGTCGATCAGGTTGATCCACGACTGGCCCGCCGTATAGAGCCGCTCCAACGAGTCGAGCGCCGGCATACACGTCGGGTCCGCCGCAATCGCCCGCCGCAACGCACCGACGGCTTGCTCGGCATTTTGCATCTGACCTTCGTACACACCCGCCAAGTCGAGCAGAAGCGCCACTTTCTTCTCGGGCTCATCCTCGATCGTCGAATGGTGTTCCAGCGTCGCGACCAATTCATTCCACTGCTGCGTCTTTTTGTACGCCTCAGCCAGGTTCGTCAGCGCTTCCTTGTGGTTCTTGTCGATCTGAAGCGCCTGCTGCTGCGACGCAATCGCGTAGTCAATGCGGTTCAAGTGCTCGGCGTACCAGCGACCGATCTTGACCCACAGGTCGGCCCGCGCCTTCGGATCTGCGATCTGCGTAACGCTCTGTGTGTACTCACCGAGCAGATCACCCCACTTGTTGATGATCGACGCCAACCGTTCCATTTCGCGCGCCGTCGAATCAACCGAGTAGTCCTCACGGAACGCAGCCTGAAGAATCACGAACGCGCTGTCGCGATCGTTCATGTTGTCTTCGTAAATGCGCGCGACCTGCTGGAGCAGCTCGATCCGCTGATTTGGTGTGTTCTCGGGGAATTCCACCCGCGCCAACAGCAAATCCGCGAGCTGATTCCAGTTTTTCCGAATGCGGAAAATGCCCTCAAGCTGAATCGACGCTTCCAGATTCGTTTTGTCGATTGCCTGAACTCGCTCATACGCGTCGGCGGCAGCGGCCAAATCCGAGACTTTCTCCTCCCAGATGTGACCGATTTTCAGAAGTTCCGCGATCTTCTGGCTGTCCTTCTCGAGCAGCTTCACCCGCTTCTCGATGACATTGACCGCATCCTCCCACTGCCCTTCTTGCCCGTAAAGCGCCTCCAACGCATCCAGAGCCCGGAAATCACGCTTGTTAATTTCAAAGACCTTATTCCAGGCTTTGATGGCCTCCTGGGGCCGCATGATGCGATCTGCGTAGAGCTTCCCAAGCTCGGCCCACGCCTCGCGGATCTCTTCGGGGTTTCCACCCGCGAGCGCCAGCGAATCGATCAGCCGGTGCAGAATCTCAGCCAAGTCGTCCGGCTGATCCAACTTCCGGTACAGCGCCGCCACCGCTCGCAGCGCATCAATGTCGCGCGGATCGATTTGCAACACTTCCATCCACGCATCGAGCGCATCGCGATCGCTCTCAAGCTTCGTCTCCCGCAGAACGCCGAGCCGCTTGTACATCGGGATCGTGTCTTCGGGAACATCCGTGATCCGAATGGTGCGCTGGAGAATGTCCTCCAATTCGCGCCAGGCCTGCGCCATTTCGTAAAGCCGCGCAAGTTCCCCGAGCGCCATCGCGTTGTCGCCCCGCAAGTCAATGACCTTGGTCCACAACTCGACCGATCGTTCACGCTCGTTCAGCGTCTCACTCGCGATTCGCGCCATCCGGGCATAGCACTCGGCCATGCCGTCGTCGCTGTTCTGAATGTCCACCATCTTTTCGTAGACATCCGAAAGCTCGCGCCACTGTTCTCCTCGGAAGTAAATCCGCTCGAGGCATTCCAGCGCCTTGCCATTGCGCGAATCGCTCTCGAGAATCGCGCTGTAGCACTCGACCGCTCTCGCTGGCTCTTCCAGTGCATCCGTGAACACGGTCCCCAGGCGGAAATACAACTCGACCGTCTCATCCGGGTCTTGGCTGATCTGGATGCGGCGACGCAACACATCGGCCAGCTCACGCCACATCGAAGTCTGGTTGTACACGCGATCCAGCGACAGCAACGCATCGGGATCTTTCGGCTCAATCTGAAGGACGCGAATGTTCGCTTCCTCAGTGTGCTGGAGATCGCGAAGCTCAAACTCGTACACCCGCGAAACTTTCAGCCACAACATGCGCTGGATTTGCGCATCGGCCTGCGCAACCTCGCCCTTGATCGTGTCGAGGTAAACCGCAACCAGCTCGTCCCACGAACGAGTCACCTGCGCCAACCGCTCGACCTCTTCCGCCGCCCGTTCCGACGTGGGCGCTTCATTGATCGCCTTGCACCACCATTGGAACGCCCGAACCTGGTCCACCAGTCGGTGTTCTGCGATCTCCGCAATCCGCTCGATCAACGACTGACGTTCGTTCGGATCGGTCATCTTTTCGAGCTGGACCTCGTGAATGCGAACCAGTTTTTCCCACTGTTCCGCGTTCCGATACAGCGGCTCCAAAATGTTCGCGATCTCGATCGGCCTGATGTTGCCCGCAAACAGCAATTCCAAGGCTTGCAGCGTCGGCCCATGGCCCGGATCAGAGGTCAAAATCTCTCGATAGACCTCGATTGCGCTGTCCACATCTCGCAGATTCTCCTCGTACAACTGTCCCAATCGGAACTGGAGCGCGATGATCTCCGCGTCGCTGTTGGCCAGACGCATTTCCGTCCGCAGAATGTTTGCAAGTTCGGCAAAATGCTGCCCTCGTTCGTACAGACGGTCGAGTGCGAGCACCGCCGTCGGATTCTCCGCTTCCACGTCGAGGACACGACGGAACGTCGCAATCGCCTTCGCTTCGACCGTCATTTCCTCTTCGTACACACGAGCCAGCCGCAGCAGCATCTCGACCTGCTGAATCGGGTCGCCCATCTTCACAACTTCGGCTTCATACAACTCTGCAAGTTGCGACCAAGCGTTCGTCACCGACGCAAGCCGCTCCAGATTCTTGATCGAGTCCTCGTTCACCGAATCCAGACGAAGCGCCCGACTGAACGCCTCGAACGCATTCATCGCCTGTTCAAGTTGGCGTTCGTAGTAGCCCGCAATCCGATGCAAAAGCTCCACTTTGCGCAGCGGATCATCGGCGTGCTTCACCATCACCTCCAGCACGTCGATCAACTTGACCCATTCGCCCGCATTCTCGAACACCGGCTCCAGAACTTGCGCAGCAAGCACCGGCTCCTCGGCACCATGCACAATCCCATCGAGTGCCGCCAGCGTCGCCTCGTCGCTGCTCTCCAACTCGAGAGCTTCCCGATACGACTCGACCGATCGCACCATGTCTTTCAGGTGCGTCTCAAACAACTTGCCAACCCTGTACTTGAGAACCACCGTTTCAGCGGTCGTCCCCGACAATTCAACCTCTCGCTCCAACGTCGAGAGCAGGTCGTACCAACGCTCTGCCCGCGCATACAAACGGTCCAGCGACTTGAGCGCCTCGGTATCCGTCGGATCGATGCCCAAAATGTCGTTGTACGTCTCGATCGCGTGCTCAATGTCTTTGAGCCGCGTGTCATACGTATCCGCCATCTGGAAGAGGATTTGCTTCTTCTCTTCTCCCGTCTGAGCCAGCTCGACCTGATGCCCAAACAAGTCCTTCAGATCCGCCCATCTTTCCAGGCTGGTCAGAAGCGTCTCAAGGCTCTGAATCGCCGTCGCATCCGCGCTGTCCGCGTCGAGAACGCCTTTGTAGACCGCAATCGCCTTGTCCGGATCGTTCAGAACCTCGACGTACAACCGAGCGGCTTTGAACCACAGTTCTTTCTTTTGTGAAAGTTCGTTTACGATCTCGACTTTCGTCAAGATCACTTCGACGAGCTTCGGGTGGTTTTCGGTGCGCGTATACAAAGCTTCGAGTGCATTGGCCGCCGGCAGATTCGCCGAATCGACGGTCAGCACCTTGTGATAGGCCAGCGCCGCTTGATCGTTGTTGGCCAGATTGCCTTCGTAAATCTGCGCGATCCGCGTCCACAAATGAACCTGGAGCTCGAAGTTGTCCGTTGCTTTCTCGACGACCTCGGCATACAGGTTCACAAGGTCTTGCCATCGTTCCAGCACAAGCGCCAAGCGCTCCAAATGCTGCTGCGTCTCTTCTCCCGTCGGGTCTTCTCGCAACGCCCGCGCATACGTCAAAAAGGCGTTCAGACCGTCTTCGAGCCCTTCCTCGTGAAGCCGCGCAATCTGATGCAAAAGTTCGATCTTGCGCACCGGATCGAGCGAGTGACGAACCATGATTTCGTACACGCCAATTAGGTTCGCCCAATCCGAACGGTGCTTGTAAATCGGCTCCAAAATGCCCGCCACGTCGAGCTCGTGCTCCGGCAACTTGATCAGATTCTCAAGTGCCCCACGCGCCTCGTCGTTCATCGGGTCCAGATCGAGAGCCTGACGGTACGTTTCCACCGCCTGCGCTTTGTCGTTGAGTTTCGTCTCACGCAAGCTGCCGAGCCGGTTCAGCAAAACCACCTGTTCAGAAGGTTCCTGCGACAGCACAAGCTGCCGTTGCAAATTCTCAGACAGGTCGTTCCACAGTTGCTGCTGCAAGTACAGTCGGTCGAGTGCGCGCAGCGCGGACATGTTGGCGTCGTCCTGCGACAGCACTTCTTTGTACGTCTCGATCGCTTTTTCAAAATTGCCGAGCACTTCCTCCCACAGCTTCGCCATTTGGAAGAAGTACGCCTCGCGAACCTGCGCGTCGCTGGCCAGCTCAACCTTCTTGCGCATGACCGCCAAAAGCTCTTCCCAACGCTTGTGGCGCATGTACAAACGCTCAAGTGCCTCGAGCGCCGTCACATCTTCGGGGTCGATTTCCTGAGCGCGCTGGAAGAACTCAACCGCCTTCTCGCTGTTGCCCAGTTGCTCGTCATAAGCAACCGCAACTTTCATCAGCAATTCGCGCGTCAGCAGAGAATCAAGCCCACCCTTCTGGATCGCCTCTTCGTAAAGGCCGACCAGATGGCTGCCCGCCCCCAATTGCACCGCCACTTTTTCAAGTTCGACTCGGCACTGTTCATTCGTCGGATCAACGCGGAAACAGCGACTGTAGGCGTCCAGCGCCTTTTCAAAATTCGCAAGCTGCTGGGTCCACAGTTCACCGATTCGCATCAGCAGCGTGACGCGCTGGAGCGTCTCCGCAACGTCCGTGCGCGCCAACTGGATTTCATGAACACCGACCAGCTTCAGCCATTCGCCAAGTTGCTCGTAGATCGGCTGCAAAATGTTCGCCGCATCGACTTGGAACTGCGCGTCCGGCAACCGCCTCTCGAGAGCTTCCCGCGCCCCATCGTGATTCGCCTGCTGATCGAGAATTTCCCGATAGCAATCAATCGCTCCAGGCACGTCGCTCAAGTGCGTCTCGCGCACCTGTCCCAGCCGGTACTTCAGCAGCACGACCGCATCCACCGACGCCGGATCAGTCAGTTCCAGTTCTTTCGGTATCGTGGCTTGCAATTCGGCCCACTGCGCCGTCGCTGTATAAATCCGATCGAGAGCCTGCCATGCCAGCAGCTCATTTTCACCACCAACACCATCGAGAATCGCGCGGTATGCCGTCACAGCCTGAGCCGGATCTTTGATCTCGTTCTCAAAAAGCTGCGCGATCTGGTACCGAATTCCGCGCTGCCGATCGGGATCGTTTTCGAGCTCCAACTTCTTCTGGTAGATGCCAAGCAGAAGCGGGTACTGCGCCGTCCTCAGATACAGTCGCTCCAGCGCGCCGAGAGCAACCTCGTGGTTCTCGTCGGTTGCGAGGATCTGGCGATTCGTCTCGATCGCCTTTTCCGCAAGCTGAAGTTGCTCTTCGTACACCTGGGCCACGACGAGTTGCAGCGGCAACGCATCGAATTTGTCCGCAAACTTTGGAACTGCCGCTTCATACGCCGCAACAAGAGCTTGGTAGCCGTTCGTTTCTGCCGCCAACCGCTCAAGCTCCGCACGCAACCAATCCAGCTTCCAATCCTCGCCAAACGCTTTCAGATACCAGCCATACGCCGTGCCCTTGTCCTTGAGCGCATTTTCGACAAGCTGCCCCAAGTGCCGCATGCGCTCGACACGAACATCCACGTCCTCGGTGTGCGAAAGCTGAATTTCCAGCACGCCTGCGAGTTTTTTCGGGTCCTTTGCATGCTCGTAAAGCGGAATGAGCGCCTCTGCGGCCTGCAAATTCCGCGCATCCAGCGCCAACACTTTCTCAAATGCCCGGAGCGCGCGATCCGCTTTGTCCATTTTGTCGCGGTACAGCACCGCGATCCGATTCCAAAGCACGACCTTGTTTGCGTCGTCTTCGGTTTCAACTTGCCGTTCAAATACGCGGATCAGCTCGTCGTATTTGTTCTGCTTCGCGTAGAACTGTTCCAGGTCATCCCAGCTCTTCTGTTCGATAAAGAGCTTCTTGATGGCATCCTGTGCGCGGCGGTTTTCCGGCTCGATTTCGAGCAGTTGCCTCCACGCCCGCGTCGCTCTCGGTGCGTCTTTCACTCGGTCGGTAAACAGCACACCGAGTTTTTGAAGCATCGCAACTTTCTTCGTGTTGTCCGTGAACAGTTGCGCCTGTTTTTCGCTAACATCCGCGAGTTTGTCCCAGATTTTCTCGCGTTCGTAGAGCTTCTCCAGTTCGGACAGTGCCTCGGCATGCTCCGGGCTCGCTTCGAGAACGCGCTCCCACAGCTCGATCGAAACCGCTGGCTTCTTGAGCTTTTCCGACGCAAGTTTCGCGATCTCGACAAACCGCTGGCTGCGCGTTTTCGCATCCGAAATCCGCCCGACTTCGCGTTGATTGACAGCGATGAGTTTTTCCCAATCGCGTCGTTTCTCGTAATTGCTCTTGAGGAACGCGATCGCCTCGTCGTTCCCGTCGTCGAGCGCGATCACTTGCTCGTAAGCTTTTATCGCCTCTGCCACGTTCGAGAATCGCTCTTGGAACAAACGAGCAACGCGGCCATACACGGCGACTTTTTCAGTTGTGTCCTCGACGGCAGCCGCTTTCTTTTGCAGCGTCGAGATCAAATCCGGCCACCGTTTCATGTTTTCGTACTGGGTGGCCAGCGCGTCGAGAGCCCGAACATTGTTCGGCTGCGCCGCAATGATCGCGTTGTACGCATTCACGATCTGCGAATCCTGTTTGAGCCGGTCCTTGTAAATCTCGACAAGCTCGAACAGTTTTTCGACCTTTTCCTCGACGGAAAGATCGCCAACTTTGTCCACTTCGTCCTTGATGGCATCCGCGAGGGCATTCCACCGCTCGATCTGACGAAGCACCCGAATCAGGTTTCTTCGCGGAACCCGATGAGAAGGCACTGCCGCGACGACTTTTCGCCACGCATCGATCGCCTTGTCTGCGCTGCCCGCTTCAAGGCCACGAGCTGCCTCGATCGCCTTGATCGTCGCTGGATCGAGACCTGCAAGCTCTGGATCAACCGCCGGTTCTTCCACGGGTGGAGGCGGAGCTGCCTCTTCAACATGCACCGGCTCAGGCTGAACGGCCTCGACGGGAGCAACGACTGGTGCAACGGCCTCGACCGGAGTCGCCACCGGTTCAGCGGCCACGACCGGCGCAGCTTCGACCGGCACAGGCTCAACTGCAACAGGCACCTCAGCCGGAGCCGCTTCTGATTGCGCTGCATCGGAAGGCGCTGCGGCCTCCGCCGACGGATCCCCCACTTCGGCAATAAACGCCTGAAGTTCGGGGTTTTCGGGGAACACGCGCTGGACTTCGGCAAAATAGCCTTTTGCCGTCTCAGCGTCGCCCATGTCGCGCCAAGCCATCCGGCCTGCTTGAACCATGAGCGCCGCACGCTCTTCGTCTTTCATGGGCGCAAAGCTGCCCAGCTCGGCCAGGTTCGCCATGGGCGCGTAGTCCCCCTTGGCACCCTGAACTTCGCGCAGCACGTTGAACGCGGCCAAGTGACCCGGAAAGGCCACGCCCGCCTCCACTGTGCCCCGATAGGTCAGCGTAAGAGCCCGGCCATAGAAACGCGCGCCTCGCTCTTTGTCTTTCCAGCGCAGAAGCCACATGTTGCCGATGCGTTTGGCCAAATCGATCTTGGCCTGTGCATCCGGCAGCGCATCAATCCGCTTCTCTTGGAGGGCCACAATCTCGTCGAAACGATTTTGCTCGGCGAGGATTTTCTCCAAAAGGAAGTTCGCCATCTCGTGCTGCGGCGAAAGCGCAATCACCGCCCGCAGACATGCCTCGAACTGTGGATCGGTTTTGGCTTCGATGTGGAAGATGCGAGCCGCCCGAAACCAAATTCGCGTCGCCATCGCTGGATCGCTCGCTTGTTTGGCTTCGCCCGCACCCATCAATCGCTCAGCTTCACTCAACCAATCCTCGCGATCGTAGTTCGTCGCCGCCAGGGCGTCCGCGATCTCTGCATCGCCAGGCCAGTGGTTGCTTGCATTCTCCAAAGGAGGACGCGCCTTTTCCCGTTCGCGCGCATCCAGGAGTGTTTCGCCAAGCAACCGCTCAGCCTCCTTTTTGCGCTCCGGGTCGCTTGAAACCTTGATTTCAAGGCCTAGCAGCGTCGCTACCATTTCGAGATTGCCCATCTCGCGGTAGATTTGCCGCGCTCGCGTCAGAGCCCGTGGTTGCTGTGGGTTCTGTTTGAACGCCTGCTGATAGTGGGCCATGGCACGGTCTTTGCGCAGGAAGATCTCTTCACAGAGCTCCCCAAGCTCAAAGAGCGCCGCCGCCCTGTTTTCCTTGCCCTCGATCCGCTCGATTTCTTTTTCAAGTTCTTCAAGCAGACCACCCCAAATACGCGCGTTGCGAAGCCGCTTCGCTACCTGATCCCGAAGTTGCATGAGCAGGCCACCCTTAATAGCTTTTTCCAAGGGAAATGGATGGTTGAAAGCCGCAACTTTTATATCACGCGCGGCGACGACGATCAATCGGAAACCGGCACTCCGCCGCAGGGTTATCCCCGTCGCCGTGTGAAAAAAACGTGGGTAGGAAAACCAACTACCCTGCGAAATCTTCGTCGACATTTCTCCCGTCTGGCTCTCGTCGGGAAACAAATTGAAACGTGCCGGATACGGAAGTTATCTTCTCGACGAGACTTGGCCCACGAGATTGGGACGACGACATGGCGACGAACAGATTGGAGCAAGACGCGCAACCGATCCCGGCCATATTCGCCGAGACAACAGGCTCCTAGGTGGCTGGTGTCAAATGAACCGCGTAGCGAGCAAGACAGACCGGTGCGCGAATCGGCGAAACGCCCGCAGCGACGACCGAGACGTACCCGTAGGTACGTCGCAGGGAGGAGTGAGGACGTATTCGTCCCCGGCCCTTTGGGCCGAGGACAAGTCGAGGCACCGTCGGGCTGTCTGCGCAGTAGCGGGTCGTTTGACACCAGCCACCTAGTAGTTCCAGCCAGGTCGGCAAGTCAGAATCGCCAAAGAGCAAATGCCTGGGATTTCTGGGATTTCGGCGAAGCAGACCGAATCAATCGGTCAAGAGAGGAACTTCCGTGGAAACTACGGGGTTTCAAGCTGGTTGATGGCTTCTTGCGCAATTCTGGCCATCTCGGGACCGCCGCGACTGCCGACCTGCTGAAACTTCTTCAGCCACTCGATCGCGTTCTTCTTGTCATCCATCGCCTTGTAGGTCATGCCCAGGTTATAGACGGCTGCCCACAGGTCGCTGTTTAGCTCGTAGGCCCGTTTGAATTCCTTGGCGGCCTCGTCGTACTGCTTGCTTTTCTGGTGCGCAACTCCAAGCCCGTAGTGAGCCTCGGAGTCCGCGTCGTTCACCAAAATCGCCGCTTGAAAGACCTGCGCTGCTTCTTTGTCGTAGTCAAAGTCCAAGTACAAGTTCGCCAGGCTGACAAACGGCTGATTGAAGCGGGGATTCACATCAATCGCTTTGCGATACGCCGCATCCGCCTCTTTGTACTTCTCCATCCGTTCGAGGGTCGTCCCCAGACGGTGGTACGCCTTGAAGTGCTTGGGCTCCAAACGAACAGCCTGCTCAAAAGCAGCTTTGGCCTGCTCGTACTTCCGCGCCTCTAAACACGCCGTTCCAAGTTCGTACTGATAGCTCGGATTGTCCGGTGCGTACTTGGCGGCGTTGTCAAAGGACGTGATCGCCTCGGCCCACTTTTTTTGATCCTTGTAGACCACGCCCAAGTTGTAGTGCGCCTGGTCGTTGGTCTGATCAAAAGCCAAGGCTTGTTGAAAATGGGTGATCGCGCGGTCGTACAGCTTTTGCGCGCCGGCCTGCACGCCCATGTTCATCGCTTCAATCGACTTGTTCCGCTCCTGGTTGCACCCCAAGAGCATCGCACACAGCAAAAGAGGCCTCACAATGCGCATCAGCAATCCTCACGAATAGGCACGCGAGCTGCCCGACGGACAACTCGCTGCTTGCCATGGAAACGGTTCCCCGGCTATTCCTCGCCGCCAGAAGACTTGAGCACGAACGGATACGTTACCACAACAATGCCGCCACCTTGCGGTTTTGGGAACTCCCAGCGGCGCACAGCCGTCGCGATACATTGCTCAACCGGCATGCTTCCAATCGTAGAGGACTGCACCAACGATGCGATGACCTGCCCTGTGGGCGAAATCGTGAACTGAATCATCACGCGCCCCATCAGGCCTGGCGTACGAACCAGTTCCCGCTCGTAGCAGAACTTCACTTCATTGATGTGACGACGAATGATGCGGCGAATGATCTCTTTGTCGAGAGAACCACGCACTTCGGCAGTCCCCGGAACCACATCCGGCGCGTGCGCCCGACGACCACCCAAGCCGCCTGCTCCTCGCCCGTAGCCCGACAAACCGCCGCCGCCGCCGCCTTTGCCGATCGTCCCCAAATTGCCCAGGCCAATCGTGCCTTCACCCGTTCCGCCGCCACCGCTCCCGGCCCCGACCAAGCCCAGCCCACCCACACCATACGCCTCACCCACCTCGGTTCCCACCAAACTCCCGAGCACATCTGCGGCATCCGTTCCCAGTGCTGAATCCCGCCCAAACGCAGACGCCAAAATCGATCCCTGGTTGCTCTTGATAATCCCGAGCACGCCCGCTTTTTCCGCCGCATCCTTCGCAAGCTGTTTCGCCAAATGCGGGTCCTGATTGTCCTTGGGACCTTTCAGCGCATAAAGACCCTGCTTTTTGAGCGAGTCTTTTTTCCCCATCCGACCTTCTTCATCCTTGTGTCGCTTGCCCTTGCCACCCATTTCGTCGTCGGACTTCTTTTTCAGCCACTCCGGAATGACCTCCTCCTTCTGCTCAGGAGGTTTCGTCAGGAGTTTCGCAAACCGCTGGTCATTCATAAATGCATCGAGCGACAGCGATCGCGGATCGGGCGGAATGGAAAACATCAGCGCCAAAAACAAACCCGTCACCGCAAAAACAGCCCCTGTGTAGGACTGCGTGCCCCAATCGACTTCCAGCGGAACGGGCATTCTCTTCGCACGAGGCGTACCAACGATGTGGAAAGTGTTTTGCCCGACCTGCACCGTAATGCGCGCATCCCCCGCAATCGGCAGCGCAAACGCCCCGTTAACGCTCGACGACGGCTTGGCTACCCCCGAAGAAATCACTTGGGCCAACGAACGAACTTGACCCTCTTGTTCCACCTGGCCTTCCATTTGGGGCAACAGAAGAGCCTCGAAGTCCGTTCCCGTCGATCTCACGAGCGGCAGTGACGAAACCGGCAGCGGGGTCCCGATCTGAAAACTCGCATCCGCAGCGCGACCAATCGTGTAATCCCGCTCGCCCAGCTCATCGAAGCGTCGAGACAACCCCAACAGAAGAAGCCCCGCGCCCGCGACGAGAAACGCTCCACACGCCACATCCGTCGCTGGATGGTCTTTTTTCAACGTGCTTTTGAACTCGGACATCGGTTTGCCCGTCAGTTCCCAGGCGTCTCGAGCAGCCCTGAGTTTGGCCACCTGAAAGTACGCGACCATGAACCAAGCCAGCGCCGCCGTCAGCAATACACCGCCAGCCCAAATCAAGCCCTTGGTAGCCGGCTGAACCACACCCGCTGCCGGGTTCTGAAGCAAGCGAGCATCCACCACCGTATCTTCAAAACAGGCGCTCACTTCGACGACGCGAGCCGCATCTCGAACTTCGATTTCATCGGTTTTCGCCCGCAACCCTTGCAGTCCAAAATGCTGCGGCAAACCACTTTTCCGAGGAGATGGGAATAGGTCAGAGGCAAAAACGATCGATGGTGCCGCGTAGGACGGCACTGCCGGAGTCTCGACCGTCGCCGCCGCATCTCGCTGCCCACCGAGCTGGCTCGCGAGGTCGATCTGCAACGTCGCTTCCTGCTCCACGATGGGTTCACCGATCGCCACGACTATGCGGATGTCACCAATCGTGATCTCATCCCCCGACGACAAGATCTGCTTGTCGATTTTTTGCCCGTTAACGAAAGTGCCTTGAATCGAACCGAAATCGACGATCGAGACCTCGTTGTTCGGTGCCGTCACCTCGACGACGGCGTGGATGCGGCTCACCGAAGGGTCGTCAATGTGAAGATGCGTCGAGGAAAGTCGCCCCACCTTGACGCTGTCCTGCTTGAAGGTCGCCGTCTGGAGAAGTTCCTCTCCTTTGAAAACCTGGAAAGTAAGGGGAACCGTCACACCGCCTGGCATCTAGTGTCCTCCGATTTCTTTTTAGCGGCGGTGGTTTACCGCGCCTTTGCAAGAATTGCAATCCAGTAAGCGGAGGAAAGCCGGTTTGGGCTCAAAAAGCCAAGGACAGAGCCCACAAAAGGTCGTGCGTTGGATGTCCGCTTTTGCAAAGATGCGCGGCACACGTAGGGCAACCGCTCACCGTCGGAGAATCGTCGTCTACGTCCGCCTCGGCCCATGCCTCGGCAGCCATCCCCGACGCAAGCAACGGGTTTGTCACCGGCAAGAGCCCCGCAGCCCCGCAACAAGGCGTCTCGCCTGTGTGGCCATCGCCGCCATCTGGGCCTTCTGGAGACCAATTCACATTCCGAGGTCCAAAATCCGCCACTTCATCCGCCAGACGGGCAAGAAGTCGCCTGGGCGCGTCAATGTTCAGACGACGCTCCAAATGACACGGCGCGTGGTACCACACTTTCTTGAAAGGCCGTTTCACAGGAAGCGCCGATGCATACGGCAAAATCCACTCGGACACATGCAGGACCGGCGGTTTCAGCGGCACACCGTACATCGGATACACCACCCTCAGCACATACGTGCAAAGCGAGCAGTCTGCGACAACCATCGAATATCCCGAGAGTTCGGCGGCAAGTTTTTCCGCGTGCAGACGGAATGACTCATGATGGCCCGCTGCGTACAGCGGATATCCCGCACTCCCAACCGCGAGAACACCGCATTCAGGAACATCGACCCGCCGGTGCCGCAACGAATCGGCCACACCCAAAACCCGCCGCGCCGATGCCACCACCGCCTCACCCGAGTTCCCGTCGTCCGATTGCCCATCGCAAGAAAAAAATTGACATGTCGGCAAAATGCCCACCTGTCCCGGCCTAGCGATTCGAGCCGCCACATCCATCTCTTTCCGCAGCGCCCCAATCATCTTCTCCGCAGCCTCGAACGCGCGCTCTGGCAAACCTGAAAGCTTCTGATGCCCCAGATCGTGTTTTTCCGCCGCTGCACGCCCGCGCAAAAGATGAAACGCTGGTTCAACCTTGTGCAGACACGCTTCGCTGCACGCACCGCACGCCGTACAGGCGTACAGCGGCATCGCCTCAGCTTCCGTCGCGTGCTCCGCTTTTGTCTCCAGACCAAGCAAACTCGCCATTTTGTTTTGCGGCGACCACGTTTCTTTCCCACTCGCGCGATAGACCGGGCACACGTGGCTGCACAGTTTTGGACACAGCGAGCAAAGCTCTAGAGAAGTCATCAAATCAGGCATCGCTCGATTCCCCTGCCGCACTTCCGTATTGCGCCAAAAGTCCGTCTGCCGCGTCCTTTTGAAACCGACTCAGTGCGCGCTCAAAACCGGGCAACGGGTCCAAACAACCCACCGCTGCGCCGTGTCTGTGCATGCCAGCCACCACAAAACGCGAAGGCAAACCCGCGAGCTCGGCGACTTGCTCCGCCAACGTTTTTCCCAGCAAAGGCCGCTCAAAAACCCTCGGCCCCGTCCACGAATCGCACAAGTTTTCGGTTTCGCGCGACCACGCTTTCCACAACACACTGGGCTCGCGACAGGCCGTTTTCGCCTCAAGCCGTTCTGTAAGTTCACGTATTGTTTCCTGGGCGAATGCAAGCGGACCTCCGCCTTCTACGAACAGAGCAAACTCCGCATCCGGCACCGCGTGTCGAGGCATCCAGTCCAGCAGAAACGAGCGCGAAAACAGCAACATTTGGTGCAACGCCGTACCTCCATGCCACCGTCGGAGCAGGTACATCGTCCGAAGCGCCTCCCGAAGCCCCGAAAACGGCAACACCACCGCAGGCCGCAACCGCACGTACGGTTCAATGCGCAGCGTCGCCCCGACGATCTCACACGACTGCGGCGACAAGCCTTCCGAAAAAACCTGCGCGAGGTCTGGCCCCGTCGATCGTCGCGGCGCAGCCCGAGGCGGTACCGCCAAAACCCTTTTTTGTCCCGGCACGCCCGGCACGGAAACGAACAATTGGAGCCGCCGATCCGCCAGCCTCCCCGACGACAAACATGCCCACAACGGTTGCGGACGCGACAGTGCCTCGCGAAGCGTCGTCGAATAGGCAAACGGCGGCAAACCTCCGAGAGAAAAACCCGCGTTTCGCAACGTCTTTTCGATCTCGCCCAGTGTCTGCGTCGCCGCAACGGTCGCCAAAAGCGAACTGTTTGAAATGGCCACGCCCTGGGAAACAACCGGCGTTTCTTCCCGCCCTTCATCCGTTCCCACCGTCGGAATCAACCGCCCAGGATTCAGCACTCCCAGCGGGTCCGCAGCCCGAATCACCGTTCGCAGCGCCGACAAGCCCGCTCCTTGCTCCTTCTGCTGAAACGAGGCGCGCAGCCGACCCACCCCGTGATGATGGCCCATCGTCGCGCCCGCCGAAAACGCCGCCGAAACGCCCGCCTGCCAAATGTCTTCGTATCGTCGCTGATCGGCCAAAACACACGCCGCCCGCTCGTCCACGTCCGCCCCTTTTCCACTCCCCCGTGCCATGAACGTAAAGTAGATCGAACATCCGTCGGGATAGGCATGGCTCAGGTGCGCCATCAAGAGCGCGTGCGGCTGCATTTTTGCGCGCACATTGTCGTAGAGCGCACCCACCTTGTCCCACGTCGCCGCAAATTCCATCGTGTCCGCAATGGCCCCCGCCCCCAGCACGCGCCCCCATTTGAAACTCACGTCGTACCGGTGACGCAACCAATGCTCGCCTGGTTCTGGCCCCAAATCCTTGCCGCCGCACCGCAAAATTTCCTCTCGCACCAGTTGTTCTTCCAAAGACGCCGTTGCCGGTTCCCCTTCGCAACCCACGATCAGCATGCAGCCGACGTGCAGACGCGAAAGCATCGCGTCCACCAAGTGCCCCACAGACCCTGTTTTGCGCAGAATCTGCGACAAGAAAAACCGCTCTGCCTGACGAGCCACCCGTTCCGCGTCCGGTTGCAGCAGTTTCAACAAATCCTGCGGCTCCAGCGGCAGCCCCTTGGGCCCGGCGGAACCCAACACGCGCGCTGCCAGGTCTCCCAACAGTTGTTCGACTGGGCCGCGCAAATTCGTCGAAAGGGGTCGATTCAGATTGGCTTTTTTGTGCCCCATTCCCGCAATCAGCGTATCGATTTCGTCATAGAGCCTCAGCACCGACGGACGCAAGCCGCTTTGCATCACCTGTCGCATCGCTTCGCAGCCCGTTTTCACATCGGGAAACCAATATCCGCGCATCAATCGCCGCACCGGCAACGGCTGCACCGAGAGTTCCACCTCGGTCACGACGCCCAACCGTCCCTCGCTGCCCACGACCAGTTGCGCAAGATCCGCCCCCACATTCGCGCCCCCCAGGTCCAGTCGCTCGCCCGTCCCCGTCACGACGGTCAGACCCGATACCATGTCCTCGATCTTCCCGTATTTGCTGGACATTTGCCCAGCACCTCGCGTTGCCACCCAGCCGCCCACCGTCGAACACATGATTGAGGACGGGAAATGGCCGATCGACAAACCGTGCGCCGACAACGCCCGCTCCACATGCCACCCATTCCACCCCGCCCCCACACGCACACACAGTCTCTCACTGTCCAGCTCGAACTTCCGCAGACGTTTGCAGTCCACGACAAGCCCGCCCTCACTCGGAGTCGCGCCGCCCGTGACCCCCGAACCACCCCCAAACGGTGTCAGCGGCACCTTTTGCCGCGTCACAAACGCGACCAAATCCTGGACTTCCTGCGTGTCCTTGGGCCAAACCACCGCGTCTGGCAAATGCCCACTCGGTTCTCCGGCAGCGACGGCGAGCATCTCCCTCGCCCACATGTCACGCCGATACGCCCACAAATCCTCCGGTGCTGTTGAAAGACGTTCCGGCGGAAAAAGCGACTCAAGCTCCCGAATCCAAACCGGCGATTCCGAAGCAGCCAAAACCGGGGAAGACGACGAAACAGAAGCCTTGCTCTCCACACAGGCACCTTACCTAAAAACCCGCACCGCCAGCGTGGAAAAACCGATCGCCGCTTGATGTCTCAATCGCCGTGTTGCCGCAAGAGGTCCATCGCTTCGTCGTCGGTCATCTTGTCCAACTTGCGCTTGATCATCTGTTTCTTGATGGGCCCCGCGTGGTCGAACAGCAGTTTGTTCACCAAGTGGTCGTGCTCGTGCTGAATCGCCCGAGCAAAGAAGTTCTCGGCTTCCACCGAAAACGGCTCCCCATCGAGACCCAGCGCCGACACCTTCGCCGAAAGAGCGCGCTTTACCGGCACAAAAATTCCCGGAAAAGACAAACAACCTTCCTCGCGTTCGTCTGTTTCCTTCGACAGATGTTCAACCACTGGATTGATGAACACGAGCGGAGCATCCGTCTTCTCCCCACCGCCCGCCACGGCCTCGATGATGAAAATGCGGTGCAACGAACCCACTTGGATCGCGGCCAGACCCGCTCCGTTCACGTCGCACATGGTTTCCATCATGTCCTCTACCAGCGTGCGAATCTCTTTGCCGATCTGTTTGACTTCCTCGGTCTGTTTTCGCAGGAACGGCGACGGGAAACGAACAATTTTTAACAACGACATGTTGGCAAGAAACTACCCGGTCCACTCTCGACATGCAACGGGCTCCTACAAAAGAACCCGGACTCCCGCGAGCAAAAGCGCCGTCGCCAGCACCGTTCTTAGCACTCGATCAGGAAGCCTTGAAGACAAAAGACTCCCAAGCCAAATCCCCGGCAGCGACCCGATGAGCAGACCGCCCAGCAAACCCACATCCACATTCCCCAAGCTCAGGTGTCCCAAACCCGCGAGCGCCGTCAGTGGAACTGCAAAGGCAAGGTCCGTCCCAACCACCTTCACCGTCGGCAAGCGCGGATACAACAAGAGCACTGCGATCGTCCCCAGCGCACCCGCACCCACAGACGACAGCGTCACCAACACACCCAACACAACCCCGACCCCGATCGTCAAAGGCGCTTGCCAAAGGCGCAACCGCTCACCTTTCGGAGAAAACTGGCCTTCGCAAAAGCGAATCAGCGTCCCTCGAAAAAATTGAGACAGCGACACCAAAATCAGCGCAACACCCAGCGCCAGCGACACCAAACGATTCAAATCGCCCACCCACGTCGTCGCGCGCGACAAAAACCACAGCGCCGCCGCCGCTCCCGGCAAACTTCCCGTCGTCAAAAGGCCCACCACGCGAAAATCCACCGACTGGTGTTTCCGATGGTGAACCAGCGCCCCCAGCGATTTCGTGAGCGCCGCAAACAACAAATCCGTTCCGACCGCCAACACCGGTTTCACCCGAAACAAAAACAACAACATCGGCGTCAGCAACGAGCCCCCACCGACGCCGGTAAGGCCCGCCAAAAAACCGACGACCAGACCCGCCAGCAAATGACCCAGGCTCATGACACTGCACACTAGTACGTCCCCATCCCCCAAGTCCAAATCAGAAAACACACACAACTGGGCTCCCCGTACACCAACGCCCCAATGTGTCTGTTTTCGCAGGTGACTTTTCGGTCTTCTCGATGTACGTAGCCACCCCTACACACCATGCGACTGACTCATTTGCAACGTCTGGAAGCAGAGAGCATTTTCATCCTTCGCGAGGTCGCTGCGGAGTGTGAAAAGCCCGTTTTGCTTTATTCCATTGGGAAAGACAGCGCAGTTCTGCTTCATCTTGCACAAAAAGCCTTTTTCCCAAGCAAACTTCCCTTCCCCCTTTTGCATGTCGATACCACCTGGAAGTTTCGGGATATGATCTCCTTTCGCGATTCCGTTGCGAAACAGGAAGGCATCTCTCTTCTTACACACATCAATCAGGAGGGTCTTTCCCGTGGCATCAATCCCATTGATAGCGGTTCGGGAGTCCACACCGATGTCATGAAAACGCAAGGTCTTCGGCAGGCGCTTGACCTGTATGGTTTTGACGCCGCAATCGGCGGTGCCAGGCGAGACGAGGAAAAATCTCGCGCCAAAGAGAGGGTCTTCTCCTTTCGCACCGCGCAGCACCGCTGGGACCCCAAAAATCAGCGTCCAGAGCTGTGGCAACTTTTCAACGCTCGCAAGCACAAAAAGGAAAGCATCCGCGTCTTCCCCCTTTCCAATTGGACCGAATTGGATGTCTGGCAGTACATCTATCAAGAACAGATTCCCATCGTTCCCCTGTACTACGCCGCACCGCGCCCTGTCGTCAAAAGGGACGGTCTGTGGATTCTGGTCGATGACGAACGACTCCCCCTTTTTCCCGGTGAAGCCCCCGAGATCAAGAAGGTCCGTTTCCGCACCCTCGGTTGTTATCCGCTCACCGGGGCCATCGAAAGCGACGCCGATACGCTTCCTGCGATCTTGTCCGAAATGCTCTTGTGTACGACATCCGAAAGGAGTGGCAGAGCCATTGATTTTGACCAAGCTGGATCGATGGAAAAAAAGAAACAGGAGGGCTATTTCTGATGCCACCGAGCACCCCCTTTTCCAACCATTCACTCGATGAATACTTGCGTCAACAGGAACAAAAAGACCTCCTCCGTTTCATGACGTGCGGGAGCGTGGACGATGGGAAAAGTACCCTTATCGGTCGCTTGCTCTACGAAGCAAAACTTCTGTTTTCCGATCAGCTTTTGACCCTGGAGGCAGAATCCAGAAAGCGCAATGTCCCAGACGGAAAATTGGACTTTTCTCTGCTGCTAGATGGCCTGTTGGCAGAACGCGAACAGGGCATCACCATTGATGTCGCGTACCGCTACTTTTCCACCGACCGGCGCAAATTCATCGTCGCGGACACACCGGGACACGAGCAATACACACGGAACATGGTCACGGCTGCATCGAATTCCGATTTGGCCGTGGTGCTGGTCGATGCAAGAAAGGGAGTCCTCACCCAGACCCGGCGACACAGTTATCTTTTGTCGCTTTTGGGGATTCGGCACGTTGTTTTGGCCGTCAACAAAATGGATGCGGTCGATTTTTCCGAAGAAGTATTTTCGGACATCGAGCAGGAATACCGTTCCTTTGTTCGGTCGCTTGCATCCATACAAGTGACTGCGATACCCCTTTCTGCGCTCTTGGGGGACAACGTGATCGAACCAAGCTCGCACACGCCGTATTATTCCGGGCCCCCTTTGCTCACCTATTTGGAAACAGTTTCCGTCAATGAAACCGAGGCAGAAAAGCCTTTTCGCATGCCCGTTCAATGGGTCAATCGGCCCCATCAGGACTTTCGCGGTTTCAGCGGAAGAATTGCGTCTGGAACGATTTCGCAAGGGGAAACCATCCGTGTTGCTCCGTCTTGGAAACAGGCCTCTGTTTCGCGAATTGTGACGCAAGAGGGTGATTTGCCAAAAGCCATCGCAGGCCAATCCGTGACCCTCGTGCTCGATCAGGAATTGGATGTGAGTCGGGGCGATGTCATCGCAAGTCACAAAGCAACGCCTGGTGTCACCGATCAATTTCAGGCCACGCTCATGTGGATGGACGAGGAACCCCTGTTTTCCGGTCGTTCCTATGTGTTGAAAATCGGAACGTGTACAGCGACGGCAACAATCACATTCCTGAAACACAAAGTGAATGTGAACACGATGGAGCACTTGGCCGCTCGGAAACTGGAACAGAACGAAGTCGGGGTCTGCAACCTGAGTCTGGACCGGCCTGTTGCGTTCGATTCCTACGCAGAAAATCGGAATACCGGAGGCTTTGTTCTGATCGACCGAATGACGCACCACACCGCCGGTGCCGGCCTCATTCACTTCGCTTTGCGCAGAGCAGACAATCTGCATTGGCAAACGCTTGATGTCACCAAACAAGCCCGCGCCCACATGAAAGGACAGAAGCCTTGTGTGTTGTGGTTCACGGGGCTTTCGGGGGCCGGAAAATCGACCATCTCAAACTTGGTGGAAAAAAAGCTATTTGCCATCGGAAAACACACCTATGTGTTGGATGGAGACAACATCCGTCACGGTCTGTGCAAAGACCTGGGTTTTTCGCCTCCTGATCGCATCGAAAACATCCGCCGCATTGCAGAAGTGGCCAAGTTGATGGTGGATGCGGGGTTGATTGTCCTGTCCGCGTTTATCTCTCCGTTTGCTGCGGAACGAGACTTTGCGCGGAGTCTGTTTGGCGAAGGTGAATTTCTGGAGGTGTTTGTGGACACCCCCCTTTCCGAAGTGGAGCAGCGCGATCCGAAAGGACTGTACAAAAAGGCACGCGCCAAAACGCTGCTCAACTTCACCGGAATCGACTCCCCCTATGAACCTCCCAAACGACCGGACATACACATCGAAACGACGAAGGAGTCTGCGGAAGAGGCTGCCACCCGCATCGTCGAACGCATCCTCATGTCTGGCTGATGTTTGTTCCTCCCCAAGGCCATTCCTCTTCTCGCTTTTCTGCCTGTTCTTTGCCGGATTTTTGTCCGCTCTTTTTTATTGAAAGCGCATGCAGACAGACTACGCTGCGGCCTCCTGCAAAACGGTTTCCATGGATGTAGGGGTTCTGTTCGTTTCGCAAAGGAAAACACGATGACTCGCCGCCGCATTGCTCTGTTTGCTGATGGGGGTTTTTTGGCGCACACCACGCGCGTTTTGGAAGTTGGGAAGGCACTCCGCGCAGAGTTTGACCATGAGGTCTTTTTTTGTTGCCAGGGACCTTATGCGCGCCTTTTGACGCAAGCGGGTTTTCCGGTGCTGCCGGTCTATTCCGTCGATCGAGAGGAGACGCTGCGCTTGGCGCGGCGGGCGGGCGCGTGCGACCTCAGATGGTGGCGGCAGGTTGCAAACGATTCCGTCGCGTCGGATTTGGAGGCCATCGACGCGCTTTCACCCGATTTGGTCGTGGGCGATTTGCGTATGTCGTTGACGACGAGCGCCAGGGCGCGGGGCATTCCGCTCGTGTCGCTGACGAACGCGGCTTGGACCAGCCGTTTTGCAGAACCCATTTCGGTGCCCGACGGTCATGTGCTCGAGAAAGTGCTCGGGAAACGACTGTCAGCCGCGATTTTTCCGCTCGCGAAACGGCTGCTCGTTTGGTATTGGGCGCGAGGTTTCGACTCGGTGCGGGCTCGGTTGGGCCTGCCGAAGCTTTCGACGATGTATGACCTCATCGAGGGAGACGTGACGCTGCTCGCGGACCTGCCCGAGTATTTTCCAATCGTTCCATCGCCGCCGACGTTCCGTTACGTGGGCCCGATCCGTTTTCGCGAGGCATTGCCGCGTCCGTCGTGGCTGTCGGCGCTCGAAAAAGACAGACCGACTGTCTATTTCACGATGGGCTCGACCGGAGATGCGCGTTTTTTCAAAGAAGCGGTGCGCGCATTCGGGGACACCGAATACCAAGTGCTGATCACGACGGCGGATTTGCCAAGCGAGCAGTTTGCACAGCATCGGAACCTGTTTGTGGAAAAGCTCGCCGATGGAGATGCGCTGATGGCGGCGTCGTCGGTGACGGTGACGCACGGCGGAAACGGCACGATTTATCAGGCGCTCGGGCAAGGCGTGCCGGTGATTGGGATTCCGACGATGTTCGATCAGGAAATCAACCTGTTGCGCGTCGAGAAACTCGGAGCGGGAACACGGTTGCGGCTACGGGATTGTCAAGCAGAGACGCTCAGGCGCACGGTCGAGACGGTGCTCTCGACACCGTCGTACAAAGCCTCGGCACAACGGCTCGGGAGGAACATCGCACAGATGGATGGCCCGAAAAATGCGGCGCTCCACATCAACCATTTCCTGACGACGCGCGATCCGACGGTGGTGCCCGAAAATCCGACCTCCACGACCAACGCCTCTGACACGGGCTCGGCTTTTGTGAACGAAGCGCAACCGGGCAAACCTGTGTCCCTTTCTCCGCCTGCATAACTCACGCTGGAGCCGGAAGCCATGGACTTTTCGCCAAGACAACCCGTTGATGAGGTGACTTCGCTGACACACGGAGAACGCTGGTTTCTCGACGGTTTTTCCGTGCTGCATCCTCCAGGGGGCGTGCTTTGGCGGTCGTGCAACATGAGTCGAGCGAAGGCGCTCGTACAAGCACTGAAGGAACAGGGTGTTTCTGCGACCTACACGCACCTTGTTGTACGGGCGGCTGCGCTGGCGCTTGAGCATTGCAAGGATTCGCACGTCCTCGTCTGCGGTTATCAGCGGATGAAACCAGGGCGCATCGACATCGGGCTTTCCGTCGCGGGGCAAACGAACTACGCACCCGTGTTGGTGATCGAAGACGCGGTGAAAAAAAGCCTGCCCGAGCTGGTTTCTTTCCTGAAAGAACAGGTCCCCAAAACACGCGAAAAAGAGACGCGCGATTTGGCGGGCATGCGTCGGACGGGTTGGCTGGTTCCGCTCGGTTTCTTGCGACGGGCGATTTTAAGGCTGCTTGGGCGGATGTTCTGGTTTCGGCGAAAACTCGTCGGGACCTTTCAAATCACGGTGTTGCGCGAGGTCGATGTGGTAGAGCCGATCCTGTTTTATTCGGGGGCCGCGTTGGGCGTGGGAGCGGTGGCCGACCGCGTGATTGCCGAAAACGGGGTGCCCGTGGTCGCTCCGACCCTGATGCTGACGATGGCGTTTGACCACCGGACACTCGACGGCAGACGCACCGCAGATCTGCTGACCGCCATTTGCGACATTCTCGAGGGTGATACCCTCCTCGCAGAAGTGCAGCAGGACGTTCACAAAACGGACCTACTTCGTTGATCTGGTTTGGGCGAGTCCGGTTTTCAGCTTTTCTTCGTCGAGCGCGGTTGGTTCGCCGATGAAAATCAGCCGACGTGGGGCACGAGACAGCGCGGTGTCGCTCTCGATTTCGTTCCAATCGATGCGGTCTCCGACGGCTTGGACCAAAAGCGGCGTGGTTTTTTCTGCGTCTCCGCCCTCGTTTTGTCGGTCTACGATGCCTTTTATCCGAAAAATCTGGTCGGCGAGCGACGCCAAAAAATCCTCGAGGGCATTCCAATCGACCGCAAACGGAACCGGCAGCGTGACAGCAGTGATGCCGTGAGCCCTCGGCGAAAGTGGGGAACCCGGCGCGTGATGCGGACGAGGCCGCGTGGTTTCTGCCTTGGGCCGAGGCCCCAGCAAATCGAGCCGCCCGAGCAAAAGCTGCGAATCCAACTGGGCGTGCGACGCAAACACTTGCTGTGCCCTCGGTGATAGCTCGCGCAGCCACGCAGACAACGCCTGCTGCCGAGCCAGGTCGGGCACAAGATCGACCTTGTTGAGCACGAGCAAATCGGCAGTCCGAACTTGGTCCTCGAACAAATCGGGATGCTCGCGAAACGAGCGTTCGGCAAAAACCAAATCGACCAACGTCACGACTGCGTCACACTCGACCGGCGCTTCAAACGACAGCGCATTCACGGCAAAACTCACCTCGGATGCCCGCGCGATGCCGCTCGGTTCGATCAAGATGTGTTCCGGTGGGCGCGCAAGACCTTCCCCTTTTGCCAGAGCCACGAGCGCGTCGCCCAACTCACTGCGCAGCGTGCAACATACACACCCCGAGGTCAGTTCCGTCACGCGCATCGTCGGCGTCTGCGTTTCGCCAGCGACCAGCTCATGGTCAAGCCCGAGTTCCCCCAAGTCATTCACGATGACAGCGAGCTGCGTGTTGGCCTCGGTTAACAGCCGACGCAACAGCGTGGTTTTCCCACTCCCCAAAAAACCCGAAACCACGGTGACTGGCGTCTTTGGCTGTTTCATCGCGTCGCCCCTCGCTTAATCCGTATTTCGCCTGGGCTCACCACCGTCGGGTTCTTCCAGGTAGTAGCGACGACCCCGATAGAACTCGACAGCCGACAAACCCACCGAAACCGCAAGCGCCACATACAGCAGTTCTTTGGGCCTCCCGGCGAGCACGAGCGACGACAAACCTGCAATGAGCCCAACCCTTATCCCCCACAAACTCGCACCTGCCTGAACCCTGTGGAAACACAGCAAATTGTCGAGCCCATACACCGAGATTTCGATGGTCATGATGAGCATCACCACCCACGGCCGCAGCACTTGCTGGGTATGCAAAATCAGCAACAGCGTCGGCGAAACCGTCGCACCAAAGAGGCGCACCACATCCCCCAGCCGGAGCTCGCCTTTGCGAATGAGCGGAAACAGCGGCGTCAAATACGCAAAGCCCGAAACCCAGGTGATGCCAATGATCGTCACCGTCAGAAAATGCGCCGTCGCATTCGAGCCAAAAAGCTGTTGAATCGGCAACAACACTCCGAACCAACCCCCGAAAATCAGCGCCCCTTTCCACACCACGCGCTTCGCGACATACCGAATCACCAACAGCACAAGCGGCAGCGCCGTCCCGAGGACAATCGCATACAGAATGTAGTTCTCGGGCACCATCCTGAGCAAAAACACGACGCCGCTTCCGGCCATCTGCGCCCACGCCTTGATTTTCGCAAGCAAGGGTGTTTTGGGTGAAATGCGACGCTGTTCGTACACCGAACGCAGCGCCGTGATGACGTACTCGCGGGCGAGCAAAAGACCGACCTGCCACGCATACAGCCACGGCACCCCGTCCTTCGTCAGGTGAATAAACGGCAGAAAACCGACCAGGACGAACGCCTTGTCGGCAATCGGGTCCATGAGCCGCCCAAGCTCCGTCGAGCCATACCGCCGCGCCAGCCAGCCATCGACGAAATCGGTGCAACCCAAAATCGTCATAAACAAAAGCGCCAGCCATTTCTCCGTCACTGCTCCGTACAAAAGATACGGACCGAGGGGCAGAAGAATCAGCCGAAGGAGCGTGACTTGGTTGGCAGTGATTGGCGGCTTGCCCATGAAATGCCTTTGCGGTCAGTACTGAAACCGCGCGCCAAACTGAACACGGAAAGGCACCTGGCGACCCAGCACCGCGCCATACGACGCGCTGTTGCGGGCTTCAAACGCCGGTTTGTACGTGCTTGCCTGCGTCGTGTTCGTGCGCGTGGGGGACGACAAATCCAAGACGTTGAACACGTCCACAATCAGGGTCAGGTGCTGTCGGATGAGCCCGTACAGGTCGTACTGCGCACGCACCGACAAATCGAGCACGTCGGAACTTCGCAGCTCGGTCCATTTGCGCACATCGTTCGGATCGCTGCCCGGATCGATACCGCGAAAACCGTAACGCCCCTGATAACCAAGCGCCGTCGTCGAAAACAACCGCGTCGTCGGCGCCCCCGTGATGTATGCCAGGTTCACACCCGCCGTAAAACCAAACAGCGTGTAGCTCGCGTTGGCTTTGACTTGGTGGCGGTGGTCGTCGAGCAAATAGCCATACAGTCGCAAATCGCGCGGCGTGTCGTTGCGCAAAACCGAAATCTGGTCGTCAAGCGTCCCGTCCAGAAACGACAGCGTGTACGCCACGAAAACGCTCCACGCGGGCGACGGATTGCCCGCGATGACCAAATCCATCGATTGGTAGCGACGAAACGCCTCGAGAGTGGGTCTGTACGCCTTGACGTTGCCAAGCGTCGGGTCAGAAAAGCCGGCCACGTTACCCCCGTCGAGCGTTCGATACGCATTGATCTCGAGGTCTTCCCACAGGTCTTCAATGCGACGGTAGGTATAGGTAATGCTCCCGACCACGTTCGGATACAGCTCTCGCTCGAGGGCAGCGGTCACGAAGTCAGAATGCGGCGGCCTCAGGCTCAGCTTCGCGTTGCCGCACTCCATGCGAATTTGCCCGTCTGCACACCGACCGGAAAGGTCGTATCCACCGCCGCCACCATCGGACCAAAGAAACTGGTCGAAACGTCCAGTCGCGGGGTTGTAGCCCCACGTTTTCGACGCTGGGTTTACGTCCGCCAGCGCCGCAATGCGCAAAGACGCGACTTCATTGGAACGGCCATATGCGAACTTGACGAGCGTCTTTCCGTCTCTGGTCAAATCAAGCGACGCGCCCAACCTCGGCCCAAACCCCAGCAGGTTTTGCACCACTTGCCCGAGCGAGTTTTGCGCCGTTCCGTAATCGACACGGAAACCCGGCACCAGCGTCAGCCAGCTTGTCGGTTTCCAAGTGTCCTGAAGAAACGCCCCAAGCGCCCAACCCACGCGAACCTGCGCCCGTTGCGGCTCGTAGTCGCTTCGTTGAAAACACGGCGTCGCCGACGAGCCGGGTTTGGGATTCGGCTGGCCTTCGACGCACCCGTAAGGCCGCTCCGTCGAGGTCGAATCCCTCAGCAGGCCGCCCTGGCTCGTGTCGTCGGTGTAAATCTGATTGGCGGGCGTTCCCGACAAGGTGTAGTTGCGCAAAAACTGAAACTGCGCACCGGCTTTGAACGTGTGCTGCCCGAGCCAGCCTCGTTTGATCCACGTCACCGTCGGGTCAAACTGAAAGCGGAACCGCCCGTCTTGCCAAATCGAAAACGAATCGGCGTTGTTCCAGGTGATCGTGCTCGCATTGTCGATGTGCGTCGGACTTTGGAAATCGCCAAGCTGCGGCCCGATTTGGAAACCAAACCACTGCACGCCGGTCTGAACACCGACGAGCAAATTGTCAGTCGCGAAATAATCCCAGTTCAGGATGCCGAACACGCCGCCTTGGTTTTGGAAATAGTCGGCCTCGGGCGTGTAGGCATTCGTCTGGCTTCCGTCGATGTTGCGAATGTTGGTCAGCCACGTCGGATCGGCATTCACGGACAAATTGAGCCGATGGCGCGCCGACGGTGCCCACGTCAGCTTCAGCCGCGCATACAAATCGTGTCTTTCGAGCGGCGGGTGCTGGCTGTTCAGCGGCGCACCCGGCATGACGGAATTGATCCGATAGCGATACTCCGTCGAGAGATAAAACCACAACTTCTGTTTCACAATCGGCCCGCCGATGTTCAGGTTGGCCTGATAACTTGCGACGGGAGGCCTCGGGTCCGTTTGGTCGAGCAGCCTGCCTTCGTACAGCTGGTTGCCTGCCCGACCTCCCAGCGACAGCGATTGGTGGTTGATGTAGAAGCTCGAGTCGATCGTGAGTTTGTCGCTGCCGCTCTTGGTGACCAAGTTGATCACACCGCCAAGCGAGTTGTACTGCGCATCGACGGCGAGCAGCAGCAGATCCATTTGCCCGATGGCATCGAAGTTGAAGTTTGCCGAAAACGTGCCCTCGACGGGATCGGTGATGTCGAGACCATCGACCAAATAGCGATTGTGACGAAGCGTTGCTCCGGCCATCGTCGGATTCGAGTCTCCCGTCACACCGGGGAGCTGTTGCACGACATCTTGATAGCGACGGGGCGTTGCCAGCTTGGCCTGCGATTCGGCAGTCAGCACTTTCCCAGTGGACAGCCGATCCGAATCGAGACGGCGGCGTTCCTCGACGACGGTCACGGTCTCGGCTTTTTCAAGCTCTGCCGTGATCGGAATTTTTACGTTTTGCGTCTGGCCCAGCTCCAACGTGATCCGGCGTTCAACGGATTTGAGGCCCTCATACGCCACGGTAATCGTGTACTTGCCAGGAGGAAGAAGCGGAAAATCGAATCGCCCCTCTTCGTCGGCAATCGCTTTGCGCGGCCCACCGATGAGGGCATCGCCACGAATCGAAATGTGCGCGCCTTGCATCGGGATGTCTGTCCCACCTTCGACCACAGAACCTCGCAACCGAGCATTCTGCTCACCGACAGCCCACGCCGACGGTGCATGCCACGCAAAAAACGCCTCGCTGGCAACAAAACCAAAGCACACGAGCGCCCAAACCCTCCCCCGCCTCGCACGGAACAACAACAGTGGATGGGCACCTTGGGCGGCGTGGGTAACACGATCGGGCGGATCGGATGAAAACATGGGTGTGGTCCGCAAAATTTTGCGCACCTTACTACACGTTTTGCCGTCGATTCCAGCGAGGTTTTGCGTTCGCGAGTTCGCCCAGTTTCGGGCCTGCACCTGATACAATCGAGCCGCCACGGCATGCCGAGCAGGTACTTGTACAGTCCTTGGGGGCTGCTCTTGCTATGGACACTTTGGGGGATGGACGGGCAAACTGCGCCGCGCCAAGGGCGTTTGTCTGCGTCGCTGCATCGCACAACGTTGTCCCCGGCCAGGCGTCTGCCCAACCCAAAAACGGAGCGCGAACACCTCCGCGTGACCGCACCTGTCCGTGCGTTCCCAGGCAAAAAGAAGCCGGGCTTTTCGACTTCTTTCTCGAAAAAGCCCGTTCCTAGACCCACGCTGGCCACGAAAATCGCATCGCCTCCCGTTGAAGAACGCGAGCCACCGCCGCTCGGTGAAATCGCGGTCAAGTGGGCACGGCCCAGATTGCCAGCCCTCCCCGTGAACATTTTTGCGGCACCAAGTTTTGCGGCACACGTCATCGGTGAGCTGCGTGCGAATTCGTCGATGCTCGTCGGCCAGCAAAGCACCGTACATGGTGGGCTGTGCGCAAACTGGTTTTCCGCGCTGCCGAGTGGTTTCGTGTGTGCCGCCCAGATCACGGTCGAAAACGGCTATCTGTCCAGTCCGCCCGCCCGCGAAAAAAGCTCGGGCTGGCAGCGTTTCAAGTACGGCGTTGTGTCCGCTTTCATCACACGGATACAAGGCAGCGGAGGGCGGTACTTGCGCAAGATCCTCCACCGGGGCGACGGCGTGACTGTGGCCAAAACCCAGGGCGATGCGGTCGAGCTGATTGGCAAAGAACGACTGGCCCGCCGCGATGTGGCTCTGGTTGAGCCTCCGAACGTGCCAGCGGTGGACCTTTCGGGCATCCCACCCGGAACCTCCCTGGCCTGGGTCGTGCCTCCCGTTGGTGAGGACACCGTTCCCTTGTTCGTCTCCAAACAAGACAAACATCCCGTTGCGCAATTGCCGCGCTATTCCATCGCCTACGTCGTCGGCGCAAACCCCGATCAGACCACACGGCAAACCGTTCTTTTGCCCGAGCTGAGCAAGAAAGTGCTGCTCGCCTCCGATGCAAAAAAGCCCGCCTGGATTTCGACCCAACAGTTCGAGGTCGAAACCCAAAAACTCCGCCGCGTCAGCCCTGTGTCCCCGCCGCCCGGTGTTTCCGCAGAAGAACGCTGGATCGACATTTTTTTGCGCGAACAAGTCGCAACCGCGTACCAAGGCGAAAAGCCGCTGTTTGCTGCGCTCGTTTCGACCGGAACTTCGGGTGCCACGCCGCCGGGGTCTTTCACGATCTATCGCAAATACCTGACCCAAACGATGGCCAACTTGGCCGGTGCTCCGTCTCAATACGACTTCCGAGAAGTCCCCCACGCCCAATTTTTCAACGGCAGAATCGGCTTCCACGCCGTGTTGTGGCACGACAAACTGGGACATCCCGTCAGCCACGGCTGCGTAAACCTGAGCCCCGCCGCCGCCGAGCAATTCTTCGGCTTCACTTCGCCCGAATTGCCGACGGGTTGGCACACCATCACGACGCCCAAACGATCATATGGACCGACATCGGCACCGGGTCGTACACAAACGCAACTTCCCGGCACCCGCGTCATCGTCCGTCCCTGACCCCCCCGACAGCCACCGCAAAACAGCCGCGACTCTTCCCTCTATCGAAGCGGCCGCTTACTCGGCGCAACGCATTGCTTGTTCCAGATCGGCGCGTAGATCGTCGATGTGCTCGATGCCCACGCTCAGACGAATGAGCCCGTCCGAAATCCCCAGCGCCGCGCGTTGTTCGGCGGGAATGCTCGCGTGCGTCATGCTCGCCGGATGTTCGATCAGGCTCTCGACGCCGCCCAGGCTTTCCGCGCACACAATGAGCTTCACCGCCTTGAGAAAGCGCACCGCGCGTTCATGAGCGGACAACCGCCTGTTCCCGAGCACAAAACTGATCATCCCGCCCGCCCCGTACATTTGCTGCTTCGCCAGCGCGTGCTGCGGATGCGACGGCAAACCGGGATAAATCACTTTCTCGACCAAGCCCTGCCCACACAGCGAGTACAGCCATTCCGCGATCGCCTGGGCGTTTTGGCAGTGCCGTTCCATCCGCAGCGGCAAGGTTTTCGTCCCGCGCAGAATCAAAAAACAATCCATTGGACTCGGAATCGCCCCGATCGCGTTTTGCAAAAAACGCAGCTTGTCGTGCAGCGCCGAATCGTTTGTGACCACGATTCCCCCAATCACATCCGAGTGGCCGTTCAGGTACTTCGTCATGGAGTGAACAACCGCCGTCGCCCCCAGTTCCAGCGGCCTTTGCAGCACCGGCGACATGAACGTGTTGTCCACAAACAGCGGCAAGCCCGCTCGCTGACAAACCGCCGCCACGGCGGCGATGTCGCACAATTTGAGCAAAGGATTCGTCGGCGTTTCGATCCACACGAGTTTCGTGTTTGGCAAAATCGCCTCAGCAAACGCTTCGCTTCGCGTCGGGTCGGCATACGTGACCGTCACGCCGAGCTGCCTCATCACGCGCTCGAAAATCCGGTACGTGCCCCCATACAAGTCATCCGCCGCAACGACATGATCCCCTACGGACAGCGTGTGCAGAACTGTCGTCGTCGCCGCGCAGGCTGAACCAAACGCCACGCCGAACTGACCACCTTCCAGCGCCGCAATGTTCGCTTCCAGCGCCTGCCGCGTCGGATTGTGCGTCCTGGCGTATTCGTATCCTTTGTGTCCGCCCGGCCCGTCTTGCACATACGTCGAAGTCATGAAAATCGGAGGTGTCACCGCTCCTGTCACAGGCTCGGGAGGTTGTCCCGCGTGGATGGCAATCGTCTCCAAATGGCCGCGTTTGTGTGAATCCATGGTCGTCTTTCTGCTTTGCATTCCGGCTGTGCGTCCGGCCTACATTCCGGTTGCCGCGCTCGAGTGAACGCTGATGCGATCCGAGCTGGTCCTGATCGCAGCGTTCTCGGCCAACTCCGGCAGGTCCGGCAGGTACAGCTCCCGCACTTGGTCGGTCATCACGCTTTTTGTCGTTTCGCTGACTTTCCACACCGCGTGTTTGGTGCTGTTCGTGCGGAAATCCCAAAGCCCGAGCACGCGCGATAGCGCCTCGACAAAGATCGTGACCAAACGAAACATCGCCTGTCGGGGCTGACTCACGTCGATTTCCGACAGCGCCAGCCGAGCCACCCGCCACACGTTCATCGTCGAAACGGAATACCCGGACACCGACCGCAGCCACAAGTGGCCCGCCGCGATGCGTCGTCTTTGTCGAATGAAATCGCGCAGCGTCTCGGGCCCGTGGTTGTGGACCAAGGCCTCGGGCACATACGCCAGCCGATAGCCCGCGTCGCACACCATTTGCTCGATGCTGGCTTCATCCACCGCGCTCTCTTTCGGGAGCTTGCGGACGATGCCCGCCCGAATCATCACCAGCTCGCCGAGTTTCGGCGCTTCCAGCGCGACCCGGTGGTGCATTTGCCACAGAAAGCGCGTCGCCTCGCCCGTAAACGTCCCGTTTTGGTTCGTCGGAATCGGACGGCCGCCGCACATGCCCACGTCCGGCTGGCTCAGGAAACAGTGCACCAAACGCTCGACCACCTCACGCGAAACCAAAAGGTCTGCGCTGCACACGCAAATTGCATCCACCGTCGGGTTCAGCACACGCAGATACGCATTGATCGCAGCGACTTTCCCCCGACGCTCTGTTTCCTCGATGAGCCGCACCGGAACGCCCGGACGGCTGGCTCGCTCGCGAACGATTTCGGCGGTTCGGTCGGTACACCCCGACGCGACCACCACCACTTCCACGATGTGGGCGCGCGTCGTGCGCTGGGCCCGCAGCGTGTCGAGAAGCTCACCAATGTTGCGCTCCTCGTTGTAGGCGGGGACGGCAATACTCACCCTCATAAGGAACCTCGTTAGTCTTTAAGAAAGAAGCTGGAAGCGACTGCAAAACAAGCAACCGAACCGCCTGGGGCATGGGATAAACGGAGCAAATCCACGCCCAACCGTTCAGGTTTGCGCAGCCTTTATAAGCGATTCCACCGCCGCATGGAAACCGCTTTCTCCGAACCGCTTGTGTTTTGTTTGCGCGCTGCGCCCTGCCCTCAAAAACGGAGTCATCCCCAAACACAAGACAGACTCAAGACAGACTCAAGACCGATTTGTGAACAAATGTTCGCATTTTGGCGAAGACCAGCTCACAAATCGTGGTCCTATGACCACCACCTCGTGGTCCAAAACCTGGACCTCGGGGTCCGTGACCACCACCTCGTGGTCCAAAACCTGGACCTCGTGGTCTGGTGACCACCACCTCGTGCTCCAACACCTAGACCTGGGGGTCTGGGACCACCACCTCGTGCTCCAACACCTAGACCTGGGGGTCTGGGACCACCACCTCGTGCTCCAACACCTAGACCTCGGGGTCCGTGACCACCACCTCGTGCTCCAACACCTAGACCTGGGGGTCCGTGACCACCACCTCCTGCTCCAACACCTAGACCTGGGGGTCCAACACCTGACCAGTATTTGAAACGATCCTGCTGGGGTCTTTGGGCCCCTTTTTTTGCACGCCCGTCTGTGCGAAAACAAACCGAAAGCGTCGCAATCGTGACCCTCAAGTGGCCCCAAAGCGGCGGCAGTAAGCGATTCCATGAAACGTTCGGATGTCTGCGAGCTGATCCAAACCAACCTGCCCATCGCACAGCGACTTGGCCTCTTTGTGCAAGACGTTTCCGAGACAGGTCTGAAAGTGCATTTGCCGTTTGACAGGCAGCTTTTGAACCACACCGGAACGGTTCATGCGAGCGCGCAATTTGCGGCGGCGGAAACGGCGGCCCTCGCTGCCGGGTTGCTGTTTTTGAACGGCCTCACCGTCACCTGTACCAGCAAAAGTTGCGAGCTGCGGTTTCGCAAGCCGGCCCAGGGCGACTTGTGGGCCAGTGCACAGCTGGCCTCGTCCGAACTGAGCGAAATCCAGCAGCGGCTTGTGTCCGAAAGCAAAGTCGATGTGCAGGTGCTCGTGGAAGTCGTCGATGCCCACGCCGAGCGA
>Ga0268298_10000461_pt1 | contig 52565 bp, 43 predicted proteins | sample WWTPWeurt_MetaG_FD_194462 | JGI IMG/M metagenome (GOLD analysis project Ga0268298, IMG submission 194462) | Activated sludge microbial communities from WWTP in Nijmegen, Gelderland, Netherland - WWTP Weurt | ecosystem: Engineered > WWTP > Aerobic digester > Activated sludge | place... | reverse complement strand
AGATGTCGTCGGCGCGCTCACGCAGCGGGGGGAGCGCGATTTCGAAGCCAGCCAGGCGGAAGTAGAGATCGGGGCGGAGCGCTCCACCTGCGGTCCGGGGCTGGTTGGTCGCGCTGACGACGCGAGCCGAAAAAGTCAGGTCGCGGTTCGAGCCCAAGCGACGGAAGCGACGCGTCTCGAGCACGCGCAAGAGCTTGGGCTGGAGGATCGGCGGCATTTCCCCAATTTCGTCCAGGAATACCGTGCCCTGACCGGCCGCTTCCAAGAGGCCGACGCGGGCGCTCTGGGCCCCAGTGAAGGCGCCATGCTCGTGACCGAAGAGCTCGCTCTCGAACAGGCTCTCGGGAATGGCGGCGCAGTTGAGGGTGAAGAACGGTCCGCAGCCCGTGAGCTCGTGGATGGCCTCCGCCACCAGCTCTTTGCCTGTCCCCGTTTCGCCCAACACGAGCACTGGTAGGTCACGGTAGCGAGCCACACTTCGGATCTGCTCGCGGACGAGCTGCATCTGGGGAGTAGCGCCAAGCAGCCGACTCGCGGCGTCGTGTGCCCCCGGGGGGGCGGACGCCCGCGCACGCCGGGTTGGCAGGACGGGCACCAGGGCTTCGAGGCGCTCCACCAGCAGCTCCGGTCGGATGCCTTTCTGGATCACGTCGGCGACGCCTGCGCGAATGGCGCGGACCGTGGCGGGGATGTCCAGGAAGCCGGAGAGCACGAGGGTGACGGGAGCGCGAGGCAGGAGCTCCAGGCGGTCGATCACCGCCCAGCCGTTCACGGGCTCCATCTGGAGATCGAGCAGCAAGGCATCGAAGGGCGCTTGGCCCAGAGTTCGCAGTGCCTCGCCGCCGTCGCGCGCCACCTCCACGTGCCATCCGCGTCGGGCGAGCAACTCGGCGAGCGAAGCGCGGAGCACGTCGTCGTCGTCCACGACCAGCACGCTCCGAGAGCTCCGACGATCGATGGACCCCACGAGGTTCGAGATTAGCCGACGCGCGCTGCACAGCCAGCGGAACCGAGGTGGCGAAATCCGCCACCCCCAAACAAGCGTGCTCGGAAGCACGTGGCCGCGCATGGCGCAGCGCATCAGGTCGCCCAAACCCGTGCCGCTCGGATACTCTCTCCATGAACCGTGCAGCGAGACCGTCGCAGGCGTGACGCTCGAGAAGCCTGTCTGGAGCTGCTGGACGGCATCGACGCGATCGTGTGGGAAGCGTCGCTCGACGGCAGAACTCTCGAGCTCGTGAGCCGCCATGCAGAGCGTCTGCTCGGTTCGAGCAGTCCCGAGATGCTCGAGCGAGATGCGTGGTTCGAGCGCATCCCGGACACAGAACGCCAGCACTGGCTCGAGGCGTGTCTCGATGCGGCGACGACCGGAGAACCGGTCGAGGTCGGCCATCGCTTGCTTACGCGCACGGGCGAAGCGCGCCAGGTCACGAGCCGAATGCGCCGCTTCCAGGCCGCCGACGGGACGAACGGCCTTCGGGGGCTCACCGTCGAGGATGGCCGCACGGTACTCGAACTCCAGGAGCAGCAGGAGCGCGCGAATACGGAGGCAGTGCTGAGCGTCGCGCGGCGTGTCGCGCACGACTTCGGGAACATCCTGACGTCTCTGATGCTCAGCACCTTCGAGCTCAGAGACGCTCTGCGCCGCGGTGAGCAGCTGCTGGAGCACCTCGACAACATCGATGCCGCCTTGCGCCGCGGCGTCGATGCAGTGGACCGGATCACGGCCTTCTGGCGCTCGGCAGGCGTGCGCGCCAGCGTGGTCGACGTCCGTGGAACGCTCGAGGACGCGCGGCGATTGCTGCGCGCGCTGTTGCCCGCCAACGTCCGCGTCGAGATCTCCGGTGGAGACTGCCCGCGCATCCGCGCAGACGCCGGTCGCATCACTCACGGCGTCGCGATTTTGTGCGCGCGTGCCGCGCGCGACTTGAGCGCTGGCGGCGTGGTCCACGTGCGGCTCGGGAGCACTGGCGACCAGCACGCGAGCATCACGGTGTCGTGGCCCGGCAGCGATCTGGTCCTCCCCGAAGCGTCGTCGTTCGCCGCGGCCGCGGACGGCGGAATGCTGCCGTTGCTCGTCCTGCGCGACATCGTCGATCAACACGGGGGGGAGCTGACCACCCGCACGGCGTCGGGTGTGGTCGACGTGGAGCTGAGATTCCCTGCTGCCCGGGCCTCCGACGCTCCAGTCGAGGCCCACCGCCCTCGCGGTGCCGGTCGGATCTTGGTCATCGACGACGATGCCCAGGTCGCGTTCGACATCGGACGGGTGATCCGTAGCCTCGGCTACCGCGCCACGGTGATGACGAACCCCCAAGCCGCACTCGAGTGGCTCGCCGAGCCGGCGAACCGGGTGGACCTCTTGGTGAGCGAAGCGAATCTGGACGCGATGTCGGGATTCGAGCTGGCTGCTCGCGCCGCCGAGCTTCAGCCCGCGCTCCAGTCGCTCTTGGTCTCGGGTACTTCCGACCCAGAGCCGCTCACCGGCTCGGTGCGTGGGGTGCTGCCGAAGCCGTTGTCGGCCGACACTCTGGCGCAAGAGATCGCATCGCTCCTGGGGAACGAGCCGGGACCCGACGACCACTCATAGGTTGCACGGTCAGGCCCGGGGGATCGGTCGGCGCGCAACGCGGCGCTGCTCGAATCGGTCAAGGTGGAGTGCCGCAGGAAGCCAGGCACTTCACGTAAGCCTGGCACTTCGAGCTCGAGCAGCCCGCCACGGCGGCCGCGCACGGGGCCGTCGGCGAGAGCTGTGCGAGCAGGCAAGCGTTGCATGCGGAGCCCTGCGGGTCGCAAACGCCATTGCTGTTGCAGTCTCCGGGACACGGTCCGCCTGCTGCGCACACGCAGGGCGAGACCGTCTTCGCAAACTCCAGCACCTCGTCCCAGTAGAACTTGCCGCAACAGAAGTCGCAGGAGTAGGCGTTCGCGAGGCAATCGGCGACCATGCCTCCGGCGTCGAGGGTCGCGCCGCCCGCGCCGCCCGAGCCACCCCCTCCGCTCCCGCCGCCGTCCGGGAACTGACAGTCCACGAAGCCCGCCGGGCAGCTCCCCGACGCCGGCGAAAGCAGGGCATCGGAGCTCGGGCAGATCTTCGAGGCGTGCTCACCGCTCGGCCCACAACAGATCGAATAGCCGAAACAGGTTCCCGGCGGGCATTCCGAGCCCCGCACGTAGCCGGAGGGACAGCGCCATTCGCCCTCGACGCAGATCTCCTGGCCGACGACGTCGGAGCCGCAAAAGGCGGCGCACTGGCTTTTCGCAGTGCCCGCGCAGGTCGCCGATTGCTCGTCCGTCGTGTCGGACGAGCAGTGAACCAAGAGCAGTGCGAGCGCCCCGAACCCCAGCCTACGCGCCATGCTGCTGGAGTAGCACCGCGGCCATGACCACGCTCGCTCGCCGCCCGTCGGCTCCACGCAATCGGTGCGTGGAAAGGTCAACGGCGTGCGGTCCCACGCCCGGCCCTTGGACTCCTCATCTCAGCGAGAACTCGCGGGGGACGGCGGTCGCGGTGTGCACTCGCCCAACGCCAAGAGAGCGGCGCTGAGCGCGGGCGGCGCAGGGTCGAGCCAGGCGCAGAGCGCCTCGACGCTGGACGCGCTGACCTGGAGTGCGGGTACCTGGTGATCTCCCCAAGTCCAGCGCATGGGGCGCGTGAGGCCAGCCACCGCGCGCTCGAGCTCGCCGAAGCGCTCCGCCGCAGCTAGCCACGCGCAGTCGCGAGCCATGTCTTCTTCGTGGTGATGCTCTCCCTCGTCGGCCCAGAGCGCGTTCACTGCTGCGGCGAGGCCGCCCGAGTCGGTGACCACCACGCGGGAGTAGCCGTGGTGAGGACGGAACCAGGTGAGGATGAAGCTTGCCTGGTGCTCGACAGCGACCAGCGCGGAAGTGCAGCGTTGCTCGGGGATCACGCGGATACGCGCGGGCTCCTTGGCATCGAGCGGCGCCTGCTCGGGGAGTAGGTGGACGCCGTCGCCGCGGAACCGCATACACGCCGGCGGGTCCTCGACGAAGTAGAGTCGGCCTTCTCGGTCGCTCGTTCCGCGCGTGCGGGTGTTGGGGAGGTTCCGCTTCCCGCCCGTGTCCGAGTCGTGCCAGTAGCACCACACGCTCACTCCGGCGGCGGGCAAGCCGTCCGGGTGTAGCAGCAAGACGTGCGGGCGCGCGGGCACGTACGGCCGGTGCGCAGCCGCGATCAGTGCCGCCGCGAGCGAGACGCCGGCGAGCAACTTGTACGGTCCGTGACGCATCCGCGCGCGCGAACTCAGAAGGCGTTGATGCCCGTGAACGCCTTGCCCAGGACCAACGTGTGGACCTCGTGGGTTCCTTCGTAGGTGTAGACGCTCTCGAGGTTCAGCATGTGACGGATGGCCGGGTACTCGAGGAGGATGCCGTTGCCGCCGAGGATGCCGCGGCAGGTGCGGGCGACTTCGAGGGCGACGCGCACGTTGTTGCGCTTGCAGAGCGAGACCTGCTCGGGGCGGATCTTGCCGTTCTTCTCCTTCATGCGTGCAAAGTGCAGGGCCAAGATGTCGCCCTTGATGATCTCGCTGCCCATCTCGGCGAACTGCTCCTGGATGAGCTGCTTCGAGGCGATGGGCACGCCGAACTGAACGCGGTTTGTCGCGTAGCTCACGGTGGAGTCGAAGCACGACTTGGCGGCTCCGAGCGCGCCCCAGGCGATGCCGAAGCGCGCTTGCGTCAGACAACCGAGCGGGGCCTTGAGCCCGAGCCCGTTGGGCAGCATGTTTTCGGCCGGCACACGGCACTCGTCGAGGACGATCTCGCCCGTCTCGCTGGCCCGGAGGCTCATCTTGCCGTGGATCTTCGGGGTCTCGAAGCCCTTGGTGCCGCGCTCGACGATGAAGCCGCGGATGGATTCGGCGCCGCCGTCCTCCACCTTGGCCCACACCACCGCGAGGTGCGCGAGGGGGGAGTTGGTGATCCACATCTTGGTGCCGCTCAGCACCCAGCCGCTGCCGTCCTTCTTGGCGCGGGTCGTCATGGAACCGGGATCCGACCCGCTGTCGGGTTCGGTGAGCCCGAAGCAGCCGATGATCTCGGCCTTGGCCATCTTGGGGAGATACTTCTGCTTCTGTTCCTCGTTGCCGTAGGCCGCGATGGAGTGCATGGCGAGAGAGCCCTGAACGCTGACGAAGCTCCGGAGACCGCTGTCCCCGTATTCGAGCTCTTGCAGGATCAGCCCATATTGGACCGGGCTCATGCCGGCGCAGCCGTAGCCTTGGATGCCGGCTCCGAGCAGGCCCATCTCGGCGATTTCGGGGATCAGATCCGTCGGGAACTGCTCGTCTTCGAAGAGTCGACCGGCGCGGGGCAGGTAGCGTTCACGCACGAAGCGACGCACCGTGTCGCGCACCATGATCTCGTCTTCGGAGAGGTGCGCATCGAGCGCGCTGAGGGTGTCGAGGGTCATGGGTTCGGAGGCCATGGCGGGCGTCTAACACGGCGAGACAGCGGCGGGACACCGGGCGGGAGTTGACGGGCGTCGGGTTCTTGCGATTCCCTTCGAGGATGCGAAGCAGGGTCGTCTTGGGGGTGCTCGCGGCGGCCCTCGGTGTGGCGTGCGGTGGAGGGGACGAGGGCGACTCCAGCGGATCGGGCGCGGCTTCCGGCAGCGGCGGCGGCGGTGCCGGCGGCGCAGGCGGCGCAGGCGGCGCGGGCGCTCAGCCATCGGGCGGCGGCGGAAGCGGGGGCGGCGCGGGGGCAAGCGGCGCCGGCGGCAGCGGGGCCACCGCGGGATCGGGCGGCGCAGGTGGAGGCGCGAGCGGCGGCAGCGCCGGTGTCGGCGGGGGCGCCACCGGTGGGAGCGCCGGCGTGGGTGGACAAGGCGGAGCGACCGGCGGAACGGGCGGCTGCCCCACCAACGGGCCCCCGCCCGGGCCGGCGGTGCGTCGCTTCGACGTGGCGACTTTGAACTGCGGCGCATCGGGTGCGTGCACGGGCAACGAGGACAAGTGTTTCTGCCCTCCCGATTTCGATGCGCTCAACGGCAACCCTTCGCACTTCATGGCGCTCGGGAGCGACGCGAGTCGCGCCAAGGTGTGGGCGGCGGGGAACTTCCTCGCGGTGTACGTCGACGACATGAACGCGAACTGGCAGGCCGGCGCCGCGGCTCGCGCGAACGCCATCCTGGCCGCGGCACAGCAGACGTTCCCCTGTGGAGTGCCCGAGTTTTTCGTGCTGAACGAAATCAGCGCCGGCGCCTGGCCGAGCGACGCGGCCTATCGGAAGTTCGTGGTCGATCTCGCCAAGGAGCTCCACGTCACCCACGGCAAGACGCCCATCGTGGCAGCCCCGTTCGACAAGCCGGGCGCCCACGCCGCAGATTGGCAAGCCCTGGCGGCGCACGGGTTCGTAGGCGCGGAGGTGTACCTCACGGGCAAGGAGATCAATGCGAACGGCAACTCCGTCGCCTGGTGCCAGGCCCAATACCAGGCATCCATCACCGCCTACGGGAACCTGGGTGTGGCGAAGAACCGCCTCTACATCTTCGAGAACTTCGCCAATACCAAGGCCTCGAGCAACAAGGCGTGCACGCAGACGAGCCAGTGCGATCCCGACGAAGCGTGCAAGGCCAACGTGTGCACGGTCTCCTTCGGGCGGGCCGGTGTCTCCGCTGCGGGCTGGAACAACGCCCTCACCGCACGCTCGAACGCTTTGAAGAACTTGGGCCTCGCCGGCTTCGTCTCCTACGCCTGGGGCGGGAACCGCATCCACGCGCCCGAGAGCGATCGACTCGGGTTCATGGCGAGCTACGTGGCGGCGAACCTGCCGTAGATTGGGCCGAGCTGCCCGAAATTGGGCCAAACCCGGGGCTCTCCGCTACCGACGGGCCGAGCCCATGTCTTTCGGTTCCCGACTCGCCACGAGCCTAGTGGCCCTGCTCGGGCTCTCTTTCGCGAGTTGCCTGGTGGACGGTGGTCTGGGCGGGGCGCATCGCTTGGGGCGCCAAATGCCCCGCGCTGCGCGCTTCATGAAGCTCGCGAGCGGACGCATCCCGAAGAGCGCTGCGCCGCCCGAGAGCGGCAAGTGGCCGGAGCCGAGCGCGGAGGAGCTGGCGCAGCTCGAAAAGGACCGCGGCGAGACCCAAACTGCGAGCTTCAAGACCGGCGACGTGCTCGCCCCGGGCGACGACGAAGAAGAAGCTCCCGCGGCCGACAGCGGGCCTGCCGACGATTCGAAGGTGGACGCGGAGCTCGCCCTCGCGGCGACCGCGAAAGAGACCTACGTGTACGGCCAGCCGAGCTGGCGCGCGAAGAAGATCGGCTACCTCCGCGGCGGCGCCATCGTGAAGCGTTCGCCGAGTGCGGTGGGGAACCAGGGCTGCTCGGGAGGCTGGTATCGCATCGCGCCCCAGGGCTTCGTCTGCGTCGGAAAGAACGCCACCTTGGACGTGACGCACCCCCTCGTCACCGCGTCGGCGCGACGCCCGGACCGCAACACGGGCCTGCCCTACGTCTACGGCATGAGCGCGTTCCCGTCGCCGCCGTTCTACACCAAGGTGCCGAGCCCGAAAGAGCAGGCGCAGGTGGAGCAGGATCTCGGCTACCACTTCAGAAAGACGCTCGACCCGGGCTGGAACGAAGTGCCGTTCGAGGCCATCCCGGACATGATCACTGGCGGGCGCCAGGTGATGACCTGGAACGGCGTGCGCCACTCTTCGCGTAGCCTGTACGTCGGGCGCGCAGTGCCGAAGAGCGGCTTCGCGTTTCTCGATTTCTTCGAGCACGAAGGCCGGAAGTTCGGGCTCACGGTCGACCTCGACGTGGTGCCGCTCGACCGCATGCGTCGCGTGGTCCCGAGCAGCTTTCATGGACTCGCGTTGGATGGAGAAACCACTCTGCCGGTGGTCTTCGTGATGAGCCAGGGGGCACAGCTCTATTCGGGCGACCCGCGGAGCAGCGGGCTCAAGCCCGTGCGTCCCCTGGCGTTTCGTGAGGCGCTCGCCGTGACCGCCCTGCGCGTGCAGCGCGGTGGCGTACGCTACGCGCAAACCCGGAGCGGCGAGTGGCTCCGGGACGAGCAACTCGTGCGCGTCGAGCCGATGCGCAATCGGCCCGGCTGGGCCACGGACGGGCGCACCTGGCTCGACGTCTCGATCTTGAAGCAGACGCTGGTGGCCTACGAGGGGCAGAAGCCGGTCTACGTCACCCTGGTGTCGACGGGCGCCGACGGGCTCGGGGATCCGAAAGAGACCCACTCGACCGTACGCGGGCAGTTCCTGATCCACACGAAGCACGTCACGGCCACCATGAGCGGCGACGAGATCGGGGATGAGTTCGATCTGCGCGACGTGCCGTGGGTCCAGTATTTCCAGGAAGGGTACGCATTCCACGCTGCGTACTGGCACGACTCCTTCGGACGGCCGAAGAGCCACGGCTGTGTGAACCTCGCTCCGCTGGATGCGCGCTGGCTGTTCCACTGGACGGACCCGCCGGTGCCGCAGGGTTGGCACGGAGCCATGAGTCTGCGCGAAGGGACGCTCGTCCACATTCACCCGTGAGCTGCCCGCATGTTTGGTCGGCTGAGCGAGGTCGGCTATCCTGGTTGCTGGAGGTGCGGGATGCGTCGTTCGATCGTGCTGCTCGGTGTGCTCGTGGGGGCCTGCTACGTCGCCGTGGCTTGTAGCTCGGATTCGGACTCCGGCTCGAATGGGACGGGTGGTAGTTCGACGGGAGGCAAGGACGCCGGTACGGGCGCTTCGAGTGGGAGCGGTGGGACGAGCTCCGGCGGCACGAACGCGGGTGGTTCGAGCGGCGGCGGCGCCGGTGGCACGAGTGGTTCGGGCGGCATCGCGGGCGGAAGCGGTGCGGGCGGGGCGAGCGGAGGCGCGAGCGGGAGCGGCGGAACCGCGGCGGGCGGCGCCAGCGGCAGCGGTGGCACGGCCGCCGGCGGCACCGGTGGCAGCTCGACGGATGGCGGCGGCGGGACGGGTGGCACTCCGACCGATGGCGGCACGGCGTGCGGAACGATGACCTGCGGCGCGAACCAAGCGTGCTGCCCCGGGCTCAATTACTGTTACCCGAAGAGCTGCTCGGCTTGCTGCCCGAGCACGACGCCGGACGGCGGCGTTTCGGACGGCGGGACCACGTGCGGATTGCAGAAGTGCGGTCCGAACCAGACCTGCTGCGAGAGCGGTCCGGTGAAGTACTGCTACGCCACCACCTGCACGAATTGCTGCGTGAAGCTCGACGCTGGTCCGACGGACGGTGGCGTGAGCCTCGACGGCGGAACCAAGTGCGGCAACCTCAGCTGCGGCGCGGGCCAGTCGTGCTGCAAAAACCAGTACTGCTACCCGTCGACCTGCGGCGCGTGCTGCCAGGGTTGACGATTTCGCCGCCGCCACGCGCTCGGCTGGGCCTCAGCGGTCCCGGTCGAGCGCGCTAGTTCCGAGCGCTCGATACCAGCGACCGCGCAGGCGATGGGGGGCGAGGATGGGCAGGCAGGCGCCTGTCGCGCCGCGCCAATCGCTGCCTCGTTCTCGCACGAAACGCATGCCGGCTTCCATGCGCTCGCAGTACTCCGCGTTGCGCTCGCGAGCGCTGCCTCCCATCCGCGCGCACTCCGCTCGGCCCTGCACGTAGTCGTCGCAATGGGTTTCCTCCGGGCAGGCACGAAGCCCCTTTCCGCAGGGGATCGGTCGATAACACTGATACACGTTGCAGTGCTGGTCCGCAGCGCAGCAGCCGTGAAGGCAACGCTGCAAGAGCGGGCAGGAGTCCGAGCCTGCGCTCGTGCCGTCCAGCACCTGGGCGTCGTTCGAGGTCAGGGCCTCTGGCGCGTCGTTCACCGGCTTCGTCGCCGAGGGACTGTCCGCGGTTGCTGCCCCGTCGCGCGCCTCGACCCCGCGACCCGGGCGTTGCGCGCTCGCGACGAGCCACACTCCGCCCGCGGCCAGCAGCGCCCACACCAGGAGCTTGGCGAGCCCGCTGCGCCTCACGTGACGGCGCAGCGGTGGGCTCTTCCGCGAGGTCGGCACCGCTGCACCGTTGCCTTCAGCGTCCCGCTGTGGGCGAGCCCGGCATGCGCGTCAGGCGAACCAACGGCTCGCCCATTCGTGGAGAGGCACGGCCCCGCGAGCGATGCGTTCGTGGACGTGCTGCACCGGAAGCGCGTCTTTTCCGTTTCCGAAGCGGAGCACGTAGCTATCTGGGCCGCTGGGTCTCGAAACCGCTTTGAGCCAAGCTCCGCCGATCTCTCGGCGCATGACTTCCCCGAGGTAGGCGCCTGCGAGCACCACGATCCGGCGCGCCCACGTCGGATCGGCGGAAAGGGGCGCACGGCGCGGCGCGATCCGATCCAGGTGATCGTCCAGGGCGTGCAAGCTCGCCCGCGTGCCGTCCAACGCACGGCCGGTACGTTGCCGGCAGAGCTGCGCGATGACCGAGTGCTCGAGGGCGAGCGCGTAGCGGCCGAGCCGCGACGGCGAGGGCCAAGGGGCCGGGTCCCACGGGCAGATGGGTGTGACCGCCGGCAAATGGGGGCGAGCGAGAGCGCCCGACGTTTCGAAGTCGACGACCAGCGTGTCGGCGCCGAGCCTGCGGCTCCGGGCGAGCACGTCCGCCACCATGTGGAGCGGTTGCCAGGTGCCTGCGCTGCCCCTGACGGTGGCGCGCCCGCTCGCCTCCAGGCCGGGCTCCCAGCGCGCGCCGAAGGAGTGGCGGAGCGTTTCGCCCACGTAGGCGCCGAGCAACACCACGAACGGATGCTCGAGGTGGAGCTTCGGGTTCGCGCGTCCGAAGAGCGAGAGCAGCTCCTCCAAGCGTTCGAGACTCCACGGCGTTTGGTCGAACGGCGCGAGCTCGCGAGACACGGGAGCAACCGTGAGGAAGCTGGCGGCGACGGCCGCGAGAGCCGGCGCCTCGTGTCGTGCGGTCGCGGACATTTGTGCGATTGTGTCCAGCGCGAGTTGCGAGAACGTGTTCCACGCGCTCTCCCACTCGCCGTGGATCACCGAGTGCTCGAGCGGTCCCCAAACGCTGGAGGCTTCGAGCTCTGCGCTGCCGGCGGGAGCGTACATGCTCTCGGGCTTGGCCCGGAGATCGAACAGGCTATCCCCATGTCGTGACAAGCTCTCTTCCAGCGCCTTGGCCTCGACGGGGCTCTCTTTGCGCAGCCAGGCACTCGCGCGCTTGGCCTCGTCGGCTCGTCCCAACCGTGCGGCAGCCATGGCCAGGGCGGCGTGCCCGTCGGCGCTCGGCTCGAGCTCGAGCGAACGCTCGGCCAAGCGCAGCGCGCGCTCGGCGTCTCCCGCGTGGGCTTCCACCGCAGCTCGGAGCGCGAGCAACAGTCCTTCATGGGGCCCGCCGTCTCCGACGAGCTCGCGCAGCGCCAAGGAAGCCCGCGACACCAGATCCGGTTCGGCCGTGCGCCGCGCTCGCCGGAGCGCTGCCCAAGCGAAGGTCAGGCGAACCGTGGGCTGCGTCGGATCTTCTTCGTGGGCCCGGTCGCTCTGCTCGAAAGCGAGCTCCTCTTCTCCGAGATCGAGCGCCAATCGAGCAACGCCCGCGCGGAGCAGCGGGTCGAGCAGCGGCGCTCGCCCGAGCCGCAGGCACAGCTCGCGCGCCTCGGCGCTCCGGCCAGCTCGCGCGTAGACGCGCGCGGCCATCAGCGCGTGCTCGGGCTCTTCGGGTGCACCCCGCGCTTCCAGTGCCTGGAGCGCGTCGGCGATCTCGCCGCGATCGAGGAGCGTGGCGATGTCGAACAAGCTCGAGGTGACGCGTGCAGGCGGTTCTTCGGCTCCGATCAGCGATTCGCTCGGGAAAGGAGCGCGCGGCGGAGTTCGCGCCGGAGCCGGCGCGCTCGGCCGTGGGGCGGGCGCTCGCTGTCGGACGATCTGCACTTCTTCGGTGAGATCGGGGAGCGCGGCGTAGCGCGATACGTTCGGATCTTCCGCCACCGCTTCGGGGACCGGACCGGGCATCGGCGGCGGCGAGAGCTGCACGTCGGGGGCCACACGGCTCGGTTCGCGTCGGGCGCTCACGCCGAAGCCGGGGGGGGGCTGCGAACGCCCTGGCACGAGGTCCGGGATGCGCTCGCGAGGAGCGGTTTCGACCTCGCCTTCGGGCTCGTCAGCGTCGCTGGCGTCGACCAGTGAAGGGACGCGTCCGGCCCGGGGAATGTTCGGGTTGATGAGCCGCCGACGCGCTTCACTCGGCGTCCGCGCGCCAAGCGGGAGCTCGTCCAGCTGTTTCGGTGGACGGCTCCGCAGTGGAGGCGGGCGAGAGGTCCGCCCGTGGGCCAGGGAGCCCGAGCGGGCTTGGTTCAGCAAGGCTTCCGCCTCGGGGAACTCCGGGGTCTCGTTCACGAGTCGTTTCAAACGCTCGACGAGGCCGGCTTCGTCCAGCGTTCCCCGCAAGTAGAGCAGCCGCGACGCGAGGTAAGTGGTCGCGTGACGGAAGAAGTAGTTTTCCCCGAGCTGCGACAGGAGGTGCTGCGCTTCGTCGAGCTCGCCCGCGTCGAGCTTCTTCTCGATGATCGCGAGGCGGGGATGGTCGAGGGGGCTCCTGCCCATCTTGGGTCGCAGGATACATGGGGCGCACGCGGCCGGGAAACTCGCGGCAGCGCTCGCGGCCGGGAGACTCCGGGCAGGGTCGAGGCTGCGGGCCGGAACGCGCTCGCGGGCCGCGCCGTCAGAGGGTCTTCACGCAGCGGAAGCCGATGGCCGGGTGGCGGCGATCCGGCTCGGCAGCGAAGCGGAAGCTCGGGTGGAGCCACTCTTCGCGGGCGCCGTTCCAAGCGCCGCCGCGGATGATCTTCTTTTCACCGTCGCTGGGACCAGCGGGGTTCTTCTGCTCGTCCGCGGTGTACTTGCCCTCGAAGTCGGAAACCCATTCCCAGACGTTGCCCACGACGTCTTTGGGGCCGAAGCGCGAGTCCCCTTTCGGAAACTTGCCGACCGGTGAGGTGCCCGAGTAGCCGTCGCTCTCTTTCTCGAACAAGACCAGCACGCCGACGCCTGCCTCTTTCGACCACTTCAGACACTCGGAGTCGCAGGCGTTGAGGTGCTGAGGCGTCGGCTTGTCGTCGCCCCAGGGGAAGACGCGACCATCGGGGCCCCGGGTTGCGTATTCCCATTCCGCCTCGGTGGGCAGCCGCTTGTCGTTCTTCCTGCAATAGGTGTCAGCGTCGCGCCACGAGATGCAATTCATGGGGTGCATCTCGCGACCATCGACGTCGATGTTGCAGAGCGGCAGGAACGCCTTCTCTTCTTCCGGCTTCATGCCTTTGTAGTTCACCTCGGGCTTGAGGCGGCGGCAGGCGCCGGTTTGGCTACACTTCTGGTAGTCCGCCACCGTGACTTCCGTTGCATCCATGCAGAAGCCGTCGAGCGAGACGTTGTGCGCTGGCTTTTGGTTGTCGGGGGCGTCCTTGGCGTCCGCACCCTGGTAGAACTGGCCCGCTGGGATCTTGAACATGGCCCCAGGGCAGGTGTCCGCTTTTGGTGGAGCGGCGCTGGTGGCCGCCGTCGGCGTGCCCGTGGGCGAAGCCGTCGAGGTCGAACTCGAGGCGTCGCCACCGCCTTTCGACTTCAACGCAAACACGCCGCCGACACCCAGCACGACCACGAGGCCGACTCCGCCGAGGACCAGGCCGAGCGGCGCCTTCTTGGCGGGAGCCGCCGAGGGCGGCGGAGTGAGCATCGAGGGATCGGTGGTGATGGCGCTGCCCGCGTGAGAGAGGGCGGGCTGGGTCTTCGGCGGTTGTATGGGCGTGATGGCCGCCCGCAGCGAATCGGGCATCGCCATGGTGGCGGAGAGCGCCACTGCTCCTTCGACGCCCTGGGCCGCGGCTTCGAGCGCCGCCCAGAACTCGCCGGCACGGGAGAAGCGCTGCGTGGGTTGGACCGCCAGCGCCTTCGTGAGCACGGCCTCGACGGAGTCCGAGACGTTTGCCCCGAGCGTCCGCGGGGTGGGTCGTGACTGGGGGTTTCCGGCGGAATACGCCAGCTGCACCAGATCGCCGCCATCGAGCGCCGGTTTCCCCACGAGCATCTCGACCGCGACCAGCGCCAGCGCGAAGACGTCCGTCCAGGGTCCCGTGGCCCCGTAGCTCCGACTGAACTGTTCCGGAGCCCCGTATTGCGGGGTGAACGACGTGATGCTCGAGCCGGTTTTGGCGAGCGCCGCCTTCATCTGGGTGTTGTCGGTGATCATCTTGGCGACGCCGAAGTCCAAGATCTTCACCGTCACCGATCCGGCACGCGGGTCCTCGCCGAGGACGAAGATGTTCGGCGGCTTCACGTCTCGGTGGGCGATGCCTCGCCCGTGTGCAACGTCCAGCGCGGCCGCCACCGGGCCGAGCAGGCGAAGCACCTCCGCCAGCGAGAACCACGGACGCCCCGCCTTGGATTCGTTCACGAGCAGCTCCTCGAGGGAGCGCCCCTCGAGCCACTCGAGCACCATGTACGGCATCCACCGGCCATCGGGTGTGGTGTAGGTGCCGACGTCGCGGGCCTGCACGATGGCCGCGGTCTGGCTCGAGAGCTCGGTCAAGAGCGCGCCTTCGTTGATGAAGGCTTGTTGCATCTCGTCGCGCTGGTCGACCGACACCGTGGCGAGTTCGCTGAAGAACTTGATGGCGACGGGCTTCTTCCAGATCGTGTGCTCCGCCCGATAGACGACGGCGAAGCCGCCCTCGCCGACGGCGCGTTCCACGCGGTATTTCTCGGCGATCACCTGACCGACGATGTTCAACGGGTCGCGAACGGTCATCGTGCTCCCTCCGATGGTGCGGCGCCGAGAAGCGCGCCGCGCTCGGCCAGATCGAACAGCAGCTGAGTCGTGCCGGAGAGGACGTCCGGATCCAGGGGCCCTTCGGTGCGCCCCGACGCACCCCGCAGCGCAGCCCCGAGGGCGTGGCCGGCGAGCAGGCGCTCCAAGATGTCCGCGGCGAGGGGGCTGAGCTCGAGGTAGCGCACCTCGTGCTCCGGATTCCGATACACGAAGAGCGCGGTCGGCCCGGCCTCTGGCGGCGTGCGATCGAGCGTGTCGTCTGGCAAGAGGTGCACCGCGTGGCCGTAGCGCATCAGGCGCGCCGCCTCGATGAACGCCACCGGGCGATCCAGGTCGAGCTCGGCGCTCTCTTGCTCGTCCGGTCTCGCCGAGCGAGATGCGATCTCGATTTGGACGGCCTCGTGCTCGGCCAGGTCTTTCATGTACGAAGGCACGCGCGCGTCACTCTTCCAGCTCGGCTCCACGAAGTCGAGATACTCGCGGGTGACCAGCCGAAGATAGCGGCTCTCGGGTCCGCGTTCGCGGAGGAAGCGGTCGAAGTACTCGTCGAACACGGGTCCCAGCCGAGCCATGGTGCGAGGGATCGCGCACTCGAGAGCCCCGCGCAGCGTGCCGCGCACCAGCGCACGATACACGAGCAAGCGCTCGACTCCGTCGTCGAGGATGGCCTTCCGGTCGTCGGCCTCCACCTCTGCGCGCGCGAGCCAGGCCTCGACCGCTGCCTGGTCGTGCGGTTCGAACGCGGGTCCGAACACCAAGTCGGCCATGGCGCGCTCAAGCGCTGCGGGCAAGGGGAGCCTCCCTCTTTCGTTGCGCGCGCTCGTAGGCGGCCGCGAGCAGCGCAACCTCTGCGAGGAGCTCGCCGAGCTCGGGCACCGCGTTGTCCCGTTCCAGAAGAACGGGCACCGGCCCCGTGAGTGCCAGGGTCCACTCGAGCAGCTCGATCACGGGGTCGACGACCGGAGCGCCGTGAGTGTCGAGGATCAGCCCCGAGGCGGTGCGGGTGTGGCCCGCGACGTGGATCTGCTTCACGCGCGAGAGGGGCAGGCTGCCGATGAACTCGCGCGGGTCGAAGCCGTGGTTTTGGGCATTCACCCAGACGTTGTTCACGTCCAAGAGCAGCCCGGCGTCGGCGCGCTCGAGCACCTCGGTGATGAAGTCGGCCTCGGGGATTTCGCGCCGCCCGGGATGGGCGTACCAGGTGATGTTCTCCACGAGCATGGGAATGCCGAGCGCATCGCGCGCGACGCACACACGCTCGGCGGCGCGTCGCGCGTTCGCGGTGCTCTGCTTGAGTGGCACTAGCTCGTGCAGCACCTGTTTGCCGACGGTGGTGAGGCACAGGTGGTCGCTGTGCCACGGCGTGCCGACGCGTAGTGTTTCCGTGCGGAGCTCCGCCAAGTACACTGGGTCGAGCGGGTCACTCGAGCCGAGGGACATGGTGAGCCCATGGGTCACCACGGGGTAGCGCTCGGCGATGCGGGCGAGGGCGCTCGGATAGTACCCCCCGCGCCGCATGTAGTTTTCGGGGCAGACCTCGAAGAACGCGACGGGGAGGGCGTCGGCTTCGAGCACCTCCTCGAGGAATTCCCAGCGGAGCCCGAGCCCCACGCCGCTGAGCGACCTCGCCGTCACGCGCTCCCTCGTCCCTTCCGGCTGGGTCAGCCGCAGGTGCCGGCGCCGCAACCCGCCTTCGCGCCGGCGGCTTTCTTGGTCGACGGCTTCTTGGCCGCCGCTTTCTTCTTGGCCGGGGCCGGCGTCGCGGCGGGCGAGGCGCCTCCCGTGGGCGACTCGGTGCCCGCAGCCGCGCTGCCCTCCCCGGCGCTGCCTTCGGTCGCCGCGCCTTCCGCGGGCTTGTCGCCGGATTCGGCAGGCGCTGCCTTCTCTTCGGAGGCGGCGCCCTCGGCCGGGGTCTCGCTGGCAGCCGGGACTTCCTTCGCGTTCACGGGGGATTCGGCGGGGGCCTGGGACCCCCCGCAGGCAACGGCCCCCAAGGTGGCCAAGGTGGCTGCGATGCTGGTGAACGTGAGCTTCTGCGACATGTACGTAGTCTCCTTGGGTGCCCGCAAGATAGCGGCTTTTCTCAGGGTTGGCCCGGCTTTTGTCCCCCGAAGCGGGACGACCACCGAACGTGTCAGAGGTACGTACGGCCGAGGCCGGAGTTTCGGATCACGACGTCGGGAGCTGGACTACGGGGCTTTTCGGGTCGCTACGGCAGCCAGGCTGACCCTGGCTTCGCTGCCGACTTTGGTGCCGATGAGCTTCAGTCCTTGCGCCTGGAACACCCCGGCCGAGTCTCGGGGCTTGATGTCGTGGGCCGCCAGGCTCACCAGCAGCGGGCGGCGAGTCGTGATGGAGAGCCGCTCGGGCGTGGCGTCGCTCGTAGCAGCGCCTCCGTAGTGGAACGTGACCCGGACCGGGACCTCGACGTCGACGCGGACCTTGTGGAGCAGGAGCTGCCCCGTCAGGGTCAGAGCCACGGAGCGTTGCTCGCGTTTCGCGCCCGCGTCCTCCTCGGGGAGTGCCACGCTCTCCTCGTCTTCGGGCGCGGCGCGCTCGCGCCGGCCGCCGTGCGCCGTCGCGGAGCTCGGATCGCGGATCCCCGTGATGGTCAGGTTCGCCCAGCGCATGCGCTCGCGCTCTGCCTCCGGTCGACTCGCGCCGACGTCGAGCCAGTTCTGGGCCTCTTGCGTCAACTCGTCGCTGCGCCCTGCGTCCCCGTCGCCCAACATCTCGATGCTCCCCACGTCGACGGCCAAAGACCCCCGGCTCCGAGCGAGGTCGGTCAAGTCGACGTCGAGCTCACCGCGGCAGACGCGGAATGCTCCGCGCACGGTCGCTTCCTTGCCCTTCAGCTCGACCTTGGCGTCGCAGCGTCCGCCGACCGTGTATTTGGCACGTACAGTACTCGCAGCATCGGGAGGATGAGCGAGCCAAGGCTCCTTGCGCTCGGGCGGTGGCTCCTCCCTCTTGCACGCGAGCGCGACCAGCCCGAGGCCGAGCCACCAGAGCCAACGGCGCTCCGTCATCGCCAGACCCCGAGGCTCACGCCCCAGCTCAAGTAACGACGGGCTCCATCCAGCGCACCGGACAGTCGCCACTCCGTTCCGTCGTCGAACAGTCCGAACACGGTCCACGGAAAGAGCTTTTGCTCGAAGCCGACCGTGCCGTGCAAGCGTGCTCGCGCCCCGCGCGAAGAAAAGCGAGTGGGTTCGCCGTAGCTCCCGGCTCGCAACTTGAGCCAGCGGGGCACGACCTCGCTCTCGACGCCGAGCCGGGGCGTGAACGTGGCCTTCTGGCCCGACCGCTGCACACGGCGCTCGATGAACGACTCGACCCCCACCGCGTCTTTCACCGGTCCGGTGACCAGGAGCGAGCTCGACACGAGCACGTAGAACCGCTCGAGCTGTCGCTGGCGCCGGACGAGCTCTTCGCGGACCGCGCGCGCCAGCCGCTCGCGATGGACTTCATCGACGGCAGCGTCGATGGAAGCCGACGCGTCTTCGGCCTGGCGTTCGGCTTGCGTGGAGTTCGGTCGCGCGAGCACGCGCTCGTGTGCTCGTTTGCGCTCGAGCTCGCGCCAGCGCAGGTAGCGATCGAGGCGGGCCAAGGCTTCGCCGGGGTCGACCCAACGCGGGTTCAGTGGGCGCGGGCCGAGTTGGATCGCCGCGCCCACGTCGATGTCCCACGGCAGAGCGACCTGGTTCGGCAGGTACAAATCGACGCCGTTGCGCGAGATCACGCGGTCGCCGTTCGAATCTCTGGGCACGTCGGCGGACAGATCGGTGGTCACCACCGGCGAGCGCGCGGCGGCACCGATGCGAAACGGGGCGCCGTTCGGCCGCACGAGCAAGCCGAGCTCGAGCGCTGCGCCTTCGATGTGGAAGAGCTCTTTGGGCTCGCCCGCTTCGGGCTTCTGGTTCTCCACCACGAGACCCGTGCCCCGGCTGCCCGCGCCGATGAAGAGCTGGCCGTCGAGCCACGAGCGCGCGACCTGCAGCCGCACGCCACCGAAGCGCGCGTCGAGCCCGAGCGCTTGCCCCTGAGGAGCCACCTCGAACGTCGTGTAGTGCAAGCTCGCCCCGGCACCCCAGCGCCCGAGCGCGAAGTTCGCAGCCAGATCGATGAACAAGGCCGAGCTCTGGGTGCTCGACACGGCGGTCCGGTCTCCGCTGTTGAACAGATCGTTTCCGCTCACCGCCGCAGGGAAAGTGAGGCCGAAACCCAAATCATAGTCGAAGTGATCCACCGAATGGATCGGGCGCACCGCGGGAGCGACCGGGTTCACTGCGTTTCCGTCCACGCCCTCCGCGATGGCCACGTAGGCGCCGGCGAGACCGAGCACGCGGGTGCCTGCGAGCACGACGCCGGTCGTGAGATCGACTCGGTAGTCGCTGGTGCCGATGGGCGCACCCTCGGGTCCGAGCGGACCCGCCGCGCGCGCGCTCGCCGCGCACGCGAGCAGCGCCAGAACGGCAGCGAGCGCATGCGTGTGGCGTCGAGACACCGCGGCAGGATAGCCGAATCCAGAGCGAGCGCTGCAGGCACGGGCCGGGCGTGCGATATTGGCGCCGATGGATCTCGTCGGCAGGCTGATCGGACGCGACTACCGCCTCGAGCGCGAGCTCGCGCGAGGGGGCATGGGTGGCGTGTGGCTCGCCGAACAGCTCAGCACGGGGCAGAAGCGCGCGCTCAAGGTCATGCATCCGACCCTGGTGGCAGAGCCGCGCATGCGCGAGCGTTTCGAGCAGGAGGCTCGGGTAGGGGGCCGAGTTCCGAGCGAGCACGTGGTGGAGGTGATCGCGGCGGGCGTCGATGCCGAGCTCGGGATCCCCTGGCTTGCCATGGAGCTCTTGCAGGGTGAGGACCTCGGACAGCTCGCGAGCCGGATGGGGCAGGTCCCGATCTTCGACCTGGTCCCGATTTTTCGCCAGCTTTGTCATGCGCTCGGCGCCGCCCACTCCGTCGGAATCGTGCACCGGGACGTGAAGCCCGAGAACGTGTTCTTGGCCGAGGTGCAGAGCTCCGACGTGTCGCGGCAGGTGAAGGTGCTCGATTTCGGGATCGCCAAGCTCGTGGCCGACGCCAAAGAGAGCGGCACCGGACAGGTCGGAACGCCGCTCTGGATGGCACCGGAGCAGAGCGACAGCCGCGCGCAAATCACGCCGCGAGTCGACGTCTGGCCGCTCGGTCTCATGGCGTTCCGATTGCTCACGGGTCGCCACTACTGGCGGACTGCGAACGACGTGGGCGCGGGGCTCTCGGCGCTCTTGCGCGAGGCGCTCGTGGAACCCATCGTGCCCGCGTCGGACCGCGCGCGCGAGCTCGGTGTGGAAGCCTACTTGCCTCCGGGGTTCGACGAGTTCTTCCAGCACACCGTCGCGCGTGACCCGGAGGCGCGTTATCCCGACGCTCGGACCGCGTTCCAGGCGTTCGAAGCGTTGGCGCGTGGCGCCTCGACCTTGGGTGCGGTGCCGTATCCGAGCGGGATCCCGCTGACGGCTCCGTCACTCGGCACGAATCCCTCGGGCCACTTGGCACACGCCGCTTCGGCTCCCGCCGTTTCGGGACGGGCGCACAGCGCCTCCGTCGGCGACGGTGCATTGAGCGCCAACGTCAGCGCGGTGAAGTCGCGTTCTTCGAGCACCGGGCTGCTGCTCGCGCTCGGGGTGGGGGTGCTCTTCTTGGGCGGGGCATTGGTCGTGGCGGCGGGCGCCGGCGCCTGGTTCTTGGGCGGGGATCGCACGAGCCCGGCGGCCCGCGTCAGCGCTGCGTCGTCCGGGAGCGAGCCAGGGCCGGCGGCTCCGGCGTCGGGCGCGGGGGAGCCCGGAGCCGAGGCCAGCGCAAAGGCGCCGACCACGCGCACGACGAGGCCGGGCAGTGGCACCGCGCCCACGACCTCGGCGCTTGGCGCGAAGCTCCCCGAGCCTCTGGCCACGGCTTCGGCGACCGCGACTCCGACTTCGGCGTCCAGCTCGGCGTCGGAGCTCAAGCCCATCGACGTCGCCGCCGTGCAGAAGCGGGTGAACCAGGCCGCAGCGGGGGCCGCTGTCCAGTGTGCGCAGCTGAAGGCCCCCGGCGCTGCGAGCGAAGCCTACTCGGGCAGTTTGGGCTTTCGTCCCGACGGCAGTAAGACCCGGTTCTTCCAAGGCCTCGGCGGTGCGCGCGATTGCGTGAGCCAGAAGCTCGATGCGGTCGACGTGGGCAAGTACGCTCACCCTCAGGTGTGGCACGTCGAGAGCTTCCCCTTCACCGTCACGGTGAAATGACGCCTGCCGTCCCGCGCCTGCCGACCCTGCGCGGAGCTCGTTCCAGCGTCGGGTTCGACGCACGCTTCTACGAGAAGAGCCCTGTCTTCTGGCCCATCGCCTCGTTTGCCGCGCGCTTCGCCGATCGAGCCGATTTCCCCGAGCCGCCCGAGCTCGACGTGCTCGTGTCCGATGGCAGCCTGCGCTTCCGGCCTGCGACGGGCCGCCCGCGACGCCGTCCGCTGCCGGTGGACGTTCGCTCGCTCTACGACGGGCGGATCCTGCTCGATGGCATCGTGCCGACCCGGCGTCGTTCTTGGCACGACTACTTGAACGCTCTGGTGTGGGCAGCGTTCCCTCGTGCCAAGCGCGCGCTGCACGCGGAACAGCTCGGGGAACTTCGCAGCGCGATCGACGCCAACGCCGGTCGCTTGCCCAACGCACGAAGCCGACGACACGATGCCCTCGCCATCGTCGACGAAGGTGGAGTCCTCGTGCTCCGGGCGGAACGCGAGGTTCCCATCGTCTTCGGGCACGCGCTGTTCGAAGAGCTGGTGATCCTCGCGCGTTCGGTGGTGCCGCGGGCCATCCTGCTCGACGTCGAGCACGTTCCGGAGGCGCGTTCCGAGCAGCTCGAGCTGGCGGATTCGAGTCTCGCCGCGCGCTTGCGGGACCGGGAGCTCACGGTGCGATCCATGCCCGTCGCGAACCTCGAGCGCGTGATTCTGGGCGCGCCGTCGTGCCTGATGTTCGAGGAACGGTCGAGCGAGGTCAGCTGAGTGGACGCCCCGCGCTCTGGCGTCGCTCCCTGGCCATGCGAGCTTCGGCAGCGAAGACCGAAATCACGATGCCGACGGCGCCCAGAGAGAACACCACCAGCACCGGGCCGAGCAAACCAGCGAGCGCGGCCAGGAAGGTCAAGAACACGAAGGTATCGCGCTTGAAGAGCGGTTGGATGGCCTGGAACAGCCCGCCGGGTTGCTGCTCGGCGCCGGGGCTCTGGAGGGGGTACTTGAGGAGGTCACCCGAACCGATGCGGATCAGGTAGCGATACTCGATGCCACTCGCGATGAAGCCGCACACCACGGTGACGCCGCCCGCCACGAGGTAGAACGCGTGGCCCGTGGAAGTGTAGAGCCCGTAGGCCGCGCCCGCGAAGAACGCGTAGTTCGTGAGGTCGTCGCCGACCGTGTCGAGCCACTCGCCGGTGAGTGATCCGCGGTAGGTGATGCGGCTCATCTCGCCATCGCAACCGTCGAGAATGCTCTGGAGCTGGAATAGGAACGCTCCGCTCGCCATCGCGAGCCAGTCGCCGCGGCTCACGAGCCAAGCCCCGAAGAGCCCGATGGCCAAGATGCCGATGGACACCTGGTTCGGGAGGAGCGGTGTCTTGACCAACAGACGCGAAATGGCCAGGGACACGTAGCGGTTCAGCCAGCGGCTGGTCCAGCCGTCCTGCGGCTTGCGCAGGGCTCGAAAGAGCGCACGTTCGGCCCTGCGCGCGGCTGCGGCGTCGCGAACCAAGATGGGCTCGAAACCGAACGGGACGTCGAGCCCGAGCGGCGCTTCGTCGAGCGTCCGCGACGCAGGCAGCGCTCCCTGCTCCGTCAAACGTTTGAACGTCATGCGATGCACGACGAGACAGTCCGGCACCACGATCCGCTGGCTCTCGTCGGGAGCTCGATCGACCACGGGCAGTCGGAGACGCGAGTCACGCAGGAGCTCCCGTACCCGCGATCGCTCCGGGGCCACGACGACCGCGCGCGCGCCGCCCGCTTGCGCATCCAGCGCCACGCGCAGAGCCAGCGGCAGGCCGCCGACCCTTCGCGCCGGATCTCCGTCACACGACTCGAGCTCGAGCACCCAACTCGCCGCGTCGCGTTCGTTCGAAGCCACGTCTCTGCCGCTCTCGACCGAGCCTCGCTCAGCGCACCGATGGTGGTGGCTCGCTGCGCCGAAGCGCGCGCAGGCCCGCCTTGGCGGCTGCCCGCGCCGCGGCCTTGGCGTTCTCCGGCGTGGGGTCGCAGACCATCACGGGTGCGACTCCCGTGAGGGACTGCCATTCCATGGCGAGGGCGGGGCCGCCGAAGATCACGGTCGGAACCACTACCCGCGCGGGGTGAAGCAGCCTGCACAACCGTTCCACCGCGGAGCTCGAGTAGTGCGCGCCTTCGCTCAAGGCGTCGGTCAAGACCAGGACATCGAGCCGATGCGCGGCTTGTTCGAGGGCCTTTCCCTGGGCGCCGTCGCCAGCCCACGGATCCACCGTCGGGTAGCTCTCGAACACGAGGCTCGCCTGGAAGTCGTGGACCAAGCCGAGGGGCATCTCGCCGTTGGTGAGCTCGAGCGCGCCGAGGAACGCGTCGCTCGCTCCGCCCATCACGACCACCCGTAGCCGAAGCTCGCGTTGACTCTGTTCGTCGCTCGCCATGACCGCGCGGGGCATCCTACCCGAGCGCGCGAGAGCGGCACGGATCTTTCAACGCACGCCCGAATCGCCCCACAGCACCGCCGATTCCGGCACAAGGTGAGCCAATGCTGACAATTCGACCCTACCTGACCCGACTCTTGACTCTCTCGGCCTTCTTCGTCGTCGCCTGCGGCGGCTCGACTTCGGATGATTCTTCGACCGGCGGTGCGGCAGGCGCTGGCGCCGGGGGCGGCGGTGCGGGGGGCAGCGCGGGGACAGGCGCCGGTGGCGGTTCGGGCGGAAGCGCGGGCGACACCTGTACCTACGGCGGCAAAGTCTACAAGGTGGGCGAGTCGTTCTCGGCGGGTGACGCCTGCAACAGCTGCCAGTGCATGGCCGGCGGGCAGGTCGCGTGCTCGGGCGCGTATTGTCCCGGGACGTGCCTGTACCAGGGCGTCGAATACAAGGCGGGCGAGTCCTTCCCCGCCGGCGACGGCTGCAACACGTGTAGCTGTGGCCCCGACGGTTCGGTGAGCTGCACGCTCGTGGACTGCGCGCCCATCTGCGTCTACGGCGGCACGGAATACCCCGTCGGCGCCGAATTCCCGGCGCTCGATGGCTGCAACAAGTGTTCGTGCAGCGTGAGCGGAGTCACGTGCACCGAACTCGCTTGCCCGTGCGATTCGTCCAAGGAGTGGTGGCGGCACTACATCGGCAAGAGCCCCGCCGAATGCGCGACGCTCAAGTACGCTTGCCCCCCCAACACGGCGTCGTTTGCCAACGCTTGCGGCTGCGGCTGTGAGCAGGACTCGAGCTGTCCGCCGACCATCGACTGCATGCCTCCGGCCCCGAACTGCGAGGCGATGAAGCAGAAGTGCCCGTACTCGCTGGTCGCGCTCTGAAGAGCTGTCCGGCATCGTCGCGACGGACTGCCAGGGTCCGGGTGCGAGCGCGGGTCGATTCTCGGACCCCTCGTGCGTCGGATCAGGGCGGCGGCACTCGCCCCTTGGGATCCGCCATCAAGTTTTCGAGGAAGCCCGCCGACTGCTTCATGGCGGCGGGAATGTCGTAGATGACGTAGTGGCCGTCGCTGGCGTCGGCCGCTTTCCATTGTGCGAGCACGCCGCTCGCTGCGCCGCCGGCCAGGTTTCCCGAGAGCCCTTCGGCGGGGATGGTGACGGGCTCGAGGTCGCTCCAATCGAGCTCCGCGATGGGATGGATGACCGGGTTCTGCGGCGGCAGGCCCAGGGCCACAGCGCCCACCTCGATGCCGTGCGGAGGCGCGTAGCTGTCGCCGGAGCCGTCGGCGTTCACGCCTTCGGTCATGAGCGCGCTCTTGGGGGAGAAGCCCGAGCGCGGGCGGAGCGCGATGAGCGGGACGTAATGAATGGGGTCGGTGGGGTCCACGATGGTCTGGGCCAACGACATGGCCGGGTGCAAGAGGTTCAGCTCGTTCACTTCGTCGCCGAGGAGCCCCAAGAACACGGTTTTCACCAGGCCCGCGACGTCCACCGGCTTGGTCTTCTCGAGCAGGGCGATGCTGATCAGGCTGCCGGAGCCGCTCAACATGCCGCCGCGCGTTTGGTCGTCGATGCCGAGGAAGATCGAGCCGTTCAGCCCCCCTTGCGAGTGGCCCATGAACGCCATCCGGTCGGGGTCGAAGCGGATCTCGCTGCCCGTCACCGAGATCGCAGCGGGGATGACCAGCTTCGTCTCTTTGAACAAGCGGGCCTGCTGCACCACGTCGATGGCCGACTGCGGGCCGTTGGCGCGGGCCGCCACCGGGTTCTGCACGTTGAAGAAGAGGATCTCAGGACTGCCGGCATCCGCTCCCGGTCGATCGCCATGGAAGATCTGGTCGATCCCCATGGTGGCGATGCAGTGCGCAGCGAGCGCCGCGCCTTCGTCACCCGCACCGAGGAAGGACTTGTAGTTTCCGCCGGTGCCGTGGGCGTAGAGCACGATGGGGTAGCCGGCTTGAGGCATCGGGCAGGCGCTGGCCTGCGGGACCGTGAGCGCGAAGCGCAGATCGAAGTCCGACTGCACCACCGGCTTGCCCTGCGCGTCGAACGCCAGCGCGCCGCCGTCCTCGATCTTCACGAACGGGATCTTTCCCTTCTGGAAATTCGGAGTGGGTCCGTAGCGTCCTTCGTAGGCGTCGTAACCCGGGCCGGGACCGATGCTCTTCAGGGTGCCGTCGAGGAGCTTCGGTGTCGGATAGGAGGCGACCACCCAGTCGCGGATGGTCGCCGTCTCGCCCGTCGGATCGTTGGTCGTGAAGACCGCGAGGTGGACGACGGAGCGGCGAGAAATGCCCGCTTCCGACACCTCCGTGAGCGCGTCCGCGAGGGCGTCCTTCGCGACCAAAGTCGCGCCGCTGGCATCGCTTCGGCCGAGGACGCTCTTCAGGTGCGGTGAAGGCGCGAGCCGGCCACCGTCGGCCGCGCGCACACCGTCCGTCACCACGAAAGCGTAGCGCGTGTTCGGCAAGAGCGGGTGGCCGAGCGCGGGCATGAACGCCAGTGTGTTCTCTTGCCAATAGGCGCCGGCCTCGGCGCGGAAGAAGAGCTGGATCTTCTTCTTCTGCCCGTGCTCCGGCGAGAGCGGGTCGATGTCGATGAGCTGGACGGGCGAGCTGTCGTCGGTGGCGCCCACGGGGTCGGGCAGGCTCGCCTCGTCGATGGCGGTCGTGAAGCGCACGAAGCCCGAGGCCGCGGGGCTGAAGCCCTCGAGCACGCCCTTCATGGCGTCGATGTAGCCGATCAAGATGGGCTTCTTGCGCGGGTTCGGGTAGCCGACGAAGCGCACGCTTCCGTCGCTCTCCTTGCGCAGGTCGCTCGGCCACGGGTGGTCGAAGAACGTCTCTTCGGAGAGCTCGCTCAGCGACTCCGGAACCACGTAGATGCTCTCTCCACTCACGTGCTCGTCGGCTGGATCGAGACTGCACCCCGTGGAGAGCCAGAACAGCACGCCGAAGCCAAGGAGTCGCCCGCGCATGCGGAAGTTCTATCATGTCTGCGAGGGCCAGCGCTCCGGCGAGGCCAAGCCGCCGGGCAGCTGGCGCGCGATGCTCTGCGCCGGTAGGGTCGGCCCGATGACGGAGCTTTTGGGCCTGCCCTACTCTCCTTGGACCGAAAAGGCGCGCTTCGCCCTCGACGTGCGCGGCGTGCCGTATCGGTTTCGCAACTACTCGCCGCTCTTGGGTGAGCCCGAGCTGCGACTCCGGCTCCGCCGGCTGCGCGGCCCGGTGTCCGTGCCGGTGCTCGTGGACGACTCCGGGCGCTCGCGGGCCGACTCGCTGGAAATCGCGCGCTGGGCCGACGCGCGGGGACGTGGGCCGTGCCTGTTCCCGGACGAGCACGCGCGCGCCGTCGAAGGCGCCGTCGCGCTTTCCGAGCGGGGCCTCGCGGCCGGGCGAGCCCTGTCCCTGCTCCGCATGCTCGACGACGAGGAGGCGCTCCGCGAGATGTTGCCGAAGCCGCTTCGGCGCTCGTCGCTCCGTGCATTCGTCGGCCTCGCACGCGCCGGAGTCGAACGGACTCGCCAGAAGTACGGGGGCGACCGGCGGACCGAGAGCGAACACCGCGACGACTTCGACCGCGCGCTCGGCGAGCTCCGCGCGCGGCTGTCCGAGGCTCCGGACGGCGCGCCGCGCACGCTCACCGGCAACCTCAGCTTTGCCGACATCGCCCTCGCTCAGCTTCTGGTCTTCGTCGCCCCGCCGCGGCTCGGGCTGCGGCTCGGGCGGGCGAGCCGTCGCTGTTTCGAGGACCCGGGGCTCGCCGAACGCTACGCGGATCTCGTGACGTGGCGCGACGCTTTGTATGCGGCGCATCGGTCGTCTTCGCCCAGCAAGGGCTTGCCGTGAACGCGGAACATTCCGCGCCCGAGGAACGCGGGAATGGGTGACGCCACCCACCCGTATCACCCCGTGATGCTTCGCCGTTCTCTGCTCGCGTGGGTTCCCGCATGGGTCGTCGCGGCCTCGCTGGTGGCTTGTTCCAGCCCGACAGATCACGAGTCGCGCCCACCCGCTGCGGCCGTGGTGCAGGGCCTCGTGACCGACGAGGCTGGCGCGCCCGTCGCGCATGCCGAGGTGGAAGTGGTTTCGGCCGGCAAGCCGTACCGCGCCACCACGGGCAGCGACGGAAAGTACCGGTTGGAGCTCGACTCCGATGCTCGTGACGCGCTCCCCGTGCGGTTCTTCGTGGGCGTGCGCCACGATGGCTACGCCGCCGATGCCATCGAAGTGGAGAAGGCCGCGAGCGTGCTCGATGGCCCGGCTTCGGACACCCTTGCCACGGGCGGCAGCGCCGGTGCCGCGCCGGCGGAGGTGGAGCAGTTTCCGACGAAGACCGTGCGCCTGCGCTCGAAAGTCACGAAGGCGCGCACGCTCTACACCATCGAAAACCAGCTCACCCACCTCGGCGACTCGTTCTACAACACGCAGGCGAACAGCCAGTTCCAGCTGCCGAACGCCAGCGGAGTCGGCCAATCGTGGAAGTTCGAGCTGCCGGCCTTCGACGCCAAGGCCTGGCAGCGCGCCAAGATACGGCTCTTCGCTCGCGGCATCGAGTCTCCCGACACCGTCAGTGTCAACGGCAAGCCCACCGTCGGCTTGGGTCTCACGCCGGAAGACGGGAGCGCTGCCCGGGTGAGCGTGAGCGTGCCGCTGACGGATCTGGTGGCTGGCTCGAACACGCTCACGCTGACCATGGTGGGAGACGAGAACGGCCCCGACGACGTCGAGCTGGCCTACCTCGAGCTCGAGCTCGACACTCCGGCCACGGTCAAGGAGGTGGTCGCGGGCGTGTGTGACACGGGCGCCGTGAGCGGACTCAGCGATCAGCTGATCGCGGCCTTCGCTTGCGTCGCCGCCGACAAGATCTCGAGCATCGATCCCGGTTGGGGCATCGTGCTCGGGGAGAACGCCTACCCGTACCTGCAGAAAGCCGCGCTGGACGCCGCGTGGGCCGCGCTCCTCGAGCGCCCCGACACGAACCTGGTCTTGAACTCGACGCTGCGGACGGTCGCGCAGCAGTATCTGCTTCAGGAGTCCATCGCCCTCGGCGGCTGCAAGAAGGCTGCGGCCCCCGGCAACTCGCAGCACGAAGCCGGCCTCGCCATCGACATCCAGGATCACTCCGGCTGGAAACCGGCGCTCGAGGCCCACGGCTACAAGTGGTTCGGCGCGAGCGACCCGATGCACTTCACGTTCCAAGGCGAAGGTGCCGAATCGCTCGGCGGCGAGAGCGTCAAGGCGTTCCAGAAGCTCTGGAACCAAAACCACCCGGAGAGCCTGCTCACGGTGAACGGCACGTTCGACGATGCCAGCAAGACCGCGCTGGAGAAGAGCCCGGCGGCCGGCTTCGACAAGGACCTCGATTGTTCGGTGCCCTGACCGCGAGCTTCAAGGTTTCAACACGTAGTAGCTCGATCCAAAGCTCGAGTAGCCCGCCGGGCACGTCGCCGCATCGGTCACGATGACGTCCACGCTCTTCGTGAACTTGATCGGTTCGATGGGCTTCTGGCACGTTCGCACCTGTTTCGTCCCCGGTTTCGTGGCCGTGTAGGCGAAGCCCAAGATGCCGTCGACGAAGTGCCCGTTGCAGGCGGGATCGACGCTGCCGAACTCCGACAGCCCCGCGAGGTAGACCTCGCCCGTGAACACGACCTGGAGGTTCGTGTGGCAGAGGTAGACGGGCACTTGCCCGGGCAGGCGCGCTTGCGTGAGCTTGCCGATCGTACCCTCCAGGGTACGGTTCCACTTCGCGGCGTCGTCCGTATCGACCTGGTGCGTCGAGAAAGCGCTGGCCAGGTACTTCTTCAGCGGAATGGGATCGCCGCTGTCGGCGCGGTCGTGGCGCAGGGTGCCCGACCGATCCCAGAGCGCCCAGCTACCGAGCTGCACGCCCTTCCAGCTGGCGAGCTCGAAGCGCGCCTCACTGCCCCACGGAGCCCGGACGAAAGCGTAGAGGTCGCCCGCCAGCGCCGAGAGGTCGTTCTCGGCCGCGCACTCGTAGTCGAGCTGGGGCTTCTGGGCGTCCGCCGTGTTTTCGCTCAACTTGACGCTGGCGGTCAGCGTGTCGTTCACGAGCTCGAAGCTGCCGCCGACCCCGACGTCGAATCCGAGGCACCCCGCGGAGAGTTCGGTGGTGAGAACGAGCTTCGCCAAAGGGGAGACCGCGTGCCCGAGGCCGGTGCCCGCGCCCCCGACGATGCTCGAGGTCGCGCCGTACTTGAGATCCGCCTTCACCGTGAGGTCGGCCGAGCACACGATGAAGTCGTAGGAGAGCGTGATCGGTAGGGGAGTGACCGGAAGCGTGTCCGTCCACATCAGCGTCTTCGCCAGGGTGCCGTTGCCGCTCGCCTGCTTCGACGGCTTCTGCGAGCCGAGCACGCTCACGCTGGTATCGAGCGAGGCGCTCGTGCCGGTCGATTCGGCCTTCGAGCTCACGGTCGCGATCTGCACCGCTTGGCCGAACGCCGTTCCGTTGAGGACGAGCCCTTGCTGGCTCGACTTCTTGCCCTTGGTGCTTCGGAACGACACGTCGGAGTCGAGCCGCGCCCCGAGGTAGTCGTCACCCACTTCGCGGGCGAAGGCGTAGCCGCGGTCGATGGTCTGCCACGGTGCGGCGTGGCTGGGGTCGCCCGCAGGAATCGGTTGCGCGTCGAGCTTCTGAGTCTTCGGGAGCTTCTGCAGCAAGCTCTTTCCCTGGGCCGAAACGGGGCGCAGGCGAGCTTTGTGCGCGCCGGCCTGGGCCTCGAAGCTTTCGCCGTTGGTGTAGCGTTCGAGCACGACTTTTGCGCCTTTTTGGCGTAGCGACGCGCCCTGTTGATTGGCGAGCTTCTCGGCTTTCTCCCAAGCGCTGAAGTAGTCCTTGGCCAGCATCTTGTGGCCACCCTTCAGCGTGAGTGTGTCGGTCGGCTTCACCGGCTTCTTCGTCTTGGGGTCGAACAGCTCGAGGTCTTTCCACGCGATGGGCGGTCCGACCTTCACTGGGCGGGCGCGTGAGCGCAGCACCTGCACGTGTCCAGGTCCCGCTTCGGCCACGTCCGAAAGGGCCAGACCAGAGAGCCCGAGGGTGAGCACGGCGACGGTCGCGATTCGGGGCATCCGACACCTCCCGCCGGTCGCCCGGCAACTCCCGTGCCCCGCGTGGATTCCGGGGTCTCGTGGATCGTTCCGCGAATCGCGTGCCGGTTTCTGCGATGTGCCGGCAAGTGTTGCGGAGAGCTCGGGCCGCCCGCTCTGCTTTCGCAGGCACGGCGAGTGCTTCGCGCCCACTGCTTGCCCGCGTCACGCTCGCACCGCCTCCGCACCGTCGCCAGTTGGTCCCTCGCCGTCGCCTTGGCGCTCGGCGTCGCTGGTCTCGTCGGCAAGAAGCGCGACGAGGAGCGGCGCCCGCCGGTCTCGTCCGGCGAGTCCAGCGAACGCGTGCACCCGCTGGCGCTGACGCTCGGCGGCAAGTTCACGCTCGGCCCCGGGCCGAGTGACGCCGGTACCAGCGAGCGTGACGTGGAGCTGCTCGTGCGCGGCCGTCTCAGGTTTTCGCGCCCCGAGGTCGACTCCGCTCGCTGCGAGCTCGTGCGTCTGACCGACGCGACCGCTGAAGATGGCAGCGGTGAAAAACGCCCACTCCCCGGAGCCGAGTGTCTCGAACGCGGCTATCGGGTCGAGCGAGACTCGAACGGTGGACTCGCGGGTGTACGCTTCCCCGCGGCCTGTGCCGCGAGCGCCAGGAGGCTCGCGCTTCGGCTCTCGAGCCTCGTGTCGTCGGTGCTCCGCCCGGAGCGCGAGTGGAGCGCTCGCGAGACTCTCGCGCTCGGTCCCGTCGACGTGCGCTATCGGGCGTTGCCGGAGCCAGGCGGTCGTCGTGTCCGGCGCTCCTGGTCGCACGCGGCGCGCGGTGACTCGCCGCTGGCCGCTCAGGCCGAGCTCGAGCTCACACTGGACGGCAGCGGCGAGCTCGCCGGCGTGCGCGGCGAGGAGGTCCGCACGACTTTTGCGGGTGGCCGCGTCGTTTCCCGAGCCGTGCTCGAAGTCGAGCTGGGCGGCGCCGAGATCCGAGCGCTCGCGCCCGAAGAACGCGAGCGCCAACGAGGGCTGTGCGCGGAGCTCGGCAGGCTGCCGCAGGTTCCTGCGGACACGAAGATCGAAGCGGACGCGGCGGAACGAGCCGTGGTCTTGCGTGGCGTGTTGGGCGCCGCGACGAGGGATCAACTGGTGGCGGAGCTCCGAGCTGCGACTTCGCTGCCGCGCGACCGCGCCGACGCGCGCAGCGTCGAGCGGCTGCGTGCGCTCTTGCTCCTCGACACTGGAAGCCTCGAACCCGTCTGGACCGAGCTTGCGCGTGCGCCCGCGTCGAGCGCGGCGCTCTTGATCGGTGCCAACGCGCTGGTGCTCGCCGGCTCGGAAGGCGCAGAACGAGCGCTCGTCCGCCTGCTGCGCCACCGCGAAGCCGAAGTCCCCGTGGCCACGCTCCTCTTGGGGCTCGTGGTCCTGCTCGAGCGACCGAGTTCCGAGCTCGAAGCGTACCTGACGGAGCTCGCATTCGAGCGACCGGGTGCGCTGGTAGAAGGGGCCCTCCTCGCCCTGGGTGACGTCGCGGCGCGCACGGCCGCGTCCGAACCCGAGCGCGCCAGCCGCATCCGTGGCCGGCTCGACCGGGCGCTCGGCGCGACGCCGGCCGAAAGCCGCGCTGGGCTGGCGCTGATCGACGCGTTGGGGAACGCGGGCGGCCCACCCGCTCCGGCGCTGGTTCTGCTCGCCAAGCACCGCATGCCGACCGTGCGCGCTCGCGTGGCCCACGCTCTGAGAAACGCGCTGGACGCCGAGGCGCTGCTCGACGAGCTCCGGCGCGACCCGGACCCCGACGTGCGCGCCGCAGCGCGGCGTGCGGGCGGCGCCGAGGCGAACGAATGAGCGGTGGCCTCAGTCGCCCTCGTCGAGAGGGGCGAGCAAACTCTCGACGTCGTCGGGCAGGAGCCGAACCGTCCCGACCTCGCTGCCGAGCAGGAGATCGGCCAGCGTGCGCTTCTTCGCCTGCAGCTCCAGCATACGCTCTTCGACGCTACCGGCGACCACCAGGTTGTGCACGAACACCGGCTGGGTCTGTCCGATGCGGTGCGCGCGGTCGGTGGCCTGCATCTGCGCGGCGGCGTTCCACCAAGGATCGTAGTGAATCACGGTGTCCGCTCGGGTCAGCGTGAGCCCGGTGCCTCCAGCCTTGAGGCTGATCAGGAACACGTCGACCTCGCCGCCCTGGAAGGAGTCCACCAGCTTGTGCCGCTCCTGGGACGCTCCGGTGAGGGTGACGTGGCGGATCCCGCGTTCGGCGAGCCCGCCCGAGAGGAGCGCCAACATCTGGGCGAACTGAGAGAAAACGAGGACGCGACGACCGCGCCCGAGCTCTTCGGAGAGCAGCGAAAAGAAGGCCTCGGCCTTGGCCGACGTCTTCACGTCGCGGGCGCGCTCGACCTGAACGAGGCGCGGGTCGCAACAGACCTGCCGCAGCTTGGTCAGCGCATCGAGGATCATCAGGCTGGACGCTTCGAACCCCTGGCGGCGGATGGCGCTCCGCACCTCGGCATGGGCCGCGACACGGATGCTTTCGTAGAGGTCGCGCTGGTCCTGCTCGAAGGCCACGTGCCGAACGAGCTCGGTCTTCGGGGGCAGATCCCGGGCCACGGTCTCCTTGAGCCGGCGCAGGACGAACGGGCTGACGCGCGTGCGGAGGTGTTGGAGTCGGGTCTCGTTGCCTTCCCGCTCGATGGGGTGGCGGAAGCCGGTGCGGAAACGTTGGGCATTGCCGAGGAGCCCGGGCATCACGAAGTCGAACAGGCTCCACAGCTCGTCCAGGTTGTTTTCGACCGGAGTTCCCGTGAGCGCCAAGCGATGGCGTGCCCGCAGCGTGCGCACGGACTGACTGGCCTGACTGCGCGCGTTCTTGATGGCCTGCGCTTCGTCGAGGATCACGTAGTGCCATTCCAGCTGGCGGAATCGAGCGAGATCGCGTGAGAGCACCGAATAGGTGGTGAGCACGACGTCGCTTCCAGCGACCTTCGCGAACGCCTGATGGCGCTTGCCGCCGTGGAGCACGAGCACCGAGAGGTGGGGCGCGAACTGGGCGATCTGCCGGCGCCAACCTTCGACCAAGCTGGTCGGGACCACGACCAGCGTGGGCAGGTCCATCCGGCGCTGTTCCTTCTCGATGGCCAAGAGGGCGATGGTCTGGAGGGTCTTGCCGAGCCCCATGTCGTCGGCGAGCACGCCGCCGACTCCGTGGTCACGCAGATGGCAGAGCCAGGTCAGCCCCTCGGCTTGGTATGGGCGGAGCTCCGCGCGCAGAACCGCTGGCCGCTCGGCGCCTCGCGGACGCCGCGAGAGGCGTTTGCCGCGCTCGACGGCGTCACCCCGGCCGCTCCAGGTCATCACGCGCCCTTGCCCCTCGACGACCTGCTCGAGGCGGCCGATGGCTGCCAGGTTCGACTCGTGGAGCCGGAGCCGACGCCCGCCACCGTCGTAGAGCTCGGCGAGCACTTCCAGGATGGGCTCGAGGCGCTCCCACGGAATGGCGACGTATCGGCCCTTGGAAACCGGCACCGCGCGGCAGCGCGCGATCTGCCGCGAGAGCGACGAGAGGCGCGCGCCTTCCGGCGCTTCTTCCAGGAGGCGAATCAACGCTGGCACCAGATCGATCACTTCGCCGTCGACTTCGAGTCCGAGCTCGAGCTGGAACCACTCGGCCTTGTCCCGCACGTCCGACAGCTTGCCGACCCAGCGCTCCCCGCTGCCCACCACTTGGAACGCGAAGTCCGGAGCGACGTCGACCTGGATGCCTTGGGCGCGGAGCTCGTCGACCGCGAGCCCTGCGAAGGAACAAATGGCGTGAACGTTGTCGTCCACGTTGATGACGTAGTCGGCACGCACGCCGTGGGGTGCCACCACGCCCGTGAGATGATCGAGCTCCACTGCGCCGTAGCGTTCGATCCGAGCCTGGACGGCACGTTCGGCCGCCCGGTTGCGCACCACCTCGGTCGATTCGGGAGCTTCCCAGTCGTCTTCGCGCTCCGGACCCACGACGACGCCGCCGTAGTCGAAGTCGAGGGTGAGCACGGCGAGCTCGCGCTCTCGCCAGCGACCGTCCGCTCCTTCCACCAAGAGACGCCTCGACTCGAGTCGCAGCCGGGCTTCGAACTTCGGGTTGGCCGGCACCGAGACGGCGCCGACGGCTTGATCGAATGAATGAGCTTGCACGCGGATCTTCGGGAGTCACCTCGCTTCGCCGGTGGTTTGCGAGATGGCTCAGGGCACTAATGATCGAGAGCTCGCTTTAGATCAAAAAAAAGATCACTTGTCGATCCCTCATCGCGGTTCGATTGCGATTTCGATCGGTCGGGTCGCACATGGACACACATCCGGTCGCTGCGCCGAAAGCGGGCGGGTTGACTCGACTCGAGCCTCGTTCGATGGTGAGGGCATGCGCGTCGTCGTCGTGCTCGCATCGTTGGCCCTGGGCTCGCTCTACGGCTGCGGCTCCGACTCGGGATCCGGAACGTCGGGTACGGGAGGTTCGGGCGGCGTTGCTGCGAGCGGTGGCAGTGCAGGGGTCGGGGCTAGCGGGACCGGGGGGGCCGGCGCCAGCGGCGGTGCCGCGGGAACGAGCGGCGCCGGAGGCGCTGGGGGGTCGAGCGGAGCCGGCGGAACGAGCGGAGCCGGCGGAACGAGCGGAGCCGGCGGAACGAGCGGAGCCGGCGGCAGCGGCGGCGGCGGCGGCATCGGGGAATGGACCGACGCGCCCGGCGCGTGCCCGAGCGGTTTGCCCAAGGTCGAGATCTCCACCAGCGCCGCGTTGGCCGAGGCCGCGCGAGCCGAGGGCGCTCGGGCGGGAGATGCGCCGGCCACCTGCTACTTCGTCAAGAACGGCAGCTACAGCCAGAGCGGGGTGCTCTTGTACCTGAAGAAGGGTGGCGTGCCCGGCGGCGCTCGACGCGTGTTCGTCGGCGAGACCCGGACGGGCGTGGTGATCCACGGACGGGCCAGCACGGATCCCGGCGTAGGCGATCTCGTGATCCAGAACCTCACGTTCGACCTGACCGGCTACTCCGCCAGCGGGTCGTTCAACACGCTCAGCCTCGGTGACGGCAAGAACATCACGGTCGATCACGTGACGTTCACGGGGAACTGCGCGACCGGGTTCAAGGGGGGTCACATCGAGACCAACGGCACCGAGGGGCTCTTGGTCGAGGCCTGCTGGATCGAGAAGTTCGGCAACTGCGCGAGCGGCGGGCACGAGGACCACGGAGTCTACCTGGCGAGTGGCAAGAATCTGGTCCTCCGCAACGACGTGATCGTGGGAAACTCGAGCCGCGGAATCCAGATGTACACCCAGGGCGGGCAGTACGGGACGCTCGATGGGGTCACCGTGGAGCGCTGCCGAATCCATCAGAACGGTCACGCGGACTACGAAGACGGCATCGTACTGAACGGCTCCGGCACCGGCACCATCCACAACGTCACCATCCGGCGAAATCTCGTGTACCAAAACCGCTATTCGGGCATCCGCTTCGCAGGTGGAGCCTTCTCGAACATCGTCGTCGAGAAGAATACCTTCGTCGCCAACGGCAGCGGCTCCAGCAGCGCGAGCCGCTCCGAGATCAACATCGACGACGTGGGCGGCGGCGCGAACGCGCAGATCACGCAGAACCTCTTCAGCGTGGGCAACACACTCATCAACGACTGTTACGACGGATCGGGGAAAGGTTTTGCCATCAGCGGCAACTTCGTCCAAGGCAGCGTGCCGAGCGGCGCCAAAGGCAACTGCGTGAGCGGCGTCACGAGCGGCGATCCCGCGTTCGTCAACGCCGCGGCGGGCGACTATCACCCTGGCAACGCCCAAGCGCAGCCTTTCGGCGCCTACGCGCCCTGAGGCGCCGCCGGCCACGTGGCGCTGAGCCGCGGCTGGCGCTTCAGAAGCAGCTCGGGTCCTCGGCCTCGGATTTTTCGACCCAGGCCAGGATCCGGAGCGCGGGCCGAGCGCGGTGGAGGGCGGCGACGCCCGGCCCGTCGCACGTTCTCGGAACCATGAGCTCGCGCAAGCTCGGAATGGAGGCGAGCGGCGCCAGGTTCGTGACCCGAGTGCCGGGTAGCCACAAGCTCTCGAGGCTTCTCGAGGCTGCGAGCGGCGTGACGTCAGCGAGCGGCGTGTCGCCTGCGTCGATGGACGCGAGGCGGGGGAGCTTGGCCACCGGCGCGAGGCTCGACACCTTCGTCGAGTGGACGTCGAGCCAAGTGAGCTCGCGCGCCTGGCTCAGCGGCGCGAGATTCGAGACGCCGGTGTCGTGGAGATCGAGTCGAGCGAGCGTGGGCAGCTGTCCGAGCGGCGCGATGGAGCTAACGTCTGCGCCCGAGAGATCGAGCTGCCGAAGGCCGGAGAGCACCGTGAGCGGCTCGAGTGGTGTCGGCTGGTCCGCGCATTCGACGCGCAGGTCGTGGAGCTTGGGCGGCACGCCGAGTCGCTCGGCGACGCTGTCGAAACAGCCGATCACCAGCGTCTCGAGCTCGCTGAAGCGAGCGAGCGCTGCCGGGTGCGCAGCCAGCGGCGCCACCAGGCTCGTGACTCGCGGTGCGTGACGGGCCACCGCCTCGAGATCGACGCGCGTTCGCAGCACGAGCCGGCGGAGGTGGGTCAGACGTGCCAGCGCCGACACGTCCCGGAGCTCGCCCGACGCCTGAGCGTCCAGAGTCAAGCGTTCGAGTTCGACGAGCTCCGCCACGGGGCGGAGGTCCGAAAGCCGGGTGGTGAGCGTGAGCTCGCGGAGCTTCGGCAGTTTTGCCAGCGCATCCAGGTTCGGGATCTTGCCGAGCGAGAGTCCGAGCTGCTCGAGGTTTTCGAGCTTCGCGAGCATGTCGAGGGGAAGCTCGTCTTGCTCCGCATAGCTCGACACGTTCAGCTGCGTGACGAAGCTCACGTCCTTCTCGTGTGCGAGCAGCCAGAGGCAGCGCGGCGACGAGGGCAAGGAGCGCTGCTTTTTCTTCAGTGCGCGGCGCTCGATGTCGCACTCGTTCGCCGGGATCTCGGGCACCGGCGCGGTCGCGGTCGGAGCGGCCCGGGCGGGCTTTTCGGGCGCTGGTGGCATCGGCGTCGCGGGTTTCGGCGTCGCGGCTTCGGCGCAGCTCGCCAGGGCGACCAGGACGAAACCAACGAGGCGGGCGGCCGACATCGGAGCGAGCATACCTGGTGGCGGGTGGTCGGAGTCCACGAGATCTCGAGCACTCGCCCCGGCGGATTGGTGGCTGCGGTGCGGGCCGCCCGGGCGACGCTGACCCGCCGCTTGGCGAGGCGCGTATACTCGCGGGCGTGCCGCCTCCGCGATCGCCCTCGCGCTCCCCCGCGCTCGGCTGCGGCGCGGTCGCTGCGGGCGTGGCGCTCGCGTTGGCCGCTGCACTTCTGATCTACGTCGTGGCCGAACACGTCGCGGGCCGGCTCGCGGGCGGGTTCGGAGTGGCGGGACTGTTCGCGCTGCCGCTCGTCGTCGGAGTCGGTTGCGAGCGGCTCGCCCTCGCTCTCGGTCGCGAGGTGCGAGCCGAGCGCGTGGCACTCTGGCTCACTCCGCTCCTTTCGCTGGCGGTACTCGCGCTCGCGTTCTCGCTCGGGCGCGTGACCACGGGCGAGGCATTGGTCCGGGCGCCGGAGCGATACTCGTGGCTCGCTGGTCCGCTCGGTGGCGTCGTGCGACGCGCCGGCGGCTGGCTCGGGCACGGCCCCGATGCCGAGCCCGCGCCGCCCGGGCCCGCGCCTGGGCCGAGCGAGGGCCCGAGCGCCGCGCCGCAAGCCCCGCCGAAGGCGGACGTTCCGGACGCGGCGCCGCTCTACGCGAGCGGCGACACGAGCTATCGAGAGGAGCCGACCTGCGTCGCGCTCACCGACGTGTCGGAGCTGGCGCGGAGCTACGCGCCAGGCGCGCGCCGCAAGGCGGCCCTCGGCCTTTCGACCTCGCGCTACCCCGCGGGAGGCACCTTCATCGAAGCCCAGGACGACAGGGCGCTCGGCGCGTGGTTTCTGGCTGCGCCGGACTCCTTCGACGGAACCGGCTCCCGGCTCGACACGGTGATCCACGAAGGCTCTCACATCTGGAGCGCCAAGCGCTTTCGCCCGGGCATCCAGGTCTACTCCGTGCGGAGCGACCTCAGCATCGAGGCCAAGCGCCTGAAGAACTTTCTCAGGAGCGAGATCCTCGAGGTGCACGTCGACCGCGCGGCGGACACCTACGCCAAGACCTATCTCGAAGGCGCGAGCGGCGCGCAAGGGCTGAACACGCTGCTCGACGAGTACAACGCGTACGCGCACTCCCTCGCGTCGCGCTACTGTACGCGGGATTTCGTGGGGCCGGGCATGCGCGTGAGCGCACGCGACGGCATCCTCACCTTCATGTACTACGTCGAGGCCTACCTGGGCCTCGCGCGCGAGCGACACACCAGAGACTACGAGGCCATTTTGGCGGATCCCGGGCACCGTCGCTTGATCCTCACCGTCTGGGACCGCGCCGAGTTCTGGTTGCGGCAGAGCGCCCACGAGCCGAACCTCGGGATCTCCGACGAGACGATTCGCGGTTGGGTCTACGTCCCCGAGCGGCTCGAAGAGATCGCCCGCGTGCGGCGCGCGCATGCGGCTGCGAAGTGAGGTCGCCGTAGCATCGCGCGAGCGGCGCGCTCGGCGGAGCACGCACTCGACGTCTCGACGAGAGCCGTGACATGCTGGGGATCGATGCCGGCGATATCCGACGACGCGGCGCAGCCTCGCAGGCGCTGGCGGCGACGTTTGGGAGGGCTCTTCGGGCTCTCCCTCGTCGTGCTCGTCGTGCTCCTCTCGCTCAGCTTCCGCGCGGCGCCGCTGCCGAGCCCGCCGCCGTTCAGCGCGGGGCTGCCCAACGCGTTGCCGCCCGCGGGCATGGCCCTTTTCCAGCTCCCTACCGGCAGCATCGTGCGGAACGCCGCCGTGGCCTATCGCGGTGGCTCGTTTCGCGATCGCCGCGAGTTCGTGATGACTGTCGTGCTCGTGAAGCACCCCAAGGGGGACCTGCTGATCGACACCGGCTTCGGCCGCGAAGTAGAGGCTCACTTTCGTGCCATGCCTTGGCTGTTTCGCGCGGTGACGAGCTACCAGAAACAAACGGCCGCCGCCGATCAGTTGACCGCTGCCCACTTCGACCCGAGCCGCTTGCGCGGCATCCTGCTCACCCACGTGCACTGGGACCACGTGAGCGGCGTCCAAGACTTTCCCGGTGTTGCCGTGCTCTTGCCGACCGAAGAGCGACGCTTCGTCGCCACGGGCGGCACGCTGTCCGCGGTGCTCCGGGACACACCCGACGTTCGCTACGAGGAGTACGCATTCGAGCACGGGCCCTACCTCGGGTTCGCGCGCAGTCACGACTTCTTCGGCGATGGTTCCGTCGTGGCGGTTCCCGCCCCGGGGCACACCCCCGGGTCGGTCGTCATCTTCGTCACCACGCCGGATGGGAAGCGCCGTGCTTTCGTCGGCGATCTCGCGTGGCAGCGCGAGGGCATCACCGAACGCGAAGAGCGACCGTGGCTCACTCGGAGCATGGCCGATCACGATCCGGAGCGCGTGAAGACGAGCTTGCTCAGGATGTCCGCCCTCGCGCAGGCCTTCCCCGAGCTCGTGCTCGTTCCGGCTCACGACGCCCGGGGGTTCGCCGATTTGCCGCCATTGGCGCCGTGAGCGACGGCCCCGAACGCGGACGACGTCACCCGCTAGCCAGGAGGCGCGGGCGAGGGCAGGCACGAGCCCATGACGCGGACGGCCTTGACGCACAGGCTTCCATTCTCCTTCCACACGTCGAAGGCCACGGACGACTTCTGCCCTTCGAAGTCGACTTCACCTTCCACGCAACTGCGGTCTCCTTCGCCGGTGACGCGGATGGGCCGCATGCTCGAGCGGAAGTCGTGGACCGTCAGCCCGGGGCCGGCGCTCGAGCAGTGACGCGCTCTGGCTTGCTCGTGGCGGCCAGCCGCCACGTCGTCGACGTAGGACGCCGTGAATGCTTTGGGATCACCGGCGCCGCACCCGAGGGGCAAGAGCGCGACAGGCAGGAGCGTTGCGAGTTTCACTGCCCGGAAGACTACCCGGTCGGGCACGCGCTCGTCACGCTCCCGCGCGCCCGCCGAGACTCTCGACGAGTCGAGTCACGGCTTCGAGATCGGGATGGTCGCCCGCGAAACGCGAGCGGTGCACGTATTCGAGGCCGAGCGGAGGGCTCGTCACGAGCACGCCCCCGAGTTGGGTGAGGTCGCCGAACAGCCCGCTGATCCGATGACCCTGTCGCCGCGCTTCGGCGTAAGCGCGATGCGATGCAGCACTGAAGAACGTCGCGCCGTATCCGCGCGTCAGGTCGGCGGCGCGATAGGCGTCGCGCAACGGGTCCGTCAGGACTTCGGTTCCGGGGCGTGGCAGTCCCTTGTCTTCGAAGAAGCGGCGGGCTTGGTCGACGCTGCCATTGCCGACGAAGAGCACACGCGCCCCGCGCGCGGTCAGACGGGGTGCCACGCGAATCAAGTCCGCCACCATCTGGTGACAGAAGAGGCAGCCGAAGTGGCGGAGGAACCCTGTCACCGTCACGCGCTCGCGGAAGCGCTGAGCGAGGCGTACGCGTTCACCCGCAGTCGAAAAGACCTCCACACTGGCCAGCTGGACCAGCCAGAGCTCCGCCGCTCCCGGGTCGAGCCCCGTGATCCGTGAGAACTCCGAGGTTTCGCTCATCTGCTGCTGGCGTGGTACGAGCGAGCTCGTTGGGCGGATCGGGAGCAGCTGCACGCAGTGCGTTTGCCGGCTGCCGCGACCCCTCCGTGCCGACGATTGCGACATCCGGAACCCAGCACTAGCGTCGCCACTCCCACAAGGAGAACCCGATGTCCCGTACGCTCCTCCGTTCCGTGTCCCCCGCGCTCGTCCTCGTCGCCATCGCTTGCGACAACGGAGCCACCACGCCGACGCCCGCGGCCACGGAGACTGCGAAGCCCGCCGAAACCGCCAAGGCTGCCCCTTTGCCGTCGGCGTCCGCTGCTGCTCAACCGAGCAACGCTGCCCCCGCGGAGAGCGCCGCTCCGGCGCGTCCGCGGCGTGAACGTGCGGGGCTCGCGGGCTCCATGCTGGCCGCTGCTGGCGACCTGGACCTCCCCGCGGACAAGAAGCAGGCCATCGAGCAGCTCGGCGGAGAGCTCGACGCGCCCGGTCCGACCGACCCCGAAGCGCAAAAGAGCTTGCACGCCGCGATGGTGGAAGGCGTCAAGGCGGGCAAGGTAGAGATGACGAAGCTCGAGCCGTCGCTGGCACAGCTCGACAAGGCTGCCGGGGCTCGCAAGGACGCCGAGGTGAAGGCCCTCGACGGCCTGCACAAGCAGCTCGACGCCGCGCAACGCAAGGCGCTGGTCGAGGCCGTCAAGAAGCGGCAGGCCGAGCGCGAAGCGCGCTGGAAGGAACGCGCCGACGCCGACAAAGACAAGGGTGCGGACGCCAAGAAGCGGGACGAAGAGCGCGCCAAGCGCCGGCTCGAGCGCATGACGAGCGAACTCGGGCTCGACGCGGATCAGCAAAAGAAAGCCGAACCCGTTTTGAAGAAGCACCAGGAGGAGCGCGGGCCGGGAGGCCCGGATGGCGCAGCCGGAATGGAGGAAATGAAGAAGCGCACGGCTGCGCTCCTCACGGCCTTCGAGAAGGACACGTTCAGCGCCGCCAAGCTCGACTTCGGCGCCGATCAGAAGCGACACCGCGAGAAGGCGAAGAAGCAGGTGGAGTATTTGAACGCGATGCTCGGCATTCTGAAACCCGAGCAGCGCGAGAAGCTGGCCGGCACACTGGAAGAGCGCGGCGGTCGCGGGCGCGGCTTCGGGCGTGGCCGTGGTCCGGGTGGCCCCGGATTCGGCGGTCCACGCGGTCGCGGTCCGGCGGCGGTCGAGCCTCCGAGCGGTGAAGAGACCGGCGAAGCAGAGTGAGCCGGGTCGAGGCGTGACTCACGGGTGCCTGGCGCGTTCGCGGCGACTCTGTTGTCGGGGCGCGCTGGGTGTCGCTCGCCGATGCTTGCGCGGGCCCCCTGCGTCACGCTCGCCGTCCTCCGCTTTCGCTTCGGCTTTCCCCGAGGATTCACTGGCCTCGGCTGCGGCCCGGGCGACGCCGGCCCAAAACGCCAGGTCGGGATGGAGCCGCGTCTCCACGTTCACGCAATAGGTCCCCGGGGCTTCGGTGGCGGCGTTGCAGCGATCGCTCACGTAGCGGCTGAAGCCAGGGCAGGCCGTGAGGCAGGCATCCACGTCTGCGGCGCCCTCGCAGCGACCCGAGCACTCACGGAGCGCAGCTGCCTCGGACGGCTGCTCGAAATGGGCGCGGTAGGCCGCTCGCGATGAAACGCAGCCACCCGCGAGCAGGGCAACGGCCAAGAGAAGAAGTCGCATGCCGCCGCCGCGCTGCAACGGCCGTACCGTCGACGAAAGCCCGACGGTTCTCGGCCCGCCGCTCTCCGGGTCGGGGTGCGGGGCCACGACTGTGGCGGGTCGAATACGCCCGCGTGTTCACGCTCGGTCAGTCGTCGCCCGGTCCGACGTCGACGCCCATGGGCTGCGACAACACGACCCACTTGCTGGGCTCGGCGCTCTGGCCGATGTCCGCGTGGAAGTGGTTCCGATGCGCCGAGTTGTAGTTCGGCGTGAGAACCGTGCCGAACACGTGGTTGTTCGAGAAGTCGCAGGCCAGCGAGTAGAGCTCCTTGCTGATGCCGGTCTGCGCCGCCAGCGCCTTGCCGCAGGTTTCCGAGGAGTTCGCCCACTCCACGAAGTGACTCGGGTTGTTCACGTCGTAGACCTGCCCCGAATCCGTGTAGAGCCAGCGAATGTCGATGGCGCGACCCCAGGAGTGGTTCGAATACCCGCTCCAAGGCGGCTGTGAGCAGTCCGGCTCTGGATCGTTGGGGCCGCGACAGAAGTTCTGTTCGGACCAGTAGCAGCAGCAGCGATAGCAGTAGGAGCCGAGGGTTCCGATCTTGTGGATCCCGTGTTGCTTCAGCACTTCCGCCATGTCCCAGAGATGGAGCACGAACTTGCACGCCATGGGATCGGTGGCCACCTGATCGGTGTCGGTCTTCGCGATCAAGACACCGTTCAGTTTGCCCGTGAGGTTCACGGCGTCGACGACGCCCTTGGCAGTCGTGGTCTTGTAAGGAACGCCGCGCTTGTCGAGCTCCTCCATGCAGTTGGCCGAGACGCCGCCCGTGCCGCCGCTGCCACCGCTCGCACCCCCGCTGCCGGTGGCGCCGCTCCCGGCGCTGCCACCGCTCGCACCGCTGCCCGAGCTGCCACCGACGCCGGAGCCTCCCGTGGCGCCCGCGCCCGCCTGGCCTGCGTTGCCGCCGGTCGAACCGGCGTCGCTGCCGCCGCCCCCCGACGCACCGCCGCTCGCGCCGCCGCTCGACCCGTCGTCGCCACAGCCGAACGACAGCGACGACACCACGACCGAGACCGCCCAAACCCAGGGAGCCTTCCGCATGATCGAGCGGTATACCGAGCCTTGGCTTTTCGTCAATCGACGGGACGACCATACTCGCCCGCAGCATGAGCCTGTCCTCGAATTTCCGCTGCATCGCCGGTTGCGACGGCGCGTGGCCCGTGACCTCGGCCGTCTATCGTTGCCCGAAGTGCCAGGGTCTCCTCGAAGTCGTCCACGACGTCGAGGCGTTGAAGCACCGGAGCGCTTCCGCCTGGATGAAACTCTTCGACGAGCGCTACATGCGGAGCGCCTGGCCCTACGGGTCGGGCGTGTGGGGCAAGCGCGAATGGGTCATGCCCGAAGTCCCCGACGACGCCATCGTCAGCATGTACGAGGGCGGGAGCAATCTGTTCTGGGCCGAACGCTACGGCAAGATCCTGGGTCTCGACGACCTGTGGGTGAAGCTGTGTGGCAACAGTCACAGCGGCTCGTTCAAAGACCTCGGCATGACCGTGCTGGTCAGCGTCGTGCGTTGGGCCATGCAGAAAGGGCTAGAGGTGAAGGCAGTGGCCTGCGCTTCCACCGGCGACACCAGCGCGGCCCTGGCGGCATACGGAGCGGCGGCCGGGCTTCCGGTCGTGGTGCTCCTGCCACGGGGCAAGATCTCCACCGGCCAGCTGGTGCAGCCACTGGCCCACGGCGCGCTGGTGCTGGGGCTCGATACCGACTTCGACGGCTGCATGGCCATCGTGCAGCGCCTGGCCGAAGAGGGCATCGTCTACCTCGCCAACAGCATGAACGCGCTGCGCCTCGAAGGGCAGAAGACCGTCGCCGTCGAGATCGTGCAGCAGTTCGAGTGGGAAGTGCCGGACTTCGTCATCCTGCCGAGCGGCAACCTCGGCAACGCCAGCGCGCTCCACGCCGGCTTCTCGCTGATGAAAGAGCTGGGGGTCATCGACCGCTTCCCGCGGCTCGTGATGGCCCAGGCCGAAAACGCCAACCCGCTCTACCGAGCGTTCATCGCCAAGAAGCGCGAGGTCGAACCGATGAAAGCCGCGGCGACGCAGGCCACGGCCATCCAGATCGGAAACCCCGTGAGTGCGCCGCGGGCGCTTCGCGCGCTCGAAGCCATGGACGGCATCGTGGAACAGGCGAGCGAGCAAGAGCTCGCCGACGCGGCTGCGCGGGCCGATCGCAGCGGGATGTACACCTGTCCGCACACGGCGGTGGCGCTGGCGGCGCTGGAGAAGCTGGTGAAACGAGGCGTGATCTCCCGCGGCCATCGCGTGGTGTGCATCTCGACGGCCAGCGGGCTCAAGTTCACCGAGTTCAAGGTGCGCTACCACGAGGGGCAGATCCCCGGCGTCACGAGCACGCTGGCGAATCCGCCGCTGATGCTCGCACCGGACTACGGCGCCGTGGTCGACGCCATCCGCCAGCGCCTCGCCGGCTGAGCCCCGGCGAATCAGTCCCGGAGCCAGTGGCAGGTGTACCCGCCCGGGTGCTTCTCGAGATAGTCCTGGTGGTAGCCTTCGGCCGGCGTGAAGGCGCCCGCGTCGACGATTTCGGTGACGACCGGCGCCTTCCATTTGCCGCTCTGGTCCACGCGCGCTTTCACGCGTTCGGCGACGGCGCGCTGTTCGGGCGACGAAACGAAGATCGCCGAGCGATATTGCGTGCCGACGTCGTTCCCTTGCCGGTTCTTGGTAGTCGGGTCGTGCATACGGAAGAACCACTTCTCGAGCAGCTCTTCGTAGCTGAGCTTCTTGGGATCGAAGACCACGCGGATCGATTCCGCGTGCCCTGTCTCTCCCGTCTTCACGCTCTCGTAGTTGGGGCTCTGAGTGGCGCCGCCGGCGTAGCCCACTTCGGTCTCGAGCACGCCCGGCACTTTGCGCAAGATGTCCTCCATGCCCCAGAAGCAGCCACCGGCGAGGACCGCCGTCTCGCGCCCGCTGCTCGGGACGTTGGACGGCTCGGCGCGCGTGGGTGAGTTCGGCGGAGCCGGTTCGGACGGACCATTTCCCTTGGACATGCAGCCTCCGGCGACGCTTAGCGCCGCGATGCTGGCGATGAAAGTGCGCCTCGGCATTCTCCGGACTCTACGAGCAGATGCCCCGGCCGGTTTCAGCCGGACTTGCGGACCCTGCGCCGCCCGTCGTACTGCCCCGGACATGTCTGGCCGGCTGCTCGTGCTCGTGATCCCGCTCACCCTCGCCTGTGGTCGGGCGCCGGAGCGACAAGAGAGCCGCACGCCGCGAGCGGCCGTGGAGGTGCCGCCGCCCGAAGCGTCCGACGCCGCGCCTGCCCAGGAGGACGTGGCAGCGAGCGCGCCCGCGCCCGAACGCTGTTCGGCCGAAGAGGCGTGCGACTCCTCGCCCGAGCCCACCGACCTCGTGCAGCCGATCCAAACCATCCGCCCCGCCGTCAAGAGTTGCTACGACACCCTCGCCAAGGGACAGCCGGGCCTCTCGCTCTCCCTCACCGTGCGCCTGGTGATCGATCCCTCGGGCACGCTGAAGACGTTCGAGGCATCGAGCTCACCCACGGTCGACGGTTCGTTCCATTCCTGCGTCGCGCGAGCGTTCCGGCGCGCCCGTTTTCCCAAGAGCGACGAAGACGTGACAGTGAGCATCCCGTTCCGATTCGTGCCTTGAGTCACGGATTGCGGGTGACGCCCGAGGCGCTGACCTCGATGTGCTCCCCGTCTTTCGGCGGTGCGACTGGTACGAACGTGTCACCCACGTAGGCCAACATGCGGAGGCGCTCGCTCGAGAGCGGCCAGTTGAAGCGGAACGTGGCGGCGACGGGATCTCCGGATTCGCTCACGCTCGTGACTTCGACCTCGACGTTTTGCGTCTCGACACGCGTCCCCGCGGCGAGGGGGTTCTGGCGGCTCCGATAGAGCTCGTTCAGGCCGTATCGCAGGAATCCCGCCGGCGTGCGCACCTCGATGCTGTTTTCGTCGACGCGCCGCACGTCGACGCGTTGGCCGGTGCCGAGGCAGAGGAGCGGCGGTGCTGGGCCGCGTTCGGTGTGGTGGCGGACGCTGCGGAGGAGCCCGCAGAAATAGTAGTCCGGCGCGTTCAGCGCGACCACCACGTCGTCCCCGCTCACGACGTTCACGTAGGCGCTCGCCACGCCGCGCGCTACACGCTCGTGGTAGCGGACCATGTGGAGCGCCTTCACGGGCAAGAGCACGGGCGCGAGCAGCAGGTGCAGCGCTGCGAGAGCGAGGGCCGCAGCGCGCGCGAGAACGCTGGGCCGAGCGAAGGCTCGCGCGACGACGAGAGCCACCGCGAGCGAGCCGCCGAAGCCCGCGAGCGCCAGCGTGCGATCGGTGGGGAAGGTGCCGATCGCAGGCACCAAGGCCAAGAGGAGCCCCGCGATGGAGAAGCGGAAGAGCCGGACGGAATCGGCGTCCGGGTCGCCGCGCAGGAACACGAGCGCGAGCACCCCGAGCAGCGCAACGCCGCCGAGTCCGAACGCGAGGCGCTCGGTGGCCCGGAGCTCGAGCCAGAGCTCGTAGGGCGTGTGCCCGAGCTCCGTGAGCAAGAGAGCGCCCAGCCGCGCCGGCACTTCCCTCGAGAGGACGCCCGGAGAGCCGAGCGGGTCGAGGTAGAGCCCCGAGCCGCGAGCTCCGTAGCCGAGCGCGCGGTGTAGGACGACGAATGCGCCGCCGACACCGAGGGCCGGCGCGAGCGCGCGCCAGCGCCCCGGTCGAGTGTCCAAGTAGAGCGCGTGGGCGACGAAATAGCCGAGGACTCCGAGGCCGAGCTCGCTCGCCGCGAGCGACGCTGCCAGGAGCAAATACCCGCCGATGGCGGCCTTGCGCGAGCCATCGCGGCGCGCGCGGTCGTGGAGCGCCAGGGCGCCGAGGCCGAGCACCAAGCAGAGGAGCGCGCTCCGCGCTGCGAGCCAGCCCACGAGTACGCCGTGGGCGTCGTCGAGCGCAAAAACCAGCGTGGCCAGTCCCGCGACCCAGGGTTCGGCCGCGAAGCGCCGGTAGAGCCGCGCCGCGAGCACGATGGCCGCGACGAACAGCGCGAGGCTCTCGAGGTGCATCACGAACGCCGCGTCGTCCAGCACCCGATAGTCGAAGGCGAGCCAGAGGGAGCTCAGCGGTCGCAAGAACGACAGCGAGAGGTTCGGTGGAGTGAGCCAGGGCGCCGTGCCCGCCGAACGCGCGACGGCGACGTCGGCTGGAGTCCGCAGGCTGTCGAACAGGTTCCAGAGCTTGCCGGTCGGAGCCGTCTGCGCCACCGCGCGCTGCACCCAGTCCTCCGTAGCGAGGCCGGCTCCGAGCGCGGGGCTGCACAGCAAGAACGCCACGAACGCGACGAGCGCGGGCAGCTTGGGGCTCGCCAGCAGGCGCTTGCCACGGGGCTCGTGCGTCACGGCCGGGACCGTATCAAAACGAGCACGGCCGGCACGAGCAAGAGGTAGAGGAGCGCGCTCACGGCGAAGAGCCAGGTCAAACCGAATGACAGCGCCAAGAGTACGGCCAGGCTCGATGCCAGCACGCTGCCGATGCCGTTGATCCCCCAGAACCACGGGGTCTCGCCGGCGTGGCTCTCGTCCACCAGGCGCATGCCCGCGGGAAACGCGGTGCCGAGCACGACACCGAGGCCGCCGCACACGGCAACGGCGAATCCGATCCGCGTCGGCGTCGGAGCTGCTGCCATGCCTCGGACCAGAGACGGCCATCCGAACGCGAGTCCCAAGACGACGCCTCCGAGCACCAGCGGGTAGAGGTAAGCGAGCGGCGCGCGGTCGAGCGGCAAGCGGTCACTCACGAACGAGCCGACGCCCATGGCCCCCACCAGGCTCGCGAGCACGACCATCAGGCTGTAGCTCGGATGCCCGAGCACGAGGGACAAGCGCTGAAGCAGCCCGATCTCGGCCAACATGAAGGCGACGCCGATGAGCGCGAAGTAGACCAGGGCCGCCACGAGCTTACTGTCCACGCGCCCCTCGGGGCGGGCCCGCTTGCCGAGCGGCACGGCGATGGCGAGGGTGACCAAGACCAAGCTCGATAGGAGCGCGAGCCCGAGCGTCCGAGTCGCGAGCAGGTTGCCTTCGATGTAGCCGAGGAGCTCCTCCGGCAGCGGCGTGAACACCGCCGCGAGGCGCACCACGTTGAAGAAGAACGGTCGATCGTCGGTCGAAGGGCGCACGTCGAGCGTACGGGTCAGCGTGCGCCGATCGAGATCCGCGCGATCCGTGGCAGCGAGGATGTGCTCCACCGGTTTCTGTACGGCTTCGCGTCCGGGCAACGCGGCGATCAAGAAACCTTTCTCGGCGGAGAGCTCTTCCAGCCGCCGCACGTCGTCTGGCGCGAGCGGATCCTTGCCGACGATCAGCGTCGCGACTGGGCCTGCGGCGAGGAGCGCGATGTGGTCTCGCGGTGCCTTGGCGCCGAGTTCGTAGAGCGCGGCTACGGCGAGCCCGACCATGCGCGGCGTCTCGATGCTCGCCCAGCGCGACACGGTGAGCATGCCGCCCGGCTCCAGGCGCTCGAAGAACAGTCGGAAGGCCTCCACGGTGTAGAGCCCGTTTTCACCGAGGGCGTGCGCACCGGCCCCGGTGGCGGCCCAGGTGTCGATGAGCGACGCCTGGATCACCTGGTATCGCTCCTGGTGCCGGGCGAAGTGGCTGCGGGCTTCGTCGTGTACCAGGCGCACCGCCGGGTGCCCCGGGATACCCGTGCCGCGTCCGAGCTCGGAGCCGAGCACGTCGAGCAGCAGTCGGTTCAGCTCGATGCCGACCACCGGTGCGTGTCCGGCGAGTAGCGCGGCTTGGATGTCGCGCGAACCGCCCACTCCGACGATGGCCATGGACCCGTTGGGGCGCACTCGGTGCACGGCGTTGGTCACGTCGCAGTCCAAGAAGCGCAGCTTCTCGAAGTCGCCGTCCACCAGATAGAGCGGCGTCGCGGCGTGGGCATCGATCTCGACTCCACGCTGGAGCACGTTGGCGGGACCGCAGCGCTCGCCCTTGCCCCAGAGCGCTGCGGGGAAGATCACGGCACGGGTCACGAGCACGCGCGAGTGGCTGTTCCAGCGCTCGAGCTCGACCTCCGCGCGCATCTCGGGGCGCCCCTTGACCCACAGCGGCACGAGCCCGCGGTGCGAGGCGGCATTGGCGGCGCAGAGCGCCACGCTCGCGACGCACACGCCGAGCGCGTTCCGCACGAGCCGGGCGTCGCTCGCCGCGCGCGCGAAGCCGACGGCACCGAGCGACGCCAAAGCGCCCGCCGCGAGAATCGCGCTGCCACCGCCGAGCCGTTCGAGCAAGAACGGGCACAGCGGAGCGCCCAGGGCGGCGCCCAGCAGGTCGACGGCGTAGACGCGTCCGACCGGCAGCCCGGAGCGCGTGAGCGCCGCAGCCACCACCTTGCCCGCAGGGTAGAACGGCAGCGCAATCGCCAGCGCGAAGATCAGAAAGAGGGGGATCGTGGTCGCCACGCCTTCGGTGCGGAGCGGCACCACGAGCAGGAGCACGTAGCTCGCGGGTACCGCGCCGGCCATGGCCAGCGAGTCCTTGGCGAGCGAACGCGGCAGCTCACTCCCGGCGTAGCGCTCCTTCTGGAGGTAGACCTGCACAGCGCCCGCCGTGAGCCCGAACAGGCCCATGGCGATCACGAGGAACGCGAGCGAATACCAAGTGAGGACGGAGAGCAGCCGCGTATCGAGGACCTCGAGGGCGAGCACCGCCATGCTCACCACGAACAACCCGAAGAGGAACGGCGCCGCACGCAGGCGCTCGGAGCTCACTCCTCGTCCTCGTCTGGCTTCACGGGCGGAGGGGGATGTGAGTGCGACACGCTGGAGACGCGATGCTGGTAGGCACGCTGAGAAGCGTTCTGGTAGAGCTCCTTGCCTCCGGGCACGCTGGGGTGCTGGCGCATGAGCTGAATCAGCTTCTGCATGGCGATGGGTGGCGACAACGACTCGTCGTAGAGCGCGAGCTTGATGCGCAGGACCTCCACCGCCGGGCTCGAGCCCGCTGGGTCGAGCGCGCTGCGGGCGGCGTCCAGGTCGCCGGCCTCCAGCATTTCGTCGATGGCGCGCAGGTGTTCGGGGATGTCGGAAGCGGCCATTGGAGTTCCCGGGCCTCTTGGATGGGCCTCGAATTCCGGAGTCTACGGAAGCAACGTGACGCGAGTAAAGCACTCGCCCCGAGGCCTTTTCGCCGCCGCGGCCGGCGTGGTACGGTCGGCCACCCCGGGTGAGGCCGGGCGGAGCGACCGTGCGCGCGACTTCGAGGCGATGGTGAACGACAAGAAAGGCCGCAGGAAGGGCTCGAGCGACGCGCCGCCGCCGGATCTCCGGAAGGAGCGAGACGAGCTCCTGCAGTCCATCTCGCGAGGCACGAGGCTCACGGACGAGCTCGAGCGCCTCGAGAGCCGCCTGCGCGACCTCGAAGCCGAAAACGCCGGGCTCCGGGCCAAGGTCGAGGCGGACTCGGCGGTGCGCGAGCTGCTCGACAAGATCGACCGCCTCGAGCGCGACAAGCGCGAGCTGCTCTCCCGCTTCCACGCGGCCGAGGCGGCCTCCACCGAGGTCTCGGCGCGAGTCCAGGAGATCGAAGCCGAATTCGCCAACCTGGCGAATCTCTTCGTTGCCAGCAACCAGCTCCACGGTAGCCTCTCGCCTCGGGGCGTGATGCGGAGGATCAAGGAAGTGTTGGCCCAACTGGTGGGGGCCGAGCGCTACTGCCTCTACCTCGCGAGCCCGGACAAGAGCGAGCTCGTCCCCATCGCCTTCGAGGGCATGAGCGGCGAGCAGGTGGGGTCCGTCGCGGCGGGTGAGGGGCGCGTCGGCGAGGTGTTCAAGAGCGGGGAAGCGCGAGTGGAAGAGGACAAGGATCCGAGCCTCGGCTCCTTCGAAGCACCGGCCGCGGTGGTTCCCCTCAGCGTGGACGAGCAGCGCGTGGGAGTCATCGCGATCTTCAGCACCCTCTCGCAGAAGAAGCGCTTCGACACCATCGACTTCGAACTGTTCAAGCTTCTCGGCCAGCACGCCGCGGCGGCGCTGGTCAGCGCCAGCCTCTTCGTTCAGGCCGAACGCAAGTTCCCGGGCCTCGAGGCCTTCATCGACCTCAGCGTGTGATCATGGCCGAATACTCCTGCTTGATTGTCGAAGACTCGCCGATGATGCGGCAGCTCTTGGTGTTCGCGCTCGCGCGTGTGAAGAACCTGCGGGTGACGGAGGCCGACGACGGGGTCGACGGGCTGCGCAAGCTCGCTTCGGCGCGTTACGACATCATCGTGACCGACATCAACATGCCGATCATGGATGGGCTCAAGTTGGTGAAGCGGGTCCGCAGCGATCCGGTTCACAAAGACACGCCCATCATCATCATCACGACCGAAGGCTCCCACGAGGACCGGCAGCGGGCGCTCCAGCTCGGCGCCAACGCCTACATCACGAAGCCGATCCAGGCTCCGCAGGTGATCGCGACCGTGAAAGAGCTGCTCAAGATCGAGTGAGGGCGCCCGCTTTGTGGGTGAAAATCTGCGGGGTGACCCGGGTGGCCGACGCGCTGGCCATCGCCGACGTCGGCGCCGACGCCATCGGCCTGAATTTCGTTCCCGGCTCGCCACGCCGAATCGATATCGAGCTCGCCCGCCGCATCGCTGGCGAAGTCC
>Ga0268298_10000460_pt1 | contig 52579 bp, 48 predicted proteins | sample WWTPWeurt_MetaG_FD_194462 | JGI IMG/M metagenome (GOLD analysis project Ga0268298, IMG submission 194462) | Activated sludge microbial communities from WWTP in Nijmegen, Gelderland, Netherland - WWTP Weurt | ecosystem: Engineered > WWTP > Aerobic digester > Activated sludge | place... | reverse complement strand
ATGCTTCGCTCGGCGAAAAAGTGATGACCCGCGCCACCACGCACTCGGCTGGCCCGTACGACATCCCGCACGTCCGCGCCGATTGCTATGCCATGTACACCAACAATCCGCCCGCGGGCGCGTTCCGCGGATTTGGCGTCACGCAGTCTGCCTTCGCCGTCGAGTCCATGATGGACAAACTTGCGGAAGAACTCAACCTCGACCCCGTTGAACTTCGCCGCATGAATGCCTTGCACGTCGGCAGTATCACCAACACAGGACAGGAATTGAAGGAGTCGGTCGGCCTGCTGGAATGTATCGACCGTGTGGATGCGGAGATGCGGAAACAAAACCCGCATCCTTTCGCCCCGATAGTTGATTCGAAAAACCCGAACCTTGTCCGCGCCTGGGGCTTTGCCTCTGCGTACAAGAACACGGGACTCGGCGGTGGCGCTCCTGACATCTCCGGCGCAGATGTTGAACTATATGCCGACGGAACTTTCCAAGTGAGAAGTTCTGCCGCAGAGTTGGGGCAGGGACTTGTGACCGTCATGCGTTTGGTTGTCTCTGAAGAATTGGCGGTCGCTCCCGAAAAAGTGCGTGTCCTCGTCATGGATACCGACTTGACTCCGAACGGCGGCCCGACCACCGCCTCGCGCCAGACCTTCGTGACAGGCAACGCCTCGCGCTACGCCGCGAAGACCCTGCGTGAGCAGATCTCCGCTTCGCTGGCGGAAAAATTCGATGTGCGCCCCGAGCAGATTCGCTTTGAAGATGGCATTGTGCATGTCAACGGGCATTCGCTTTCCTATGCCGATGTGTACAAGGAAATGACGGGCATGGGGCAGCAGCCCAAAGTCCGTTATGAGTATGAAGCGCCGAAGACTACGCCATTAGGTCAGGGCGGTGACATGCACTTCGCCTTCTCGTTTGGCGTGCAAGCCGCCGAAGTGGAAGTGAACAAAATTACGGGCGAAGTGCGCGTGCTAAAAGTTATCTCTGCCAATGATGTGGGCATGGCGGTCAATCCGCTTGGTTTGCAGGGACAGGTCGAAGGCGGTGTGATGATGGGGCTGGGCAACTGTCTCACTGAAGAGTTCATCGTTGAGAATGGCAATGTCGTCACCGATCAACTCGCGCGTTATCGTGTCCCTGGTATCATGCTCACACCGGAGATCACAGCCATCATTGTGGAGCATCCCATTTCGTCAGGCCCATTTGGCGCGAAGGGTGTCGGCGAAATTTCCAGCATCCCGACCACGCCTGCGATTACAAATGCAATCTACAACGCGGTGGGCGTCAGGTTTGATAAACTGCCCGTCGATCAGGAAGTGATCGCGAGGGAGTTGTGGGAGCGGGAAGACGAAAAGTAATTGGTAATTTGTGATTGGTAATTGGACTCTCAGCGCGAAAGCCTGAGAGTCCTTTTCATCTCCATATCCATATCGGGTAAAATCAGTGCAAGAAAAGGGAATCTCATGTCTAAATTTGTCGGTTATCAATGTTCGCTTTGTGGAACGGAATACCTGCCGGGGCAGGTTACGTACACCTGCCCGAAAGACGGCGGCAATTTGGATGTCATTCCAGATTTTGACGCCATTCGAAAGAAATATCACCCGGAAGACATCACTTCGCGAAACGAGCCTTCGCTTTGGAAATATCTTCCCCTGTTGCCTGTGGGAGAGCCCAAAGGCAGTGCCACCCCTCTGCATGCTGCAGGTGGAACGCCCGTCTTTGCCCTGCCACGACTGGCTGAAAAACTCGGCTTGAAACACCTGTGGCTCAAGGATGAATCGCGCAATCCGTCCGCATCCTTCAAGGATCGTGCGTCTGCCATTTTGGTGGCGCGGGCCCAGGAGATCAAGGCTGAGGTGGTCGTGACCGCCTCCACTGGCAATGCAGGCGCGGCGCTGGCCTGTATGTCTGCCGCGATGGGGCAGAAGGCTATCATCTTCGCGCCCAAATCCGCGCCGCAGGCCAAAGTGGCGCAGCTGCTGGTCTTTGGAGCCAAGGTCATTTTGGTGGATGGAACGTATGATGACGCATTTGACTTAACCGTAAAAGCCGCGGATGAATTTGGCTGGTATTGCCGCAACACGGGGTACAACCCGTTTACACTTGAGGGGAAAAAGACCGCTGCTTTTGAGATCTGGGAGTGGTGGCTGGATGCGCACCGCGACTGGCATAAGAAAGACAGCCCGCTTGATAACCACCCTTCGCTGTGTATTTTTGTCTCGGTTGGGGATGGCAATATCATTTCCGGCATCCATAAGGGATTTAAAGATTTACTAGCCCTCGGCTGGATTCCCAACATACCGCGCATCTTCGGTGTGCAGGCGGATGGTTCTGCGGCGATTGCGAATGCATTCCACGCCAAAACCGAAACGATCACCCCTGTCTCTGCCACAACTTTGGCGGACAGCATCTCAGTGGATCTGCCGCGGGATGGTGTCCGCGCGGTGCGGGCTGCAGCGCATACCGATGGAACTTACGTCACTGTGCCGGACGATGAAATTATCAAATCCATTGCAGAACTCGGCAGGATGGGAGTCTTCGCCGAACCGGCCGGAGCCACGGCTTATGCCGGTTTGGTAAAAGCGACCCGCCTCGGGCTGGTTGGAAGCGATGACCCCATTTTGGTGATGAATACCGGCAGTGGCCTCAAAGATGTGCGCGCCGCAATGCAGGCTGTTCAATCTGCCCCCATTATTGAACCGACTTTAGAGGCTGTGAAAAAATTATTATGACCAAAAAAGCCAGCGAGTGGAGTCTGCTTTTTCGATATACCTTGGGGGTGGTTCTATTTATCGCCCTTGTGGCACTGTTGATCTATGCCCGTGAAGCCGTGAAGATGCTGGTGATCGCGGCTTTTGTGGCATACCTCATCAGCCCGGCTGTGATGTTCCTGGTGGAACGGACGCGGCTATCGCGCGTGGCGGCGGTAAACACGGTATATTTCTCCGCCCTGATCGTGATGGTGGGCATTCCCGCTACACTGACACCGATCTTCTTTGACGAGATCAAACTGGTGGCGGAAGACCTGCTCGATCTTTCCACCGAGGTCAGCACTTTTCTCTCGCAGCCGATTCAGTTGGGAGGTTTCTCACTGCATCTTGAGCAACTGGGTGAAAGCCTCTCGCACGTTCAGGATAACGTGTTGACGCCGCTGCCTGAAGAGGCGCTGGCGCTGCTGGAGACCACCTCGGTGAATATCTTGTGGTTTTTGGTGATCCTGGTCAGTGTGCATTTGTTCATGTCCGAATGGCCGCGCATGCGCGAATGGATGATCGACCTGGCCCCTCCAGAATACAGGCAGGATATGCAGGAGTTGTATCGCCGTCTCCGCAATGTGTGGATGGCCTATTTGCGCGGTCAGATTGTGCTGATGTTGGTGGTGGGTGTGGTCTTTACCATTGCGTGGGCCATCCTTGGCATACCGGGAGCGTTGGTGCTGGGCGTGATCGCGGGGTTGTTTACCTTGATCCCGGATGTTGGCCCGTTCCTTGCGGCAGCGCTGGCCTTTGGTGTGGCTTTGCTGGAGGGGTCGAGTTGGATCCCCCTCTCGAATTTTTGGATAGCGGGCATCACGGCTCTAACGTATTTTGTGCTGATCAACCTCAAGAACTTTTTTGTACGCCCGATCATCATGGGGCGCAGTTTGCATATGAATGAGGCGTTGATCTTCATCGCCATTATGATCGCGACCATTCTGGAAGGCATTATGGGCGCATTGTTAATCGTGCCGTTGCTGGCTTCAGTGGCGGTCATTATGGAATACCTGCGCCGCCGAATTTTGGGGTTGCGGCCGTTTGAAGATGACGGCCTCAATCAGTTTGCACCCCCGGCCGAAAAATCGGCTCTGCGGCACGTCAAATCAGCCACCCATAAACGGAAACCCAATTCATGAAAATTACGTATTCGATTGTTGCCCCCATTTATAACGAGATCGACAACCTGCCTGAGTTATACCGCCGCGTGAAAGAGGTCATGGATTCGGCCGGCGAACCCTGGGAGCTCATCCTTGTGGATGACGGCTCCACGGACGGTTCAACCGACAAGATCCGGGAACTGGCTGCAATGGATAAAACCGTCCGTCCGGTGATCTTTGCACGCAACTTTGGTCATCAAGTGGCGATTACCGCCGGTTGGGACTATGCCCGCGGAGATGCCGTGGTCATCATTGATGCCGACCTGCAGGATCCGCCGGAGGTTATCCTCGAGCTGGCAAAGAAATGGGGGGAAGGCTATGAGGTCGTCTACGCCGTGCGCGGCGAGCGCGAAGGTGAGACCTGGTTCAAGAAGTTCACCGCTGCGGCTTTCTATCGCCTGATCTACAGCATCACCGACGTAAAGATTCCCGTCGATACCGGCGACTTCCGCCTGATGGACCGCAAGGTTGTGAACGTGCTCAAACAGATGAAGGAACGCCATCGCTTTCCACGGGGCATGTCGGCCTGGGTGGGTTTCAGGCAGATCGGTGTCACTTACAGGCGCGCCGCCCGCGTGGCCGGAGTGACCAAGTATCCGTTTAAGAAAATGCTGCGACTGGCGCTGAATGCCATCACCGGTTTTTCATATTTCCCGTTGCAGGTGGCAACCTATGTTGGTTTCTTTTCCGCCGGGGTCTCAATCCTGGCCATTCCTGTGGTGGCTGTCATGCGCCTGGCCGGTTCACATTTCTTCGAAGGGCAGACCACCACGCTGGTCTCGGTCCTCTTCCTGGGCGGCGTGCAGTTGATCTCGCTGGGAATCCTGGGGGAATACATTGGCCGTTTGTATGACGAGGCCAAAGGCAGGCCGTTGTACATCGTTCGTGATGCGCCGGAGGATTAGCCGGAGAGCCCGGCGGTCAGTGTTAACTAGCCCCGTAGCCGCCGCATGACTGGCGGCTACTTTTCATACTCAAAAATCATGGCATCCCTTTCCTTTCTCAAAGATCGTAATTTTCTGCGCGAGATGCTCACCATCGCGCTGCCCATTTCCTTCCAGCAACTCATCAACGCCTCACTCAACATGATCGATGTCATTATGGTGGGGCGCCTGGGCGAGGCTTCCATCGCCGCACTTGGCTTGTCCAACCAGGTGTTCTTCGTATTTATCCTTTTGCTTTTCGGCCTGACAAGCGGTATGGCCATCTTCACTGCGCAATTTTGGGGCAAGCACGAAGTCGACCCCATCCGCAAGGTACTGGGGATGAGCATCCTCATCACTTCCTGCATTGCGTTGCTCTTCACCGTTGCGGCCACGCTCATGCCCGGCGTGGTGCTTGGGTTCTACACCAATGACGCTGAAGTGATTGGGATCGGTGTGGAGTATCTGAGTATCGTCGGCTTGTCGTACATCCCGGTAGCGATCGCCACTTCCTACATTGCCACCATGCGCAGCATTCACCTCGTCAAACTGACCGTAGCTGCCACCATCTCCGCTTTGGTATTCAAGACCATTTTGGGATATATGTTGATCTTCGGCGTTGGCGGACTCCCGGCCCTTGGAGTTCGGGGTGCGGCCATTGGCACCGCTTCTGGCTGGACCTTGGAACTGATCCTGCTGCTTGTGCTGATCTACACTCAGAAGACACCCCTGGCCGCCAACCCGCTGACCTTTTTCACTTTTGAACTTTCCTTCTTTGGGCGTGTGCTCAAGACCACGCTGCCCGCGCTTGCCAACGAAATGTTCTGGTCGCTGGGCATCACAACTTACAATGCCATCTATGCCCATATCGGTACAGACTCGATCGCGGCAATTAATGTCAACGCCACCATTGAGGAGCTGGGATTTGTAGTCTTCATGGGGCTGGGAAATGCCTGTGCTGTGATGGTCGGTAACCGCATCGGCGCGGGCAGGAAGGAAGAAGCCTTTGAAACCGTCCGCCGTGTGGTACTGCTCAGCGTGATGCTGGCATGGCTGGTCGGGTTGATCGTCCTCTCGTTGCGGAATCTGGTCGTTGGCTTGTACGACCTTTCACCTGAAGGCGAGCATAACGTGCGCATGTTGATGTTGATGATGGCCTGCGTTTTATGGATCCGAATGTTCAACTTCTCCACTTTTATCGGTGCCCTGCGCGCAGGCGGAGATACGCGCTTTGCACTGTTGATGGAACTTTGCTCAATCTGGCTGATCGGCGTCCCGGCGGCATATATCGGTGCGTTTGTGCTGCACTTGCCGGTCTATTACGTCTACCTGATGGTGGCCTTGGAGGAGGTTGCCAAGGCTTTTGTCAGCGGCTGGCGGGTGTATTCCAGAAAATGGATCCATGATCTGGTGAATATCTAAAAAGAAGGACGCCTTCAAGGCGTCCTTCTTTTTACTCTGACTTAACTTTAACTGCGATTACCTTATCTCGTAACCAGGTTTGCCACAACACAAGACCAACTCCAGCCGCCAAAGCGATGGATAGGAAAAATGGTACAGCCTGTTTGACCATGCCGCTTAAGAGATGCCACTCATGCCCAAGAAAATAACCGGCCCCAATAAAGAACGTACACCAGATGTAGGCTCCGGCAAAGGTGACAACAGCGAAGGTTGGGAAGGAGAGCCGCGCCAGCCCGGAAGGAATGGCCACCAGGGTGCGAATACCCGGTAGCAGCCTGCCAAAGAAGATAAAGCCGGTGCCATACCTTTCCGCCATGTGTTCCACGCGCTGGATGTGCTTCAGGTCGATGCGGAAGAAAACAGCCGCCTTGTTCACGAGTGGACGACCCCCGAGTCTGGCCGCCCAGTAAAGCATCGACGCGCCGATGACACTTCCGATGGCTGCGAAGAGCCCGCCCAGAAACACGGTCGAGAAGGGCAGGCCATGCGCGTCGATGAGCATCCAACCGGCAAAGCCGAGCACCACCTCGCTGGGAGTCAGCCCGGTTGCATTCTCTATGACCATAATGAGGGTGACGCCCAACCAGCCAAGTTCGTTGTACAGATGTTGCAGTGCAGCTAAGATTGTCCGTTCGATTTGATCGAGCATGTTTTTCTACCTCTAAATGAATTTTCGCCCGATGATACAAAATATAGTTTAGAAAGGGTTTAATTCCAATGAGAGGCGGATTAACGCACTTCGACCCGAATGGTAATGTATTTTGCGCCGCGTAATTTTCCCAACCCGCCGAGCAGGTTGAACATCAGTCCGTATTTTTGTTTGAAGAGTCTTTCGGTCTGCTTGATCTCGTCGATCGATTCGAATACCACGGCTTCGGCGTCAACCCATGCTCCGGTCGTTTCGCCCGCCGCCGTTGAGGGTACGATGCGGACCCGGCCATTCCGATGGATCCGCCTGGCTTTCCCAGAGTCGGCCTGGGTCCAGATGCGAAGCGCTTCGCCATCCTGCGCGAACCAGACCGGAGTCTTGACGCCCTCTCCGTTCTTGCGGAATGTCTCGATGTTCAGGTATTTTTGCTGTTTGAATTGAGTCAGTTTTTCATTCATGGTAGGCCTTTGTATTTGTTGGTTTTCCAATCCTCAAAGCGTTTTGTGCCCAGTTTGGAGAGCAGGAGAGTCATACCGAAGGCGATGAGGAGGTTGGTAACGAAAAAGAAGAGGACTTCCTCCAGCGGCAGGATGCCAAAGAATAGAATCCCGGTGGTTTGTTCTTTTGAGATCGACCAGGTGGTATCTGTCAGGGCGATGATGTCCATCAGGGATAGGTACAAGCCGGGAACGAATATCGTTGCCACGACGAGTTTACGGTAATGCCAAAGGATATCGGCGCCATACAGCATTTGAGGGAAGATGGCGGGCAGCGCCCAGAATAAAATAATGGAGAGATAAGTCCATTTGACGCTGCCAAGGAAGAAGAGCCAGGTAAAGACCAGCCATATTCCAGACAGGATACCGAAGGCGGCAAGGCGACCGGCCCTGCTGGGCATGAATTCGCTGGCAGGCGGGGCGATGCGCCTTGCAAGAAACCACCACCATAGCCCTGCCAGGATGGTCTCCAAAACAAAGAAGGTGTATTCTTCGATGGGCACATAGCCAAGCACAAGGCCGGTAACAAGATCCGGGTTGTAATACCATACGCCGGTGGCTACAAGATAGTTATCCCATGGCGTGGTGTATATTACAGCCAGCAGGATGTGGATGAGGATGCCCATCCAGACGATTTTGCCGCTGTGAAACCCTGGCGTTGGACGGTTGTTTTTATTGTCCTGCCAGGTGATGAAGAGAAAGACAAGGATCGGGAGGATGAGAAAACGCAAAAGGAAGCCGAAGTAAGTCATGGTCGTTTTATGGGAGGGATGTAGTCTTTTGTCCTAAACTCACAGTTCACTGGTCGCGGGTGAGGTTCTCTGCTTTACCTTCATCATCACCCCCGGTCTGGGCTCAAGGGTGGCGCCCATGTGGGCATGGATGGGATGGCCGGTGAACTCGAAGGTGCGGTTCTGGAGCAGATATGCAATGACGATCCGCGCTTCTGCCTGACCGAAAGCTGCCCCAATACAGGCACGGGGTCCGCCGCCGAAGGGGATGTAGCTCATGGGCGGGGTCTTCCGGCCATGCGAGAAGCGTTCCGGGCAGAATTTTTCGGCGTTTTCCCAAATTTGCGGGTCGCGGTGGGTAAGGTAAATGGAGTAGAACATGCGCTCCCCGGCGGGGATTTTGCCCTCCTTGAAATCCAAATCTTCGGCAACCCGGCGGTTGCCGATATGGATGGGCGGGTATAGGCGCAAGGATTCCTTAATGACATTGTCCAAAAAAGGGGATTTACCCCCGGCCAGGTCAACCTCTTGCAACACTTTTTTGTGAACTTCGGGGTGCTGTCCCAGCAGCGCGAATGTCCATGCCAGCAGGGCGGTGGAGGTGTCGTGACCAGCGATAAGCATGGTCAACATCTGGTCGCGGATGATGTCATCATTCAGCCCGGCGTCGATAAGATGCTGAAGAAAGTCGCCAGTTCTTCTTTCCCCTTTCCTTCTTTCATCAATGATCGAATAAAGATAATCGTCCAGTGTCTTCAATGACTTGCCATACCCCAGGCGTGGGATCTTGCGCCACAGAATCCACATTCCCGGCGAGACATATTGAATGGTTTTCAGGATCGGGTTCCAGATTTTCGGAATATCGTTCCAGGCGTCCTTGTTGAACAGGGTCTGCATGATGATGAGCAGCGCAATCTTGCGCCCTTCGACCAGCATGTCCACGGTTTGGTCGTCCTGCCAGGTGGACATGACCCGCTCGGTCTGAGCGATCATCATCCTGGTGTAGTTCGGCAGTTGTGCTGGATGAAAGGGCGTTTCCATCAAACTGCGGTAATGGTCATGCTCCCCGCCATCCGTCACCAGGACACCGCGCCGCAAGAGATCGGTCACCGGGTCGGTATTGCGCCATAAAAGTTTGGTGCGCTCGGTTACCAGCACTTTGCGGGCGGCATCCGGGCCGAAGACTACATAGGGCCGGAACCCGGGGATGGGAATTTGAAAGAACCTTCCGACATGTTTGGCCATCACTTTTAATGGCCCCAAGGGAGAACGCTCTTTTATTAGTGCGGCAATTGCGGCGCGGCCAGTTTGCGGAGAAAGTTTTTGTGTCATGGTAGCGATCCAAGAAAATCTTCCACGGCCTGCATGAATGCTGCCGGGCATTCTTCGTGTGGCACATGCCCGCATTGCGGAATAACAGCCAGCTGGGCGGAGGGGAGTTCATCCGCGAGATGCTGGGATTGTTCAGTAGGTACGATGCGGTCATCGTCACCTGTAATGACGAGGATGGGCAGAATAAACTCACTAATACGTTCAGCCAGTCCGCTTTCCTGGCTGGAAAGAGTAAGATACCAGAGTGCTTTGTCCCAATCGTTTACCCGCAACGGTTCTTGGTAACCTTCTACGATTTCGGCTGTGATCTTGTCGGGATTATGCCAGGCGGTTTTGAGAAATTCGGTGCCCCGGACTTGTAACTGGCGAGCAAACAGCGGACCAATATGATCGAATTGTGGAGTACCTAGAAGTGGACGAATCCAGGCCGGTGCGCCTCCGCCAGCGTATACAGCCGGGTCTACAAGGACCAGACTTTCGATTCGCTCAGGGTATCGGAGGTAGGCCAGCATGGAAATTGTTCCGCCCGCCGAGTTGCCGATCAAGGTTGCCTTTTCTACACCAAGGGCATCCATGAGACCGATGACCAGATCCGCTTGTGCTTCCTGGCTGTATGGATTTACACCCTGCCATTCCATTGGGCGCTCGGTTAAACCAAAGGCGGGGCGATCATAGGCAATAACCCTGCCATATTGCGAGAGCGGCCCGGATACTTCGCGCCAGGAGAAAATGCTCGCGCCAAAACCATGCAAAAGGATGAATGTCTTTGCACCTTCGCCGTAGGTTTTGTAATGCACAGTCAATCCGTTGACATCAACAAAGAGACTGTCTGCGTCGGTGAGTGCTTCAGCAGGAAGTGTATTTTCAAGGGGCGCTACGGGAATGAGAAATGGAGCGACCATGAAAAGGACTGCGAGGATCATCAGCGCAATTCCAACCCTGCGTAAAAACTTTTTCATCGGAATGCCCTCTCTTTTGACATATTGTATGCCTTCAAGGTTCTTTCCTTCACCACATCACGATCCACGATCGGCTCTGATGGATATCCGGCGATTCTCCCCTCATATTCCCACGGCGCATGGATTTGTTTTTCGTTCAGCCCGCGTAACTCAGGCACCCATTTACGGATGTAATCTCCGTTCGGGTCGAATCTGGCGCTTTGCAATACCGGGTTGAAAATACGAAAGTATGGCGCGGCGTCTGTGCCCGTCCCAGCCGTCCATTGCCAGCCGCCGTTGTTGGGGGCGATGTCGCCATCGAGCAAATTTTGCATGAACCAATCTTCGCCCCAGCGCCAATCAATCAGCAGGTCTTTGACGAGGAACGATGCCACGATCATGCGGGCGCGATTATGCATCCAGCCAATCTCTTTAAGTTGACGCATTGCCGCATCCACCACCGGGACGCCTGTTTCGCCCCTCTTCCATGCTTCAAACTCTTTGGCATTGTTCCGCCAGGGGATGTTTGCCAGCGAACGGTTAAAAGCGGTTTTGGCTACGTATGGGAAGTGATACAGGATCTGAATGTAGAACTCGCGCCAGATCAATTCATTTAGCCAGATCTCTGCGCCTTTCGCATCCGGGGTTGAGTTTTGGATGTTTAGCGCCTCATTCACGGCTTGGCGCATCCCCAGCATCCCGAAGCGCAGATAAGGCGAGAGTGAAGACGTTCCGTTCAGGTCCATGCGGTTGCGATCATCGGCGTAGTCGCGGATCGGAGCATCGACTCCGCAGAAGCGGGTCAGCCTGGAGAGCGCTTCCGCTTCACCGGCGGGGAAGAGTGGACTGGCTGAAAACACCGGTAAAGACTCAGATTTAATGCCCTGGGGGGTGTTGAGTCTTTCCGGGGCAGGGAACAGTTTCAACCTGGGCAGCTGCGCCTTCCACGTTTTTGAGTATGGAGTGTAAACCGTATAAGGCCTTCCATCCTGTTTTAGAACTGCGTGTGGGTGATGAACTGTCTGCCCCTCGATCAGTCTTAACGGCAGGAGTTTTTGAAGGTGCGAGTCGCGTTTGCGGGCGTACGGGGTGTAATCTTCCTCGGCGAAGATGGCCTCGGCTTTGACCTCGTCAAAGAGTTGACGCAAGGTGTCAGCGGGGCTGCCTTTCCGGAGGACAAGGTAGGATCCGCGTTTGCGCAAGTCCCCGTCAAGCGCGGATAGACCCTCGTAAAGGAACTGCTTGCGCCGTTCTGAAAGGTTTGCAAAGGCCGGGTCGATGATAAAGACCGGCAATGCAGAGCCCGTTTCGAGTGCCGAATGAAGCGCGGCGTTATCCGTCAGCCGCAGGTCGCGGCGAATCCACCAGAGATGGGTCATAGCGGCTGCTGTGAAAGTTTCAAATCGCTGTCCAACCAAATCACGCGGATTAGCGCATGAGAAATAACGGGCTGATTGTTGATCTTTATACTGAGGTAGCCCTGGCGGTTTAGGTCCAGGTGACCGGCGTTTCCAGCGTTATCCTTGAAATCCAGTGAGCCGTGAGCGCGGATCTTGGTGCTGCCGAAGAGCGAGAGAGCCAGTTCGCTGGTGAGTGTGCCAGTGAACCCGGCTTGATAACCTCCGGCTTGGAAGGTGAACTTTGAGGGGGCGGGCATCCCGAGGCCGCGCAAGCCTACTGTGGTGCCGAGGATGGTCTCTGTGCCGTGGAAGGATTCGCCGCTGCTGAGTGTGGCGGAATAGGTGATGTGATAGTGTGGTGACGTGCTTTCAAGTTTTGCGGTTACGAGCGCCCCGGTAATAGGGTCGTGCTCCTGAACGATATCGCCTGCGCGGTCGAAGCGCGGCTGGTAGTATGCCCGCCCAAATGAAGTGGCGGAGGCTGCGGCATAAATGGCGGCGGATTCAAGCGCCTCGGCGGTTTTGTCCTTTACCAGAAGTTCGGCGGTTTTGACGAGCCATTCTGTTTTGTGCATGCGTCGCACAATATATCCCAAAAGCGAGATGCCTTCGGGGGGGAGTTCGTAACGGAGAGTGTCAATTAACATGGAGGTTCCTCATTTGGTCTTGTATCAATCGCGCCACCCGCATGGCACCGAGGGTGACGCCTGCGGTCGATTGTCCGGGGAAGATGCTGTCACCGACCAGCCATAAATTTTTCAAGCCTGTCTTCGGGCTGCGAGCGCGGAACAAGGATGTCTGCGGAAAACCGCCCACCATTCCCATCGGGCGGCGGGTGAAGGTTTCAAAGGTGTGCGGCGTGCCCGGTAAAATTAAGGTTGCCGCTTTGCGAAAGCCCGGCAAGGCGTGTTCAGCTGCATTTAATAATCTTTCTGTATATTCTGCCTTTCGCTCCGCATACGATTGGGGTGACTCGCTATGAATCTTGTGCCAATCGGATATATGGGTGTGGGTGGATAATGTGGCGGTGCGCATTCCTTGTGGCGCGCGGCTTGTATCTTGCAGCGGCGAAAGCGAAATGAAGACCGAATTGCCTTCACCGAGTCGTCGGTTTACATCCATCACCACTTGATGATGCGTAATGGATTGGTTTACGATTCCTGCATCCAGGCCGGCATATACGATGAACGCTCCCCACATGGGATTGCGGCGCATCACTTCCACCCGCAGATTGGGCGGTGCGGCTTCGCCGAGCAGATTCTCCAAGGCCCAGGGCGTGACGTTGCCAAGGAATATATCCGCTTCTGCCTGCGTGCCCTTGTTGGTATGGGCCGCAACAACCTTGCCGCGCTTCGTTTCGAGTTTTACCACCTGCTGTCGATACAGCACTTCGCCGCCTTGTGCGCGGATCCATTGAACGAGAGTCTCAGCGATCCCGCCCATTCCGCCCTGCACATGGACTACGCCGCGCCGGGGCAGGTCGAGGACGGTGGAGCCGTACAATGCGTCTGCATCGTCGCTGATGGCTTGGGCGGAGATGAGCAATTGTGCATCGATGAAGGCTTTGAACTCGGCGTCGGTCTCGCGGGGGAGCAATCCGCGCAGTTTTCGGTGCAGGTAAGGTGCGGCGGAAAGTGTATCCGCTCGAAGTCCGAGAGTGAGGCGCAGGGCTTCGTTCAAGGTTGCCGGTGGAAAAGGAAAGTCGCGGGCTGACAGATCCCATGAAATTTTTGCCAATCGTTCCTGCTTTTGCCAGAACGCTTCGGAATATGGAAAGTTTGCAAGATACTCGTTACGCCACCGGACGGGGCAAACCCATTGATGGATGGTCTTATTTGGCAGGTAAACCGCCCAAGCCGCATCATGGATGGGAGTGACCTTCCACTCAAGACCAAGGATTTGTGAAAGCCGGGTATGCGGCCCCGTTGCGTCGAAACCGCCTGCGAGGGTTGCGCCGACATCGAAGCGAAATCCCTGATGAAAGAAGGTTCCTGCACAGCCGCCGGGATAGGTGGATGCCTCCAGCACGGTCACCCGATGTCCGCGTTTGAGCAGCAGGGCGGCAGCTGTCAGGCCGCCGACCCCGGCTCCGATAATCACAATTTGGGGCATGGTCTTGCCATTAATCTCCGTTGGGGGCAGGCTGGGTCATTGACCGGGCGCGGATCTCGGCCGCGATGGGGTGATTGAAAATGTTGAGGTAGATAAAGAATGAGATGCCCAGCATGAGCAGTGCGCCGATTGCGCCGGGCGACCATGGACCATAGGCTTGCAATACATATCCGCCAAGAATGGGGGCAATGATGCGGGTGGAACTTTCAATGGCGGAGGATAGCCCGAGAATGCCGCCAATCTCCTGGGGTTGTACCGACTTGGTCAATGTGGAGGAAAGCAGGGTGTTGAGGATGCCACCAGAAAGGGCGGTAGGCGTCAGCACCACCAACAGCCAGAACACACTGGGGGTCAATGCCCAGCCGAGCAGGGCGATGGTCATCAAAATTCCGCTGAAAAAGATCAGCGCATCCTCGCGATAGCGCCTGGTCAACCGGCCGATCAGGAAGCCTTGAACGATCACGGCCAGCACCCCCACATAGGTCAGTATGAAACCGGTATCCCGCGCTTGAAGGTTGAACTTCTGTAAGGCATACAATGAGAATACAGTCTGGAAGATGGCGAATGCCAGGCCAAAGAAGAAGCGGGTGGTTAATAGCGCACCGGTGAATGGGCGGGTTAAAGCCCTGGTCAGCGCGGCAAAGGTGATGGCTGGTTTTTTATCCGGCATTTCCGCGCGTTTCTCTTCTGTCAGAGATTCAGGCAGCCAGAAATAGATCAGCATGAGATTGGATAAAGAGAGCGCCGCAGCGACGAAGCCGGGAACTGCGTAGCCCCATTGACTGAGCAGACCGCCGGTGGCGGGTCCGATGATGAAGCCGAGGCCGAAAGCCGCGCCGATCATACCGAGGCCTTTTGAACGGTTCTGGGCATCGGTCACATCCGAGATGTATGCCTGGGCTACACTTAAATTTCCACCAGTGAGTCCATCCACCATGCGGCTGACGAAGAGGATGGCAAGCACGAAGATATTGGCGGCCTGCGGATTGAACGCATTGGCCAGCGCACTGCCGATCGTATCGGCGAAGCCAAGCAGAAGAAACCCAATGAAGGTGCCGAAAACGGAAGCCAGCAAAATCGGGCGCCGCCCGAAACGGTCTGAAAGGCGGCCCAGCAGGGGCGCGCCAACCAATTGCATGGCGGCGTAGGAAGCGACGAGCAGGCCGGTCACGAATTGGGTTGCGCCGTATTTTTCGGCGTAGTAAGGCAGCAACGGCAGGATCAAACTGAAGCCGAGCAGGTCGATGAAAACAATTAAGATGATCGAGAGAAGACGCTTATTCATGAATTCCTTTTTAGGTAAGAGTGGAGAGTCTTGGACGGAAATTATTTCTTCGGCGGCCAGGGGAAGAATTCATTTGTACGCAGCATATATTCCTCGTAGCCGGGCTTGGATTTGGCGAGTGTGCGTTCGAGCATGGTTACGCCGGAAACTTTCATGAGCAGGAAGGTCATGATCACCGGGCTGAAGACCGTCCACCAGCCCCCACTGGCAAGAGCAAAGATATAAAAACCCCACCATTGGGCGGCATCCCCAAAGTAATTTGGGTGACGGGTGAGACTCCATAACCCTTGAGTTAGTAGTTTTCCTTTATTAGCCGGGTCTTTCTTAAAGCGTGCCAATTGCAGATCGCCGCCTGCTTCAAAGATAAAGCCAACCAGCCAGATACCTACCCCGATGAAATCCAGTGCGCTGGGGATGGATGAAGCGCTGGCAGCCTGTGTGGCAATGAGCGGTGTTGCCACGATCCACAGGATGATGCCTTGCAGCAGAAAAACCTTGAAGAAACTTCGCCACCACCATGAGGCGCCAGCCTCTTTCCGCCAATTGGCATAACGGAAATCTTCGGGCTGCCCATGATTGCGGAAGAAGATGTAAATGGAGAGGCGCAGACCCCACAAGGTGACCAGGGCGCCGAGCAGAAATGTCCGCCCGGAGATTTCACCGGGGTTGATCCATGCCGCTGACCAGTAGGTGATTACAAAGCCGGCTCCCCAAAAAATATCCACAATGCTGGAATTTCGAATTGCCAGGCTTAGCAGCCATAGCAAAGTCATCAGGATCAGAATGGTGAAACCGGCGTTTAGCCAGAGCGGCAAAAAATTCATAAAAGTTCCTCACGCGCCTGCGTGCGCGTATGCGCGCAGCCACTTCTTGATCGGGTCACCCTGGCCGTTGATGTGAAGGTCTACCGCTTGAGAATAGCCTTCCATGAAGTTGACCAATTCCTGCCGGGGTCGTTCGTACGATTGAATCAAAGTCTTAACCCATTCCATTTCCTCTGAGAGATGTTCCATATCGCCGAATTGCAAAGCGGCAGAGATGTTGTCGCCGAGGTGCTGAATGCTTGTATTTAGTTCCTCCGGGCTGATGGAAAGTGGAGGAATATGCATCTTGAGCGTGCTTTCGATGTGGGTGCGCTTGGCGTTGAAGCCATGTAATGCGGAGAGGTATTCGTCCGCGGCGCTCCTCGGTGTTTTGGACTTTGATTTGCTCTTTAGCAGGGTTTCCACTTCATGCACTGCGCCTTCCAGTGAGTCTCCTAAAAATTGGCCGGGGATGTGATCGACAATCCCTTTACGGATATTGAAGATGCGCCCGCCGAATCCGACTGGGACATTCTGGCTGGCAAGTGATAAGGCCACGTGTTGGAGGTGGGCTGCGCTGCTTAATGTCTGACAGACAAGGATCACGAGATTTGCTCTGACCTTCAAAGCGGTTTCGGCGAAGCGCTCGGCAGGAACATTCGCGCCAAGGTAGATGACGTTCAATCCGCGGCGGCGTAGTAAAAGCGAAAGCAGCAGGGGCGTAAATGTATGCCACTCGCTGGAAGGGCACCCGACCAGAATGGTTTGAGGACGTGTCGGCGCGGGAGAGGCGCTCAGCAGCGCATCCAACCGGCGCATGGCGAGTCCTGAAGCAAAATGTTCCTGTTGCACACTGGCGCGGTTTTCGTACCAACGCGAACCCATTTCAGACATGCCTTTTTGGAGCACTTCAACGCATACCGCTTCCACTGGGAACATGGAGAAGGCTTTGTTCAAGGCTTGTTCGGCCTGAGTTTCGCTGAAATTCAAACACGCTGCGAGCCACTCGGCGCGGATGGCGTTTAGTGTTGTGTCCGCGGGCAGTGTGGGGGATGAGTTTTGCAGCACAGCCAGACTCGCTGGGGCCAGACCCGCCAGCGGGTCCGAATCTGAAGCGCTCATTTCATTCCAGAGGTCCACGGCGCGAGAGATGGAAAGCCCTTCGCCCTGGCGGACAATCAGCCACTTGATGGTTTCGATATCGTACTGCGAGTACAAGCGGTGACCACCTGCCGTTCGTTGCGGAACAGGCAAGCCATAGCGGCGTTCCCAGGCGCGCAAGGTATCTGCGGCCAGTCCCGTTTCGCGTAGCACTACTTTCAAGTTATAGGCAGGGGTTTTGCTGAACATGGTTCTTCCTCGTTATGCTGGGGTTAAGGTGGGTTTGACCACCTTTTGCACAGCAATTGTACCCGCTTCTTTTATTATCCGCTCAGTTGTTAAGCGGGCGGAGAGGAGGACAATTGGAAGCCCTGTGCCGGGGTGGGTGGAGGCTCCTGCAAAGTACATATTCTTGTATTTGGCGTGACGATTCTGTGGGCGGAGATAGCCGACCTGCCAGAAGTTGTGACTCAGCCCAAATGCTGCTCCCTTTTCAAGGTTGAAACGCTCTTTCCAGACTTTGGGCTGGTACACGATCTCAAACTTGATATGCTCTTTGAGGTCGGTCACGCCCATCTCTTTGGCGAGGCGGGTGAAGACCGTTTCGCGCGCACGGTTGACCAGCGCATCCCAATCCTGTTCGCTGCGAGCATCGAGATGACCGACCGGAACGAGAACGTAAAGGGTTTCCTTTCCTTCCGGTGCGGCAGCCGGGTCTGTGTGAGCGGGCGCGTGAACGTAAAACGAAGGCACTTCGGGCAGGGTATGCTCTTCAAAAATTTGGTCGAACGAAGCTTTGTAATCGCCGCCTAGGAAAACGTTGTGATGCGCGATCTGCGGATACTGCTTATCCACGCCCCAGTAGAACATAATGGTGGAGCAGGTATAGAGTTTCTCATCCAGTTTTTTGGCTTCTTTCACGTCGGGCAAAAGCTCTTTGTAGATGTACGGCAAATCTGCATTGCCAACAAAAATATCTGCAGAGTAGGTTTTTCCGTCCGCTGTAGTCACACTTTCCACTTTCGACTTCCCCGTGTTGATCTTTTTAACGGGGCTGTTGTACATGAACTTCACGCCTAACTTTTCGGCGACCCCAGTCAAAGCTTGGATTCCGGCGTACATTCCGCCCATGGGGTACCAAACGCCTTCCGCCAACTCGGTGTACTGCAACAAGGAGTAGGTGGCTGGGGCATCGTAGGGGCTGAGTCCCAGGTACATGTTTTGGAAGGTGAAGGCAGCCTTCAAGCGTTCATCCTTGAAGAAGCGGCTGGTGTTAGTGTAGTGCTTCTGCAAGGCTTTGAGGTTGAAGATCAGAGGCAGATTCTTGAGGCTGAAATACTCGAAGATGTTATAAAAATTACGCCCCACAAACTTTTCAACCGATATCTTGTAATGTTTCGCACCTTCGGCGATGTAGCCGAGAAATCCGGTAAAGGCGGTTTTATCCACGGCTTCGAGTTGCCGTTGCATTTCGCCAATATCGGATGTAAGTTGTAATTGCAAGCCGTCTTCAAAATGGACTTTATAAGTCGGGTCGATGCGGCGCAGGTCAAGGTGATCGCTTAGTCTTTCGCCGAGCGAGGCAAAGGTCTCCTCCCAAATTTCGGGCATGAGAAAAAGCGTTGGGCCAATGTCGAAGCGGTGGCCATCACGGACGATCTGGTTGCAGCGACCGCCCGGAGTCGCTTCCTTTTCCAGCACAGTCACGTCATATCCATTTTTAGCGAGGCGGGCAGCGGTGGCAATTCCGCCGATGCCCGCACCAATTACGAGCGCAGAAGGTTTCATTTACTTTCTCCTTTATAGGTCAGGTTTGTATTTTACGCAATGTATATTATTTGTCAAGGTTTTGTAGATATATCTACAAAACCTTGACAAACTGGAGAGAATCTGTAAAATACAAAAAACCTGACTACACAAGGAGTAAAACTGATGCAAGCACATGCAAATTGGGAGAACCAACTCTTATCCCTCGCGGGTCACATCCCGCATCAAAATTCGCGCCCGTTTTTCTCCTATTGGGCAGGGGATGCAACCTTGCGAACCGCCTATAAGCAGGCGGAGGTGATTACTGCCGAACATAGTAAATCGTTTTATTTCGCCTCAAATTTATTGCCTGAAGAAAAACGTTCTGCCGTCCGCGCGCTGTACGCCTTTTGCCGCACGGTGGATGATATTGTGGATGAAGTGGGGATCAAGAAAGACCGCGACTTTGAACTGGATTACTGGCGCAACGTAGTCGAAACCGCTTCTGCCTCGACCGATGACTTGATTGCCTCTGCCTGGGCAGATACCCTGGTCCGATACCATATCCCGCGCCACTATGCCTTGCAGCTGATCGATGGAGTTGCCCGCGACCTGACCCAATCCCGTTACCAAACCTTTGGTGACCTGGCAACTTATTGTTACGGTGTCGCCTCCACGGTTGGGCTGATGAGCATGTATATCGTCGGCTTCAAAAGTCATGAAGCGGTTTCCTATGCCATCAAGCTCGGCGTGGCCCTGCAGATGACCAACATCCTGCGCGATGTGGGTGAGGATTATCGGAATGGCCGCCTTTACCTGCCGCGCGAAGAACTCATTACCTACGGTATTCGCGAAGAGGATATTGCTGCTGGTCGTGTTACAGATAACTGGCGTCAGTTCATGAAATTCCAGATCGAACGTACCCGCCACCTTTATGAAGATTCATGGGAAGGTGTGAAACTGCTCGAACGCGAAGGTCAGCTGGCCATTGGTGCAGCCTCGGTCTTCTATAGCGGAATTTTGGAGAATATCGAAAAACACGATTACAACGTGTTTAACCGTCGCGCATCATTAAGCACAATGGGTAAAATTACGAAACTTCCCTTCCTGTGGTGGAAACTTCGCTCCCTTTAATTTCCCTGCAAAATCCTCCTCTGGTGCGTACATGAGTGTGGCTTGGAAAAGCCATACTCATGTTTTTTAATCAGGGGTGCAATCTGCCGGATACGACACTTTGATATACTTACCTTATGAGGAGTATGCCATTGTTATCTGACTGTTTCTACTTACCTGCACAAACATATCAGAGCAAGATACGGAGAAGGAAATGAGTTATCGGTATCTGGCATTGGGAGATTCTTATACCATTGGCGAAAGCGTGGTGGAGGCTGAGTGTTTCCCCATGCAATTAGCCGCATTGCTTGAGAAACAGGGGTTTCCTGCCAACGTCACCATTGTTGCCCGCACCGGCTGGACAACGGACGAATTATGGCAGGGGATTCAAGCCGTTGCCATTGAGCCGCCCTATGACCTGGTCTCCCTACTGATTGGGGTTAATAATCAATACCGCGGGTATGACATTAATGAGTACCGTGAAGGCTTCAAATCCCTGCTAGACAGGGCAATTGAATACGCGGGCGGAGATGAAAAGCGAGTCCTGGTTTTTTCCATTCCAGATTGGGGTGTCACGCCGTTTGCCATGGATCGCGATGCGTTAAAGATCGCGTCTGAAATAGATCTTTTCAACCGGGTCAACCGCCAGGAAACCCAAAGAGCGGGCGCTCATTATGTCGATGTGACCCCCATTTCGCGTCAAGCCGCGACCGATGCCTCTCTTGTGGCTGCGGATGACTTGCATCCCTCTGGGAATATGTATGCGCAGTGGGCGGGCCTGGCCCTGCCGGTTGCGCTGGATATTTTGAGATAACACTGAATACGGAGAATCAATGCCCATCATTAAAGCCATTAATCATGTTGCCGTTGTCGTTGATGACATGGAGAAGTCCCTTGCCTTTTGGCGCGACGCGCTCGGGATTGAGTTGCATGAGTTGCGGGAAGTGCCCGCCGAGAAATCACAAGTAGCCTTCCTGCCGTTGGCCGGGGCCGAGGTGGAATTGGTCATGCCGACCACGGACGATTCGGGGATCGCCAAATACCTTGCCAAGCGTGGTCCCGGCATGCACCACCTTTGCCTTGAAGTGGACGACATAGAAGGGATGATGGCCGAACTCAAGGCCAAGGATATCCGCCTGATCAACGAGGAGCCGCGCACTGCCACTGACGGAAAGAGGTATGCTTTTGTTCACCCGGAATCGACCGGTGGGGTGTTGGTGGAACTCTATCAGATCTGACCTTTATGCCTGACGCACTGGAACCTGTTTTTGAGAAGGAATGCGGGCTGGCCAAAGACCGTCCGCTGATCGTCGGCGTATCAGGCGGGCCGGACAGCCTGTGCCTGATGGAAATGCTCCGCCGGGCTGGCTACCCGATCATCGTCGCTTATTTCGATCACCAGCTTCGCGATGATTCCAGCCAGGATGCCCGCATGGTGGAAAAGACCGCCGGGCGTTTGATGCTGGCTTGCGTCATCGATGGCGCAGATGTGCGTGGATATGCGGAAGAGAAGAAAATGTCCATTGAAGAGGCTGCGCGGACATTGCGTTATCGCTTCCTGTTCAACCTGGCGCGCCGCCATAAGGCTCAGGCTGTTGCCGTCGGTCACACCGCCGATGACCAGGTGGAGACAGTGCTGATGCACTTCATTCGCGGCAGCAGTATTTCCGGGCTAAAAGGCATGTCCTATCGCTCGATCATCCGTTCTTTCGATGCGGAAATTCCTGTGGTGCGGCCTTTGCTTGACTTGTGGCGTGAAGATACAGAAGTATATTGCGCGGTACATGGGCTTCGTCCGCATTACGACTCGACCAATGACTCGCTTAACTTCCAGCGTAACCGTATTCGGCATTTGCTGTTACCAACCCTTGAAACTTACAATCCTAAATTCCGCGAAGCCGTCTTGCGGATGGCCCAATCCTTGAAGAGCGATTATGCCTTTGTGATGGAGACTCTGGAAAAGTCCTGGCTGGAATCGATTGTATCGGTCGAGGTGGATATGGTCCGCTTTGACGCTGAAAAACTGTCCGCTTACTCCGCCGGATTGCAACGAAACTTGATCAAGCACGCCATGCAAACCCTCCATCCCGGCGTGGATGTGACCTTTGCGATTTTAGACCGTGCTCTTCAAGTGATCCATGACTCGGCCAGTTCGGCACGCGTCGATCTGAAATCCGGCTTGCACATTTTTCGCGAGGAAGGTTTGGTGTATGTCTGCACCCCGCAGGCGGAACTTCCATTTGACCTGTGGCCACAAATGCCAGGGGGGGCATCTTTGACCCTCTCTGTGCCAGGGCAAATTTTACTCGCAGGCGGCTGGAAGGTGACTTGCGAACGCTGGCGCCTCCCGGCTTTAGCGAAGGAACATGCCGAACAAAACGAGGATCAGTTCCAGGTCTGGTTGGATGCGGAATCCCTGCCGGATACCTTTGAGCTACGTGCCCGACGTCAAGGTGATACTTTTCAACCCTTGGGGCTGGATGGCCATTCGCAAAAACTCTCCGATTTTTTTGTCAATGAAAAAGCGCCCCAACGTGCCCGCGACCGCTGGCCGCTTCTGTGTGCTGGATCTGAGATTATTTGGATTCCCGGATACCGTCCTGCCCACCAGCACCGCATTAAAGAAACAACCAGTAATGTAGTGTATTTCTCCATTACCCGCCCGGATAAATCTTCAGAATATATCGTGTAAAGACATCCCCGCCGATAAATTCGACGGGGATGTCTTTACTATTTCCACTCATCGTTGAGTTGCTTTAATTTGATGAATAGCTCGCGCCATTGAATCTTGGATACCCCCAGTTTTTGGCGTATTTTGTCGGCTTCGACTCCGGCTTGATAATCACGTAATGCGCAAGTCCAGCGGCACATGTCAAACGAGAGGTGTTTGCCCAAACCGGCTTCTTCCCCAATATCTTCAAGTAAATATTCAAGCCTGCGTGGCGACCATGGAAAGACCTGGTCTACGGATTGGTATTGAGCAAGGTATTCGTGATAGGAGGTGATCCAATCTTCTGTGAGTTCGATCTTGCGTTCTTTGTAGCGGTTCGCGGGGCTGGCGTAGCGGACAAAGAGGAAAGGGCCATTCTTTCCATCCAGGTCAATATGATTCAAGTGAATGCCCAGACATTCGCTTTTCTTGATGCCCGTCAGAAGCAGCAGGTAAACCAGGGTGTAGGGACGGGCGTCCGCTTTTTTATCGCGACGATGACGATCCGCCGACAGCAGAACGGCTTCGTACTCATCAGCGCTCAATACCTGGGGCAGGGGGCTGATGGCCGAGCGTTGCACAACTTTTTCCGCAGGGTCGATTGCCAGCACCCCGAATTGATGCAGCCAGCGGAAGAATGATTTTACAGAAGTAATGCGGCGCGAGAGGGTCTTGGGGCTGCATGGAATTCCGCGTCCTTTCTCCATCCAATCAAAGAAGCGGTTAAGATCGTCCGTGGTTACGGCGCCGATGGATTGATCTGGTGCAACGAATTGGTTGAGCAGACGCACATCAGACAGGAAGGCTTTGACTGTATTTTGCGAGCGTCCCTGGTCAAGCAGGTAGGTTTCCCAGCCATTGATCGCAGCAGGCAGCAAAGATTTGGTATTAATATGGGCAGAAGCGGATGTTTTTGTCATACAGGCTCCCTTGCGCGTAGTATATCTCTTGCGTATAGTTTAGCGAATTCAGTGCCTGTTGTCAACTGGTAAATTGAGACTGCGATCAGCAGGGGGAACCTCTTAATGAGTGAGGTCTTGCGGTTGAAAGCAGGGTTGATAGTCTGCACCAAGAATGACTCGATATTGCACTTTGCTGTTCGAATCAGGCAGGGAGAGCACATTGGCGACATTTAAGCCAAGCACAGTGAGAAGAGTCTGCCTTTGGTTCGGATCCTGGCCGGTTGTAAAATCTACCAGAACAGAATTTGCATAATCGCGGCGGTCGGCTGGGGCTGTGGTGGTTTGATATCCGGCATAGTTGAGGCGGGATGCAGCCAGTGTTTCAAGGGTTTCAAACTGGGCTCCGTTTTGAACTTCGACGGTAATGGCTTCACGGACAACTGCGGAATTGGACAGTGTGGTGGCCTCTACTAAAAGTTGTTTCAACGCTTCATCCTGCGGGAGGAGCACAGATGCCCCTCCGGGCGTGGTCCACGGCTGGACATAAGGTGGGCGAATATAGTAACTGCGGATATTCGCATTGGTGAAGTTAACCGCATATGGCGCCATGCCGAGCATGTCTCCGAGCCCAAGATCGGTGATGACAGTGCTGGAAAGATCGTTATAGAGTTGGGGAATCTTGCCAAACGTATTCGATTGCAGGGCCTTTTGGAAGAGTGTGCGGATCACTTCCTGCTGGCGGCGACCTCTATCAAAGTCGCTGGACTTTGAGCGGGAACGCGCATACCACAAGGCGAGATCTCCATCCATGTGAACCTGGCCGGGGCCGACGGTGTAGAGCCACCAATTATTTTCATTGTTTGGATCATAGGAAGGGTCGATCAACCGCCAGTCAGTGTAGGCGCAAGCCACGGGTACATCGACTCCGCCAAGGGTGTCCACGATGCGGCGGAAGCCGTCGAATTCCACCATGGCGGTGTGGTCTATGCGGATTCCAAGGTTTTGCAGGATGGTATCTTTGAGCAGGCCCATCCCCCCGCCTGTATAGCCGTATTCACCGCTTTGGTAGGCCGTGTTGACCCGCTGCATGCCGACGGTGGGAATATAGATCCATAGGTCGCGCGGGATGGAAATAAGCGAAACCTGTCCCTCTTTGTACCAGACGATGGCGATCAACAAGGTGTCGGTACGACGCGAGGTATCGGTGGGCCTGCGGTCGGAACCGATGAGCAGGAAATTGATGGTCTCGTTATTAGTGAGCGGCGGCAGCGGGGTTGGGTTGGAGGGGGGGGCAGCCTGGGTGGGAAACAGCTGCTCGTTGGAAATGGTTGCTGTCGGCGGAACTTGAAGCGTAGGTGTGGGAGAAGCCGTTTCCAGCGCCAAAGCCTGCCCTGCGCTGACCGGATAAAGCGGCGGCATTGTCGGCGTAAAGATCGAAGGTTGAAACGGAGTAGGGGTGGCCGTGGAATTCGGGGCAGAGGTGATGAGGATAAAAGGCAGCGGAGATTGCTGTGGAGCAGGAGTTCCACAAGAGGCGCTCAACAACACAAACAGGGTGGTCAGGAGGAATCGACGAAATGCTTTCATGGACCTTGACTATTTTGCTGAAGATGTTCTTAAGGAGTAGCTGTGGCAGATGGACTCGCCGTGGGTGCGGGAGGAATTGTGGCAGTGGGTGGAACCGGTGTATCGCTCGGTGCTTCAACAGGGGAAGTTGTTGTTGGGCTGCTTGTCAGGGTGATGACAACCCCCGGCAGCGGGGACGGCTGGGGTGTTCGAGTAGCCACGTTGGGAACCCATAACACTTCACCGGGAGAGATCAGATCGCCAACTTTGCAATTTACCAGCCTCAGGGTGGATACAGTGGTGTAATGGTTGGTGGCGATGGAATACAACGTTTCTCCAGAGCGGACAATATAGTTCTTTACCCAACCAGATGCCCCTTGTACACACACGGCCTTGGTGCTGGTGGGCGCAGGCGGAACATAAAGCAGGGTCCCCGAGATCAAGGTTTCAGAGACCAGGCAATTTCCAGACTTCAGCTGTTCTTTGCTGATGCGATAGAGAGCTGACAAACTGTCGAGCGTGTCGCTGGGTTGCACACTGACGGGTATCCATCCGGCGGGCGGCAGGCAGGATGTTGGGGGCACGGCGGTATTTGTGGCGGTTGCGGTGGCCGTAAAGGTTGCTGTATCCGCTTCAATATTGATTGTCGCCGTAGGAGAGAAAGTGAAGGTGGCGGTCACCGGAACAGGCGGGGAAAAAATAAGTAATGTGGCTGTAGGAGTGGCTTCAGGGACAAATTCCACCAGTGAAATGGAAAAAGCGCCGATAACCAACCCAATGGAGAGCAGAGCCACCACCAGCGCGTTCCCAAAACCGCGCATCCCTCGCATTATACAGTCCCTTTATTCTGCTCAGTGGAGTGATCGCTTGCGAGCGGAAGCAGGACGCTGAAGGTCGCACCCACACCGGGCTCGCTTTCCACCCAAATTCGGCCCTGTTGCGCCTCGACCAGCGCTTTGGTAATGGAAAGGCCCACTCCTGTATCGCCCACGCCTTGAATGAGAACATTATCCGCGCGATACAAGCGGGTAAAAACGCGCGGAAGATCCTCGGACGCAATACCGCCGCCCGAATCCGAAACCTGGATGAAGATAAAGTCCATGCCGTTCTCGCTTCGAGTCTGGACCCGGAGTTGGATCGTCCCCTCAAAGGGAGTCGCAGCCCCGGCATTTTGCAATAAATGGATCAATATCTGCTGCATCGCTTCACGATCGGCGTGGATGGGCGCCACCGTCTTGGGAACCTCAAGCAGGATCGAGATGTTCTTTTCTCTCACCTGCGTGCTGGTGTAGGACATGGCATTGTCGATGATCGTGTTCAAATCCACCGGCTCAGGGTGGAGTTCGTTTAAGTCGCTGGCCAGGGTTGTGATCTGGATCATATCATCGGTCAGGCTGCGGATGCGCTCGGTGGACGTCTTGATGCGCTCTACAAACTTGCGTTGCAACGCCCCCAGGATGCCGACCGATTCGCCCAGCAGCAGGTCGGTGTATCCGACAATGGAGGATAGGGGTTGGCGTAATTCTTGCGAGACCGAAGCGATAACCTCGGCTTGCTCGGTGTTTTTGGTGGTGATGTGCCCCTTTTCAAACTCCAGGATCTTTTTGTTGGCGTCAGCCATTTGGTTTTGCAGGCGCGCCATTTCCTGGAGGGTGGAGCGTAATTCCTCCTCCACTTGTGATGTGCCGAAAGAGACAACCGGTACATTGTTTTTTGTCATGCGCAGTTCAGCGTTTTCCTGCTGCAGGTTTTCAATAATTCTTTGGGATTCATCTTGAGCCGCCCGCAAAGACGCCATTTCAGTCGAATTCCCTTTTTCAGATTCTGTGCGCGCGGCTTGTAATTGATCGTTCAATTCCTTGATGCGACGCTCAAGGTCGGTGGCCTGCACGCGGGCCATTTCGTTCTGTGATTCCAGTTTATTGATTTTCTGGTTGCGCTGAATGATCGGCACCAGCGAATTTGCAATATTGACCAGAAACGCCTGGTCTTCCGCGCTCCAGGTGCGGTCGGAATAGGGCGAGAGCAGGAGGATGCCGCCGAGCGTTTCCTTCTCCGGCGTGATGATGGGAACGCACAAGAGGTGGCCGGGGCTGGCCAGGCCAAGGATGTCGCCCAAACCTTTGATGTCGGCTGAGGTGCTGCTGGATGGAAGCCGTAAGGGTCGCCCGCGTTGAAGCGAATTGGACAACATGGGGATCGCGCTCTTGCTGAGGGAACCTCCCTCCAATTGATCCTCGCGGATCAGGTCATACCCGCCAGCGATTAACATCTGGTTCTTGTTGTCAGTCAGATAGATCATAAAACACAGATCTGCCAGCATGGTCTGCGCGATGGCGCGGGTGACGGCCTGACTCATCTTGGTTGGGTTCGATTCGGCGGCCACGGCCAGCAGGGCATGAAAGGTTTTCGGGTCCGTGCTGTAGCGCCTGCGTTCGCGTCGACCGATGGTATCTTGAGGGGAGGAAGCGGGCCTGGGGGTGGTTTCCGGCTCAACCGAGGCGGACTGCGTGGGAATTCCGAAGCGCTGCGGCAGGGTCAGCAGGATTGGGAAGGCTGCCACATAGGCCAGCCTGACAATGCCGGAATAATTCCCTTCGGTTGGGTTAAGCAAGTGACCGAGGTGGCCTGAAAAACCGAGCAAAAGGAAGAGCAGCCCATACCACATCCCATCCGGTCTGCGGATGAGCAGGATGGCGATCCCTAAAAGTGCCAGCGACAATGAGCCGATTTGCCAGAACCAGTCATCAACCGTCTGGTTGTAGCTGAGAGAAGCGATCTGGGGTTGCCAGGAAAGCAGGCTCAGGCCGAGGGCGGTGATAACGAAGAGACTGAGGATGGCTACAGCAGCGTCTGCCACACGGTTGGGTTCGGGGAAGGCATACAGCCAGGCGATCCAAACCAAACTGAAGGCGATAAAGGCGCGGTCCATTGGAGGCAGAATGGCCGTGGGTTCGACAAGTTTCTGCCAACCCAACCCGCTCGCAACGAACATCAGGATCTGGGCAGATAGCAAAATCCCCAGGCCAAGAAATGCACGCCGTGCCTGAGGGAACTCACTGGCCCGCCAATGGTTAAAAGCAGATTGAAGCGCGCTGGCGATGACAAAGACCAGCACAATATAGTAGATCAGATCCCCCGGCGGAACCGTCAATTGATTAAGAATTAAACTGGTAAACGCATTCATTCATTTGTGATTATACTGCCAGTTCAAAATTATGGCGTAGAATTGTCAGCATGTCACAATACAAATGGGCGCCGCTACCTGTGGTTGTGTTGCTTTTCACGATAGCGGTTGCGCCTCTTTTCATTTCCGGGTATTCGGCTGTCACTCATGCAGAATCATCGCTGGCTGCGGGCGATTACTCTGCCGCTTCATCGGCCTATGCCCGCGCCGCTCAATCCCTTTTTTGGCGCAGGGATTTGTGGGAGCAGGCGGGGATTTACGCTGCCTTGTCTGGCGATTATCCCAATGCCCTCCTTTATCTCGGCAAACAGCCGCTGCAAAGTGAAGACGGCTGGGTTTGGCTGGCAACGGCTCAGTTGCAAATGAGGGAGATTCAACCGGCCTTTGCCAGTTGTACCTCCGGCCTGAAGGTTTTTGATTCTGCGCGTTTGTATCGTTTGCTGGCTTTTATCCATCGCAGTCAAAAAGATTGGAACGCTGAACGCGAAGCTCTTCAGAATCAGATCCGCCTGGATGGAAGCGAGGCCTACGCTCATTATCGGCTTGGCCTATTGTTGATGCTTTTCTCGGCAGACCCTGCCCGAAAGGAATTAAAGACCGCTTCTTCTCTTAACCCTGAAGTGGATTCGGCTGTTCAAACTCTGGATGCCGCCCTGGCCTTGTCCGCCATTCAACCGGATGAATCGCAGCAGAACCTGATTCGGGGCCGCGCCCTGGGTCTGGTACAGGAATGGGATCTGGCGTTTGTCGCATTTTCGCAGGCCGTGGCGATGGATGAGAAAAATGCCGAGGCATGGGCCTGGCTGGGAGAGGCGAAACAGCAGCTCGGTCAGGATGGAAGCGTAGAACTTGATCTTGCCCTGCGGCTTGACCATACCTCTGCCAATGTGCGTGCGCTGCGCGGCCTGTATTGGAACCGTCAGAATCGTTACGAACAGGCCCTGGCGGAATATCTGCTGGCCGCGGAATTTGAACCGGAGAATTCGCGTTGGTGGGTGAGTATTGGCGAGGCGCACGCGAACCTCGGCGATTTGACTGCTGCGCTGGATGCCTATCAACATGCGGTTGAATTGACCCCGGGTGAGGCGGAATATTGGCGGCAGCTGGCAGTCTTTTGTGCAGAGCGCTCGGCGTATGTGGAGGAGATCGGCCTGCCTGCCGCCCAGCAAGCCCAAGCCCTTGCGCCGAACGACCCGGCCGTATTGGATGCGCTGGGCTTTGCTTATCTGGCTTCCGGGCGTTATACCAACGCCGAACAAAACTTGCAGAAAGCGCTTGAGATCGCGCCGGACTATTTCCCTGCGTCTTTACACCTTGCCCTTACTTACCTCGCCCAGGGGAAGCAATCCTCCGCCTTTAATACGCTTGTGCATGTGCGCGATTCTGATTCCTCAGGCGTTTACGCCGAAGCGGCCCGACAGTTGTTGGAACGCTACTTCCCTTAAGCCTCCATGATAAAATCACGACCATGAAACATTTCCTCATTGTCTTAGCGGGCATCACAATTTTTCTTGGCGCATGCTCGGCCATACCGGGCGGCGCTTCGACCGAGGCTCAAGCCCCTGCGCCGACTCAGGCTCCCGGCTCCGTTCTATTTCAGGATGATTTTTCCCAGGCCTCCACGGGGTGGGATCACTTTATTGTCAACGAAGGCGTAATGGATTATGACGCTGGCGGGTATCGCATCCTGGTCAATGCGTTGCAGACCAACTTCTGGGCCACGCCGCGCAGAAACTTTTCGGATGTGCGCCTGGAAGTGGACACGGGCAAACTGGCCGGGCCGGACGAAAACCGCGTCGGCTTGATCTGCCGCTACAACGGCAAGGATTATTACTTCTTCATCATCACCAGCGATGGTTTCTATGGTATGGGGCTTTATAAGGATGGACAGGTCACTTTGTTGGGACAGTCTGAATTGCTGGCTTCAACCAATATCAACAAAGGGCTGGCGGTCAATCACTTACGTGGAGATTGCATCGGCAATACACTCACGTTCTATATCAATGGCTTTCAGGCCGCACAGGCGCAGGATGCCGCCCTGCCTTCCGGCGACATTGGTATATTGGCCGGGACGTTCGACACCACTGGTGTGGATATCGTCTTCGATAATTTTGTGGCTTTGCAGCCGTAGCGCCTGTCATTTGAAGATCTTCCTTGATACCATCGGCTGCCGCTTGAACCAGGCGGAGATCGAAACCATGGCGCGGCAGTTTCGCGCAGCGGGGCATGAGGTCGTTGCCTCGGCGGAGCACGCCGAGATGGCCGTGGTAAACACCTGTGCAGTCACTACGCAAGCCGCATCGGATTCGCGCGGAAAGATTCGCAGCATTGCAAAGGCGGGAGTGAATGAGATCGCAGTTACCGGTTGCTGGACAACCCTGCAACCCAAAGAGGCTGCCTTGCTTCCAAACGTGAAGCATGTCATTGCAAACGATGGTAAAGACACCCTGGTTCCCCGGACATTAAACCTTGAACTTTCAACCTTCGATCTTGAGCCCATCGACCGCGTTCCCATTCCAGGCCTGCATCGCCGCACCCGCGCCTTCATCAAGGTACAGGATGGCTGCGATAACAAATGCACGTTTTGTGTGACGACCCTCGCGCGTGGTGAAAGCCGCTCACGTCCGCTGGCGGATGTGCTCAATGATATCCGTTCCGCATTGGCCGGAGATTCAAAAGAAATTGTGCTCACCGGCGTTCATCTCGGCTCGTGGGGCCAGGATTTTGGATATCACCTGCGAGATCTGGTCCGGGCCATTTTGCGCGAGACAGACGTTCGAAGGTTGCGGCTTTCTTCCCTTGAACCTTGGGATTTGGATGCCGACTTCTTTTCCCTGTGGGAAGACAAGCGCCTCATGCCGCACCTGCACCTGCCCCTGCAATCTGGCAGTGAATCCACCCTCAAGCGCATGGCGCGCAAGACCACGCCGCAATCCTTCCGCGAGTTGGTGCATTCCGCCCGTGCTGTCATGCCGGATGTAGCCATTACCACTGATTTGATCACCGGCTTCCCCGGTGAAACCGAGGAAGAATTTATTGAGACTTTTGAATTTGTCCGCGAGATGCAGTTCTCTGGCGGGCATGTCTTTTCCTATTCACCGCGTCCCGGCACCGGGGCAGCAAGGATGAAGGGGCAGGTCAGGCCGGAGGTCAGGAAGAAGCGAAACCGCCTCCTGCAGGAAGCGCTGGAGATGTCTGCAAAATCCTACCGCGAACAATTCATTGGACAGACCATGCCCGTTCTATGGGAGTCGACCAGCGAATATGGAGAATATGGCTGGCGCATGGAGGGCTGGACGGGGAATTATCTGCGTGCGAGCGCCGTTGCTCCATCGCCAAGGTGGAACCAGGTGGACGAAGTGACGTTGAACGAAATATCCGGGGCGTTGATGCTTGGAGCCATCGCCAACTTGTAAATACAAGCCGTAGGTTACGAATGTCACTACATGAAAGCGGGGCTGCGAATGTATAATTTTAGTGCTTGAATTCAAAGACGAAGGAGTTACTCATGACCGCTCAATTGATCGACGGAACCGCCATTGCGCAAAGTGTCCGTGACGAAGTAAAAGAGAAGGTTGCCAAGCGCCTCGCTGAGGGCAAGTCTCAGCCCGGGCTGGCGACCGTGTTGGTGGGGGAACGCATTGATTCGGCAACCTATGTCAGCATGAAGCAGAAAGCATGCGCCGAATTGGGAATGACCTCTTTTCATCACCCCGTTCCCGCAGACATCACCCAGGAAGACCTGGAAAAACTGATCAAACAACTGAATGCCGACCCAAAGGTGCATGGCATTTTAGTGCAGCTGCCCCTACCCGAGCATTTGGACGAGGAACGTATTTTGTCGCTTATCAGCATTGAAAAAGATGTGGATGGGTTCTCGCCGATCAACCTTGGTCGTCTGGCACAGAAAGGCCGCGAACCGCTCTTTGTCCCATGCACTCCATATGGATGCATCTATCTGCTCAAAAAAGCGGGCGTGAAGATCGCAGGCGCGAATGCGGTGGTGCTGGGGCGTTCCAATATTGTAGGCATGCCGGCTGCCTTGCTGCTCATCAAGGAAAACGCCACGGTGACGGTTGTCCACTCGAAGACGAAGGATATCCCCGCTGTGATGCGTGACGCCGACATCATCATCGCGGCCATTGGGCGCGCCGAGATGGTGCGCGGCGACTGGATCAAGCCCGGCGCAGCGGTCATCGACGTGGGCATCAATGGCATTCCCAAACTCAACCCGGATGGCACGCAGATGATCAGCCAGAAGACCGGTAAACCGCTCCAACGCCTGGTCGGTGACGTCAACTTTGAAGAAGCAAAGGAAGTTGCAGGCTTCATCACCCCGGTGCCGGGCGGCGTGGGGCCGATGACCATTGCCATGTTGATGGCGAATACACTGAGAGCGGCTGAAATTCAAGAAAAGTAGCAAGATAGAATTTGAAAACCATCAATCCCGTCGGAAGGCGGGATTGATTTTGTGTCAAATAGAGGAGAGCAAAATGAAAAAATTCTTGAGATGGGTGGGAATTGTGTTGGGTGGCTTGGCGGGGTTGATCGTGCTCGCCATGGTGGGAATTTATTTCAACAGCCAGTCGCGTTTGACTCAAGTTTTCACAGCTCCGGAAGAATTGTTGGTTATCCCGACCGATGCCGAGTCAATCGCGAACGGCAAGCACATCTTTCAATTCCGCGGCTGCGAGGCTTGCCACGGCGATAACCTCGAAGGCAAGGTCTATCTGGATGACCCCGCCATCGGGAAGGTGATTTCCACCAATCTCACCACAGGTCAAGGCGGGGTGGGAAGCGATCTGTCCGATGCAGATTGGGTGCGCGCCATCCGGCATGGCCTTCGCAAGGATGGCACCGGCTTGTTGTTCATGCCCGCCACCGAATTTTATTATTTGAGCGATGAAGATCTGGGCGATGTCATTGCTTATGTGAAAAGCGTTCCGCCGGTGGATAACGAACAACCATCAAGTTCGCTTTCATTTATTGGACGGATCGTCATGACGCTTGTCAAGGATTTGACATTCATCCCGGCGGAACTGATTCCTCATGATGCAGCGCGTCCGACCGCGCCGGAAGTTGGCATTACTCCCGAATATGGAGCCTACCTGACACAATCCTGTCATGTCTGTCATGGGCTCACGATGTCTGGCGGGGTCATTCCGGGACTTCCCTCGAGCTGGCCGCCTGCTCCAAACCTGACCTTTGGCGACGGTTCTGTCTTGCCAACCTGGAGTGAACAGGATTTCATTAACGCCTTGCGCACTGGAGTGACACCTTCCGGCGCAGAATTACGCTCCCAGTATATGCCATGGGGATCGTATAAATTCATGAGCGACGACGAATTGAAAGCAGTCTGGGTTTATTTGCAGTCTCTGCCGAAGATACCATACGGAAATCGCTGATCCTCCGCCACGCACGCAGCCCCATCCATTGGATGGGGCTTTTTTCTATTCTCACCCTTGACATGCTAATAAATTTATACTACTATTGATTTATTAGTAGTGTAAATTTGATACTACCGCAAAGGAGCAGGCATGGCCGAACAAAGTGCATATACCAAAAAATTTCAAAAAGAATTAAATGCTGGAACATCATCCCTGGTGCTATTAAGCGTCTTGAGCCGCAGTACGGAACCGATGTACGGCTATCAGATCGCCAAGATGCTGGAGGAGAGCGGACCGGATATTCCCATGATGAAGCAGGGCACCCTGTATCCTGTACTGCGCTCATTGGAGGAGAATGGCTTGCTTGAAAGCACCGTGGAGCCGTCTGTTTCCGGGCCGCCGCGCAGGTATTATAAGATCACCAAAGAGGGGACTTCTGCATTTGAAGAGTGGTTTGAAATCTGGAAACAGACCAAGAAATTTGTGGATGTAATATTGAAAGGATGATGTCATGTTTAAATCGATCGAAGAATATTTAGAGGCTTTGAAAACTGAAATGCAGGACGCCGACCCCGCCCTCATTCAGGATGCGCTGGCTGATGCGCGCGAACACCTGTATATGGCCCTGGAAGCGAAGCGCGAATCAACCCCCGGCCTTTCTGAATCTGAAGCCTTGGCGGCAACTGTCGAGGAGTATGGTTTGCCTGACGAGACCGCGTCTGCCTACCGCGAGATTGAGAAGCGTACATCTCCTTCCTTAAAACGCGTTGCGAAGCCCAAAACTTTTTTGGGTGCCATCTTCGGAGTATATGTCGACCCGCGCACATGGGGCTCGTTGCTATTCACCTTTATCGCCTTTGTGACCGGCATCATCTATTTCACCTGGGCAGTGACTGGCGCGGCGCTATCGCTTTCCTTCCTGATCCTTATCATCGGCGTGCCATTTGCTTTGCTATTCTTGCTGTCCATACGGGGTATGGCATTGCTCGAAGGTCGCCTGGTGGAGGCCTTGTTGGGTGAGCGCATGCCGCGCAGGCCTTTATTTGACAAGCCTGGGTTGAAATGGTTGGAACGCCTGCAGTCCCTCCTTACCGATAAACGCACATGGGTGTCTTTGTTGTACCTGATACTGCAAATGCCGCTGGGCGCAATTTATTTTTCAGTCAACATTGTTTTTATTACTTTTGCCCTGGCAATTATGGCTGCCCCGATTGCTCAGATATTCTTTCACCTGCCGATGAGTACTTTTGGCGATACGCGCATCTTTTTCCCTGCCTGGGCTTTAATCTTGCTTGAGTTTGGCGGCCTGGGTACATTAACAGTAGCTCTTCATATTGTGCGCGGATTTGGCAAATTCCATGGCCGCTATGCAAAATGGATGCTGGTTGGATAAAAACATCCGATTACCATCTAATCGGATGGTAAAACCCTTGACAAAACATTTTTTATATGTAAAATACTCTGTATAACATCCATTCGGATGGTAAAAGGAGAAAATTATGGCAGAAACTGAGAAAATAACGATCAATCTAGGCGCAGTGGATCTTGGCAAAATTGACCTGCTCGTGGAGCATGGCCATTATTCCAACCGAACTGATTTCATCAAGACCGCCATTCGTGCCCAACTTGATAAACACAGCCTTGAGGTTCAACAATCCCTCACCCGTGCTGCTTTTGTGGTTGGTATGTTTGTTTGTACCAAAGACACCCTTGAAGCCCGATTGGCAAAAGGGGAGAAGCTCAAGATCCAGGTAATGGGCATGTTGCACATCCATTCTGATGTCCCCGCCAGCCTGGCTGCACAAGTGATCGAATCGGTGAAACTGTATGGGATTTTCAACGCCACAGATGAAGTCAAAGCTGCTTTGGCGGATAGGATGAACTAACCTCGCGCTTCTTCGGTTTGTTTGGGCGAATCCACCCATTTTAAATTTGCTCCCCTGAAATTTTTCAATTGAAATAGACCGCTTGTACTCCGCGTACAGGCGGTCTATCAAAAACTTTTGGTTTCCGGCCAAAGGTCTGTATGAATGCGCCTATATCCAAAACTTCAAAAGGAACTCTAAAAATGAAAAAGCGATTTCTAAATTTTGTACTGGCAATATTTTTATGCACGGCTTTCATACTCGCTGGGATAAAGCCGGTTGAGGCGGCGCCTGTAGATGCAACTATTTCCACGCCAGAAGAGATGGAAGCCTTTTTTGATGGCGTTTTTTTCACTCAGATGGCGGCATCACATATTCCTGGTGTAGTGGTCAGCGTGGTTAAAGATGGGCAGGTGATCTTTGCCAAAGGATACGGATATTCCGATCTGGCGGATCAGGTTCCGGCAAGTCCGACGCGCTCTCTTTTCCGGGTGGGTTCCATTTCCAAATTATTTGTCTGGACGGCGGTGATGCAGCTGGCAGAACAGGGTAAATTGGATCTTGATGCAGACGTTAATCAATATTTGGATTTCCAGATCCCTGCGACATATCCGGAACCCATCACCATGAAGAATCTGCTGACCCATTCGCCTGGTTTTGAAGAAGTCAATGTTGGCTTGTTTGCCTTTCAGCCCGACCAGATGCGGTCTTTGGGTGATTATCTCAAGACTCACATTCCTGCGCGTATATTTCCGCCTGGAAAAGTTCCCGCCTACTCCAACTATGGCGCTGCGCTTGCTGGATATATCGTTGAACGGGTCTCGGGTATGTCTTTTGATGAGTATGTGGAGAAGAATATTTTTAAACCTCTGAGTATGCAGCGCAGCACCTTTAGACAGCCAACCCCTGCCAGTATGGATGCAGATCTTGCAACGGGCTACCTATATTCAAAAGCCGAATATAAGGCAGGTGAGTTCGAATGGGTCCGTGCTTATCCTGCGGGATCGGTCAGCGCCACCGCAGAGGATATGGCGAAGTTCATGATCGCAACTCTACAGAAAGGTTCTTATAAGAATGCCCGCATTCTTTTAGAAGCGACAGCATTGGAAATGCAGAGGCCGCTTTCCACGCTGGATGCCTCGGTGGAAAATGGTATGGCCTATGGATTCTTCCGTGCGAAAGTGAATGGGCAGACTGTGGTCTCGCACGGCGGTGATACAACATTCTTCCATTCCGGCCTTTACCTTTTGCCTGAACAAAACACGGGGTTGTTTTTTTCCACGAACGCGCCGGGTGGCAGCGATGCGCGTGACTTGATCTTTCGAGCCTTTATGAACCATTATTTTCCAGATTCAAGCGATAACATGCCCACTCCACCTGCGGATATGGGAGAGCGCGTTGCCCAATACACGGGTGAGTATATTACCTCGCGCAATAATCAATCTGGTTTTGAGAAGGTAAACAACCTGGCTAATGTATATCAGGTCAGTGTGGACAAGGAAGGCTATGTTCTGATCTCTTCTGATGTTGTGCGACGTTATGTAGAGATCGCGCCGGGTGTCCTGCAAAATGTGGAAAACCCCTCCAAGAGATATACTTTTCATGTGGACGAGGGTGGTCAGGTGTATCTTTACAATTCCGGGCCGATGACACTGGTCAAATCTTCTGGAATGCAAAACCAAGCGCTTCACCTCGGCGCGCTCGGTTTTAGCCTGCTGGTATTGACCGGAACCCTTATCGGTTGGGTAATCTCATTCTTTAGCGGAGTATTTCGCCGCGAACGAAAGACTTTGTTCCATAGGCTGGCTCATTCTGCCGGAAACATTTTTGTATTGCTGTTATTGGCTTTTCTGGTGGCTTTCATGTCTGTGTTGTCCAGCAGCAGTCTGGTTTCCGGAGTGCCTATGTATTTCCTTGATGCGGAAAATTCGATGGCTCAAGTACAGATGATTCCATATGCCATTTTGATTTCAGCGGCCCTGATGTTGGTGTTTGCAATCTATGCCTGGGTCAAGCGGGCTTGGACTGCCGGAGGCAGACTCCACTACACTCTTTTGACGATTTGTGCCTGGGTAACAGTCCTTGAACTGACCTATTGGAATTTATTCCAACTCTGGAGATAAATTAAAAGGGTCGCCCTGCATTTCCGCAGGGCGACCCTTTATTACGGTTTGACCAACAGCCCCAAATGGTTGGCAACCTGACGCTCCCTGCCAGGCTGTCCCATGTCGATGGGGGAATTGAGGACCCGGGCCTTTCCATCAAATCCGCGGATGACCATGGCTGAGGAGCCGCCGCCGTCCATGTTGGCGCCATTGTGAACTCCATAAGAGAGCAGTAGTTCAGCCAGTTCGGGGAAGGTGACGCCTTCGCTGAATCCGCTCTGGCGGCCGTCGATCACCATCAGGGTGAGCCAGCGGCCATTCCGGCTGAGTCCGACCGCTGTGCGTGGGTTGGGGACCTGCGCGGCAAGATTCTTGACAGCCTTGCCGTCGACCACCACCATGCGATCTCCAGAAACGGCGTTGAAGACTTTACCGGCCTCCTTGTTGAACGAAACCAAATTCTTTTGATTAATGTGAACCACGGGCTGCGCGGTCTTTTTATTGGAGTAGATTCGCCCGCGAGAGGCGGCGTAATCGCTGACGCGTACCGGGTCGCCGCCGTTCGGGCAGAGTTTCGAGGCTTCATAGGAAGGGTCGAGGTAGCTGAAATAGCCACCGTTGATCGCCGCGCCAAGTTGGAACTCTTCAAGGAACTGTGAGGTTGTACGGGTACAGATAATATCCGTATTGTTTGGCGAGGGTGTGACGAGGAAATCGAGTCTCGCGGTCGTCAGGTCAATGGCCAATACATGAACCACCAAGGTACGCGGAGTCGTCAAATCCTTGCGGAGATAGGTGACGCCTGTGACGACGGTCTGTGTGATGGATGTAGGGCGGCTGGCCGTGCTTAGCTGCACCAAATAATCTTTGGAACACCAGCCGACCTGCCCGTCCAGTTTTTGGGTCTTTATCCACCCCGGAGTGGATTCGTCCAGGGCGGGGATTGTGTCATTCTTGAAGACCTTGGATACGACCTTGCTGGTGGTATTGGGTGCTTCACGCATATTGAGCGTGGCCGTACTGACCTTGTACCAGTTCTTGTCGCTGAATTCAGGCACAGGCGTGGAGGAAGGCGGTTCTGTGGGTGTGGGCGAGTGAACACTGATCAGGTATTCAGCAGAACACCAGCCCGTCAGACTGCCATCCTGCTTACTGATCTTGATCCACGCTCCGTTGGCGGTGGCGTCTACTTTTTCGACGACCTGGCCAAAATAGACCAGACCAATTGAATCAAAATCCAACCCTGGCCCTTCGCGAACTTTTAGGGATGAAGTGGTGACGCGATACCAGTTCTTATCCTCTTCATCAGGGACGGGAGGCGGGTCCGGTATCGGATTGGGGGTCGGGTCCGGTTCCGGATCAGGTGTAGGCGTTGGGTCTGGGGCGAGGTTGAGTCTTTGCAGGTAGGCGGCAAAGCACCAGCCGGTCAGGCTTCCATCTTTTTTCCTGACCTTCAGCCAGGTCTTATCCTCACTGGCATCGACCTCTTCAACAACTTCATTCAGAAGGACACTGCCGAGTTGGTTGTAGGTCAAGGCGGGGCCTTCGCGCACCTTCAAAGATGGGACCGTCACGCGCAGGAACTTGCTTGGCACGGGCGGAATAGGCACAGGCGAGTCTTTGAGCCCGAAGCGCTGACGGAAGGAGGCCACATCGCCATTAAAATAATTCAGGTCGATGTTGAGGCTTTCCACCCCATAAAGAGTTCCATCTCCGTTGTCTGTGTATTGCCAGAAAGTCCACGTACTCCATGGTTTGGCGACCAATGGGTTGGACACCCCATAGTTGGCGGTCCAAAGGGGATATTGCTTGAAATAATTCAGCGAGGCATTGGGGATGCTCACTCCAACCGTATTCTCGGTCCAGTAATAGTAGCCGGTATAGATGCCGATCTCTTTGTTGGGCGCCAGTTCCTTGACAGCCTCAATAAAGTTATACCAATGCTTCCAGCCATGGAAGGGACCATTGTAAACATCTTCGAAGTCGCCAAATAAGGGCAATTCGCCGTAGTCGCCGTCGAACATGGAGATCCATTTTTCGGCCTGTTTTTTAGGGTCTACGCGGCTGTCATAGAACCAGTACGATCCGCGTGGCAGCCCGGCCAGTTTTGACTCACGCCAATTGACTTTAAAATCACGATCGCCCCACAAATTCTGCCCGGCGCGGATAATGACATATCCCGCGCTGGAACGCATTTTGATAAAGTCGATACCGGTGGGGGTCTGCGGGTCATCCTGATAAAAACTAACATCGGGTCCGATTACATTTGCCATAGTGTCTCCATATTGTCAGTCTTGCCGGGGGGGAAATCCTTATGAATTGGAACCTGCCCCTTAATTATATCCCTTGATTAAGCGTCTGCTTCTAAAGAGCGTTTTCAAAATGAGTAATGAGCGGTTCCCGGCCGGGTTTGCCTTCCACAGCGATCACATCAATCTGCCAGTGGTCGATGGCATGTTCCATGGCAAAATACTGCGCAGCATTTTGCATGTGCTCCCGTTTACGGGCTGTGATCTGATGTTCAGGCAGAAAATCCTTGCTGGCTGTGAGTGTCTTGACTTCGACAAAGACAGTGAGATCGCCCAGCCGTGAAACGATGTCGATCTCCCCGTAGGGAGTGCGGATGTTTCTGGCGATCACTTCGTGACCCTGGCTTGCCAGCCATTGTGCGGCCTTTTCTTCGCCCCAGGCACCGACCCGCTGGTTATGGCCGGTCATGAGAGAAATTGTTCCAGAATTCCTCGCAGGCGGGCGCTCCAACGGGCATTGCGCGGTTTCGCTTCCCGTGTAATTCTCTCGTATAGCGAGGACATCATGGAGGTGGTGCGTTCGATGGCGTATGCGGCAGAGGCTGCGCGTGCGGCAAGGCTCATTTGTTTGCGCAGGACCGGGTCCAGACAGAGGCGGGTCAGTTTGGCAGTGAAAGAAGGGAGATCGTTCGTTGCCAGGAATCCGGTCACACCATCCTCAACTGTATCGCCAACCCCTACCGAATGGATGCCCATGACCGGCAGCCCGGCTCCCATGGCCTCTATGACCGACAGCGGGTGGACTTCCGTGAACGAAGCGGTGGCGAAGATATCACACATGGCGAGGTATTTGGGCAGTTGATCGTACGGGATACGCCCGGTCATGCGGACGCGTTCAGAAAGTTTTAAATCAACGATGAGCGCGCGGATCTCTTCTTCGTATTGCTGCACTCCGCCGCCAACCAGCAAAAGGTGGACATTTGGAATGGCCTGTGAGACTCCCTTGAAGGAATCCAATAGGAAGGGCAGGCTCTTTTCGAGCGCGATGCGCCCGGCATAAACAAGCAGAAGATCATCGTCTTTATAGCCGAATTGCGAGCGGGGCAGCGGTGTTGCGGATTGAAAACCGCCAAGATCCACCCCGTTGGGGATGATCTCAATGGGCCCTTCCACTTTCAAGTCCCGCAGAACTTTTTCCATGCCGGGAGAGGGAGTGATGACCATATCCACGGCCTTGCAGAAGGGGGGCATATAGGACTGCAACATCCCATTGCTAACCTCCTCCGGCATGATCGGAAGATAAGCCTGGGCGTACAGGTCGTAACGGGTGTGATTCGTGTAAACGACAGGGATCTGCGCCGGGCGACAATATCGCAATGCAAGCCTTCCACTCAAGAAGGGATGATGGACATGGACCACATCCATGGTCTGCAGGAGTTTTTTTGCATTGCGCGAATAGCGCATGGATAGATAAAATCCGGTATCGGCAAGCGGCACCCCGGGGCTGCGGATAATATTGGGCTCGCTGTCCTTATAATCCAGGTCGCCGAAGGTGAAGACGAAGACGTCATGGCCCGCCCGTTCGAGGTACTGTTTGTTGACCTCGACATAATTTGTAATGCCGCTGATGTACGGTTTGTAACTGTCAACCATCATTCCAATTCGCATGATTCTATGCTACGGCATGCGCGGATGAATGTCAAGGGAACAACTTTTTGGCGTGGTAGAATGAAAATCCGTTCAGGAGAACTATGCCGGTTAAATTGGTTTTACGAAACAAGGAATTCGAAGTCAAATCGGGGATGGCGCTGTTGGATGCGCTGAAGAAATGCAATATCATCCCGGAATCTGTAATCGCCACCCGCGATGGAGAGATCCTCACCGAGGATGAGATCTTAAGGGATGGGGATGTGATCAAACTAATCGCGGTCATCTCAGGCGGTTGATATGAAATGTAAAAAGTGCGGCGAGAAGGCCCTGCTCAACATGCGCCACCACAACATGGCGCTTTGCAAAGAGCATTTTATTGAATGGGTGCCCGAGCAGACGGCACGGTTTATCAAAAAATACTGGATGTTTGGTCCCGACGAAAAAGTCCTTGTAGCGGTCTCGGGCGGCAAAGATTCGCTCTCCTTGTGGGATATTCTTGTGCGGCTCGGATATCAGGCGGACGGCCTGTACCTCGGGCTTGGCATTGACGGCGGCATTAATTACTCGCATGAGTCGCAACGCCTGACGGAAAAGTTCGCACAGGAACGCAACCTTAGACTGCATGTGGTGGATATTGAAAAAGAATACGGTTATTCCATTCCGGTGCTGGCCGAGATCAGTCATCGCGGACATGGCCGCCCATGCGCCGTGTGCGGCCTGGCCAAGCGCCATGAAATGAACCGCATCGCCCGTGACCTTGGGTATGATGTGCTTGCCACCGGCCACAACCTTGACGATGAGGCGGCCGTCTTATTCGGTAATACCCTGCAATGGTACCCGGAATATCTTCTTCGACAGGGCCCGGTTCTCGACGCTGCGGATGGGTTGGCGCGCAAGGTCAAACCGTTGTGCCGCTTCTACGAACGCGAGATGACAGCATATGCGCTCGCGCGCGGGATCGAATACATTTATGAAGAGTGCCCGTTTGCCGAAGGCTCGCAACAGATCTTCTATAAAGAGTCGCTCAACCAATTGGAAAATGCGCGTCCCGGAACCAAGTTGACATTTTATCTGAAATTTCTGGAGGCCAAACGCAGCGGAGAACTTTTCGTGGCGAAGGATGCGGATCGAAAAGGCCTGCACGCCTGCACGCAATGCGGACAGGCCACCTCCGCGCCAGGGTTGTGCTCGTTCTGCCGCATGCTGGAAAAAGTGAAATTAGATTCGCAGTGAAAATAAAACGTCCGCTCTTATGGCGGACGTTTTTCATTTATATCTTACGATCTCACAAGGGTTGTGATCAAGCCAATGAGGAAAAGCCCTGCCGTGATGTAAGCAGCGATCTGCTCGGGGGTAATGATGCGAATCTGTGGGATGTCAAAATCGCGACGGTCGATGATCGGGTGGGCGGGAATATCCTGTTTGCCCACCAGTGCGTCACGCAGAGCCAGTACATTGGAAGGGCGGTCGTCGGGGTGCAGTGACATGGCCCACAAAATGGCTCGCTCCACATGGGGGCTGAGGCGTGGATTAATTTCACGGGGAGGGGTCAGGTTGCGGGAATTCAAGAAGCGCTTCCGCACTTCAGCAGGTGGTTCATTCGTCAAAAGATGGTATAGCGTTGCGCCGAAGGAAAAAATATCCGCTTTGGCATTGGTGTGCGTGTCGTCGCCGCCGTATTGTTCCAGCGGTGTGTAAAGCGCCGTGCCCTGCCCATGGATGACTGTGATGGTGACTTCGTCCGGTACCATGATCTTAACCAGGCCGAAGTCCACTAACTTCACCAGTCCGCTGGGGGTGAGTTTGATGTTGCTCGGTTTGATGTCGCGATGGATGATGGGTGGTTCCTGGTTGTGCAGGTAATTCAGGGCATCTGCGATCTGCACGGCCCAGAGAAGCACTTCGTTTTCAGGGAGGAAGGTCTTGTTGCGGCGGGCTTCCTGCATGCGTTCGCGCAAGTCCTTGCCGGGTACAAAATCCATAACGAGGTAATCACGCGGGCCTTCTGCGAAGTAGTCTGAAACTTTGGGCAGGTTGGGATGGTCAAGGCGCGCAAGCACAGAGGCTTCGCGGAAAAATTGTTCGCGTGCCTGTGTGAACATATCGGAGGAGAGGGCCTGGTTATGCTCCACTTCCTTGAGAGCGCAAAGCCGCCCTTGCAGACGTTTATCTTCTGCGAGGTAAATATTGCCGGTACCGCCCTGCCCGATCTGCTCCCGGACAGTGTAGCGGTCACGCAGGACCTCCCCGTTCTTTAACGATTGGGGCAAATCTTCTCCTTGATTTCTTCAAAGCGGATTTCAATTGGAGTGATCGTTTCGGCGTAGTCTCACCTGGTATTGAAATCGGCGAATTCCATAGTACCATTACACAGAAATCCACTTTTCTGCTATATTATAAACGCCTTTGTTACTGTGGAGTATGTTTATGCAGGAAAAATTTATTGAAGCTGGATTACAAAAGGCGGTGGTTGAGGAGAGAATGGAACACGACGGCGATTATCCCATCTTGGTTGCACAGGACGGCCCGCTAAAAGGGCAGCGTTGGCCCTTGAGCCATACATTGATGGTCGGGCGCGATGCAAGCTGTGATATCCAACTGCAAGACCGGCAAGTGTCGCGCTTTCATGCGCGCATCATTCCCAGCCCTGAAGGTGTCACCCTGGAAGACCTTGGCAGCAAGAACGGCACCAATCATAATGGCACCGACCTGACCGGCCCCGTCATGTTGCAGGATGGCGACCTCCTGGGCATTGCCCTGGCGCAACAGTTCATGTTCCTGACCTCGGATGCCACCATGCCATTGGCAGAAGGGGGCAGCCGCTCCGGCCGGTTGCTCATGGATCAGAAGTCGCGGCAGGTGTGGGTCAACCAGCAGCAACTCGTCCCGCCGCTTTCTGCGCAACAGTTCAAACTGCTGTGGCTCCTGTACGAGCGACAGGGCCAGGTGGTGGGAAGAAGCGAACTTGTCTCGGTGGTCTGGGGTGAGGAGCAAATGGTCGGCGTCTCCGATCAGGCTTTGGACGCACTCATCCGCCGCCTGCGTGACCGGCTGGCCCTGCTCGATCCGGGTCATCAATATATCAATACAGTACGCGGACACGGGTTGCGCCTCGATAACCCGCCGCTTGGTGAGTGAACCCATGGATGCTCAATCTGAAAAAGTTCTTGCCCGGTTAATCCGTAATACGCGCATTGCCGCGCTGGCTACCCTGCGCAGCGAAGCCCCCCAGACCTCAATGGTCTCCTACCTTGTTGCGGATGATTTTTCTGTTTTCTATATTTTCATCAGTCGGCTTGCGCAGCATACCGTGGATATGCAAAAAGACAAGCATATCAGCCTGCTGATCTGTGAAACCGATGATGGGCGTGATGACCCTCAGACGCTTGCGCGTGTCTCCATTCGCGGAACTGCGGAAGGCATCGAGAATGGCGAGCCCGGATACGCCCGCCTGAAAGAAGCCTATATTGCGCGCTTCCCCGAATCTGAAAAACTATTTGGTCTGGCCGACTTTAATTTCTGGCGGATCACCCCCAAGGGCGGAAGATATGTAGCGGGGTTTGCCAAGGCTTTCAACATCACACCTGAGGCGCTGCTCAAAGTTTCCTACCGTTGATGAAAAAACAGTCCCTTTCATGGGACTGTTGATTTTAAGGAGTCAAATGAATCTCAAACTGCTCGCCGTTTTTGCGCACCCCGATGATGAATCGATGGGAATGGGCGGGACGCTGGCAAAATACTCTGCTGAAGGTGTGCAGACTCATCTTGTCTGCGCTTCACGCGGGGAGCGGGGCTGGTTCGGCCCCGAGGAACAGAATCCCGGCCCGGAGCGACTCGGCCAACTCCGCACCGTGGAGTTGGAGAACGCCGTGAAGGAACTCGGCCTGCAAAGCCTTTCCTTCCTGGGTTGCATCGATGGAGATGTGGATCAGGCTGCCCCAGCCGAAATCGTCGCAAAGATCGTCACACATATCCGCCTCATCCAGCCGCAGGTGGTGGTGACCTTCCCCCATGATGGCAATTACGGCCATCCCGATCACATCGCCATTGGACAATTCACAAACGCCGCCATCGTCTGCGCCGCGGACTCGAGCTACGTGGATCCACAGAACCTCCCTGCATATCGGGTCTCCAAACTCTATTACATGGTGGATGGCGAGAGTTTTGTCAACCTGATCGCGCCTTTCATGGGCGACATGACTTTCCCTGTCGATGATCAATTGCGCGGCGAGAACGCCTGGAAGGAGTGGATGATCACCACCTGCATCGACATGGCGGAGCATTGTCAGGCCGCCTGGCGCGCCATTCAATGCCACCAGAGCCAGCTGGCTACTTTGGGTGCCCTGGCTGAGATGCATGAAGATGCCGCCACGGCCGTGCTGGCCATGCAGGGGACGTTCTTCCGCGCATTTAGCCTGGTTAACGGCGGGCGCAAAGTGGAGGCCGATCTCTTTGAGGGATTACGGTGAAGCAGTACATGGAGAGTGAAAAGAAGAAGAGCCCTCGCGTTGAATTTTCAACACGAGGGCTCTTTATTAGTAAGGATCCTATGATTACTACGCCAAAATCACCTGGCCGCAGTATTCGCATTTATCCATGCCCAACTCCAGGGTGCCGCCGCAGTGGGGGCAGGCAAAGGTCTCAGCCTTGACCTGATGCCCGGCGCTCTTAAAGGCGGCCTCGTTTTCGGCCAGGTCGCCGCGCAGGCGTTTGAGGCGCGAGAGATACGCGTCACCACTGACTTCACCAGCCTTGCGAAGGCGTTCCACATCCGCGATGGATTCCTTCAACATGCGGCGTTCTGCTTCGAGGCTCTCGCGGCTCTTGTCCTGCAAGGATAGTTTCATTTCGGGCCTGGCCGGGATGGAAGCCAGAATGGCGGCAATGACCAGGATCACCGCCGAGACGATCAAGCCGACGACCAACGGTGTAAATTGGAAACCCGGGATGGAACTGAAGTTCACTTTGTTGGTCTGCACTTCGCTTCCATCTGCCACCACCACATAGCGCTCCCCGCCGAGTTTACCGATGTCGATGCGGGTGATACCGGAGGAATGATCTGGCAGGTTGTTGCGCGTACCATTGTCGGTGAAGATCGCTACGTTGCCTGCATCGTCACCGATGACCGCTTCCTGCTTGCCGTCTTCGTTGATGTCGAGACCGGCGATCTCAGTCACCTTGTCGGATAACGAACCGGTCCACATCTGGCTGGCGGTGGAGCCGTTGAAAGAGAACGCCCACACGCCGCCATCTTTTCCGCCGACTACGATCTCGCGCGATGACGGGTCGCCGTTCAATTCCACCTCACGCACTTCGCTGACAGCCTGCCCTAGGGATTTCTCAAAGAGGATGCTGCCATCGACAGCACTGTAGATGCGGAAGAGTCCGTACTCGCCGCCGGTGATGATCTCGCTGTTGCCGTCTGCGTTGAGGTCAAAGGCGCGCATTCTCCTCAGTTGTTCCTGACTGCCCGCCCAGACCGTTTCTCCACTGGAGTTGAAGACCGTGATCGTGCCGTCGTTCGAGGCGATAGCCACGTTGACTGCGCCGCCGATCAGGGCATCGTCCATGCCGCGGATCTCAGCCGAACCGACGTTGCCGCTCCATAGAGAGGCCCCGTCTGCGCTCAAGGCGAGGACTCCGCCGCCGTTATCGCCGAGGACAATTTGAGATCCGGAAGCGAAGCGCAGCACCGCCACCCGCGAAGGGAAACCGATACTGAGGGCCTGAGCCAGGTTGCTCACACTGGATTTGGAGATCACATCCACCGCCGCGCCCACGCCCATGTAATAAACGATGATGTCTTCCGAGCCATCCCCGTTCACATCACCGAGGGTGGTTTTGGGGCTGGCATAATCCAGGCCCAAAATGGAAGTTCCGGAGCCGTCGTACACGTTGAGCCCGCTGGAGTTTTGGATGAAGAGATCGTCCTGACCGTCGCCGGTCACATCGATGACTTTCATACTTTCAGCCGCCGCGAAGGGTTGCGACCAGGCCACAGTGCTGCCGAATTTTTCCGCCGTGACCGCGCCGCTGAAGGCGAACACGCCAGCCACGACCATCACAAGACAGATCAAGACGAACGCGACGATAAAGGGGATGATTTTGCGACTCATTTATGCAGCCTTTCGTTCCAAAAGAGAATATGCAGATTTGAGGAAGGCCAGAATGTCGGTCTGGGCCACCTCTTCAAAAGGAGAGACGGCCAGGATATTGATGATGCCGCCATCGGTGTTAAGTTGCTCGACGCGGTACTTGCCGACATCCTTGCCGGTGGAGAAGGTGTGATTAGGTCGAATGGCGTAGGCTTCGGGGTTGACCACGATGCGCACTTTCAATTCCTGTTGTGAGCCCTTGAACTTTTCAGGCTTGAGTTTGCTCTTGCCGCTGATGCGGCTGCGCTTCCAATAAGATTTGCGCTTCTTGGTCTTCTGCATGGCGGTCAGGCGCAGGACATTGCCATCGTATAGTTTGGCCTTAAGCGAGAGCCATGGATCGCTGAAATGTTGGGTGGTGCGTTGCTGGGTGTCCTTGGTTTCGCGCGCCACTTTATTTTGCAGCATGGAACCTGTCAGGTCGAGGTGGCCGAGGAAGGTGGTGCCCGGTTTGAGGTCGTCGCGAAGCGTATGCAGGATTTCCTTTGTGCCGTGGTAGCGTGGCGAGAAGTCGAGGATGTCGCTCTTGCGCAGGCTGCGCGCCATCACAATCGCGGCAATCCACAACACGAATCCGCCTATGATAAAAACAAAGGAGGTATAGCCGAGCAGGAACAGCAGCACATCTACGAGCATCAGGCCGATGCCCGCAAAGAAGATCAGCAAGGGGATCCAGCGCCACTTGTCGCCGCTGGTCTCGGTCTTCTGCGTCTCAGTCACGAACTTGTTCATGCCGCGGATGATCGCATCGGGTTTGTCTGCAATGGAGACATAGACCGGCGCAAATTCTTTTTTGCCGAATTGGTTGGTGGTCTTGACCTTTTTCCTGGCAGTGTTTAGCAGGTAAAAGAAAAGGGATATGACGATGATACCCGCGATGGCGGTCCCGCAAAGAAAAGCCTCCATCCAGTCCTCCGAGTTATAATATTGAAAAATGCCAGACGTTCTCTATACAGCCTTCGATATCGTTCCGAGCCCCAAAGGGGCCAGCACCCATATTCTCCACAACTTGCGCGGGTTGGTCAATGGGAATATCAGCGTCCATCTTATCACGCCCAATGACGGCCTGCTCCCCCCCGAAGATACTATCGCAGGCGCACAGGTCACACGCATCTCACAAGACCTCTCGCAAAATTTTCTGGCCCGGGCTGTCCATTTTGGCCGGGCGGTTCAGGCGCACCTTGCATTACACCCTGATTATAACGTTGTGCATTTCCGCAATATTTGGGATGGTTTTCAAGTTGCGCAGAACAAACGCCGCTTTGGATACAAGGCTCTTTTTGAAGTAAATGGGTTGCCGTCGATCGAACTCAAATACCATTACCCCGGCATGGCTCCTGACCTGTTGGCCAAGATCAAGGAGCAGGAAATTGCGACCTTGCACCTGAGCGATGCGATCCTGTGCCCGTCGAATGTGACCCGCGAATATATCGCTTCGCTCGGGCTTAGCCGAAAGTTGGTCACGGTTATCCCGAACGGGGTCAGCCCCGCAGATTTTCCCGTCACACCGCTCCCGGGCCGGGAAGGGCGCGAACCTACGTTGTTATACATCGGCACCCTGGCCGACTGGCAGGGACTGGACATTCTCATCAAAGCCCTGCCTAAAATCCTCGAACAGCAACGGGTCAAACTCCGCATTCTTGGGCGCGGACGTTCCCGCCAGCGCAAGATGCTTGCGAAGCAGATCCGCAAACTTGGTCTGGAGGAACATGTCGCCGTGCAACCGGCCGTGCCGCACCACGAAATTCCCGCCGTTATTGCCGAAGCGGATATCTGTGTGGCTCCGCTCGGCCTGAATGACCGTAACGTAACCCAGGGCGCCTGCCCGATCAAATTGTTGGAATATATGGCAGCCGGACGCCCTTTGCTGGCTTCGAACATGCCCATCGTGCGTGAGCTTGTCCGCGAAGATGTGGACGGCCTGCTTTTCTCACCCAGCGACTCGGACGACCTGGCGCGTCAGGCCAACCTGCTATTGGCAGATGCCGAACTTTCCCAGCGGCTGGCCAGTTCAGCCGCGAAGCATGTCTGTGAGAAATTTACCTGGCATGAGGCGCAGAAGAAGTTGCTGAAAGTGTATGGAAAACTTCTGGAAGATCAAAAAACAACCCGCTAGCGGGTTGTTTTTATTATGAATGATTGGCAATGGATGCCGATTAGAAATGGGTCACGTGGATTGGGACTTCGCCGATGACCTCATCATCCAGGTAGGCATATAAGAAGCAGGGGCCGTAATTTTGGACCTGGTTATCCACTCGTTGAAAGTAGTGCTGCCGCTTATTTGCGGATTGATTGAATTTGTGTATAAAGACCTGTCTTTCAGGGCTCACTGCCGATTCTTTAAAAGTGATCTTGATCTGATGTTCGCTATCGTCTAGGTAGGTGAGGCTGAGATAGCACCAGAAACTGTTATGGGCGGGCAATTCATGAATTGCGACCTCCTGGAAAATATTGATCAACGAAATTTTGCCAGACCGGTCAACAATTTGCGATTCGCAAGCTACAAAAGCCAATATTCTATAATTGCCCTCTTTGCTCATTTCTTGAAACTCCTGTGAATTATTTGTATTTGTTTTTTTTCAGCCTAGTTTTACCAAACTACCGATTACCGGTCTGTCACCTTTAAGTCCTGATGGGAATTGGGGATTATGAGTAACTTCTCTCGCTCAAGCCGCCGTCCTCGGCGGCGGGGACGCCGCCGGGAGCATATTTTTATAAAATTTATTTCGACCGACTACTTAGAAGTGGGTGATATGTACTGGGATTTCACCGATGATCTCATCGTCAAGATGGGTGTATAAGAAGTAGGACCGTAATTTTGGACTTGATTATCCACGCGTTGAAAATAGTGCTGCCTCTTATATGCAGATTGCAAGAAGGCTGCGCTCACCGCGTGCATGCGCAAGTTCTTAACCATTTTGAATGCGATGATGCGGGGCCTGTTTTCCCTTTAAAGGTGCTTTTGCTCTTGACTTTCAAGACAGTTGCACGCTTTGTTGGGCGGCTCTTTGTTTTACCACTAATGCTAGTCGAGAGGTTCATATTAGTTTGATTTATGCTTATCAATATAACTATCTACAATCTTTCATATTGTCTGGTAATGTCATCCAATAGGATAATGAATAACCTGGAGAAGTTGAGTTTGGGAAGACTTCATATTTCCCAGTTATAGTATCGTAAGTCAAAAAATGACCATCACTATTAAAGGAACCAACAACATTTGGCGACTTGAATTGACCTGCGGAATAACCGCGATAATCAAGTTCTTGGAAATTGCCTAATATTATTTCCTTAAAGATATCAAACACTATTAGACCATTATTTACTTCTCCGCCGATGATACTCACATCGTCTCTCCACCACCACCCAACAATGTTTTTCAATACCACTACATTGTCACTAGAAATGTCTGCTAAAAGCGTGGCATCGGCTGCCCAGTCATTATCTACATCGTATGACACTATGAAATACTTGCTGTTTGGTGACCATGCAATATTGATAAATTCGACTTCGTTATTGAAACTAGATACCTGCTTGATGCTTTTCCCGTCAAATGTTGATAGGTAAATTTGTAAAATACCATTAATATCATAATCGCTGTGAGCAATAAGTGTACTGTCAGGTGACCAAATAGCATACCAACCTCCGCCATTTTTTGAGAGCCTTATCGGAGTAGAACTATTTTCTACTTGCGTCAATTCTATGTACTCTTTTTCAAACCTACTGAGAGTTAGATTAGGGGGGATAATTGGCTCACCATACCCAACTTTGTAGTAAAGAAATTTCAAATTAGGGGATAAAGTTGGAAAACTGTTTTTGCCTTCGTCATTTGAGACTGGTAAGTTTTCAAAAGAATAAATAGTCTCTAGCGAATTGCCTTCCATATCTATTAATGAAATTGAGGATTCTAATTGTGCTATTAGAGTGCAATTTTTTTCACCTAAACCAAGTATTCTATAAACAACATTATTAGGTTGCCATTGCTCAATGCTTCCTGTGTATAAATCTTCAAAGTAAAAGCCCACTCCCTCGTCTGCTATTATTATATTTTGAGAATTTTGCCTCTTCGTTGGTGAAGTAACCTTGTTAGATTCGGTTGCTTGTACAGTAAGGGAAAGATTGGTAGTTGAAGATTGGGATTTAATTCCGCAACCATTAAGGATTAGTATAAGCAAAACAAGCATTTTGACGTTGATTTTTCTCTTCATATATCAAGTCTTTTTACGCAAAATTCAATCATTATTTTAGGCGTCGAACGGTTTGCGTTACCTGCGCTGTGTCTCGACAGGCTCAACAACCAGGGCGGGGACGGCGAAGCCGTCCAGCCAGCCTGTCCTGGACGACAGTCCAGGGAAAAAGGACAAGGCGTAGTGCCTCGACGGGCTCGACAACCAAAAACTGTTTGAGGTGTGCGCATGCCCTACGGGCAATCCCCAGCACCTGTCCTCGGTGTTCGTGCGAGGGTCAGGTAAGACCGATTAAAGGTGCTTTTGCTCTTGACTTTCAAGACAGTTGCTGCACGCTTTGTTGGGCGCATTTCGCATAACGCAAGATTTTATCTTTCACATTTTACTATTGACTAAAATCTATCTTGTTGTAACTTGCTCAGGTTTTAGCCAAAATGAAGGACAGTATTTCGCGGCGCGTTGTAGGCTCTGATGTGAGCCGTCGAGTTCTTCTCCTGCCCAGCGCGACCAGACTTTGAGCATATCTGGACTAATGCGGGCAGTCTCTTCCAGAATGAGCGCAACCTCTTCGTTGCTTGCAGGTTCAGCACGGCAGTGGAATTTGCGATTGCCTACCTG
>Ga0268298_10000459_pt1 | contig 52585 bp, 51 predicted proteins | sample WWTPWeurt_MetaG_FD_194462 | JGI IMG/M metagenome (GOLD analysis project Ga0268298, IMG submission 194462) | Activated sludge microbial communities from WWTP in Nijmegen, Gelderland, Netherland - WWTP Weurt | ecosystem: Engineered > WWTP > Aerobic digester > Activated sludge | place... | reverse complement strand
ATATCAGGCTTTGAAGACAGCGCCTGGACGGCACTGTCTTGGCCCAGGAATACCCGGCCGATTTTCTCAAGATTCTCAACTGCTTCCACTTGGGTGGTGGCAGGGTTGCATTCGCTCAAAACCAAGCGGGCGCCGGCCGCTACAACCGCTCTGGCTGCCAGTTCCGTCAGGAGTGTCAGGTGGCAGTGCCAGGCAATGGTTTTGCCCTTGAGGGCACCGCTTGCCTGGAGGGCGGCGGTCAAACGGCTGACAATCGGAAAATCCGGATCTTCCTGGTTTCGAGGGCGGGGCAGGTTCTCAAGCCTGGTTCCATCAGTCTCGCTCACAAGACCTCCTGCTTCCTTTCTTCTCTAGAGACCCATGACCTTGAGGCCGATACGGCGCAGTAGTGCCACTACCAGCGGTACCGGTAGGCCGATCACGTTGGCGGCGCAGCCGTCGATTTTTTCCACCAGGAAGGCGCCGATACCCTGCAGTGCATAAGCGCCGGCTTTGTCCATCGGCTCACCGGTGTCCACATAGCTTGTGATTTCTTCTTCTTGCAGATTGCGGAAGTAGACGGTCGTGGCACCACATTCCCGGTAGTGTTCTTCTTTGCCGTTCTTGAGATTGATTAGATGCACGCCGGTGAAAACTTGATGGGGCTTGCCTGCTAACTGTTTAAGCATGTCGATGGCCTGCTCGCGGTCCTGCGGCTTGCCCAGAACCTCTTCTCCGTCTGCCACGAGAGTGTCGGCGGCAATGATTATGAGATCAAGGTTTGAGCCGGGCTCGCCTTGCCGCCGCAGTTTCTCCAATATGGCAGCGGCCTTGTGTGCTGAAAGCTCTTGCACGGCCCGTTGTGGAGAGACGCCGGCCTCTACCGTTTCGTCTATGTCGGCCGGCTCTACTTCGAAGTTGAGGGCAAGATTATTGAGCAGTTGAATGCGTCTTGGCGAAGCCGAGGCCAGGATGATGCGCCTGTCCTGGCTGGATTTTGCCGATCGGTCAAGGGTATTCATATGTGTTTTCCTGGTGTGCTCTCCTGGGCCAACTTCAAAATTTGCACGCGCTTGCCGCCGCGGTCGGCCACGAAGACGAGACCGAAATCTCGGTCGATGGCAATATCGGAAGGAGTCGTGAGCACCTCATCGCGGGGCGTATCCGGCCCGGGAGCACCGTAGTTATAGAGGAAGCCGCCGCCGGTATCGAAGACGGCCAGACGATTATTGAAGGAGTCGCAGACATAGATGCGGTCGAATTTGTCCACGGCTACTGATCTGGGAATGTTCAGAAGTCCGTCCGTGCTACCTTTTTGACCGAATTGCTTGACCACCTGCCCTTGTTTATTGAAGACAAAGATGCGAGAGGCGCCATAGTCCGCCAGATAAATTTGATTGAGTCTGTCCACGCATAACCCTGCCGGTAGCCGCAATTCCATGGCTTCGGCACTGCGTCCGCCGTCATGACCGGCCGTAGAATAGGAGGCCGCATAGGGGGAGCCATAAGAAGAGCCGGAGCGTCTCTGCCCCAGGTCGGACTTGGTGCTGATGGAGCGCAGCCAGACTCCGGTTTCAGGCTGAAATACCTGGATGCAGGAATTGGCGGAGTCGGAGATATAGAGCAGACCGCTGGTATCAAAAGTGATACCGGCAATGCCGGAGTCGGCCGCCTGGATATTGCGAAACTCGCTGAGGAAATAGCCTTTGCCGTCGAAGATGCGAATGTACTGGTCGCTGGCGTCACAGACGTAGAGGCGACCCTTCATGTCAAAACAAAGACCGCCCGGTCTGGTGAGCTTGCCGCACTTGGTGCGGCTGGTATCATTGGCGGTGTTATTTCTGCCGCCGCCCTGTGCCGCATTGGGCGGCGGTTGATGTTGTATTTCGAAGAGCCAGCGCAGAGTGCCTTCTAAATTGCTACCGTCATAGCTGAATACGTTTATTGTGCGGGCGGCGGCATCGGCAACCGCCAGTCGACCGGAGTGGCAGGCCAGTACGGCCGGCTCCAGAAAGGGTTTTGCCTTACCCGGCAAAGCGTTGTAAGCGTTTTGATTGGCAAGAGTGGTAACCAGGGTCAATGATTCTGGATGTCTCTGGCTCAGGCGTGAGGCCACCGGAACTTCCGCAAATAGTGCCGGTGGTTTTTGTTTGAAACTTTCTTTCGGGTCCGGACCTTCCGTTTGTGTGGCCATGTCGAAGGCGGCCTGCCCGGGATTGGTAGGGGCCAGTGGTGCTTCCACAACCGTGGATGCTTCGAAATCTACCGAGGTAACTCCAAACTGAGTCTTATTCGGCATGAATGGCGCCAGGTCGGCGCCCGCCAGGCTAGTTTCGCGGGCCGGAGCCAGGATCGGGCTATTCTGGCGCTGGTCTGGCGGAACATGGGACTCGAAGTCTTTGACAAACTCTTGCACCGAGCGGTAGCGTTCTTTGGGTTTCTTGCGCATGGCTCTGGCCACGGCACTGGAGATGCCTGGCGGTATTTCACCGCCGATATGCAGCGGAATTTCCTCTTGCGAAATTATTTTCACGATGGTGGCGGCGATACCATCGGCGGTGAAGGGCAGGCTGCCGGAGAGGGCTTCGTATGCCACTACCCCCAGGGAAAATATGTCGGCCCTGTGATCCACGCTTTTGGCGTCTTGCAACTGCTCGGGCGAGACATAAGCGAGGGTGCCCATCATGATGCCGGTTTTAGTTAGATTGGCGTCCTCGAATTCCGCCGCTCGGGCAATGCCGAAGTCGGTCAGTTTGACTGTGCCGTTGCGCAGAATAAAGATGTTGTCCGGTTTGACATCCCGGTGCACGATGCTCATGGAATGGGCAAAAGACAGGGCTTCGCCCACCTGACTGAGAATAGGCAGGAAATTACCGAGCGGCATCTTGCCGCCCCGTCTGAGCAGATCCTTACGCAAGCTGTCCCCGTCCAGGTACTCCATGACGTAGAAATAGCTGCCTTCCGAAAGCGAGACATCCAGCACATCCACAATATTGGGATGCTTCAACTTAGCTATTGTGTGAGCTTCTCGCACGAAGCGATCTTTGAATTCATCGCGTTTTTCCGGTCCGATGTTCTCGAGAACCAGTTTCTTGATGGCGACGATTTTTTCACTTACCGGGTCTATGGCTCGGTAGACAATTCCCATGCCTCCCCGGCCGATTTCGCCGAGCAGCTCATAGCGCCCGCAAGGTCCTCTCATGTTTATTCAACGACGAAAATGAGTTCGGTCTTGCCGAAAGTAAGGCGATCGCCCGGGGCAATCTGGCGACGCTCGGAGAGGATTTCTCCGTTCAAAAGGGTGCCGTTGGTGGAGCCCAGATCTTCTACCCAGTAAGCTCCCTGCATCTGCAATACCCAGGCGTGGTGCCTGGAGACATAATGATCGGAGGCTATGGATATATTGTTGGTTTGGTCTCTTCCGATCTTGCTTACGGATTGGTTGAGGGGATGTCGTTCGTTAGTAAGTTTGTTGAAGAGAAATGCCGATCGCATCCTGTGAGCCCCTTGTCTCGAGTAGATCCTTCATGTTCGGTCGGTCTAATTCACTTCAAATTGTACCAAGCCCGGTAGCAGGGTATGTGCAATTTACTCGCCAGCCCCTGCTTCCAACCTGGTGAAACCGTACCCTACTTGGAGCCGTTATCCGAATTCTCGTCCAGGTACTTGACCACTACTACCGTGACGTTGTCCGGAGCATTTCCGTCGATGGTTTGCTTGACCAGTTCTTCGCAGACTGATTCAGGCTCCACTCCTGCTCCCAGTACATCTCCTATTTGCTCGTCGCGCAGAACCGTCGGCAGACCGTCGGAACAGAGCACGATCCAGTCCATGGGCTTCATTTCCAGAGGAGTATGGTCGATTTCGACCCGCTCTTCATGCCCCAGACAGCGAGTGATTAAATTCTTGTAAGGGTTGATGCGCGCCTGTTCTTCAGTCAGTCGCCCGGCCCGAACCATTTCCTGTACGACGGAGTGGTCGTTGGTAAGTAGTTTGATCTTGCCTTCCCGGTAGAGGTAAGCGCGAGAGTCGCCCACGTGGGCAATCTGCATGTAGTTGTCTTCGGATTGCACAGCCACCACGATGGTGGTGCCCATTCCTCGCACGCTCTGGTCTTCCTCGGCGGAGTTCCAGACGGCGCTGTTGGCTTCATTGACCGTCTTGGTCAACCAGACCTTAATTGCCTCTTTGTCGGTAGAGGGGGGGGCTGCTTCCTGCCATTGCTTTTCAACAGCATCCATAGCCAGCTTGCTGGCTCTAGCGCCGCCAACGGCTCCACCCATGCCGTCCGCCACGGCAAACACTCGGTTGTCCGGGCTTACGTAATAGTTGTCCTCGTTTCTCTGTCGCTGGCAACCCGCATCAGTTCGTGCCGCTGCACGCCATTTCAGCATTGTCTATCTCCGTCTACCTCTTGATCTATCGGCTTGCTTTCGGGAGGCCAAATCAGGTGGTCTTACCAATTGCCAAATAATAATTGCCACCATTACACCATTTCCAATCAAAAAAAACTCGGAATATTGAGGGCTTCCGGTTCTTGGTGTGAGACTCCAGTAGCTAAGAGATAGTGTGGAGGCGGCAAGAATCGTGACTAATAACTTTACTCTATTTTTCCTGAGAGTCTTAACTTCTCTCTTCAAAATATATAAATGAGCTTCTAATTTTCGAATCTCTTGAAGTCTGAAAGATAGTTCCCGCTCGGATTGTTCGAGGGCCGAATTGACTTGAGATATTTTTGGCGGTGCCCCTTTCAAAGAGCGAACAGTACTTAACGTAGTTGATGTACTGGTCACGGAGTCGGCCTGGTTGTCGGTTTTGCTTCGGGCTGTGCCTTTCCGGTCGGTAGCTCCGGTCGTCTCCTGCGATTTAGTCTGGAAGAGCCTCAATACACCCTCTTCCGAGAAAATACCCCGCTGTCCGAAGAGTTTGCCCTGGGTGAGATAGCCAAGAGCCAGATAGGCCTGGGCCGGGTTGGCAAGGGCCCACTTCTTGACCGAGGGTTTGGCTGCTTCCACGAAGCTGAAATTGGGGTGGAGGGAGCGCGCTATGCCCTCCAGAGAGGAGGCGGTGCGCAGCAGGTATGCGAGAGAGGGTGGTAACTTGAGGGCGCGGTCCATGGCTATTTGGTCAATGTCATGCTCGAGGCTGGTGAAGTCCAGCTCCTTGACTTGCTTGCCCTTGTAATACTCGATGAAAGGTTGAACCGCCCGGATCATGGATTCATGTTTGGCATCCTCTTTGACGATGCCAAGGTTGACCAGGTTTTTTATCAGCTCCACGGCGTTGAAATTAATTACCGAAGCGATGCAACCCAATATAGATTCTCTCTGGGTCTGACTTATCTCCCCCACCATGCCGAAGTCGTAGATGACAATGCGACCGTCGGGACCGATGGCTAGATTGCCGGCATGGGGGTCGGCATGGAAGAAACCGGCCGTGAGAACCTGCTCCATATAAGCAGCCACAAGATTGTTGCCGATGGCCACCGGATCTATGCCTTGCTTCTTGATTTCTTCTACCTGGTTGATCTTGGTGCCGGGCAAATATTCCAGGGTAAGAACCCGACGTCCGGTCAGTTTCCAGTAAACCCTGGGAATGCGCACGGACTTTTCGCCTTTCAGGATCTGTCTGATCTTGTCGGCGTTTCTACCTTCCTTCAAATAGTCGATTTCTTCAAAGAGGGTGCGACCGAATTCAGCCGTCAAGGCCATCCAGGCATCCCAGTCGGAGCTGGGTCTCAGGATCGGTCCGATCTTGGCGATAAAACGCATATATCCGAGGTCTTGATAAAAGACTTCGGCCAGGTCCGGTCTCTGCACCTTTACTACAACCGGCCGGCCGTCTTGTAAGCGGGCCCGGTGCGCCTGTCCGATGCTGGCTGAAGCGATCGGTGTGATTTCGAACTCTTTGAAAAGCTTTTCGGGCGGCGCTCCCAGCTCTCTTTCGATTATGTTGCGCAGCACATCGATGCCGAAGGGCGGCACTCTGTCTTGCAGAGAAGATAGTTCTTCCGCCAGTTCTTCCGAGATGATGTCTTTGCGCACCGAGAGAAACTGACCGAGCTTGATAAAGGTGGCGCCCAGTTCCAGCAAAGCTTGCTTGACTCTTTTGGCCCGGCGCTTGCGCTTTTCGGAAACGGTGGCATTCTTGCCTTTGCCCAGGCGGTCGCGCACCAGGGTATCGAGGGCGGCAGCGGAAACCAGCGCCAGGAGCGTGTGCAGGGAAGACCAGAAACGTTTGTCCTTGAGCAGCCTGTCCAGGCGCACGGCTCTATCGGCCAGCTCCGGATCGTAACCGCCGGCGTTCTGGCTTACGGTCTTGTCGGCTGCATCATTCACCTTGCCGACGGAAGTCGTACTGTTTATGCCTTCCGGCGCAAGCCCGGAATCTGGGGGAACTGACTGGGCCATAGTGGGCTTGCTTTTAGGTAGTTAAACTAGACAGGTGTCTTTTGCTTGAGTTCGGCTATTTCGGCTCTCAAGGTGGCGATTTCAGCGCGAAGTTCGTTGATTTCCGTGGAGTCGCCAAGGGCGCCCAGGGAGAAATCGGCTACTTGTCTGCGAATTTTTTCACGCACTTGCCCTTCCAGAACATCGGAGCGCTGCCAGATAGACTGGGTGGCATCGGAGAGCATTTGCTTGAAACGATCTCTGGTCTGGTGAATCCGATCGGAACCGGAAGACTTGTATTCACCGGCGCGGGCGGTGAAAGAATCGAGGGCATCTTCCACTTTTTCTCTGGCCACTTCAAAGGCGGCACTGGCTAGAAAAACTATTTTGATAATCGGACGGAACACAAGCCTGACCTCGCTTAGAAGGTAAATCAGTGCGCGAGCCTTTTCACTTCAGATTCAACTTTTCAACCACCGGAGAGCGTGCTTGGCAGCGCCTCTGGTGAGTCGTTCCTGAGAGACGGTCGGACTAACGCGTTTGAGATTATACACTAAGGCCTCTTTATATATTTTTTCTCTCAGGCTGCCCTTGCAAGATTGTCACAGACTGTAAGCTCAAAAGCGTCTCGTTTTTTTCAGGATAGGCAGGAGGTTTTGTGAGTAATTCCAAAGAGACGTCTAAGACCGGTAGAAAGAGCGGTAAGAAGGCGGGTAAGGCTGCCAGAAAGAGGGCCGTCACTTTGATCTACTGCCCCTTGCATCTGGGCGGACCCCATGCCGGTGTGAGCATGGGACCGGCGGCTATGAAGGTGGCCAGGCTGGTAAGCAAGATCGAGTCTCTTGGCTTTACGGTGCACAAGCAGATTGATATAGAGGTGCCCGATGTTCTTTACTGGTGGGAGAAGAGCGCCAGGGTAGCCCATTGCGTGCCTGAGATTGCGGAAGTAAGTCTGGCCCTGGCACGTGCGGTGGAAGCAGCTCTGGAAGCCGATACCATTGCCGTTACCCTGGGGGGCGACCATTCCCTGGCCATAGGCAGTATCGCCGGTGTTTCCAACTACTACCGCAAGCGCAAAGAGGAATTCGGGCTTGTCTGGTATGACGCCCACGGCGATATCAATACCCCGGCCACATCCCCCTCCGGCAACGTACACGGCATGCCTCTGGCGGTCTCTCTGGGAGACGGCGACGAGCGTTTGACCGAGCTGCTTGGCTACAAACCCAAGGTCAAGAACAATCGCTGTGCTCTTGTGGGAGTTCGCGATCTGGACCGGGCTGAATGCGAACTCATAGATGCTTCAGGTATATTGCCCTTCTCGATGCGCGATGTAGATGAGCACGGCATCGTGAAAGTGACCAGGGAGTGTCTGGATTTTATCGGGGATGATGTGGACGGTATCCACGTTTCCTTCGACCTGGATGTTATGGACCCTGATGTCGCGCCTGGTGTCAGTACCGATAGTCGCGGCGGCCTCACCTACCGCGAAAGTCACCTGGCGCTGGAGCTTCTAGCCGATAGCGGTCTGGTTCGCTCTATAGATATTGTCGAATTGAATCCGGCCAGGGATGTGCGCAACCAGACGGCCGAATTGGCTGTGGAGCTGGTGCAGTCGGCTCTGGGCAAGAACATACTCTGAGTCCGGAATCTCAGGCCTCCCAGGTCGGTTCCTTCTCTCCCTCTTCTTCCTGCTCCAGTTTTCTGAGCAGTTGGTAAGCCTCTGAAAGACCGGGAAAATCCTTTTGGAGCTGCTCTACCTTGGGCGCGGCGCCGGCCATTACATCTTTGAAGAGTTGTCTGGCCTGAGCATCGAAATCTTTCATTTCCTTCGGTCTTTGAGTCGGTTCAATGTAGAGAAGCAAGCCTTTCTCTTCCACCTGGGCTTGCATTTCTTCTTCCAGGCTCTTATTTTCCTGGAAGCGTAAGCGGGCCAGTTCGAGCTTGGCCAGGTCTTCCTTCGGCATGTTGCGCTCGATTTGATCGAGGCTGTCGAAGATGGTCTTAGCGGCTGGAGCCATTACTTCTTTGTCGAGGCGATTTTCGTAAGCGGTGATAAGCTTGGAAGCGGCTTGCAATTGCTTTTCTTCTTCTGTCAGCACCGGCTCCGGCGGCTTTTCCGGCTTATGCCCGGCGCCATTCTTACTTTTTCTCGTGCTTCTGAATCCTGCTTCCATAGCGCCGGATTCTTCTTCCGACAGATCGAGGTTGCGCGGCACACCGTTTATGGAAAGGCTGCCGTCCCTTTCTTTGTCAGCGTCGGCGGGTTTCTCAGCCTTCGGTTTCTCGACCCGCTCCTTCTCTTTCACCGAGAGATATTCGCCCCTGAAGGAGTCGGCGGGTTTGTGCCTGGTATCGTCTTCAGTGGCGTCATGAAGTTCCGGCTTAGCCGGGGTTTTGTCCCTCGCCGTATCTTTGCTCATGAAAACTCTCTGCTCCGGCTTCCTTTACTATCAGTCTCTTCTATATTTCTGCCCCCGGCCGCTCCACCTTAATCTTTTGCCCGTCCCAGAGAAAGGCTCGACAAAATGTAGTAAGTGGTACTATACTTACGTATGTGGCGTACGTATGTAGTCTAAAGTATGTGGTCTAGATGTGTAGCCTAAATCAATCCCAGCCGGAGGACTAACAGTTGCATTCCAGTAAGCCGCTTCCCGCCAGGCAGCAGGAAGTCCTCAGCCTGATCGTCAGCTTTTCTGAAGAGCATGGTTACCCCCCTACCCTGGCAGACCTGGCCCAGTGTCTGGGTTTGAAAAATCGTATGACCGTGCACCAGCACGTGGCGGCCCTGCGTAAAAAAGGGCTTGTGCACTGGGAGCCGGGTTTGAACCGTTCCTTGCGCGTCCTGCCCGAGGGGCTCCAGCACCTTGATGCAAGCGCGGAAGTCGGCGCTGAGGCAGTGCAACCGGCGGCTGCCTCCAATGTGGTTGGCTTCCCTGCCGCAGCCGGCATACCGCTAGCCGGGGCCATCGCCGCCGGTAGTCCTATCGATGCTCTGCAGACAAGCGAATATCTGGAAGTAGAGAGCCGGTACGGTGAAATCGGTTGCTTCGCCCTCAAGGTCAAGGGTGAATCCATGATCGAAGACGGCATTTATGACGGTGATTTCGTCATAGTCAAACCCAATCCCTCACCCAATAACGGCGATGTGGTAGTGGCTTTGCTCGATGACGGCAGCGCCACCTTGAAGCGCTTCTACAAAGAAAAAGGAGGTTACCGCTTGCAGCCGGCCAATGCTTCCATGGAGCCAATCTTTGTCGACGGCTCCCATCCCCTCACAATTCAAGGCACTGTGGTGGGTCTTTTCCGCCAGATGTAGTCTGACTTGCTTTGCTATTGCCCCGGTGCAAACAGTTGCTTCATGGCTTTGGGCATGGGCTTGCCTGTGTCGATTTCCAGTGATTTTTCATTTTCGTAGCGCACCAGACCTGGTTTGTCGCCGGCCAGTTTGCGTACGTATTTGCACTGGGTGTAGATCACTCTAACTTTGGCGCCATGACCGGCTTTTGAGAAGCGGGCCGCTATTTGTCCGGCTTCCTCCAGGGTGCGGGCGGGCGGATCTTGCTTGGATGAGGGAATGCGAATCAGGACATGGGCACCACCCTGACCGAGCACATGGAACCAGAGATCATTGGGCTGAGCCAGGCGCGAAAGCAGGTAATCGTTTTCCATGCGGTTGCGGCCCACATAAATCGTCCAGCCGTCGCTGGAGTTGACTGAGATTATCTTTTCGTTCTTGCCTTTGCCCTTGGCGCCGTTGCCCCTGGGCTTGACTATATCCTGGGGTTTCTTGCCGGACAGTCCTTCCTTGATCTGTTTCAAATCATAGATGTCCCGCGCCTCCAGCACCTGCTGCAGCCTGACCGTAAGGGCTTGCCTACGCTGCTGCGCTTCCTCAATGGAACGAGAGGCGGTGCTGTTACGCGCCCGCACTTTGGCGTACTGACGGTAGTAGTGCTGGGCATTCTGGCTGACAGTCAGGTTCGGGTTCAGTTTGATGGATAACTGACCGCCGTTGTCCACAAAGATATTTTCCGTCAGAAGAACTTCCTGACCGGCGCTTATGGAAGTCAAATTGGCCAGGATCAGATCACCGGAGCGCTTGAGAGCGTCTATTTCCGCCGCGCTTTGCACGTGTTCCGAGGCTGTTTTGACGCGGCTTTCCAGCTTGGACAATTCCAGGCTGAGATCGGCCTTCAGTCTTTCCCGCAGTTGATTTACCTGCTCGTTATGCTCGCAAGTCCTGAAATATTCCTCGATTAAGTCGTTTACCGAGGGAAAGGTCTTAACTTCTTCCGGCTTATGAGGGAAGGTGCCCAGCACTGAATAGCGACTTAAGTCTTTGAAGAGCAGGGGCTTGTGAAGCGGGTTCCGCACCCCGTCCTTGCGCATACTTTCCACGGTCTGCCAGAGTTTTTCTGCGGCATTTTCCACGTTCAAGGCCTTGCCGATCTCGCTTTCCAGACCGGCCGATAGCACCAGTTCTTCGCAGAGGTGCCGCCCGGCACCGGTGAAGGTGGCAATGATCCATTGCTCCAGTGTGGCAAAGCCTGGTGTCTCGGCCTCGGCGCCGCCGTTTTTGCCCTGCTCTTTTAGCTTATCGAAGAGCTTGCGGAAGTCCTCACTGCTGACGGTATATAGGCTGGGGCGGTCCTGACTGGGCGGTCTTTCGTATTTGAGACCGGGGGCTACTTCCCGCTGGCGGCTCATATCACGAGTGACCAGATGGGAGGCCGTGATGATTTTGCTTGAGGCTTTGTCCCAGAAAATCAGGTTGCTGTGGCGTCCCATAATTTCTGCCGTCAAAACTTTAATGGAGGATGTGCCCACCTCATCGACGGCGGAAAAGACAAGATCGACAATCCGCTCACCGAGAGGCTGTTCGGCTGCAATGAGCGTGGCTCCCGAGAGATGTTTGCGCAACAAGAGGCAGAAATTGGGCACCGTGCTGTTGGCACCATACTTGGAGACATAGCGTTCGCTTGCCGGATCGGGCCGGTCGCCGCTTTTGCGTTGCAGGCTGTTGGGTTGCAACAGGCAGATCCGACCGTGCACCGACTGAGCCGAGGCAAAGAGTGCCGTGAGACCGCTTTTACCGCGCAGAGTGATGACCAACTCGTCCCGGCCCAGTTGACTTATCTTGTCTACTTTGCGATTGACAATTAGCGGTCTGGCCTCATTGAGGACAGCCCTTATGGAGAGCGCGTCAAATGGTTGCATGACAATGCGGTTTCTGCGGTTGCACGGTGAGCTCAGTTAAGGTTTAATAGCTGACAATTTATCAAACTCGCGTGGGTTTTTTATGAACACCTCCAACCCACTTACAATTCTTGGTCCTCTCAAACCGGGTGAAACAATCATAGAAACCGATACCAGAGCAAAGACCGAGCCGAGGAAGGGTCAGAAGGGCAAGCGCCCGGCCCGGATGGGTAACCTCTTGGTCATTACCGGTCCCTCCGGGGTCGGTAAGGGCACCCTGGTGAAGCGGCTCATGCCCCGCATCGACAAACTCAAGTATTCCGTCTCCGTCACCACCCGGCCCATGCGCCCCGGGGAGGTAGAGGGCACTTCTTACTACTTTTGCACGAGCGCTGAATTCGAAGACATGATCAGGCAGGGTGCCTTCATGGAGCATGCCAAGTTTGCCGGCAACTATTACGGTACCCCCCGGGGCTGGGTCTCCGAAGAACTGGAGCGAGGCGTCGACGTCATCCTTGAGATCGAGGTGCAGGGCGCCAAACAGATTCATTCGCAGTACCCGGATGCGGTCATGATTTTCATTTCGCCCCCGTCTTTCGATGAACTGGCCACCCGTCTGAAAGAGCGAGGCACCGAAAGTGAGGATAAGATCAATCTAAGGCTGGAGAAAGCCCGGGAAGAGTTACAAGAAAAAAATATGTTCCATTATGAAGTAGTCAACGATAAGCTCGATGATGCTGTTAACAATCTGGAGCATATCGTGTATGCTGAACGTTGCAGGCTGCCTCGTTCCCGCTCATGACTTTCTCAGAGCGAAGCGACATGGCTTGAAGACGCACCCACTAAGGGCGCAGTGAACTTCCGCAAGAGACATGTGAAAAATGAGCACTACCAGAATTCTCGATCAGCTTCTCAAAGACAACACGAACCGCTATGAGTTGGTTCTGCGTGTAGCTCAAAGAGCTAAGCAAATCAAGAACGAGACCCGCGAGCAGCATAAAACCGCCAACGCCGTCATTCAGGCTTTGCAAATGGTGGCCGCTGAAGGCGACGGCACCATCTTGATCTCTCCCTCCGGACAGTACATGTATTAACTTCCCAGGACTGCAGTCCAGAAACGGCCCCGGCGCATTAGCTCCGGGGCTTTTACTTAATTGTGTTTCAAAGAGGCGCTGCGTGGGAATTTCCCCGTTGCCAAAGGCGGAAAGCGGTACTAAACTCTCCTTGCGAAGCTGAGAAACAGCTAAATGCAGGTAAGTTAAATGGATTTCTGGTCGACACTGCTACTTTTCGCCTTCATGGCCGGCATTATGGGTTGGATAACCACACCCTTCGTCAACGCCGTCCTATGGTATTGCGACTGGCAGGATGGCGTCGATATCAACTGGGGTCTTGATACCGCCTTCTCCGTGGCCGTTCCGTTCGCCTGGATGTTCGCCATTTTTGAGATTATCTTGCTCTACTGCCAGTAAGAAGCGCGTGAGCCCTTCCTTACCGCCTACCAGTAAGGCCAGTTCCGAGAGTATTTGCACGGCGTCTTTCAGCCCGGCAATCTGCGTCAGGCGATTGCGGTAGGGCGCAGCTCCGCTTATACCCTTGGTGTAGTTTGTGAGGTGGCGTCTTGATTCATTCACCCCCACCCTTGGTCCTTTGTAGGCAATCAGACCGGTACAGTGCCAGAAAGCCATGATCAGTCTCTCGATATTGTCCGGCGGTTCATCGAGAATGCCCCGGTCGAGATAGCGTGTAATAGCTGGAATAAGCCAGGGGTTACCCAGCGTACCTCGGGCCACGGCGACGCCGTCGCAGCCGGTGATTTCCAGCATGCGCATGGCTGCTTCCGGGCTGAAAACATCGCCGTTACCGAAGACCGGAATTGAAAGAGCGGCCTTCACCAGGGCAATATGCTGCCAGTCGGCATTGCCAGAGTAAAGCTGCTGACGGGTGCGACCATGCACGGTGACAAGGGATGCCCCGGCTTCTTCGGCCATTTCTCCGAATTCCACGGCGTTGCGGTTCTCGTCGTCCCAGCCGAGGCGAAACTTGACTGTTACAGGCACTTTCACCGACTGTTTGACGGTTTTGATAATTTCCCTGGCCAGGTCCGGTTCTTTCATAAGGGCGCAGCCGTCTTTGCCCTTGGTGATCTTGGGCATCGGGCAACCCATGTTGATATCCAGGAAATCGGCACCGCGTTTCTCCGCCAATTGAGCCGCATGGGCCATGACATCGGGTTCGTGACCGAAAATTTGAATACCGATGGGATGTTCATCGGCGCCCAGATCCATAATGCGTGATTCAGGCTTGGCCAGAAGGGCCCTGGAACTGACCATTTCGGTGGACATCAGGCAACCCGGATCGATGCGCCTGACAATGGAACGAAATACCAGGTCGGTGACGCCGGCCATGGGCGGCACATAGACCCGACTATTCAAGGTAAGACTTCCAATTTGCACTGGCACAGACGAACCGGCCCCCGGTCAGTTGAGGTTTACAAGATACAAGAATACAACTTTATGGCGCCAACTGGCTAACGCGCTAAGCTATATGTAACTGTGGTCGATCTAAAAGAAGGGGGATTCTTGTTAGCGGCGTTGCGGAAAACCTTGTTCGGTTTAATTGGCAGTATGGTGGTGCTTGTGCCTCAAGCTTGCGGGGCGGCCGAGCCCAAGTTCAAAGAGCCGCCGCCACCAGATCCCAGCCGGTTTGTCATATCCGGTCGCATTGTCGACCGCCGGGGCGAGGCCGTCAAAGACTGCACGGTACGGCTCTGGGAGCCGAAAGGCAAGGTTTCTCTGGAGACTCGCTGCAAGAAGAACGGTGAGTTTTCCATACCTCATAATGAATCGGGAGCCTTGACCCTGGAAGTGCTTCCTCCGGAAGCTTCAGGCTATGCTCAATCGCTGGTGGAAAAGCTGCCGGGCAATGAAAGTCGCAAACTTATCGTGCGGCTGCGCCCCGGTCATCTGGTCACGGGACGGATTCTCGACTGTGACGGCAAGCGTGGCTTGAAGGGCTTGATCATAAAAGTGGAACCGCTCGATAAGGGCGAGGACGGTCAGGCTCACCTGCATGGCAGCGGGGGCTGCGAGACCCTCAAGAAAGGAGTATTCTCTTTCAGATTGACGGAAGGGAAGAAGAAAATGCTGATCATCAACGAGCTCTATTCTTCCGTGCCTCCCGTCAGCGCCAAGGAGTTTCAGGTGTCGGGCGACACCCATCTTGGTGCCATCGTCCTCAGTGCCGCCCATAAAGACTGAAATTTGCGCGGGAGTTAGCATGAAAATTGCCTATTTCGACTGTAGTTTCGGCGCGGCCGGAGACATGCTGCTCAGCGCTTTTCTGGATGCCGGATTCAGCCTGGCGGTTTTGCAGGAGGAACTCTCCAAACTGCACTTGCCCCAGGGTGAGTTTCAACTGGCACTCTCCAAAGTGCATCGCACAAGCCTTTTGGCATCTTACCTGCAAGTGCAAATAGAACCTGTCAGTCATGAAGAAGCTTCGAATCATGAACATGAACATGTCGGTCAGCCCCATGACCACCATCATCACCATGAGCATGAACATCATGAGCACAGGCATACCCATGCCGGGGGTGAGCGGCACTTAAGTGAGATTCTTTCTCTAATAGAAAATTCGACTTTGGCCGCGCCGGTCAAAAGTACCGCCACCCGCGTCTTTCAGCGCCTGGGGCAGGCGGAAAGCAAAGTGCACGGAGTGCCGGTGGAAGATATTCACTTTCATGAAGTCGGCGCCACCGACGCCATTGTGGACATCGTCGGTTTTGCCGTTGCCTTTCACGGGCTCGGTATCGAGAAAGCCTATGTCTCAGCCCTGCCCATAGGCAGCGGCACGGTCAAGACCAGTCATGGAATTTTTCCGGTGCCCGGCCCCGCTACCCTCAACCTGCTTGTTGATGCCGGTGCTCCCACAAGGGAGATGAACGTCGGCTATGAATGTCTTACACCAACCGGTGCAGCGATACTAACCACGGTGGCGGATGCTTTTGCCGTGGTGCCGGCCTTTTCCCGCATCAGTGCTTGTGGCTACGGGGCCGGTACCTTGAATCCTGCCAGCCATCCAAATGTGGTACGCATCATGCTTGGTGAAAGCGGCATTAATGCAAATGAAAGTACCGCCGGCAATTCTTGCAATTCCGAGATTGTGGCCTGCCTGGAGACCAATATCGACGATTGTTCGCCCCAGGTCTTGGCCTTTGCTGCCGAGGCTCTTCTTACTAAAGGTGCTCTCGATGTGAGCCTCACGGCCTGCACCATGAAAAAGGGAAGACCGGGGCATTTACTTACGGTCTTAAGCCGACCGGAAGAAGCAAATGAGCTGGCCGAGACAATCATGAAAGAAACCACCGCGCTGGGTGTTCGCTCTTTCCTTTGCGAGAGGCTTACCCTCGATAGAGATTTTGTTTCAGTAAACGTTATGGGCGAGAAAATCAAAGTGAAGGTAGCCCGCGACAAAATGGGCAAGCTCATCAACGTGCAACCCGAGTTCGATGACTGTAAGCGCCTTTCGCTCGCGAGCGGCATGGCCCTGAAAGAAGTCATTGCCGAATGTTTGAGGCTCTGCGCGCTTTCGTAGAGGAGTTGGGAGCTTAACCTGGAGTCTGGTTGTTTTCTATTGGTCTGCCTTGAGCTTTGACTGGCATACATTTATAAAGGAGCCTAGAAGTGCCTTTAGTAAGTTGAATACTACCTGCTCTCTTTCGTTAACCGGGACAAAGTTTGACTCTTCCAGGATCCGATTCATCAGTTTGGCTTGCGGCAGGTTGATTTCAACGCCCTCTACATAGCGAAATTGCTCAGTCAGGCGATCTATGTCTCTTTCCACGGGATGAATCTTCAATATCGCGGGCATCAGCCTTGTGCGAATGTCATTTGTAATGTCCCGCTCTATTGCTTTTATCTCGCTAAGCTCTGTATTGGGTTCGCATTCCTCTTCAAGAAGCTCTCGAACGTACTGGAGAGAATAGGCTGCCTTCACGATATTCATTAGAATTTCGCTGTCTATGGAATCCCAAAATTCATCGTCCTTGTTGTTCATCGAAGGCTGTCTCAAAGGGGGATCGAAGAAACTGTCAGTCTCATTATGCGCTAGTCACACGAGACTGGCTTGCGGTATGCTGTGTAGAGACCCTAATAGTATCAGATTGCAGTTTTAAACCACATCACGTTGTCTTTCCTGAGGGCTGTATGTATGGCTGAAGCATACTTGAATGAGTTCGATGGCTGGCTGCAATCGTTAGTGCACGAAGCTTATGACGTCGAGAAAGTCCGAACGATTTCCGCGGCGGTGAGCGCAAACTCGAGCGATGAAGAGAGCCGGTGCCGATTACTTGTTGCTTTGTCATTTTTTGACATGGGGGCAATTACAAAAGTAGATTGGTGTCATAAGCTGGGAGTAGCTCAAGTACTTTGGTTCATTCAAAACAAGCCGGAGCATCCAATTTTGGCAATTCCACTGTCCTACGGTTTCCTCTACGGGAATCAAGAGAGCGTTGACGCGGTTAAAGGAGCTTGGGAGAAAATTCTCCTCGGAAATACATGCAATGCTCAAGCGCTACTTAATGCTGCTAGCTTCTTTGATTTCCTGGATAAGACGACTTGTATTGAGTTACTTCAGCGGGCTTTCGATATAGAGCCTAGAAACCGAGATGTTATTGACTTTGCAAGAAATGTGATATTTAGATTTGGGTTGAACCCTTACTTACATATAGACTTGCAAGAAAGAGCGAGGCAATTGGAGGAAGCAATTTGTTGTAAGGATGATTAGTTTGTCGAGAGTTGATCATGAGTCGAAGCCTAAGCTTGCTTGTTGCGTGCTGTACCTTGGAAGAAGAAGGAAATGAGTTGTGTCGATTGGCGCTCAAGCAAGTGAATTCGTTTTTGAGAGGATACCTGTTCTGCTACTATGTGGACTCTGGTTTCTTTTACTGGCTGGTCTAATATTCAGCGATCTTGTTGCAAGCATTCAATTCTTCAAAGTAACAGTCGAGAACGAAGGTAAGGCGACGATAAGCGACATTTGCCTAGAGGCAGGGGCAAAAAAGTACAAGAGCGAGTCGCTGCATCCGGGTGATGAGTTTAAAGTCTTTCTTTCGGTGTCCGAAAACCTCGATGCCACTGTTCTCTATACATGCAATGGAGTTAGACGCAGGGCTATGTTCGGAGCCTATCTCGATAGCTATCATTCAGGGACCGTAAGGGTTCTAATAGACCGCGAAGCAGTATCTTATACCTCGCTGACTGCGGTGGAGCCCAATCTTCCCCCCGTGAGGAGAAAGGCATTAGTTCTGAAAGTACCGCAGGACTAGAAAGGCTCTGGTTGTACGTCCGTCCGAGTGAAATGCTTGAGGCTACATTTGAGATGCACTTGTAAGTGCTGAGGAGAATCACTCGTCGCCTTCACGATATTCATCAAAGATTATGAGTCAGGGAAGTCATCGTCTAGAGTATTGGTTGGGAGGATTGTGATGCCCTGGTACTGTGCTAAATCTATTGAGCTATACAAATATGCGGATGCCGACGAGAAGTTCCCATTACTCTTCGATGAGAACCTGTACTTGATTGAAGCAGGTAGTTTCGCGGAAGCAAAAGGCAGAGCAGTTAGCTTTGCCGAAGAAATGGCTGCCATTTGGACTTCCCCCACTTATATCGGAGGTTTGAAAGGTCGGGTAGTAGCAGCGGGACTCCGAGATGTCGAGAGGCTCCAACTCCGTGAACCTGAGCCTCTGACCGTTGTATCTCGCTCTTTCTACGAACCTAGTGAGCCCGAGCAAATTCCTTCTTTTGTTGAACAGGCTGAAGCCCTTTGTTTGACTTATCTCAGACAAGACGGGCTCCTCGAATTTACGACAGACTTTATCTCTAAAGGTTCTAATGGTCTTAGTGATTCCAGTGCATCGGAGGAGCTGTGGTGGCAAAGTGCACACCTGGTCTATTCACTAACGACCAATGGGTTCGTACCATTGATTCTTGAAGAAGTTGTGATTTTCGAGTACTTATCGGATGATTGGAGCGAGGCTGAAGCTTTCGGCCGTGCCCGGGCGGCGTGTTCCTCTGCGGTTTTTAATGGTGTTGAATACCAAGTTCACTTTGAGGGAATCAGGCAAGTCAATCTAATTACTGATGCTAGAGTGGGAATCGGCCCAGCGGCTTTTACAGAGATATCTTATTCTAAATTCGAAGTAGCCAGCCCTCATCAATTAGAGCGGCTACTCGACAACCAAAATTGTCTTGTTAAATTGCTACCGGCGTCATTTTGCAATCTACAAGTACCGGATTCGGCTTAGAGCCGTCGAGAATAGCTCCGATCGTGTGAAAGTCAAGGCTATGGGCCCTGTGATGGATCTGGATCTATCTGTCGGTCGCATCCACGTTAGTTTATGGCTGAGCAAGGTGCAGAGCCGGACCAAGATGTTTAACAAGCAAACCTGTCAAGATTGATTCTGTTACTGATGCTGCTTCAAATTCTGTTGGGTTTCCAGAGAGTGGTGGCGATGATTTGAGATGTCCCGGCTTGGGCGCCGACTGTTCCCCTACCCGCGCATCTATTTATAACGAGTGTTTTGTTATAATCTTTGCCATGCCTAAGATTGTTGATCATGATGAATACAGGCGCAAAATAATAGACGCCAGCTTCGAGATTATTGCCAAAAGGGGCTATGCCGCTGTGAGCATGCGTGATCTGGCTCGCACTTTGAGAATTTCCACTGGTACGCTCTACTATTACTTCCCCAACAAGCTGGGACTTTTCGAAGCTATACTGCGCAAGTACGGCGTCGACGATATGAAGAAGCAAGCCCCCGATAATATCAATTCGCCCTCCTTCGAAGACGGGGTGGAACTTCTCATTGAAGGAATGAAGCGGCAGGAAGCTCTCTGGGCCAAGCTCTTGCTCGTGCAGGTTGACGCCTACCGAGAGCCCGAGGGGAAACTGCTTTCGGCCTTCAATACGGTTTTCACTTCCGAGAATACCCGAGACTATCTTTCCAATCTTCTGCACATCAAGAACACCGATGTCCTGGACACTATCAGGGCCTTGATGCTGGGGCTTATCATTCAGAGGGTGATTGGCAAACGAAAGGTTGATTGGCAGGTACAAAAGTCTGTCATTCTTGAGACTTTTGCTGTTCATGCAAGTGTGCGCTCAGGGGGTTAGCGAGGCTTTTAACGGCTAGGGCGTATAGAGAAGCATAATTTCGAAAATTGAAAATAGCCAGGCAAATGGAACTGCAATGGTGAAGGCCGTGTCCATTCCCCAGTTTATGTCGTTGCCGTCTCTCCAATCGCAGTACCAGGTGACGGCGCTGGTGAAAGGCACAATGAACCAGCCCATTAGACCGGACATAGCCACCAGAATCAAAATAACGGTCCAGAAATCCATAAAACAAACCTCCAGCTTTTGGACCGGCGGATGCTAGTGTTCAAAAAAAAATCTGGCAATGGGAAGACCCCCACTTCAGGCGAAGGTAAATTCGCGCTGGAATTTCTTACATGCGGGCTCTGATTTTCTTGGCCCGAGCCAGTTCCTGGGCTGCTTCTTTCTTCATGCCCAGCTTTTCGTAGGCGGCGGCTAATAGCTCGGCAGTGGAGGGGGCGGCGTCTTCGTCGAGCTTGAGAGATTTACTGAGGTCGGCGACGCATTCTTTGTACTTCCCAATTTTGAAGTAGAGCCGACCCCGTTTTTCCAGGGCAAATTCATTGTCGGCATTGAGTGTTATAAGGCTCGTGTAGTCGGCGATGGCCTGCGGATATTTACCAAGGCGCTCACAGAGCCGGGCCCGGTTGGTGAGATCTCCCTCTTCCGGTTTTGTGGACAGTTTGCAGGCTATATTCCATTCCTCCAGAGCCTCTTTATCCTTTTTCATGGCTTCCAGGTTGAGTGCCTTCAAGGTGTGGGGGTAGGCTAAATTGGCGAGTTTGTACTGCTTCATGGCAAAATCCATCTCCTGGGTGGCCTTTTCGTGATCGCCCCGGCTCTGGTAGATACGACAGAGCACAAAAGATGTGAGACCGGTGTCTCTGCCTAGTTTGCGACTGGTAAGGCAGTCTTTCAGGGCGGCATCTTCCTGGTTGTCGCTGAGCAGGGCAGCCGCCCTGAAGTTATATACGGATGGGTACTTCTTAGCTTGCGGATCGCTTGCGACGATGCGATTGAGATCTTCCAGTCTGCCGTGTCGGTGCGCTCTCTCCTTAACTTCGATGCTTTCGTAGAGAAGCGGAACGCTGTTCATGTTTTGCGACAGAATGCGGTCATAGAGTTTGACGGCGTCGCTGGAGCGCCCCTGGCTATCGAGTTTGCGTGCCAGGCTGAGCATCTTGGTGGTGTCTGGCACCTGGGCTGAGACCCGGCAGCAGGAGAGGGCAAGTATTAGGCTAGTCAATTTGACTATGCTTTGACCTTTCATTTGTAGACCTTGTTGGCGTTGCGCTTCAGAACCGTCTCTTTTTCATTTACCTCAATAGGTTGAGCAACCGCCGGAGCGCCGCTTCCGGCCTGTGTACCGGTAGGATGAGCTTTGACGACAGGTGCCGGCGTCTGTGGCTTTTGTCCGGCACCGCTGCCGGTGCCGACTGGAGTGCCGGCAGGAGTACCTGTAGGATGGGCTTTTACCGGTTCCTGTTTCTTGACTGTTTGGGTTTGACTTACCTGGTCCTTTCCTTTGGTTGTTTCTTGAGACTTTCCATCATAGGTATAAATATGGGCTGAAAGTGCTTCTTTCGCTTTGTTGACCCCGGCACCGCCACCGGTGACGGTATCTTCCTGCGGCACAGCCCTCGATAGGGTATTGGTCCAGCCGTCTTTATGGGCGGTTTCCAGGGGCACGACTGAGACTACATCCTGGGCTGCACCCTGTTTCACCAATTCCGTATCTAATTCTTTGAGATACTTTTCCGGCGCCCCTACTTCGATAAAGACGATGGAAAGTAACTTCGGTTGTTTTAAGGTATTGACGCGATTTATGATTGCTTTCTTGAGGGCTTCGGCATCGGTCGGTCTGCCATCAGATATGATGGCAAGAAGGGCGGGCTTGCCGCCTTCCAGGGAGCGCCTCACGATCTGAAAAGCGTCTTCCAGAGCCGGTGCCATATTGGTTTCACCATCGGGCGAAGTGCTTTCGAAAACGGACGGTAGCTGTGCCGGGGAGCAATTGGCATAAGAACGCGGCTGCGAATCGAAGGTGATGATGCTGATTTCTTTTTGCAATAGACCGTTTTCAGCCCGGTAGATGTCCTCCAGGTGTTGCTTGCACCATTGCCAGCGGCTGGTGCCGCCCGGGCAATCTTTTGTATCCATGGAAGCCGATTTGTCTATGACCATGACCAGGCTGCGCTCGTGCAGGATCTGGGCCGGGGTTTTCTTGGCCGCAGTGGTGGGTGAAGGGGCTTGTGCCGGTGCCGCCGCTCTCAAGTCAATCATACAGAGATACTTCTTGCCGCCTCTCATGACGATAAGGGCAGCATAGGGTTTTCTTGCTGCTCTGGAGAGGATCTTGTCGCCGTTTGCCAGACCGGCCTTCCAGGCCAGTGAATCGGGCTGCACGTAGGTGATCGTTTCGGGGGGATTGGGGGCGTCGGTAGCGTAACCAAGAGCGTTCACTTTGGGTCTCAAAATGAGGCTTTCGCCGACTCTTCCCTCCAGGCGCTTGGGCTGAGGTAGTACATCCAGGCTGGGAATTTGCGGCAAGAGCTTGATTGGTTCTGGCTTGCCATGGCCGGGGCTGCCCTTCACATAGTCGGTTGGAAAGGCGCTGATTGCCAGGGTTAGAGCCAGTGCTTTGCTAAGAAGCCGGGGCGGTAGCATATTGTTTCCTTAAATTCTCGGTAATAGCAGCCATGCTAATTACCGGCATGATAGCTGCCGCGGATTATAACTGACAACGTGCTCCAACATTCCGGCAAACTTTGATCAAAATTGTGCTTCCTTTGGTTACTATTGCTCTTTGCACAGGGGTGTCCCGGAGGGAAGTCAAGTCATGTCCAAGCTTAAAGATCTTGTAGACGATAAATTGCAGAAGTTTTTTGCTCCACCTACTTTCGTGGTGCAGGACATCGTACCTGCCGACGATGTTTCCAAGTCTATTATTGAGCACCAAAAGTATCGCTACCAGCTAGCCAGCCTTACTCCTCTAGCTGTGGGTCCTCACGGCGGACGCATACTTTTGATTTACAGCTACACCGGCGGTCCTGTGGGCTAGGCCCGGCGAGCCTTTTATTTTGAAATGGCTGAATAGAAAAGTAGCAGTCCTCTGCTTGAAGGCTGCCTCGAGTCTGATCATTTTCCTGCTTCTTGCTGTTTTTGTTATCTACCAGATGGTGGAAGGCGAGACCCGGGATATTTTCAGCCAGGTGGGCAACGTGCCGCCCATGCCCTGCGCCATTGTTTTTGGCGCAGGCATTGCTTCGCCGGAAGTGCGTGATCGCGTGCAGACTGCTGTGGCTCTCTATAAGGAAGGCAAAGTCAAGAAACTGCTCATGACCGGGGACAATGGTCATGTAGATTACAATGAGCCGCTTGCCATGCGGCAGGAAGCCCTTGAACTGGGTGTGCCTGCCGCCGATGTGGTTTGCGACTATGCCGGATTTCGCACCTATGACAGTCTTTACCGGGCCAGGGACATTTTCAAGGTGGAAAAAGCCGTGCTGGTGACCCAGCGTTATCACCTGCCCAGAGCCATGTATCTGGCTCGTCGCCTTGGACTTACCGTGGTGGGTATTGGGGCCGGGCGAGATTCATATGGCTCCATTCAAACCTGGTACGACCTGCGTGAAATAGGAGCGGCACAGGCGGCCTGGCTGGACACCACCCTGGGTCGTAAACCTAAGTATCTGGGAAAGGTCGAACCTATTTTCCCTTGAGTAACTGCTAAAATCTCTTGATTCCTCCAAAATAAGGCTGAGTGATATGGACTACGAACTGCTGCACGAGGGATCCAATGCCGTTTTGAAAGTGAATCTGCAACGGGGCGAGCAGATTAAAGCTGAAGCCGGTGCCATGGTGGCCAAGACCGGACATCTGGTGATCGAAGGCAAACTCTGGGGTGGCATGGTCAGCGCGCTCAAGCGCAGTGTGCTGGGCGGCGAAACCCTTTTCTTTCAGGAAGTGACTGCCCAGGAGGGTCCTGGCGAGGTGCTTTTGGCACCCTCGCCTCCCGGTGATGTGAAGGTGATTCATATTAGCGGTGGTCAAGACTATTATGTGAAAAATGGCTGCTTGCTGGCCGCCATGGATCAAATTGAGATGGATACAAAGGCTCAGCGCCTTTCCGCCGGTGCATTTTCCGGCGCGGGATTATTTGTATTGCACTTGAAAGGCAATGGTGGCTTTGCCGTCAGTGCTTTCGGCGCCATTATGGAAATCAATGTGCCTCCGGGCGAAGAGTACATGGTAGACAACGGCCATCTGGTGGCCTGGAGCGGCGATACTTCCTATCGCATCGTCAAAGCCGGCAAGAACTGGATGTCCAGTATCACCAGTGGTGAAGGGCTCGGTTGTATGTTTACCGGTCCCGGTCGGGTTTATGTGCAAACCCGCAACCCGGAAGCCTTTGGTGCCTGGGTGAGACGTTTTGTACCGGCCACCGGCGGCTAACATGGCTTCGGCTTTGTTTGATGCCAGGCTCTACCGGAAGGATGCCGCCGAGCCGGTAAGTGTAAAAGTGCAAATAGAATCCCATCGGCTCAGGGTGCTTCCCCAACCTGATAGCCTGGAGCCTGACCTTGAACTGGATTATGGGCGGGCGCAGGTGGAACTGGCCGGGCAAGACAAGAATCGCATCAAGGTGCAACCACTTGATGCTTCCTATGCCCTCATTTTTCAAGAGCGGGAAGTACTGGCTTCCCTGGCTCTTTACGCCAAGGGTACCGCTCTGGCAAAGCAAGCCGACCTGCTTTATCAAAAGGCAGGTCTGCACAAGCGCGGCGAGAAAATTTACTGGACAAAAGTTGCTCTTGCAGTTGTTCTCATTTCTTTGATCGGCTACCTCAGCTTCGGAGCCATTGTCGATGCGGCGGTTGAGCGTGTTGATCCCAGTATGGAAGGCAAGATTGGTGAGTTCATCGCCAATGTCAACAAGTGGCAGGATAGTGGCGCCGATGCCGAGAGAGTAAAGCGGGTCGGTGACAAGCTCGTCAAATGTCTTGATAAGCCGGCTTATAAATTTCGTTTCTTCGCTGATCAAGATGAGCGAGTCAATGCCTTTGCCTGTCCGGGCGGCATAATTGTCGTCAATCACGGACTATTGAAAGCCGTTGACAGCGACGATGAACTGGCCGGTGTCATGGCTCATGAACTGGGGCATGTGGTGCACCGTGATAGTCTCAGGGCGGCTGTTCACAACATGGGCATGGCTTCTCTGCTTGCCATTGTATTTGGTGGCGCTGCCAGTGATGAGCGTGTGCTTGCCTTGGCCAATATGGTCAAGCTGGGTGAGAAACTGGAGAGCTTGAGTTTCAGCCGTAAGCAAGAAACCCTGGCCGATCTATCCGGGGTGGCTCTGACTATGAAGGCAGGTTACAAGCCGGAAGCCTTTATTACCTTTTTTCAAAAGCTGGAGAAGGATGAAAAGAATGGCGCCGTTCCGGGTGGCGAGTCCGGCAAACTGGCTATGTCGCTACTTTCAACCCACCCCATGACCAGCGATCGGATCGCAGCCATACGTTCTGAAATAGAGCGCCTCCAAAAAGAGGCGGCCAGGCCGGGGCTGCATTAGAATATGGGGAACACCTGGAGGTTAACCTTGGACGCCCTTGCCTATCGTTTCGTATTGCCTGTGATTGCCGCCGCTGTTTTGGCTGTATCTGATTTACACACTTTGCCTGCCTTTGCCCAGGGTGACACGGCCCGGGCTTACAGCCTCGGAGAGACGCCTCGCCCACAGCCGCCGCAGCAAAGCAATTTAGCAAGGGCAGTTCGCGCCCACAAGCTTTTCAAAGGCCTCAGTATCAGTACCTTTACGCGCGGTCGCCAGGCCGTTATTTGTGTCTATGGTTATAACGGTGCTAACTACCGCCTCGACGCTGTCCAGGCGGCTAGAGCCGTTACGGCGGCTTACTCCGGGCAGTTTTTGACGACGGCGGTGCGTTATTACGAGAAAGAGCAGGGCTACAAGGAAGTGCTCCTGACCAGCCGGGATATTACTTCTCTGGAAGCCGGTACCATTAAGGCCGGTGAACTGGCTTTGCAAGCCCCGGAAGTAAATATAGGCAGCTATGACGGTACGGCTGTGGTGTTTGAGAAGTATCTGGCGGCAGCGGAGTCACTGATAGAGAAGGGCTCCTATTTTGAAGCCGAGCAAATTGTCGACAGTCTTGGTCCTGCCCCTGGTGGCGCCGCTGCCGATCGTTTTGCCCGCGATATGTTGCAACTTTCTCAGGGCTTCGACACCTATGGTGATTTATATAGAGCGGCCCGAATTCTTGAAAAAGTTGTGGATGAGCGTAAGAACGCCGGTACGCTTCTCAGTGCCGATGCCGATTTGACGGTGGAGCGGCTAATTGATTTGTATCTGGCCGATAAGCGTTATAGCGATGCCGAAAATTTGCTCAAGGAACTAGTGGCCAAGCCCGAGCAAGGTCAGGCTCGCACCAATAATCTGGAGCGTCTGGCGGTGGTGCAACTGCGCCTTGGAAAAAACGAAGAGGCTCTCAGCGCCTTGAATGAAGTGCTGAAGGCGCGAGAAGCCGGACCGGTGGCTGCCCTTGCTCGTACCCTGGAGAATATCGGCGATGCTTACCGGGCCCTTGGTCGCAAAGGCGATGCCCAGGCCTCCTACAAGCGAGCCCGGGCCGTTTACGATAAAGCTGTGGTGGCCACCAAACGCGAACAGCGTATTGACTATCAAGTTTACGCAGGGCGTGTTAAACAGTTGGATGAGAAACTGAAACTCCAGTAACAGGCGAAAAAATGAGCAAGAAGTCCGCTCCCAAAAAGTATTTGTGGAATGCCTTGAGTGCCATCGGCGGCAAGTGTTTATCGGTGGGTGATGGTCATGCCGTTTTTGAACTGCCATTGACTGAGGAAGTGATGCAACCCACCGGCGTCTATCATGCCGGCATGATTGTGACGCTGGCCGATGAAGCGGCTTCCGCCGCCGCTTACGGAGGACCAATCGATGCCCGCGATATCGTACCGGAGAAGAAGTTTCCGTATTCGGTGCAATTGAGCGTCAATCTTCTTACCAATGATCCTGTTGGTCCCATTCGCGCTGAAGCCACAGTGGTGCGCCGCGGTCGCCTCACTGTGGTTGATACGGAAGTGACCAATCAGAAGGGCGAGACCATGGCCCTCATGCGCAGTACTCACATGATGGTGGATGCTTCCAGAGTCGGACCTCATTTGAAGAAATAGGGACTCAACGTTTTCGCACTCTGATCTCGGAGCAAACTGCCAGGCTATTGGACCAGCCCGGTCTTTTCGTGTCGCCGGTCAGGGGTGGATAGGTATAGACCATAGTGACTTCGTCATCGATTTCCCTGGGCTGGGCGATTACCTTGACGGTGCCTCCGGTCCAGGGGTAGGGTTCGCCGCCGTGGTCACCACCTTCGATGCGGCCGCGGCGATTGACGAAGTCTTTGACAATCAGATCGAAGTCGTAGGTGTCGGTATCGAGGGCAATACCACTGACGGCGCGGTATTGCCGGTGGGCAACGGGCATAATGGCCAGTCGGTTCACTCCGCCCACGGCAAAGGTTCTCTGAATGAGGGTGCCGTTGGCCAGCATAGTGTAATAAGAGCCGCCGGGATTGGTGTCGGCCACAAAACTGTCGTCGAAAACATCGAGCAAGGATTGCACATTGGGCTGGTCCCGGTATCTTCTGATCCAATCGTAAATTGCCACTCGCATCACTTGCCCAAAGGGAGGGTGGTTGTCGATGAAGGGCGGGATGGTGGCATTAGCCAGGTTTTTCGGGGGGCTATCGCCGGCAGGCGGAAGTTCCACTGTATCGGTGGGTTCCAGGCAAAACTCGCTTGTGTTCAAGACCTGCTTTAAGGTCGTGAGACCGGCATAGTTGCCGCCGTCAAAGGTAAGAAAAAGGGCGCCGGGACGATTGAGATTTTCGTGCATGATGCCGCCATAGGCACAGGCCTGGCTTTCGATAATATCTACTTTCTGCTGGGCTTGAAAATCAACCGATTGAACTTGCTGGGTGGTCTCCACTTTCGCTACTGTCGGCACCACGCCTCCCACCAGGGCCGGGCTGCGCAGTTCGAAGAGTTGCGGGTCTATTAGGGTGAGATTTACAGATGCCGGGGCGAAGGTAAAATTGCGATTTTTATAGGGGATGTTTCGGCAAGATTTGTAGAAGCCGGCCTCTTGATCATCGGAATTCATGAAGGCGAACTGGCTTGGTTTGGGAATCGGTACATTTGTGGTGAGACCTTCCACGAAACCCAGTGTTACCTTAAAGCCGTCCAGGCTGGGCGGTTTTCCCGTCATTTTTGAATAACTGGCCAGGTAGGCATCTCTGGCTTCGTTGTATATGCAGACAGAGTTGCCATTTAAATCTCGCCCGAACTTGTCTTCCTTGGTGCAGCGGTAAAGCTCGTCACGCAAGAGTGAAGCCGCGTAGTGATAGTCGTAATAGTCGTTCAAGGCCAGTCTGCGCATCACATTGTCATCAAGCAGATCGGCCACGATCATGTCCAGCCTGACTGTGGCGGCCAGGGTATTGATACCCCAGACGGGCATCGAGTAGCCGTCCCCGGCTATGGTATCGGAGCCTACCGGGGGATAGTCGGAGGCTGAAATGAAGCCTACGTTTCTATCTTCGATGACGATGCGGGACAGCGCTTGAGCGGCCGCCAGTGCCGCTGCTTCCGTGGCGTTAATGTGCTCGTGCTTGCTGCCGTACATTTGAACCAGTTGCAAGGCCACCAGACCAACGCCAGTGAGAAGGCAGGCTGTAATGGCTATTGTAAGCACAATGGTGTTGCCCCTTGGCCGGCGTATTGCCATTTTTCCAGCTCCTCTGCTTACCTTATTCGGTGATGATGATGCGCACTGCAATGCGTCCCGTGTTGTCGTCGTAAGCGTCCGGATTTGGAGCCGGAATAGTGCCGGTGAGGAGGTCTAAATTACTGTCTTTGTCGTAGGGCATCAGTTTGAGTATGCCGGAGCCGTTTGGCCTGAACATTTTGTTGCTGCCGATTCTCATAGGTGTGGCATTGCCCACTTGCACAATCATGTAGCCGGTGTCGCCAGGTGGTGCGATGGGCTCGTAGACAGCCCCCACAAGTTGTACATCGGCTCCGTCCGCGTTCTTGAGCGGAGTTCCCGGGCCAAAGCGCCAGTGACCGGTGGCGCGGTAATCAATCCAGACCTTGTTGGCCGGATAAACGAAGAAGCTTGTTTGCTTCCAGTCGTTTTGTCTGGCGGCTATATGCAGAACGTCCTGGTCTTTGACGGCTTCCCCCGTGTCTTTGAGGTATTTGTATATGGTCGGATCGCGCCAAGACTTGGGATCGAAGCGCTCAAGTAAATGTATGTTCTCGATGCCGACCACGTTCAGGGAAGTACTGGAGACCCCTCCGTCCGTAACACCGCTGGCCGCCGCCGTAGCCAGTCCGGTCTGGTTTTCGGCCATCTTGGACCAGGAGACATTTAGCCTGGTGCCGGTTCCGAGCATGGGGATGTCTTTGAGAAACGGCACAGCCAGGGGAATCAGGGGTTGCGCATCGCAGGCGGAGACGACTTCATATTCACCGGTAGCTTTAGCCGGATCGAGGGGCGCACCCAGGGCTCGATTGGGGCCTACCCGGCTGACTGAATTGTCGTCGTTGTCGGTGCTCACAATGTAGAGATCGCAGCCGGTGGACTGGTAACCACCAGCCGGTGTCAGTTTGAGAAAGTCGGCAAAAGGCCCGGTGAACATGAGCTGGGCTTGATCGCGCATGCCGGTGAGGGCGCTGTCGTAGCTGGGGCTGATGGCTGCCTTGTTGACGCAGGCAAAGGTGGAGTATGCCATGTAGCCGTAGCTGAAAGCAAAGCAACTGAGATTGAGAATGGGAATGGCCAGAAGGAAGAGAACCAGGGGCACGAGAGAAAACTCAGCCACCTGGGCGCCGGACTTACTGCGGCTGTTGCGGCTGCCGCTGCGGAGGTTGGATTTGGCTTCCCGAGTCACCATTTGCCACCTCGCACAATTAAGAGCAAGCAGACCTGATAATGTTTCTTTACCAGGTCTGTTTGATTTCCAAACCGCTTCTTTCCTTAGATATGAAGTTTCCAGGATTTAGGAGGCCGTCACCAGGCTGGCCGCTTTTTTGAAGACCAGGCCGTCGTCTTCTTCTTCCACCATAATCACGTCTCCGTCCGTGAATTCGCCTTCCAGAAGCTTCAATGCCAATGGATTCTCGATTTCTCTCTGGATCAAGCGACGCAGGGGGCGGGCGCCGTAAACCGGGTCGTAGCCGGTGTTGGCCAGCCATTCGCGGGCTTCATCGGTGGGCTTCACTTCAATCTTGCGGTCAAGCAGGCGCTTGTTCAGGATATTGAGCTGAATGTCTACAATTTGCTTCAACTCCGCCGCCGTCAGGGCATGGAAGACTACGGTTTCATCGATACGATTGAGAAACTCGGGACGGAAGTGCATTCTCAGGGCTTCCATCACTTTCTCGCGCATGGCGTCATAGTGATCTTCGCCGTCTACGGCCGTCTGCATCTGGTAGTCGAGGATGTGCTGGCTGCCGATATTGGAGGTCATGATGATGACCGTATTTTTGAAGTCTACGGTGCGACCTTTGGAATCGGTCAGGTGTCCTTCATCCAGCACTTGCAGAAGGATGTTGAAGACGTCGGTATGGGCCTTTTCCACTTCATCGAAGAGCACGCAACTATAGGAGCGGCGTCTGACCGCCTCAGTCAATTGACCGCCGTCGTCGTGCCCGATATAGCCGGGCGGGGCTCCAATCAGGCGAGCAACGGTGTGCTTCTCCTGGTATTCCGACATATCAATGCGCACGATGGCTTGCTCGTCGTCAAAGAGAAATTCAGCCAGCGCCTTAGCCAGCTCGGTTTTACCTACCCCGGTGGGGCCGAGGAAGAGGAAGGAGCCTATCGGTCGTTTGGGATCTTTCATGCCGGTGCGGGCACGGCGCACGGCGTTGGCCACCACTTCGATGGCTTCGTCCTGACCGATTACGCGGTGGTGTAAGTGATCTTCCAGACGAAGCAACTTTTGCACTTCACCTTCCAGCAGTTTGGTTACCGGGATGCCGGTCCAACTGCCGATGATTTCGGCGATGTCTTCTTCGTCTATCTCTTCTTTCAAGAGTCTGGGGCCCTTATGACCGCTTATCTGACCTTCCAGTTCTTTCAGTTGCTTCTCCAGTTCAATTAACTTACCGAACTTGAGTTCCGCTGCTTTCTGTAGATCAGTGGCTCTTTCCGCCTGTTCGATTTGTACCTTGGTGGTTTCGATATCGGCTTTGATGACCTGAATCTTGGAGATGCCTTCTTTCTCGGCCATCCAGCGTGCTCTCAAATTGTCCGACTCTTCCTTGAGGTTGGCCAGTTCCTTTTCCAACTTTTCCAGGCGCTCTCTGGAAGCCTGGTCTTTCTCCTTTTTGAGGGCTTCTCTTTCAATCTCAAGCTGAATTTTCCGTCTTTCCAGTTCGTCCAATACCGTCGGCATAGAGTCGATTTCTATGCGCATGCGGGCTGCCGCTTCATCAACCAGGTCGATGGCTTTGTCGGGCAGGGCGCGGTCGGTGATATAGCGATCCGAAAGTACAGCTGCCGAGACCAGCGCGGCGTCTTTGATACGCACGCCGTGGTGCACTTCATAGCGCTCCTTGAGACCGCGCAGAATAGATATTGTCTCCTCTACCGAAGGCTGGTCCACAAAGACAGTCTGGAAGCGGCGTTCCAGAGCCGGGTCTTTTTCTACATATTTACGGTATTCATCAAGGGTGGTGGCACCGATACAATGCAGTTCACCCCGGGCCAGTGGCGGCTTCAGCAAGTTGCCTGCGTCCATGGAGCCTTCGCCGCCGGAGCCGGCGCCTACCACCGTGTGCAATTCGTCGATGAAGAGGAGAATTTCCCCTTCGGCGTCGGTGACCTCTTTCAGAACAGCCTTGAGGCGCTCTTCGAATTCACCGCGATATTTGGCACCGGCCACCAGTGAGCCCATGTCGAGAGCAATCAGTTTTTTGTCTTTCAAACCTTCCGGTACGTCACCTTTGGTGATTCTTATGGCCAGACCCTCGGCGATGGCCGTTTTGCCGACGCCGGGCTCGCCCACCAGCACGGGGTTGTTCTTGGTACGACGGCTCAGTACTTGCATAACCCGGCGAATTTCATCGTCCCGGCCGATGACGGGGTCGAGTTTGCCGCGGGCGGCCATTTCGGTAAGATCTTTGCCATAGCGCTCCAGGGCCTGATAGGTTCCTTCCGGATCCTGGCTGGTTACCTTTTGCTTGCCGCGAATTTCCGTCAGCACCTTCAAGATGCGTTCGCGGGTCAAGCCGTTCTGCTTGAGGACTGTGCCGGCCTGGCCTTTGCTTTCGTCGGTGAGGGCAAGCAAGAGGTGTTCGATACTGATGAACTGGTCCTTCAGTCTCTCCGCTTCTTTCTCGGCCACTTCCAAAACTTGCATGAGCTTGGTGGATACATGAATCTCATCTTTGGCCACGGTTACCGAAGATGCTTTTGGCTGATTCTGCAGATAACGAGTGATGTCGTCGATGATTTTCTGCGGTTTGACATCGAGCTTTTCGACAATTTTGGTGGCCAGACCGTCTTTCTGCTCCATGATTGAAAGCAGAAGGTGCTCCGGTGTTACCTGACTGTGAGCGAAACGGGAGAGCAGGTTGCGGCAGCCGGTCACTGCTTCCTGTGCTTTATTTGTAAATCGGTCCAGATTCATAAATACCTACCCCTGGTGCTTGGTTTTTCAGTCTTGAGGTCTCAAGAAGCGCCTCTATTTGAATTATGGTCAGGGTCTAAAGGCGTCCTTGAGAAATCCATAATTTCTTTATGAGTTTCAAAAAGGTTACTCTACCGGCTCAAAAGTAGGGCTGTTTGACATCGCAAAATAGCGTTCCCTTGATAACGTCGCCCTTACTTTTGCGCCTTCCGCCCTTTTTGCCTGCTAATACTCAGGCAGATCGTGGGCTGTGGTGCTAATCTTGATTAGTAGGTCAGGCTGGTTCGATTTAGTATAGATATAGTAGAAAGCAAAGGCTGATGCAGGAGTTCGAAGAGGATTATTACGCCACACTTGGGGTGGAAATAGACGCCAGCCAGGAGGAAATCCGCAGGGCTTATCTCGCACTGGCTAAAAAGCTCCATCCGGACCGGTTTCCCAACGATGCCGAGCAACGGGCCATTGCCCAGAAGGAATTTGCCAAGGTTACCCGGGCTCACGATGTCATCGGTGACAGCGAGCGGCGCGGCGAATACGATGCCTTGCGCTCTCTGGCCAAGAGGCGTTCCGAAATCGTCTCCACGGGCTCTTTCGTAGTCAGCTCCATTATTCCCGATGAGGAAAGGCTGCACTTGAATGAGAGTGAGGGCGGCGAGACCAAACCGGGCGATGACCACATTAATGTTAAGTGGGCCAACAAGCATTTAATGCGCGCCGATGAACTGCTCAAGAAGAAACGTTTCTCCGAAGCCGAAACGGCAATGAAGGAGGCAATTCGGCTGGTTCCCAACGATCCCCGCTACCATAACAAGCTGGCTGAAGTCTACCTTGTCAGAGGCTGGAAGACCCTGGCTATGACGGAAGTGCAGACGGCTTTGCGTCTGGATGGAACTAATCCGGAAGCCCGTAGTCTAGAAGTACAGCTCAAGTCGCTTATGAAGGATAACTCCGCCAAGGGCTCGGCGGAAGGTAAGAAAAAGGGTCTCATGCAGCAGATTAAGGAAATCCTCAACAAGAAGATTTGAGGAGTGATGAGTTTTGATTTTCCAGGGCAGCCACAGTATTAGAGTCAGAGCCGCAGGCTTCCTTATATTGTTATGCCTGCTTGCAAAGGTCGGCAGCGGTCCGGTGCAGGCTTCCGAGAATGCCCGCTCGAAACCCTCCATTGATCTGGAATTGCCCGATGAGCCGCCTCTAGAGATGGAAGAGGCGGCCAGTGCCTCCGATAGTTCCGCCGGTAGTGGCTCCAACTTTACGGTGCCCGGCACAGACTTGTTGGCCGGCGCTGCCGGTACTACGGGCAGTGCCGCTTTCGGCAAGAGACCGGTTTTGAAAGGCAGCATCTCCGGCGGTAACAACGCCGGTGCCCCATCCCCTCTGCTTTCCGGCAGTTTGCAAATGGTGCCGAAAGGCACCACCGTCGATCTGACTTTGCAATGCCATTTGAATTCCGAACTTTCCCAGAAAGGGCAGGAAGTTTTTGCCCGCATTTCTCGAGATGTGACCGCCGAAGACGGCAGCAAGGTGGTTTTGCCTGGCAAGTGGGTGGCCCATGGCTATGTTACTCGGGTGGATAAGCAGAAGCATAACGGTCGAGACGGCTTCGTGGAAGTGAAATTCGATCGTATCATTAGCCCCGACGGTGAATGGGAAGTGCCGTTCGAGACCAGTTTCTCTACTAAAGATAACGAACTCAAGTCGGCCGCCAAGGTTTTATTCCGTGATACTAAATTTGCCACCATCGGTGCGCTGGCCGGTTCGATCCTGTCTGTGCAGATGACAGGTTTACCCGTGGCAATCAGCACATATGGAATTTCCGTTGGTATTGGTGGTGGTGTCGGAGCAACTTATGGTCTGGTTTGCGCCATGGCCCGCAAGGGCAAAATCTGTTCCGTCTACCCGGGCGACCACGTGCAGCTTAAACTTTCCGAACCCTTGAGTTTGCCCGGTTTTAATCCTCTCGCTCTCGATTCGGCTAAAAACAGCTCTCATCTGCCGGGCTTTTCCCTGGCCGTCACTGATTTCAAATTTGAGAAAGACCCCGTTTCTCAAGATAAGAGGGGTCAGGTGCTGAGGCTCTGGCTTACGGCCGAAAATCGCAGCCGGCGCAGTCTCAATTTGAGAAATCTGCGTGTGGTTTCGGAGATGGATGATATATACGCTCCCCATTTGTCGGCAGCCATGATGCGCTTCCAGGAACTGGCTCCGGGGGGGCGGCAATCTCTGGTTTTGCCCTTTTCCGTGGACTCTAAGAAGCACAAATACTCCCTGGTGCTCCTCAAGGATGCTTCCGGCGCCGAGCTGGCCAGAGCCCCTATAAATTGAGCGCCCCATTCGGGATCTATATGTAACCTGGTAATAATTCTCATTTTTCTCTTAAATTTTGCGGGTTTCCCCACTGAGATTATTTGCAGAAAGACTAATTGCAGCTAATATGGACCTGTACTTAAGACTTGATCATGTTGAGAGAGATAAAGCGCTCAAAGACACCTGTTGGATATAGGAGCAATATGGTTGTTATATTCGAGATGCTTCCTTCTTTCTTGCACTTGATTTAGTTGAAAAATCCCGGGAGCTGTTAATCCCGCTAGGGGGGGACGATGAAGGCGCGAATCCAGGAAATGCTACAGACCTTTCACAGCAATGGACAGGCTGCTCATCGCCCGGCCGATCCGGCCCAGGGGGCACGGCGCACTGCCGGTGCAACCGGTCAGCCGGTGCCCTACGAAAAGCTCTTGCGTGAGAAAGACCGCGAAATCGATCGCCTTCGCCATCAGCTTGCCAATGCCGAGGCTCGCCTGCAAGAACTGATGGGGCAAGATGTCCTCACCAGTTTGCCCAATCGTCATGTCTTTAAGGAGCATCTCACCCATTCCCTCAAGCGGGCTCTCAGACTGGGTTATTCCCTTTCGCTCATGCTCATCGATATAGACCATCTGCGGGAAATCAATCTCAAATACGGTCACGAAGTCGGCGATCAGGTGCTGGTGGAAGTGGCAAAGATTCTCCGCAGTTCCGTGCGTGAAATCGATATGCCGGCTCGCTGGGGCGGTGAAGAGCTGGTGACCGTCTTGCATGAGACCGATGCCGAGGGGGCCTCGGTGGTGGCAGAGCGGGTGCGTCGCCGCATCTCCATGCTCGAGATCATCGAGCCCAAGTCCGGCAAACCCATTAAAATCACGGCTTCCCTGGCCGTTGCCTGCTATCCGCAGCATTCCAATGAGCCCCAGGGTTTACTTGAAGCTGCATCCGAGGCCCTTATTCAGGCCAAAGAAGATGGCTGTAACAGAGTCCTGATTGCCAATAAATGATCTTCGCTAATTTGAAAGCCCACCGGAAATGATCCGACTGATGATCGTCGATGACCACGCACCCACTCGGGAGCAAGTGGCAGCCCAGCTTACGACGGGCGGACTTATGAAAGTTGTGGCGGAGGCCGAGACTTCTCATGAAGCCTGGCTGACGGCTTCTAAGATATTGCCCGACATCGTCTTGCTCGACCTGCATCTGCCCGGTCTTTATAGTACCGTCGAGCTTTTGAAACGTTTCAGTCAGTTGAAGCGCACTAAAGTAGCTATTTTTGCCGGGCAAAGCAAAGCCAGTGAAGTGCAGGACTTGCTGGAAGCCGGTGCCAGCGCTTATGTCCTTAAGGAAGATCCGCCCGCCCTGATCAAGATGGCACTGCTTATGGTTTCGAAGGGCTCCAAGTCGGTAATTTCACCCAGTTTGCCCCGTCACTTAACACGTCTGACAGCTCAGGAAAGAACAATTTTGCGCTATTTGACCATGCGCGGCAAATTGTCTACGGCCGCGGAGAGGATGGGTCTGTCGCAGACCGAGCTGGATGATCTGCTCAACCATCTGGTGGAAAAACTGGAGCTGGAATCACCGGAGAAATTACTGCGCTGGGCTCGCAAACACGGCTTCTAGGGCAGCTTGGGCAGTACGTCCAGGCTGACCACCAGTAAACCGATAAAACTGGCTCCCACGACGATCAGCAGGATTTCCAGGGGATTGAAAGCCTGTCTCACTAACAGCTTGTCGTCCTCGTAGACCTTCCAATATTGATTGAGCCAGCTTTGCGCCACGGCCAGAAAGAGACTGGTGACTGCAAAGTAGGTGATCAGCTTGTACTGCACTGCCATCAGGGGCAACTTGAGCAATAGAACACTGGCGCCGAAACCCAGGGAGAGTGCAAAGGCGATAAAGCGACTGTTCTCTCTAATGTCTGTCCGGCCCGGCCGAAGCAAGCAGAACTGATTGACCAGGCGCATCAAAGCCAGCAGATTTACCACAGGAATGGCGAACAGGAGGGTGTACATGCCCACGGGCCACTTGTGCATGGCTAGAAAGACTTCTTTGCTGCCATCTCGGGAAAGGCGACTCAGTGCTGTCCGGGCCTCATTGCGCAGTTCATCCATGACCGCCCGGTCTGACGCGCTCTCATTGGTTCCCGCAGCCGCAGCGCCGGGGTTTTCTACTTCCAAGGCGATTTCAGCTGCTGTCTTTAGCTGATTCAGGGTCTTGTAAAACCAGTAAAGGTTGTATATGCCAAGTGTGACCACGGAGAGCACCACAACGTGCCAGGCGGGGATCTGTCTGGAATCTCTCTCTGCTTGCTTGGGCGCTGTCTTTACTTCCTTTACCACTTGATGACCTGCTGGTTATTCTTTGCTGATTCTTGCATAAAGGGCAGAAGAAATTTACCCAAGTTTGTGATCCTTGCACAACTTTATTGCTAATCTTAAGGGGCTTTATATATGCATCTAGAAAGTGCGTTTTCCAGGAGTTTTTTGGAACTATGGTCAATTCTGTAATACTCGTAGGCAGAGCCGGACGCGACCCGGAAATGCGCTACTTTGAGTCTGGTCGGGTCAAGACAACCTTTTCAATTGCCGTAAATAGACCCACCAAGGAAAAAGAAACCGATTGGTTTGATATTGAAATCTGGGGACGCCAGGCTGAGATCGCCGGCGAATACGTTCGCAAAGGCTCCCTGATTGGGGTTGAGGGTCGTCTCGATTTCAATCGTTGGACCGACGACGGCGGCAATAAGAACGTCAAACCCATTGTTCATGCTCAGAATCTGCGCCTCCTGGGCAGTAAGCGTGAGAACAGCGGCGGCGGCGACTCTTTTGAAAGTGACTTTCGCTAAGGCGGATAGGCTAGCCCCTTCATAAGTGGAAAAAGCAGGCCCTACAACTGCCCAACTTGTAGACTACCTTGTTGTGGTCGTCTACTTCGTTTTTGTGCTCGGGGTGGGCTTCAAGCTCAAGAAGAACATGCACACGGCGGAAGACTTTCTTCTCGCCGGTCACAATTGCGGTCAGGAAGGCAAAAGCAGTATCAGTATTCCCACCTGGGTTACCGGTCTGGCCTTCCTTTCTGCTAATCTGGGCGCCATCGAAGTGATGGGCATGGCTGCCAATGCCGCCCAGTACGGGGTGATGACTGCGCATTTTTACTGGCTGGGAGCGATTCCGGCCATGGTCTTTCTGGCAGTCTTCATGATGCCCTTCTACTACAAGAGCAAGATCCGCTCCGTACCCGAGTACTTGCGCAAGCGCTTCAACGAGCCCACAAGAGCATTCAATGCCTTTTCCTTCGCCATCATGACCGTGCTCATGTCCGGCATGAATCTCTATGCCATGGCCATTGTCTTTCAGATGGTTTTGGGCTGGCCCATACATGCTTCCATCTGGCTTGCCGCCGTTGTGGTTTTGGCATACACCATCACGGGCGGGCTCACTTCCTCGATTTACAACGAAGTGATGCAGTTCTTTCTTATTGTTTTTGGACTTTTGCCGCTTTCCATCATGGGTGCCTTGCGCTTCGGATCCTGGGAAGCTATTGCCGATGCCCTCAAGGCGCCGGGAATGTCCCACCTCTGGATGGAAGTAGCCGGCGGTTCCAATCCCATGGGCACAGACATGCTTGGACTAGTGATGGGTCTTGGTTTTGTTCTTTCTTTCGGCTACTGGTGCACGGATTTTCTTGTTATCCAGAGAGCCATGGCTGCCAAAGATTTGCACGGGGCGCAACTCACGCCCATTGTGGCTGCTTTTCCCAAGATACTTTTCCCGGTGCTGACTGTTTTCCCCGGTCTTCTGGCCATTATCGCCATGCCGCAGTTGGGCAGTAATAATGCCGGTCTTTCTTATAACAACGCGATTCCTTATTTGATGGCGGCAGTTTATCCAAACGGTATGTTCGGACTGGGCATGACTGCTCTTTTAGCCAGCTTCATGTCCGGTATGGCCGGCAATGTGACAGCTTTCAACACTGTGTGGACCTACGACATATACCAGACCTACCTGGCTAAGAATAAGTCTGACGCGCATTACCTCTGGGTGGGACGGGCTGCCACCGCCATTGGTATCGTTATTTCGGTGGGCACGGCTTATCTGGTTATGGGCTTCCCTTCCATAATGGATTACATGCAAACGGTGTTTTCCTTCTTCAATGCACCGCTTTTCGCCACCTTCCTCCTGGGAATGTTCTTCAAGCGCACCTCTCCCTGGGGTGCTTTCTGGGGGCTGGTGGCCGGCACCGGCGCCGCCGTCATTCATTATGTGCTTTGCGAGCAGGGCAAGTTGGTTTATTCCACCGCCATGGCCGGTAATTTCCACCGCTCCGTGGCGGCCTGGACCGTCTGCTTCGTGGTCACCTTGATGATTTCCTACCTGACCAAGCCCAAAGATGTTTCCGAACTAAAAGGCCTGGTCTGGGGTGTGGGCATAGAAGATGGCGACGACCTGAAGAAACCGCCTTTCCTGCTTCGCCCGGGTGTGCTCGGCTGCATCCTGCTTTTGGTAACAATTGTCCTCAATCTGATTTTCTATTAGGGAGGCCAAGACATGCTGGACGTTCGTTATCCAATCGGCTTTCTCTTCCTCATTCTGGGTGCCCTTCTGGCTATCTATGGTTACGGGCATCCCGCAACTTTTAATACTGTCAACGGACCCTTTCCTCTCAACATAGATGTGCCCTGGGGCATTTTCATGTTCCTTTTCGGCATGGGCACGGTTTCTCTAGCCAAACTCGATGAAGTTAAGAAAGCTGAGCAGGAGCCGGCTTCGGCGGCAGCAGCAATTGAGCCAGAAGCCCCTTCGAGCACAAGCAAGACCGAGCCGACCGGTCAGGAAGAGTCTTAAAGAGAAATTGCCCTAGCGCGGTCTGAGGCTGGTATAAAACTTGCCTGTGCCCAGATCATAGACGGCCAGCATGTCCCAGGGGGCAATGGTGCTGCCCGGCGGGGTCTTGAGCGGAACTGCGGCATTGAGAGCCGCCTTGAGGGCATTGACGACACTGCCGGACTCTCCCGGATCGGGCAGGGGCACGGTGTTCATATCGGCGATGCCGTCGATGACCTGGAAATTAGCAATTTTGCCGCTCTTGAGTAGTTGAAAGGAAAGCAAATAACGATATTTCTTATCGCTTGATTCAACAAGAGTAGCCTGGGAAGGTACTTTCAGGTTGCTGGCAATTTTTTCGGAAACTTCCCTGGTGTACTCATTCATGAGTTTGTCCTGTTCCCGGGCTTCCTTGCTCTTCACTGCCTGCCTGGACCAGACATAGCGCGGTTGCTTGCTTACATCCTGGCTGAACTGTTTGCTGAACTGCTCATCGGCCAGGGCGGCGGCATCAGGCTTGGCTGCTTCCTTCGCTTCGGCGGCGGCCTTCTTCAAGAGCAAAAGTCTGGCTTTAGGACCGAGGACAGGTTCAGCCTTGGCCTTGACCGGAGTCTGGGGCACAACCTTGATCTCGTATTTAGGCAGGGACCATACGGTGGAAGGTTTATCGCCTTCTTTAGAGCCGGAATCGATAGAGGGACTTTGATTATCAGTCGAAGTGGTCTGTGCCGTGGCGCTCACAGCAAGACTTGCGCCGAGGCAAAGGGCTGCCAGTGCCGAGATCGCCATTCTTGAGCCGTTTGACTGTTTGTAAGCCTTGTTCATTTTGCCGTCTTTCCTTTTTTAGGACCCTAACTTTTCAGCCGCTCTAACTATACCCAGGAAATGATTCCTGACATCAACCGTCTTCGGGTGGATCGGCCGCCTTGCTTCCAAAAGGTGCGCCAGGCTTAGATCACAGGCAACGAGCAGGGCATTGTCGAGATTAATTTTGCTTTTCAATCCAGTGTTCTTGTTGGCGGCCAGCGCCTCCCAGATAGGCGCCGTGAAGTCGGTGGGGCGGCTGGCCTCCAGGCAATCGGCCAGGAAAACCAGCTTGGATACTTCCGTCATACTGGTGGCGCCCAGGGTGTGCTCAGCAATGGCATTGAGGACGGTCTTGTTGGAGATTTTCAATTCCTTTCTGACAATTAGTGCCGCCACCGGGCCGTGCAAGAGGTGACCATTGTTTTTCTCTATTTCCGTAAGTTTCATGCCGGCTGCTCTCGCTTTTTCAATCAGCTCGTAGTCTTTCATTTCTTTGCAGCTGTCGTGCAGCCAGCAGGCAAGACCAACCAGAAGGCGATCGGCCGGCGAGAGTTTGGCCAGTTTGGCCAGTTTGAGTCCCACTTCCACCACCCCGGTTACATGCTGAAAGCGTTTCTTGGAAATGCGTGGAGCCGCCCACTTCGCGGCCTTCGCCAGGGTCATGCCGGAGGGGACGCCTTTGATAACTTTGCCTTTGCCTTTGGCGGTTTCCGGTTTTGCTTTTGCTTTGGCTTTAGCCGGCGCAGCCTTTTTCTTGGGCGCCGCGGCTTTAACTACTTTGGTTTTTTTCATCTGTCTGTCACTTTGCTGTTTTTGGCGTAGTAACCCTTCTGAAGAATTATGCGGTTGACCGGCGCTGGTACCATATATAGTATCGATTTCCGCTCGCCTATGCGCTTGCGAATTCCTGATGCCGAAATTCCTACGCCGGGGAAGTCTACCAGATGCACCTCTTTGTCTTGCAATAAGCCCTCCCGGCAAAGGCTTTGCTGGGAAAGACCGAGGTCCAGGGTGGCTTGCTTCTCTAGCGCGTTTTCGGACGCCGGTAGGCTTTTCGAGTCTGCCTCCGCGGCAGAGTCAGAGGGCCGTCCGATGATTCTCAGTCTCGGTACCACCAGGAGGCGCACCAGGCTGACCAGTTCTTCCGCCCTGTGCCAGTCTTTCAAAAACGGCAAATTGTCCGAGCCTATAATCAAGTTGATGCGGTAGTCCGGGTAAAGGTCTCTCATGGAGAGCACCGTATCAACCGTGTAGGACGGCCCGGGTCTTTGCAGTTCCAGGTCGCTGGCTTGAAAACAAGGATTTTCCGCTACTGCTGCTTTTACCAGCTCATAGCGAGCTTCTCCGGCCAGGAGCCCTACGCTGCGGTGGGGCGGCTCCGGACTGACTACAAAGTAAACCGTCTCCAGTTTGAAATCCACCCGCGCCGATTCGGCAATGAGCAGATGCCCCATATGCACGGGGTTGAAAGTTCCGCAAAAAAGTCCAAGTTCTCGCAAGGGGCCTCCTACTTGCCCCTTGTCCTCGTATAGATACGGGGTAGTCGCGCTCTCAGGCGGCAGGCAAGTTCGTAAGTAATGGTATCAAGGAGAAAAGCCCACTGGCTTAAGTTAATTGAACCTGTTTTTTGAGAGGCGTTCTCTTCCCCGATGAGAGTGACCACGTCTCCTTCCTGAGCTTCCGGCAGGTCGGTTATATCGAAGAGCATCTGGTCCATGCTGATGCGACCCACTTGTTGAATGGGTTTTCCGGCTAAGAAAGCCGTCATTTTATTGCTCAGACCCCGGTCCACACCGTCGGCATAGCCGATGGGAATCATGGCCAGACGGGAATCTCTGGCGGCCGTCCAGGTGAAGCTATAGCCGGCGCTTTCCCCCTGAGGCACGGCTCCGATATGATTGATTCTAGCTTTCACGGAAAGGGCCGGTTTCAATTCCGGTAGTACCGAGGTTGGTGCCAGCCCGTAAAGGTAGAGTCCGACTCGAACCATGTCGTAGTGGGTAAAATCGAAGAGCCTGGTTGCTTCCGAAGAGGCCAGATGAAAGAGTACGTCATGCTCTTTCGGCATGGTATTCACGAGAGCGGCAAAGCGGGCATTTTGAAATTCCACTGCCTGTCGGTCGTCGGCCATAGCCAGATGGGAAAAGACACTGACCAGTTTGAGGGCACCTTCCTTGTGGATAAAATCCAGGATCTCCGGTGCTTCCTCTGGTTTTACTCCCAGTCGGTGCATGCCCGTGTCTATTTTCAGATGCACCTGGGCCTGGGCGGCTTGCTTCTTGAGAGCGGGTGATTGCAAGCGCTTGCGAGCGGCAGCCGCAACATCCAGGGCTTGTTTGTGAGAAGTGAGGGCGATGCCCAGATCGTTGTCAAGGGCGGATTCTATAGCCCAGGATGGGGTCGGGCTCAGTATCAAAATGGGTGATTTTATGCCGGCGCTGCGTAGTTGGCAGCCCTCGTCGATAGAGGCGACACCGAGGTAGTCGGCGCCGGCCGCCTCGAGAAGTTCGCCCACTGTGGCGGCACCATGTCCATAGGCATCGCTTTTCACCACGGCCATCAATAGCGGGCGTTTGGTTTTGCCGGGAGCCGCCAGGTAGCCTCTGATTACCTTGAGGTTATGCTCCAGGGCCGTCAGTGAAATCTCTACCCAGGCATCTCTCTGAACCGATGCGGGAGCATGTCTGAGGTTGTGAGGGGGGCTGTGCATTAGTAAATTATTGGCATTCCGGCGATGTTTGAGAGCCTATATGGCACGGAGTTTATGCTAGCATTGCTGGAAGTCCGCCATCATGATTTCTTCTAAACGCAGGGACGGCCTGAACTTGCTCTCCAGAGAGCGGGTTTTGTCAAAAGCTGAGGCTGGAAGCGGCGACCTCGCCGTTAATCTTGAAGAGCAGGCCTAGGAAACACATTTGTCCTTAAATAAGGAATCGATTTGGTATCTCTTGGTAGCCCTGGGTGCTTTTAAAAAGCCGGTTCAGTAATAACTTAGCTGTTGACTTGCTTTTAGGCACCCGGCGACATTTACCGCAATGCTAATGAAAATAGCGCTGAGGTGTCGCTGGTCCGATGACAGAAGTTAGGAACTGGTTCTAATTCTTAGAAGGGTGGAGAGACTTGAACAAAGCAGAATTGGTAGACATCGTGGCTAAAGAAGCTGGGACTACAAAGAAAGACGCGGAAACTATCATCAATAAGATGATGGAAACGGTAATCAGCCAGGTTGCTCATGGCGAAAAGGTTACCCTAGTTGGCTTTGGTACATTCGAAGCGCGCCAGAGAAAAGCGCGTACCGGACGTAACCCCAAAACCAATGAGCCGCTTCATATTCCAGCCAAAAGAGTAGCCGGATTTAAAGTCGGTAAAGAGTTTGCAGACGCTGTAAACAAACGTAAGTAAGACAAGGAACGCGCTCCCTGCAAGCTCAAATGAAGCCTCAAGCAGGAGAGCACAAGGAGGTCAGAGTGGGTCTACCTAGAGTTGCATTGATTGGCTGCGGTAATTGGGGTAAAAACCTGGTCCGTAACTTCCATCATCTGGGGGCCCTCTCCACCGTCTGCGACAACGACCAGAAGCGCCTCGACTTCGTAGCCAGAGAGTTTCGCGGTGTCAAGACGACCTCCGATTACGATAGTGTTCTGCGCGATCCGGAAGTGAGCGCTATTGTAATTGCCACTCCCTCGGATACTCATTTCAATTTAGCCAGGCAAGCGCTTTTGGCTGGTAAGCATGTATATGTCGAGAAGCCTCTGGCCCGCGACGTCAAGCATGCCGAAGAGCTGGATGCGCTTGCTACTGAGCGCAACCTGGTTTTGATGGTGGGGCATTTGTTGCTCTACCATCCTGCCGTAAATTGCTTGAAAGATCTGATTGCTTCAGGCGAACTGGGCGATCTTCTCTTTGTGCGCTCCGATCGCATGAATTTCAACATGTCCAGGCGAGACTGGAGCGTGCTCTGGGACCTGGCTCCCCACGATATTTCCATGATGAGCTATCTGCTCGACTGCTCCTCTCCGGAAGTAAGTCGTGTGGGTGGTTGGGATACGCTCGGTGACGGTCTGGTGGATGTCGCATATCTTGACCTGTCCTTCCCGACCGGCGCAGGCGATCGCATTATCCCCGGCCAGGTGCGCAATAGCTGGATCGATCCCCAGAAAGTTGTACGCTTAACCGTTAACGGTACCAAGAAGACGGCTGTCTTGAACGATACCCAGCAGGAAGATAAATTGGCGCTCCACAGCCAGACTCCGGAAGGGCGCATGGTGGTGGAGTATCCTTATTATCCTGATGCCGAGCCCTTGCACCTGGAGTGCGAGCACTTCCTGCAGTGCATCTTGCGTGGCGAAAGACCCCGTACTGATGCCAACAACGCTTACACTGTGGTGCGAGTGCTCTCCGACGTAGAGAAGCGCTTGTCAGGAAGACCCGGGCGCAAAGCTCCTGTTTCTTCCCGCTGAGGTGGCGGCTGAAAGGCGGGCTGAGGCTCACCCTTAGCGGTCTGAATTTCCTTAGAAATTGCTTCCGTTACAACCCGTTAGCATTTCTTCGTCAGAATGCCACTCGGCAACCATAGCCCCGGTTCTTTGTGTATAATATTTCTCCTGACCTCGAGAGTGGTCAGACACCTGAAACGTCCTTTGCGGGAGTAATTCAGTGGTAGAATGTCTCCTTGCCAAGGAGAATGTCGCGAGTTCGAATCTCGTCTCCCGCTCCATTTCTACACCACTTTCCAGTCGGCTGGAGGGTGGTGTTTTTTTTGCCTTGTTTATCAGCCCGTCGACGGCTTGACCACCTGATATATTAGAAAAGTCCCTTCGAGACCATAGTTGCCTGAGGATGGAGCCCATGCCAGAGGATAAGAGCGAGAGTTCGCAGAGCCAGGAAAAGCCGGAAGAAGCCGCTCCCGCCGCTAATGAGCCGGCTCCCTCGCAGTCGTCCGGCGAAAAAGCAGAGGCTCCGGCTGGCGAGACCGCCGCTCCGGCGTCTCCGACATCTTCCACTGCCCCTGCGACCGCTGCCGCTGCTTCTCCCTCGCCGGCCGATGATATAGCCAAGAGGCGCTCTCCCTGGGAGTCCAGCGCCGCCGCCTTCGATTATGTGCAAAAGTCTTCCCGCACCGATGCTATTCAACTGCGTACTTCCGACCGGGTGACCATTATTGCCCTGCTCCTTTGCTGCATTCTGGAGGTGCTTTCCCTCTCCTACACGCCTTTTGCCGGTATGCGACTGCCGGTGGTACTGATTTGCGATGTAGTACTTGGCGTTTCTACGGTCCTTTTCCTGGTCTATCGGTTGGGCATTCTCTGTTCCCTCACACCCAGGCAAGCCATAGTTTGCTGGCAGTTAATGATGGGCTGTGTCTTCTTCGGCATTTTTCTTTGCATCAACGTGGGCGTAGGCATTGCCTTTGCCGTTACCAATATGACATCGGAAGAGGCTGCCAGTCAGCCCTGAAATGTCCCGGGGCGAGCGGCTTTAGTGTCATGGGCGGCGCCACATAAAGATCTTCTGAAGACCCAGAGGGGGTTTTCAGCCGCCAAGCCGTGTAAACTTTGCATCTGACAGGCATCCTGACCGGGTTTGACCGTGTTAGAATTCCATGTTCTGTTACTGTTTATAACTAATAGTCGATTTGAGAGAGTGCAACATGAAGGTCACCCTTGAGCGGGAAGGCAAAAACGTAGTCAAGCTTGGTATCGAGCTTGAGGCCGAGCGAGTAAAACGCGCCTATGAGATGGCTTGTCGCCAGTTGAGCAATCAAGTGCGTATCCCTGGTTTCAGACCGGGTAAAGCACCACGTATGATTCTTGAGAAGACCATCGGTCAGGACAATATCAAGAACGAAGCTCTGCAAAGACTAGTTCCGGAAGTGATTGCCGAAGCCTTGATCAAGGAAAATCTGGATGTAATCACCGCCCCTGAATATTCCAATGTGGAATTCAATCTGGGCGAGCCCCTCAAATTGCAGGCTAAATTTGAAGTTCGTCCGGAAGTGAAACTGGGCAACTACAAAGAAATCGAAGTCAATGTTCCGGAAGTGACCCTGCCGGAAGACGCCATGGAAAGAGCCCTCACCAACGTTGCCGAGACCAGAAGTTCTCTCGCTCCGGTGGAAGGACGCGCTGCTGAAATGGGCGACACTGTTGTTCTCAACTTCGAAGCTACAGTGGAAGGTCAACCAATGGAAGGCGGCAAAGCTGAGAGCTTTGTATTGGAGTTGAAAGAAGGTTCCTTCTTGCCCGGTTTCTGCGAGCAGATCGTAGGCAAGAACAAAGGCGATAAAGCCGATATCAAAGCTTCCTTCCCCGACAACTACAGACGCAAGGACGTGGCCGGGAAAGAAGGCGTTTTCGCCATTGAACTGAAAGAAATTCGTCGCAAGTTTGTGCCTGATATCAATGAAGAACTGGCCAAAGCCGTCGGTCATGAATCTCTCGATGCTCTCAAAGAGAGTATTCGCAACGAACTTGACGAAGTGGTCAAGCAAGAAAACGAAGCCCGCGCTCAAAGAATGGTAGTAGAAGCGGTGGCACATTGTGCTGAAGTGGATATTCCCGAAACCATGGTGGAAAGAGAAAAAGAACTGCTCATCAAGCAGATGCGGCAGTACATGGAGCAGCAAGGTCAGAGCTATGACGAAGTAGCTGCTACACCCGAGTACGCTTCCCTGGTTGAGAGCAAACTGGAAGAAGCCCGCCAGCGCGTGCTCACTTCCCTGGTGCTGGGCGCCGTGGTGAGAGAAGAGAAAATCGGCGTATCGGAAGAAGAGATGGTGCCTTACTTCGCTGAACTGGCCATGCGCTACAACCTGCGCCCCGATCAGTATCAGGAATTTGTTGCCAACGAAGACGTTCGTCGCCAGGTGGCTGAAGAAGTCCTCACCGGTAAAGTAGTGGAACTTCTGGTCAGCACCGCTAAAGTCAACTACGTGCCCGAGACTGCCTGCAGTGAAGACCATGACCACAGCACTCATGATCACAGCCATGCAGCAGAACCCAAGGCTGAAGGCAAGAAAACCAAGAAGAAAGCCGAATAATACAGGCAAGGGGAGCGGCCGCCAGGTGCAGCTCCCCTTTTAATCTGTTTGCCGAACCGGCAGTTCCCTTTTAATGTGTTAATGCCGCATTTCAGTAAGATATTGCAAGCGAAATTTTGAGAGTTATCTATTCAAAATAGAGAGGAAATACACAAAAAATATGTCACAGTCTAAAGACCAAGCCGGACGCTACATTCAAGAGCCGCCCACCAAGCGTGGACTATATGATCTCTTCAGCGTAACTCCCTATGTGAGCCCTGAGGCTATCTATGCTCCCACCGTTATCGAGACCACTGCCCGTGGTGAAAGAGCATTCGATATTTTCTCTCGCCTTTTGAGAGAGCGTATTGTTTTCCTCGGTACACCCATTGACGACATGGTTGCCAACTTGATTGTGGCCCAGCTTCTGCTTCTGGAAGGCGAAGACCCGGAAAAAGATATCCGTTTGTATATCAATTCTCCCGGTGGTTCCGTTACCGCTGGTCTGGCTATCTATGACACCATCCAGCACATTCGCTCCCATGTCTCCACCATCTGCCTCGGCCAGGCCGCCAGTATGGGTGCCTTCCTGCTTTCCGCCGGTAGAAAAGGTAAGAGATTGGCTCTGCCCCACTCACGTATCTTGATCCACCAGCCCCTGGGTGGTGCTCAAGGTCAGGCTACCGATATCGAGATTCAAGCCCGCGAGATCATCCGTATCAAGCGCCAGCTCAACGAACTCATGGCTGAGCACACCGGTCAGTCGGTCAAAACTATCGAGAAAGATACAGACCGCGACAATATCATGACAGCCGAAGAAGCTAAGGAATACGGTCTGGTTGATGCCGTCATCACCAAACTGGACCAGACTCCTCTGAGCGCAGTTTAGTCATAATTCGAGAAGGAGGGTGGCACACACCCTCCTTTCTCCTTACAATTATCTCTTGACGGCCCTTCCTGCTTCTTAATTTGGTAATTGCTCGGCTTTGTGTTTAAGTAGTTAATGAATAGATAGTTGAGCCGCTCGGCTGTTAAAGTGCTAAGGTACTAAGGTGAATCTAAGTTAAGCCTGGATTAGTAGCGGAGGGATTTAAGGCAGCAAGCGAAAAATTGTGTCACGTAAGCGTTTTATTGATGTCCTAGATAGGGAAACTAAATGGCAAAGCAATCGGACAATCGACTCAAGTGCTCGTTTTGTGGCAAGAGTCAGGATCAGGTAAAGAAGCTCATCGCCGGTCCTGGCGTTTACATATGCGACGAGTGTGTTGACCTTTGCAATGAAATACTCGACGAAGAATTATTCGAAGGTGGAGCGCAGGCTCAACCGCAACCGGAAACAACCGCTCCTCAGATGGTTGATATTCCAAAACCGCAAGAAATCAAGGCTTTCCTCGACCAGCACATAGTCGGTCAGAGCACTGCCAAGAAGATACTCTCAGTAGCGGTATATAACCACTACAAACGTATATCTCACAACTCCGAGCTTTCGGAGCAAGTGGAAATTCAGAAGTCCAACATCCTTTTGATCGGACCCACCGGCTGCGGCAAGACGCTACTTGCACAGACCCTGGCCAAATTGCTCGATGTACCTTTTGCGGTAGCCGATGCCACCACCTTAACCGAAGCCGGTTATGTGGGTGAAGACGTAGAAAATATTCTTCTGCGCCTCTATCAAGCTGCCGACTACGACATCAAGAAGGCCGAGCGGGGCATCATCTATATCGACGAAATCGATAAGATCTCCCGTAAGTCCGAAAACACCAGCATCACCAGAGACGTTTCCGGTGAAGGCGTGCAGCAGGCTCTCCTCAAGATGATTGAGGGCACCCTGGCCAACGTTCCGCCCCAGGGCGGCCGCAAGCACCCGCACCAGGAATTCATTCAAATCAACACCGCCAACATCCTCTTTGTTTGCGGCGGCGCTTTCGTCGGACTTGACAAGATTGTAGAAGCCCGCGTTTCTTCTAATCGCTCCATCGGCTTTGGTTCTGAGCGTCCGCTCACAGCCTGGGAGCGGGAACAACGTTCTTCCAAGATCTTGAAAGAGACGGCTCCTGACGACCTGCTCAAGTTCGGTCTCATCCCTGAGTTTGTCGGTCGTATGCCGGTAACAGCCGTTCTGGAAGCTCTTGATGTAGACGCCCTGGTGCGCATCATGGTGGAGCCCAAAAATGCCATCATCAAGCAGTACCAGCAGCTTCTCGCCCTTGACGGCGTTGAGTTGAAGTTTGATCAAGATGCCATCCGTGCCGTGGCAGAAGAAGGCATCAAGCGCAAAACCGGCGCTCGTGCCCTCAGGTCCATCGTGGAAGAGATAATGCTCGACATCATGTACGAGGTTCCTTCCCGTACCGACATCAAGGTCTGCCATATCACTAAGGAACTTGTAGAAAAACGATCGACTGCTGAGTTACTTCAGCTTCCAAAGGCTAAACTTAAGGGTGAGATCGCTTAGCTTGAAAAAGTTAGCTTGATAAAGACAGCTTGAAAAAGTTGGCTTGAGAAAGCTAGCTTGAAAAAGCCGGGCGATGCTCATACCTACCGACCCGTTAAGCGAGGGTAACTAGCCTTATGGTAGACGTAAGCACTACGGTCTTTCCGCTCATCCCGTTGAGGGACGTAGTGGTCTACCCGCAAATGGTCACACCGCTGTTTGTTTCCAGACAGCGGTCCATTGCTGCTCTGGAGCAGGCCTTGATGCGGGATGACCGGCTGGTGGTTCTGGTGGCGCAGAAAGACCCGGAAACGGAAGAGCCTAAGGTGGAAGACCTATACCAGGTCGGCACCCTGGCGGAAGTGATGCAGATGCTGAAGCTGCCTGACGGCACTGTGAAAGTGCTGGTAGAGGGCTCTTCCCGCATCAATGTGACGGAGTTTTCGGAAGTACCGGAGCATTTCACTGCTTCGGTCTCCTCCATCACGGAAGTTGTCACCGACGACGAAGCCACCCGCACCCTCATCAAGATCTCGGTGGATAAGTTCGAGCAGTATGTAAAATCCACTAAGAAAATAAACCCGGAGAGCTTGCTGGCTGTCTCAGGCATCGGGCAGCCGGGACGGTTGGCCGATATTATCGCTACTTATCTTGGTCTTTCCCTGGCCGAAAGGCAGAAATGTCTTGAGATAGTCGATTCCACCGAAAGGCTGGAGTACATCGGGCAATTGCTCAGTCGTGAACTGGAACTGGCCGAGCTGGAACAGCAGATTCACGACCGGGTGCGTTTCAATTTAGAGAAGACTCAACGCGAGTACTATTTGCGCGAAAAGCTGCGCATCATTCAGGAAGAGCTTTCCTCCGACGGTTCCGAACTGGGCGAAATCAACGAATACAAGCAGAAAATCAAGAAGAGTAAGATGGCCGGCGTCGCCCTTGAGAAAGCCATGAAGGAACTGGGGCGTCTTGAAAAAATGATGCCGCAGTCGGCGGAAGCGGCTGTTATTCGCACCTATCTTGATACCCTGGTTTCCCTGCCCTGGGCCAAGCGTTCCCGCGAGTCCATCGACCTGAAAGTGGCCGATGAAATACTGGCTGAAGATCACTACGGTCTTGAGAAAGTGAAAGAACGTATTCTGGAATATCTGGCAGTGCGTAAGCTGGCCAAAGAGCCTACCGGCACCATTCTCTGTCTGGTCGGTCCTCCCGGTGTGGGTAAGACCAGCCTGGTCAAGTCTATTGCCCGGGCCATGAATCGGCAGTTTGCCCGTATCAGCTTAGGGGGTGTATCCGACGAGTCTGAGATTCGCGGACATCGCCGCACTTATATTGGCGCCATGCCCGGTCGTATCTTGCAGGCCGTCAAGCAAGCCGGCACCAAAAACCCGGTCATCCTGCTCGATGAAATCGAGAAAATGACCAGAAGCTATCAGGGTGATCCCATGGCGGCCATGCTGGAAGTCCTGGACCCCGATCAAAACGACAGCTTTACCGACCATTATTTAGACGCGCCCTTTTCCCTTTCGGAAGTGGTCTTTGTGGCTACCGCCAATACTCTCGATTATGTGCCGAAGCCGCTCTATGACCGTCTGGAAGTCATACCGCTTTCCGGTTATACGGAAGAGGAGAAGCTCTCCATCGCCGAGCAGCACATCATTCCCAAGACTTTGAAAAAGCACGGTTTGACTTCTAAAGAGTTGAAAGTGCCGGCAGCGGCAGTTCGCCGTATCATTCAGGAATACACCAGAGAAGCCGGAGTGCGCTCCCTGGAGCGTAATATCGCCAGTATCTGCCGCAAAGTGGCGGCGCTTATTGTGCGCGGCGAAGTTGAATCACTCAAGCTCGCACCAAATGCGGTGCCGAAGTATCTGGGGCCGCCCCGGGTGGTGCGTGAAAATGAAGTCAAGGGGCCGCAAGTTGGCATTGTCACCGGTCTTGCCTGGACCGAGACCGGTGGTGAGACTCTTTCAATTGAAGTGAATATTATGCCCGGCAAGGGCAATCTGCAGTTGACCGGCCAACTGGGCGATGTTATGAAAGAGTCTGCCCAGGCTGCTTTTAGTTATATTCGCAGCCATGCTGAAAGGCTCGGGCTTTCCCCCACCTTCCAGGACGCCATCGATATTCACATTCATATTCCCGAAGGGGCCACCCCTAAAGACGGACCCTCGGCCGGTGCGGCCATGTGCTGCGCCATGGTCTCCGCCTTGAGCAAGAAACCTACCCGGGGCAATTTAGCCATGACCGGTGAAATTACCTTGAGGGGAAGGGTGCTGGCCATAGGCGGTCTGAAGGAAAAGATTCTGGCGGCGGTGAGAGCCGGCATTAAGACTGTCATCTTCCCCCGCACCAACGAGAAAGATCTGCAGGATCTGCCGGATTATGTCAAAGACAAAGTAGAACTGGTGCCGGTGGCCCATCTCGATGAAGTCTTCGCTATCGTCTTCAAAGGTGCGGCCAAGTCGCCCAAGCCCAGCGGTAAAGCTCGCGCCGTACCGTCTACCAGGCGCAGCGCTCTTGGGCGCGTAAAGTAATAACCTATGTTGAATCCCGACGGGACGAAATTGGTCTTGCCGATTTCCGTCCGCGGGCTTTCTTTGCTTTTGCTTTCAGGCCCTTGTCTGGCTGTTCTGTTCATTGGTTTAGTAAACTTTTCGGGAGCGGGTCTGGCCCCTGTTCTTGCTGCCGAGAGCAAGATCAAGTTGCAGATGCAAAAGCCTCAGTTCGATAGTCTTGCCGCC
>Ga0268298_10000458_pt1 | contig 52645 bp, 30 predicted proteins | sample WWTPWeurt_MetaG_FD_194462 | JGI IMG/M metagenome (GOLD analysis project Ga0268298, IMG submission 194462) | Activated sludge microbial communities from WWTP in Nijmegen, Gelderland, Netherland - WWTP Weurt | ecosystem: Engineered > WWTP > Aerobic digester > Activated sludge | place... | reverse complement strand
CAGCATGGTATTAACCGTACCGGCAGGCTGTCGGTCGTGGTCGATCTCAGCTTCTGGTGGTTATATAGACTTTCGGTCTGTCGATGTGAATTACAGCGGACCTCCATCCACACCCACCTTTACTTCGACTCCATTGCCAACCTTTACACCGTCTGCAACACGGACTCCAACGCTGATCCCTACCTCTACCTTCACACCTACTCAGACATCTACACCAACATTCACGCCAACAAATACTCTGACGCCGACACCTACGCAAACCTTCACTCCAACCAACACTTCGACGCCGACCTTTACACCCACATTTACTCCGACAAACACACCCTCTCCGACTCCAACACCGTTGCCGCCAGTGATCGTTGGACAGGTGGTTTGCGATCTTTGGGGAAACGCCGGCTGGTGCAGAGGTACCGAGACTTTGGAGTTGACTGCCAGTGATCCGCAGGGATTTGATGTCACGATCAATGGAGACTTGAATGGGAGCCCCTTCACATGTGGAAGTTCCTGCAACCTTGCCCTACCAGAAGGAGCTGGTATTGCAAATTACATTGTGATCTCAACCAGTGGACGTACAGGCAGTGGATCGTCTACATGGCAGCGGGATGGCACGCCACCAAATCTCAATCTTGTTCTTCCGCCACTGGATGGAAGGAATGGATGGTATGTCTCGGAAGTGGATGTGTCGGCAACTGCAACGGATGCGGTTTCTGGTCTTTATTCTTTGTCAGGAAGCACGGATGAAGGCACGACTTGGAGTTTATTCCCATTTCACCTCACGGATGGAGTTCATCCAGTGTTAGCACATGCGCAGGATGTAGCTGGAAATGAAGGTTTGGAATCGGAAGCGGTCCACGTAGACACGGTTCCTCCCGTCTCACAATTTACATCTCATTCAAATGGAGAGGTGGTTCAGGGAAGTGTTTTATTGACCGGAAATTTGGAAGATATGATCTCAGGCACAGATGGTGGTGAACTATCTATTGATGGAGGCAAGACCTGGCAGGCAGTCTCAATGGATACAAAGGATACCTGGTCTTTTTCCTGGCAATCAAACGAAGTGCCAAATGGCCAATACACATTGCAAATGCGCGGGATGGATCAGGCCGGCAATGTCGGCGATCCAGCTTCCATTACTTTGGTTGTTGATAATGGACCACCTGCTGTTTCCATTACCGAGCGTTGGTGGATATGGGAAGCTGGTGAGCTAAAGGTCTCCCCCAACCACTTCGCGATTGCCAGTGTCCAGGTGACAATCCGTGATCCGCAAAATCGCTGGCCGTCAGTTGTATTGAGTTTTGATCCTGATAAGGGTACTGACTCCATATCCTGGAATCGGCGCTTCGCGGATGGAACCTTGGCTCCCTCTGGGGAATATCCTGCTGTGGCGGTGGCTTGTGATATTCACGATCTGTGTGGTCGCGATACGGGTATCATCGTGATCCCAACATTGGCAACCTCGACTGCCACCCTGACTCCATCGCCGACTGCGACAATAACGATGACCCCACAAGCAACATTCACAGCTATGCAAATGCCAGCGACCTCAACGCCAGTATTCGTTGTGCCATCTCCGGAAGTTTCTCCCGAACCAAACCAACCAACAAGATCAATACCTTTCTGGCAACTGCTTGGTTTATTAGGTTTATTTCTTGTGATTGCATCGGCCAGTGTGGTTGATCCCCGCCCTGCGGCCCTAGACCGATTAAGGGAGAGCATCAAAGTAATTTCTGTCAAAAACAATAGTGTCTCATCGAAAGATGATGTATAAAATTTCAATTCAAAAGGATAATAAAAAATGGAAATAATTCTTGCTGTCGCAGTGGGTGCTGCTGTAATCTTTTTTGGTGCATTGATTAGCATGGGAAATGAGAGACAACGCAAAGCAATTGATGATTTGCGGGAACAGGTTTCCTTATGGGCCATGCAAGATCTGCGAATCAAACGCGAAAGATTGGCTCGTGAAGTCCATATTGCAGATCCACTTGGCTGGCTTAATAAAGTAGCTGCGAGAATTTGTGGTTACGAATTGAACCTTCAAGTGATTGAAGTCGTTGAGAATCCACGGGTATTAATTTGCACAACCAGTGAAGGCAGTGAAAAAGTTATTTTTACGCCGCACTCACCTAGTGAGATTCGTATAATGAAACGGGCAAAACAAAACCGATTATCGCAGTATGCGGATCGAAATCCGCTATTATCTCTTCCGAGGGATATATCCGCTTTTGAATGCTCTATCCTCAACAATGGAATTCTGTTTGACCTTGAGCTTCCCTTTGCTTGGAAGGACTTGACCGGAAATAATGTCGATGAAATGAATATTATTTGGATGTATATGAAATCTTGATTTCATATACCCGCTGATCAACTTACACCTGTTTCATCGCCTTCGACAGCAAATCAATCTTTCCAATTAGTCTGAACAGAACCACTCCTGACTGTTCCAACACTCCTTATGAGATAGGGGCGATTCCTACTAGATCGCAGATTCTATCTCCGTCGGAACCGCAGAGAGTAACTATGTGGCAAGTGGCAAAAAGCCGACTGACGATGAGAAAAACTCATCGGAAATCGGTCTTTTGTATTCCGACTACTGGAGGATATATTTGCCAGCCGGAAAATTAGATTCGGATCAAGAAAAACTTTTTAGAATTGAACTTTTGTCCAATCAGCAGGTCCGCTAATTGGACAAAAGTAAGTCCAAAGACTATCTACCGCTGATCGAGACGGGACAATTCTCTGTGGTAAAGTTTGGCAATCGTTCCTATCGCATCCCTGCAGGCGAAGCAATTGAACAACTTCGACAAGCCGGATATGACCACCTGATGGAGTCGAAGAATCGCGGATAATTTTTTCGCAACCCTAATGGACACTCCTAATGTGTCCTATACAAATCCAACTTGCCAGAACAGTTTCGTCTGATTTGATTTTCAATGTGGTGATAAAGATATGCACACAGAATACCAACAAACAACATAAAACTTGCGATCACGGAACTACCTCCTCCTATTCCATGAAAAGTCATCGGTTGGTCCCGAATCCCACAACCTGCCAAAATGGATGGGAAACCCAAAAATAAATCACAATCAGGAGTCAATTACATGAGTGCAATTCAAATAGACATCGAATGGCTACTCAACTCGCATAACATCTTTGAAGCATTTCATAATCAAGCGGAAATGGCAATTTGGTTTCCGTTGCTCATTACTTTGAGCAAAACGGCGATCTGATCGCTGATCCCGAAGTGGAACTGCATTATCCCACATGGTTCCAAACAGCAATTACCCAAGTGATTCGCGGCTGCCGCGAAAAATTCATACAACGAAATGGGTGGGAGTATGTTGTTGTGAACTTTCATGACGAAGTTACTCCATTCCTTATCATGTGGGGACGCAATATTCGTGCCTAGGGATGGAATAAAGCAAACTCGTCTATCGCAGCAAATATGGAAGTTGTAAAGAATTAAACATGAAGACGAAATCACCAATAATCAAAATTCAATAGAAAAATGGCTCTGTTTCTGCAAAACTCATGGCATTCTTTCTCAATCTGCGCTCAGGGAGGAATCGCGGTTGTGCCATCGTTCCCAATGATAGTTTGATAATTAACAACGAACTGGCTTTGCCGCTGAGCGCCCGCATATACTTGCACAAACAGTCCAGGGAGAAAAATAATAAACCTTTGATATTCGACGAGCGTGCAACCTTGGTCAAAGTGGGTACTACTAATTTCCTGACAAGTCTACGGCTTGCCCGTCTTTTCATCCTGTTGTATAGTTGAACTTAATTAAATACTAGCGTAGTGGCAAATCTAGCCGTGTAAAATCGCCTGAGTTCTCACCTAGGAGATGCTGATATGGGACAACAGGATCCACAGAAACAACTACTTATCTTCCTAAGTCACGCCAGGGAAGACAAGCCAAAAGTTCGCAACTTATACAGGCGCCTGATGGATGATGATTTCAATCCTTGGTTGGATGAGGAACACCTGCTTCCCGGGCAGAATTGGGATCTGGAAATAGAGAAGGTAATGCGCGCCAGTGATATGATTCTGTTGTGTTTTTCCGAGCAATCTGTTTCCAAGTCGGGATATATTCAGCGGGAATACAAACGTGCTATGGATATTTCGCAAGAGAAACCTGAAGATATGATTTTCGTAATTCCCGTACGGCTTGATGATTGCGAAATGCCAACCTTCATCCGTGGAGTAAAATGGGTGGATTACCCTGCGGATTATGACAAGTTGTTATTGGCATTACAAACCAGATCAGGAGGAAAAGCCATGCCAAAGACACCGGCACAAAAAAAACAAACTACTCCTCACAAGCCTGCCGCGCCAAAACCCAATAGTGGACCAGTGTTCAACGTTCAAGGAAATATCAATATAGGGAGGGATCTGATTACAGGTGATCAAACTAATACATACTATCAAAATCAAACAACATTAAACATCACCACGTCTACTCAGTTTGTAGGTGAATTACAAAAACTTAGAGATGAAATCGAATCCTTAAAATCCCAATCCAAGGTAAACCCCGCTGTTATGCGCCGCATGGAAGTGGTTCAAGCAGACATCCAGGATGCAATAAGGGAAGCAAAAAAAGATAAGCCAGTCGCAGAGCGCATCAATAAAACATTGGATAGCGCGAAGGACACAATGCAAAAACTCAGCGGAAGCATTAGCTCAGCTGTTAGCCTTGGGACAATGCTTGGTAGCCTGGCAGCGATGGCGTTGAAGTTATTTGGAGGCGGGTAATGACAGAATATAACATCCAAGGCGACATTCATTGCGCAGACTTTATCGGCGGGGACCAGGACATTACATACGGGTTCAGCCCTGAGGATGTGGAACACTTGATCGAAAAAGTATTGGCGATGATACAGGCGGGCGGAGTCTTTCTGCCTGCGCCCGATCAACAGGATGCTTTACAGATCGAACACGATGGCGAGAAGCTCACCTTTCGCGCGGGCGCGATACACCAACTTTCAAGTCAAGGTCAGATGCGCGCCTACCTGCTGGCGTTAAGCGTTGACCAGGAATACCAGCGTTGGGCAACACGTTTTGTGCCGCTGGCTGGCAAAATGGACATGCGCCAAGTAATCGAAGGTTTGCCGATATCATTTACCGAATTCATTATCCCGACAGGCGAAGCGGGGACGCAGGCACAGGCAACCCAAAGACCGTTGAAAGATATTACCGAAGCCATGCAAAGTCACGGGGCGTTTGTTATTTTGGGCGAGCCAGGCGCGGGGAAGACTACCACCCAGCAAAAGATCGCCTTTGATATGGCGCAGGCTTTGTTGAAAGGGGCTGAGGGGAGAATCCCCTTGTTTGTAAGACTCAGCCAACAGGGCGAGCGTGATCCGTATTTCTTCCTGCAAGTGGAGTGGGAGCGGCGCACGAACATTCCGTTTGCACAGGCACTTGCTCAGGGACGCATCCTGATCCTGGCGGATGGCATCAATGAGATTCCGCGTGATAAACGCAACGAACGCCTGATTGCGTGGATGAACTTTGAGAAGGAACATCGCGGTAACAATCAGTTGATCTTCAGCGGACGCGCCAAGGATTATGACAACGATCTGTATTTGCCGCGCGTGCTGGTGGAACCGTTGGATGAAGCGCGCATTCATGAATTTTTGCAGAAGCACAAAGCCGAAGGACTAGCTGAACTGCTGGATGATCCCGCTTCCCGTTTGGGTGAGATGGCGAGCAACCCGCTAAACCTTTTTGTTTTAGTGATGGTGTATCACAAAGGCGGTAAGAACTTGCAGGTGCTGGCAAATCGCGGACGCTTGTTTGAGTCATTCTCGTGGGAATTGATGAGCCATGAACAAAAATGGCACCGCGATGCCTTTAGCGTGGATTCGAAAATCGAACTCTTTGCCCGTTTGGCGTATGACATGCAGAAGCAGGGCAGCGGCACAACTTTTGATTTGGAGAGTGCACAAAATGCGCTGCCGAAACAGGTGCTGATGATGGGCGAACCTGTGCAAGTGGACTCTGCCGCAGTATTCCGTTTTGGACGCGGCGCATCGATCCTTGACCCACTCACATTGCCTGACGTGCGTTTTTATCACCATCTTTTACAGGAATATTTCGCGGCGCGCGAACTCTTGAAGCGATTCTCAACGGGGGAAGACCTTTCCGCTTTTTGGAAAACACCGCGCACCAAAGATGAAATGCCCATCGCCGAAGTGAGTGAATGGGACGCGCTGCCTGAACCGCCCGCTACGGGTTGGGAAGTGACCACCATCCTGGCGTGTGGACTGAGTCAGGACGCACAGAAATTGATCGAAGCCATTCGACAGCTCAACCCTGCATTGGCTGGACGATGCTTGGATGAAGCGGGTATTGAATGCAAGGATTGGGATGTTTGCAAGAGTGTGCAAGCAGACCTGCTCGTGGATCTCTACAACCCCGCCCTACACCTGCGAACCCGTTTGCAGGTTGGCTTTATTTTGGGGCGCATTGGCGACCCGCGCTTTGCAGTGAAAGAGATAAACAATATAAAAGTCATTCCGCCACAAATGGTGAACGTGCCTGCCGGGAAATATTTGATCGGCAGTAAAAAAGGCGAGCAGGATTCTTATGAACAAGAATACCCACAACAAAAAGTTGAACTACCTGCTTTTTCCATCGGCAAACGGAGCGTGACCAACGCCGAGTTTGCCTGCTTTATGAATGCGGGCGGATACGAAAATGAAACATACTGGGAGGGCGACTTTTCAAAGCGTTGGTTGAAAGGCAAGGATGTCAGTGATGGGCAATTCAAATCATGGATTGAACAATGGAAAAAATTACAAACTTTTGATGATGTTCGAAGAACACTAGAGCAGTCAAAAAACTATAGACCTAAGGATGTTGAATTTTATGAAAACATTGCAAAAATGAGCGAAGATGAGCTCAAAGAGTATCTCGGAAAAAACCTTTCGAAGAAATCCCGCTTACAACCTGCATTTTGGAAAAACCGTGAAAGAAACAATTTATCGCAACCTGTGGTTGGCATTACCTGGTTCGAAGCTAGGGCATATTGTGCCTGGCTTTCGGAAGTAACAGGAAAACACTATCGTCTGCCCAGCGAAGTGGAATGGGAAGCTGCTGCACGCGGTGAGAACAATGCCCGCAAGTATCCTTGGGGTAATAAGTGGAATAAGGAGAAAGCCAACTGCATTGAAGGACGTGTGATGAAGCCATCACCAGTTGGCGCTTATACTGCCGCGGGCGCTGTGGGGTCTTTTGGCACAGAAGACCAAGCAGGCAATGTGTATGATTGGACGAGCAGTTTATATTTGCCATATCCATACAATGCAGAAAAAAGTGAACCAGAAGAATCAGATGCCGAACGTGTCGTTCGCGGTGGATCCTGGGGCGGCGATCGTGGGGATGTCCGCTGTGCGTTTCGCGGCAAGCTCGTGCCTGCAGACTTCAGTAGCAATATTGGGTTTCGTTTCGTATTCCCTGGCTCTGATATTTCTGCATCCTAATTTCTGGCTTCTGCTTTCTGCGTACGGGTTCTCTGAAATACTAAGGATAGCAAGACTCGATTATCTATAAAGAGACGCGAACCCGCCCTAACGGGCGGGTTCGCGTAAAAATTTGCGTTTATTGATTCAAATTCAACATCATTTTCGATTTCCGCCCCTATCGAAATGGTGAATGTAGCTGTGTCTACGCGGAAGGGAAAATATTATATTATTATGAAGATGTGGATGATTGCGTAAATCAATCATGTCGCACACTGTGACCGGACCATGCCGCACAGCGCGAGGAGAGGAAAGCTCTGGTGGCGGGATTGTACTCTAAGTGTTCAGCATAGACCGTACACCAAGCAGCCTCGTCAGGTTAAAAAAAACTGAGTGGTATCTGTCCAAAGTCTGACAGGAGGTGAATTATAATGGACTGTTATCTTTCAAATAAAAAATACTAGAAATTGGATAATAAAGAAAAATTCATCACAATTCGATATTGGGTTACTACAATGGAATCTGTAATTCCATGCTGGAGAATTGAGTCACAGTCAATATCACGCCATTGCTGGAAGCAGGAATTTTAGCGAAGGGAAAGGTGTTGCGAATTCTATGACAACTAACCGTACTGAACTGGAACGTATCGTTGAAGAAGGATTTCTGAGTCCAGCGCACGCCGCTCAACTGAGGGCAGCCGGAATGAAAAATGGCCCGCAGCTTGTGGCTGCATGGCGCATCACGGCAGAACGCCAGCGTCTGGTTCAAACCGTTGATCTGACTATGCCGGAATTGATGAGGGCAGTTTTTGCCGCCAACTTGCTCAGCCAAACAGCGCCGGGCGTAGCGGCCATTGACACCCTGTTGCAGCATAAAGAAGAAATGATTCGCGAGTTTCAAGACATAGAAAGCGACCACAAGTTTATCTGTCAAAATCGTCAGGGAATACTACAATATGTCGGTCAGACGGTTTATGAAAACTGGAATTTGAGCAATGAATATCTGAGTCACCAGAAGTTAAAATCCTATGCGCGGCTGTTTGGTTTGGCGATTCTCCTATCTATGGGTGGAATTTTATCCAGTCATGGGGATGCGCTGTTGGGCAAATTTGGACCTGATGTCACTTCTCAGCTCAATCAGGCCTTGTACCGACGCGAGGCTTTGAATCAGGCAGTTGCAATAATTGTAAACTTTAGCGTGGTTGGGGCGATTCTACTGGCTGGTTTACCAATAATAAGTCGACTGATTGCGTGGTTCACTGCCATCATAGATCGTAAGATGGGACGCACCCCGCGCGATGTGCTGGTGTTGATAGATGCACAACAGAACACCCCACCTATCTGGGCAATAGCAAAACCAATTCTTAATGGCATGGGCATATTCCTTTTGATTGGTACAATGCTGATGGCCGTTTTATTGCCAGCTTCCCAAGTTTGGATCGACTGGCTGATTTTTGGCTTATCATTCAGTTGGATGCTCATCAAGGTAAAAGGGATGAGTGTACGCTTTTCGCAAATAGGGACTTCGTGGGCCAAGCAAGCGCGCCCACGACAGGCTGGGCTATTTTTACTCAAAGAGATTGTAGTCTTTTTATTTATGGGGGTCTTCTTTATGGTAATGAGTTCAGGCATCTTTTTGTCGAATAAAGTTGTAGATGCATGGACCCAGGCACAGGTACAGGCAGCGCGCAGCGATTTACATTCCTGGCTTATGCGTCAAACGCTTAAAGAGACTGACCCAAACATCCGTGAATTGGAACAATTGGTCTGGGAAACTACCCAATCTTGGGTCGAAACCAATTTAAATGATAATGAGAATTGGGCTTTGTTTATGCTTTCAATACATATGTTCAGTGTGTCAATTTTTTCTATGGCGTTTGGAGTAATCTTTGGCTGGTTTTACTTTATTCGCTATCAACGCTGGATCAAATTTTTTTTGGCCGCAGCGAGCGTTTATTTGGTTATCGAAATCGCTCCTGAATTAGTTACATGGTGGTTATCTCAAGCGCCTGAGACTAATTATGAAATCTGGCTGGCCATCTCTGGCTTATTCCAGATCTTTCAAAAGATGATCGTCAACAACATGTTTGGACTAACCATTGGGTTGTTTTTTGCCCTAGGTCAGGAGATCTACGACAGCGCCAACGATCACGACTTGAATCACGAATGTCCCAATTGTCACCTCCTCCATGTCGCGCCTTGCTGCGAATTTGAGCGGATAGATAAATTTGATCAGGAGCTTCCGTTGAAGGTGAGTTAATCATTGCGCTGACTGCTTGCCTCATCTGCCAGGTTTTTGGAAATTTCGGACAAGAATTTCGTAGGACAATATACCTTTTCCGTTCACTGACAAGTCCCTAAAAGATTATTTTTTGGGGAAATACGTCGATCACAAGTAGCCAAACACAACTCGATCTCATATTCTGATCATCGATATATACTATTCACCTTTTGTCGCGAAACCACGCAGACATGTTGATGCAAAAATATGTGGATTAATTCAAGTACGTCGAACGAGAATAACCGTGATTGCAGTCCGCTAGAATCGCCTTAGAATTGAAGTGTGCCGTGTATTTCTTGACTATTCGCACTCTAAATACCTGCCCTCATGGATGAGCGTTTGATTCAGGTATTCCATACGCAGACTGCGCATGAATCTTTCGCAAATCCCATTTGCTCATGGCGCTCAATGCGCTGTACCTAACTCTTTGATGCCTGAGTTAACAGCTACTGTCGAAAAGCGTCTGGTGGATTTTTTATTACGATCGCGAATTAGATACTTCGATCCTTACCCCAGGGTGTCGCTTTTCGTAATTGTTGTCCTGTCCATTTCTCGGTCTGAAAATGGGTAACGCCTGCATGCACTATCCGATGCGTTTTCAGTTCCATCACCACAAATATACACCACGGGCGGAACAGCCAATCATAAGCAACCGTAAAGTCACAAGCCCTTATGTCTCTGACTGATTCTTCAAGAAGATCGCTAGATCCGACTCGAAGATTCACTATCGGCCTATAGTTCTGAATAGTTCGTTTTCTCACTTCAAACCCCAATTTCAGTAATTCACCACGTATCCTCTCTGCTCACTACGAGAAATTCTCAATTGTCACCTTTCGAATCAGATTTTTAGTTATCTGCAAGAAACTCCATTACCTTCCATATTAGTTTCATGAATTTAGTGTCGCTTTCTGATTCAAAGCATCAAATAATTTCTGATAATTCTGATTCGCAAAAACGAGTGCCTGTCCATCCCTTACAACACCGCAAATCTCGCTATTTGTCTTTTTGTCGATCAGTGGCCATGTAACTAATACCGTAATTGTCAGCCCAAAAGTTAGTCCCACAAAACCTCCCACCCACCATTCAGTGATGTTTTGTCCAAACATTAGCCAGGATAATACACCTAATAAAGTGCTACCGCCACTAACTATCCCGGAACTGATCTCTCTTGTTTTTTGTGCATTTTTTAATTCAACTTTGCAGATATTGCATATGGGAACTTCTACCATATAGCTTTTACGCTTATTTGGGCGGAGGGCAGCTCCCGAATTAGGGCTAATAATTAACCAACTATGCTTTGCTGGATTTTTGGAGCAACGACAACATAAAGGAGGAAAAATAAATTGAGGAGTAATGGTTGTCATCTTCTGACCTCATATTGAAGTAGTAGTCTTGAAATATATCAGCTTTCAGTCTATACACGTTGCTATTTCCATGTTCCTTCGGCAAGTGTTTCAGGAGGTGAAAACCGAATCTTGTTTGGATCAAATCATGTCATGAGTGATCTGACCTAAGAAAACTCCAATGGTGAAATCCATGATCAAATCGAAGCAATTCTACCGCATTCGTTTAAGTATAGCATCAGCTGCTTCGAGAGAGTTATCTATGTCCGTCATTGTATGGGAGAGGCTTATGTGATTGCGTTTCAAGTAACGAGGTAACTCATAAATGCCGCATTGTATCATTTGACGTCTATAGCTCATGAATTTGATCGAATTGTTGCGAAGTAAGTCAGCATAATCGTTGACTGGTGGCGATATAAAATACAAGACAAAGATTGACCCAAATCCAGCCACCATGGCTTCCACGCCATGTCGATTTATAATTTCCCTCAACCCCTGCCGCATACGATCTCCTAGCCCAAAGAGATAGTTATAACTATCCGGACGCTCCAACACACTTACCGTAGCTAAACCTGCGGCAATTCCTACAGGATGTGCATTAAAAGTACCAGAAAACATTACATCACCGTCTTTACCAAGATGATCCATTAATTTTGATCGGCCGCATAATGCTGCAAGTGGGTAACCATTAGCAATTGCTTTGCCTAAAGTGGTTAAATCAGGAATTACACCGGAGATTTCTTGATAACCACCTAAACCGTGTCGAAAACCTGAGATTACCTCGTCAAATATGAGAATTATGCCATACTGGTCTGTCAATTCCCTCAAACATTGCAAGAATCCTTGTTCTGGCAGAATGCAGCCAATGTTGTGGGGTATTGGTTCAAGTATAACTGCAGCAATCTGATCGCCAAAGTTAGTGATCAATCGAGTGACCTCGCCGATATTATTAAAGGGCAAAACAAAGGTATCATCTATAACTTCTGGTGTCATCCCTGCTGATTCAGGATCCTTTTGTCCAAGCTTTTCCTGTGGAGTAAGTACGTTCATAAGCACTGCGTCATGCCAGCCATGATAACACCCCTGAAACTTCACAATTTTCATCCGATTGGTAACGGCACGTGCAAGGCGAATAGCAGCGTATGTTGCTTCTGATCCGGAATTGCAGAATAAGACTTTTTCAGCAGAAGGTAAATGTTCGATAATTTTTTGTGCCAAATCCACTTCCAATTCGTTAGTACCTACACTTACCAGATCAATCCTATCAATTACATCATGTATCTGTTGGTTTACCTCGGGATGACAATGTCCTAAGATTATTGAACCAAATGCACAATGGTAGTCAATATAGCGATGGCCATCGGCGTCAACCACATATGCCCCTTCTGCTTTATTAAATACCAAGTTCGGATCAAGCACTCGATCAGCACCGCTAACTCCGCTTGGAAGGTATCGCTCAGCTCGAGAGACAATTTGGTTAGATTGAATATGAAGTTTAGACATTAGAATCCTCCATTCCTGGATAAGAAAGACTTGCTAGCTGTCTTATTGTTGCATTTTCAAAGAAAATGACAATTGTTAATTGCCACTGAATTTGCGTACGAATCCTTTCCACTAATTCTATTGCTATCAAAGAGTCACCTCCTAACTCAAAAAAATTGTCATCAATTCCAATTCCTTGGATACCAAGAACATCTTCCCAAATAATTATCAAACGCTCCTCGAACTTATTCCGGGGAGCAATAAAGGCATTTCTTAGATTCGGACGAAAATGTCGATACTGATTTGTAGTACTAAATTGCTTCGATTCTGTCGCTATTGGGTATCGTTGAGTTACATCTAGTCCCACATCATTGCTCTGATCCATCCAATATCGCTGTCGCTCGAACGGATATGTTGGAAGAGGTATTCGGCAACGTTGTTCGCTCCCATACAGGCCTGCTCCATCAATCTTGGCACCTGCTTGCCAAAGTTGCCCTAGTGTATCCAGTAAGGAATGAACATCTGAACCAACCTCATGAGCAGAATGTAAGGAAGTTAGGATTGCTCCGTTAAATTGTTTACCTAATTGTCTCTTTATTATAGCGCTTAGTGTCCTACCCGGCCCAACCTCCAGAAAAATTCGTTCCGGATCATTTAGCAATTCTTGCAAGCCATCGGAAAAACGGACAGTTTGGCGTAAATGCTTTGACCAATATAAAGGCTCCATGGCTTCTTTAGGTGTAATCCAAGTACCAGTAATATTAGAAATATATGGGATTCTTGGTTCGTGAAATTGGAATTTCGAAATATGTGCGTAAAATGGATCCATCATTGGCTCCATCATAGCCGAATGGAATGCATGAGAGACTTGGAGATGGCGAAAAGGAATCTTCTCTCGTACAAATTCGACTTTTAAATGTTCTATGGACTCAATTGGTCCTGAAATGACAGATGAAGATGATGAATTGACGGCAGCTAAAGAAAGAGATGTATCAACACTTAAAAAGGAAATTATCTCTTTCTCTGAGAGGTTTACTGCAAGCATAGCACCGAATGGAAGATCCTGCATAAGTTTCCCCCGTATTGCTATAAGCGCTAAAATATCTTCCAATGAAAGAACTCCACTTAAGCACGCTGCTACATATTCTCCAATGCTATGTCCAATCATTGCCTGAGGCATTACACCCCAACTCATCCATAACTGGGCTAAGGAATACTCTACTGTGAAAAGTAATGGCTGAGTTAGAAACGTTTCATCAATTGATTGTGCCTTTCTAACCATCTCATCTTTTGCTGGATATAAAACTTTACGTATATCTAATCCCAAATGATTCACAAGTATCTCTGCACAAATATCAAAGTGCTTGTGAAAAACAGGTTCGAGTCCATAAAGTTCTCGAGTCATGTTTTGGTATTGAGTTCCCTGTCCCGGGAACATGAAAATGACTGGTCGATTTGTTGCTTCCTGATAACACAATTCAGTTCTCTGAGATTGTGCCTGAAGAGTAGTAATTGCATTTTCAACATTCTGACATACCAGCGATCGTCGATAATTAAACTTGTGGCGACCAACCATCAATGTATAAGCAAAATCCGGTAGTTTGATGTCGGGATGGTCTTGCAAATATTTGATCAAGTTTGCAATTACCATCTCAAGCGCAGTTTTACTCTTTGCTGATATGGTCAATAGTTGATAAGGGCGAGAATGACTAGATGGTTCTACAATTGGGGCTTCTTCGAGTACAACATGAGCATTGGTACCCCCGATACCAAGTGAACTCACACCAGCACGACGAGGGAAACTGCCAGCAGTCCATTCTGCTAGGGCAGTATTAACATAAAAGGGGCTATTCAAAAAGTCAATTCTGGGGTTGGGCAATTCGAAATTAATGCTTGGGGGAATCAGCCGATGCTCAAGGGCCAAAATTGTCTTGATAAGACCAGCGACACCTGCAGCTGCATCTAAATGCCCAATATTGGTTTTTACCGACCCTATCGCACAGAAACCATTCTTTTTAGTTTCATAACGAAAAGCTTGAGATAAAGCAGCAACTTCGATAGGGTCTCCGAGTGAAGTACCGGTTCCATGCAACTCTACATATGTAATTGACTCTGGTGGAACCACAGCTGTTTTATGAGCATCCCGAATAACTCTGGTCTGTCCCTCAACACTTGGAGCTGTATACCCAATTTTATCAGATCCATCGTTATTGACAGATGACCCTTTGATTACTGCATGTATGTAATCTCTATCCCGTAGAGCATCGGCTAATCGTTTCAAAACCACGATGCCAACTCCACTGCCGAATACGGTCCCTTGAGACCTAGCATCGAATGTGCGACAATGACCATCGGGTGAATAAATTCCACCATCTTGGTATAAGTATCCAGCGTTGTGAGGCACTCTGATTGAAACACCTCCCGCTAAGGCCATGTCACACTCGTTGTTGAGCAAATTTTTGCATGCCAAGTGAACAGCGACTAATGAAGTAGAACAAGCTGTCTGAACCACTATACTTGGTCCCTTTAGGTTTAACTTATAAGATACTCGGGTAGCCAGAAAATCTTTATCATTCCCTATCATCAATGCTAAGTTGCTGGTCGCGCTAATGATATTTGGGTTAGATACGAGTAATGCCAGAAGATAAGTATTCATACTCGCCCCAGCAAACACACCAATTCTATCTTTGTTCTGGCTTGAGTCATAACCAGCATTTTCTAACGCCTCCCAAGCACACTCAAGGAATATACGATGCTGTGGATCAGTAAGATTGGCTTCACGTGCGCTCAGACCGAAAAAAGCTGCGTCAAATTTATCATAGTCATCCAACACAGCGCTTGCATTAACATAATTTTTATTATTAAGAATAGCCAAATCGATGCCTGAAGCTAACAATTCTTGATTAGAAAAGAAGGAAATGGATTCTTTTCCAAGTTGTAAATTATCCCAGTAAGTGTTTAAGTTCCTGGCACCTGGGAAACGACCCGCCATACCAATTATTGCTACTTCAGAATTGTTTACTTGACTGGTGGGCAATATAGACTCGTTGACCAAGGATTGTGAGACTCCAATTTCCTGCTCTAACCGACGAGCAAGAGTATATACAGTCGGATACTTTAACATGTCGATTATTGAGAGATCTGTATGAAAGATTTGTTGAATTCTGCTATGAATCTGACTTAGCAAAAGTGAATGTCCTCCCAAATCAAAAAAATTGTCATTTATACCAACCTTATCAATTTCTAAAGCATCTTGCCATAATAAAGCGACAGATTTTTCGATCTCGTTTCTAGGTGGTGCAAAAGTTTCGCTTAGGTACTTACGCTTCAGTTCGGGTTTTGGCAAGGCTCGTCGGTTAATTTTTCGATTAGGCGAAAGTGGTAGAGAAGTCATAATCACAAAAGAATTGGGGATCATGAATTCTGGTAATTTTACCCGTAGAAAAGCCCTGATTTCATTAATAGCTATAGATTGTTCAGGCTTAGGAACAATATAAGCCACTAAGAGCTTTTCCTCATCAACTTCGTCTCGAACTAAGACAATTACTTCTTCTACAGATGAATGTTGAGCCAGTATTGTTTCAATTTCTCCTAGTTCTATGCGGTGACCTCGAATTTTCACCTGATAATCTGATCGCCCAAGGAACTCAAGGGTGCCGTCTGGTTGAAAGCGAGCTAAATCACCTGTTTTATATAAACGCGCCCCTATCCCCCCACTGTAAGAATCTGGGATGAACCTTTCAGCAGTGAGATGAGGATTATTTATGTAACCGCGAGCCAATCCGTTTCCACCAATATAAACTTCGCCCGGTGCGCCAATTGGCACCGGTTGCAGATAACGATCGAGCAAATATATGCGAGTATTGGCAACAGGTCGCCCAATAGGTACTGGTCCATCGCCAAAGGCTACTTCATTTGTACATGACCAAATAGTTGTTTCGGTAGGTCCATACATATTCCAAACAGAAGCAGATCTATTAAGTAGTTGATTGGCTAGACTGCGAGGAAAGACTTCTCCTCCGCATAAAATCTTTAGATTAGTTCGATCCAACCATCCAGCGTCTAGCAGAAGCTGCCAAGTAACTGGCGTCCCCTGCATTATAGTTATGGTATTGTGAGATAGATGTTCAAGCAATTTAGTCCCGCTGAGTACTTCATTCTCATTTGCCATCACAATGCGTGCTCCTACTATTAGAGGCAAAAACAATTCTAAAGCAGAAATATCAAAGGACAAAGTAGTAGTAGCCAGAAGCACATCTTTTTCTGTTACACAGAGCTGGTTCTGCATATCTAGGAGCAAATTTACGACGGAACGATGCTCAATCTGGACTCCTTTTGGGCTACCTGTAGATCCTGAAGTGTAAATGACATACACTAGATTACTGCCAGTTACCGGAGTATTCAAATTCTGTTTGCTACGCTTGGAAATTTCTTGCCACTCAATTTCGGGATGAATTACACGCAAGCTAGTTGAAGATGATTGAGTACTGAAGCCCCGGGAGGCTAATAGAACAGAGATCTTTGTGTCTTTCAGAATAAAAGCTAGTCGTTCTGGTGGAATACTGAGATCTAATGGTACGTATGTTCCTCCTGCCTTCAGGATGCCGAGTAACACGACCAACATATCTAAAGATCGTCCCATTCCAACACCTACAAGTGTTTCTGTCCCTACGCCTAATTCAATTAAATAGTGAGCAACTTGATTAGCCCGTGAATTGAGTTCTTGATAGCTTAGAGAATTATTTCCTGCTACAATCGCAATAGTATTTGGAGTGCTTTCACACTGATTTTCAAATAAATGATGAACGCAATGTTCTTCAGAGTAATTGACCTGAGTATTGTTCCACTCGAACAACATTCGCTGACGTTCATCCTTGCTCAAATGTGGCAGATTAGACAATAATTGATCAGAATTACTTACTATTTCATTCAATATTCGCTGGAGATGAGTAAGAATGCGTTGGATTGAGCTAGGTATGAATAAGTCAACATCGTACTCGCATATAATTTGTAATCGGCCATTTTCTTCTTGTGCTTGAAGTGTCAGGTCGCATCGAGTTGTATATTCCTCGATATCCTTTAAATCATCAGAAGAAACAGGCCTTAAAGAAATTCCAGTGTGCGCGCCCAAAAACAACACCATTGTTTGAAAAATTTGCCCTCGACTGGGATCATCATTTCCCCCAATCTCAACTAATAATTCATCATACGGATAGTCACGGTTTTGAGATGCGTCTGTAACCACTTGTGCGACAAACTGCAGGAATTTGTATACAGTAGGATCTCCTTCTAGACGAAATCGCAATGCCAACGGGTTTACGAATTGTTCCGCACTAACTTCAGATTTCCATCGAATACTATCTACTGAGGCTGTCCCAATAACAATATCGTCTTGGCCTGTGTAACAACGTAATATTAACTGGAAAGAACTCAAGAGAACAACAAATGACGGGATGTTTTCACGAGCGCAAAAACTGTTTAGTTGCTCTGATAAAGTTGGTTCAAGTTCAATTTGTTGTTTGTTTCGGAAAAAGGATTGAACAGGGGGCCTAGGATAGTCGCCGAAAATCCCTAGAACAGCTGGCATTTCAGCTAACTGATCTATCCAGTAAGAAACCTGTACTTTTTCACTATTTCTCTTTTTAATATCTCGGCCATTCATTGGTTTGTCTCCTACTTCATGCTTATCCTGTGCAACATCGCAATCTTTTTATTTCTTGTGACATATTCACTTCCGCAGAACCAAATAATCCCCCAATACAAGGGCATCGATTTCCGTAGACAGGAAAGTATCTATAGCCTCTGTAGGGGTACATACAATTGGTTGACCGCGGATATTAAACGAAGTATTAAGAAGAACAGGCATGCCACTGATTTTTCCGAATTCATTCAACAGTGTCCAAAAACGCGGATTATCATTACTTGATACGGTCTGTAGCCGAGCTGATCCATCAATGTGCGTAATTGCCGGCAATTTATCCTGATATTCAGACCGAACGGGGGCTACAAACAGCATGTAAGCATATGCATCCACATCGTCATCAACTTCGAAGAATCGCTTAGCAAATTCTACTGGCACAGCTGGCGCAAATGGGCGAAAATCCTCACGTTTTTTTATGATACGGTTAAGCCGCTCTCTCATTCCAATATCGCGAGGGTCAACTAAAATACTACGATTTCCTAATGCACGAGGACCGAATTCCATTCGACCTTGAAACCAGGCTATGATTTGCCCATTGGCAATCCTTCTAGCAGTCTCTGCTGCTAGGAGATCAAAAGATGAAAATAGTAAATTTTCACAATCCTGATGACGCAATACTTGCTCTACCTCATTAGTTTCATAACTTGGTCCCCAAAAAGGTAGACTCATAGGTGAAAACTTTTGATTAGCATTGAAAATACGTTTTACATAGAGCGCTGCTCCGAGAGATGTTCCATCATCTCCTGATGCGGGCTGGACAAACACGCGCTCAAACATTTTGCTTCGCTTAATAATCCCATTCGCCGTGCAATTCAATGCCACCCCGCCAGCCATGCAGAGGTTGCGTTGCCCCGTCTCTTTTTTGAAATGTCGTAGAATATGCATCAAGCTTGCTTGTAGAACTGCTTGTAAAGCGGCTGCAATATCTTTATGAACTTGTGTAATTTCGGTTCCGGGTATACGAGATGGTCCAAACATATCTGAAATTAAACCTAACGTACCTGTATATGTCTCCTTTTCTTGCAAGGAAGCATTCTGAAACAACATTGGTATTGTAAAAGTACCATCGTTTTTAAGATGAACAATGTCCATAATTTGCGAGAAAAAACGTCGAGGGTTTCCGTATGGGGCTAGCCCCATTACTTTATACTCATCAAAATTCATATAAAAGCCGAGATATAGGGTGAATACGCCATAGAGAATCCCAAGAGAATTAAGTGTTGGAATTTTCTCGATGATACTAATGTCATTTCCCTTTCCAATCGCAATTGTTGTGCTGTGAAATTCACCCATGCCATCCGCAATGAGAATAAGAGAATCTGCAAGGCCACTTAAATAAAATGAACTGGCTGCATGAGCTAAGTGATGCGGAATTCGTACAATCTTGTGTTCCCAATTGAAATCTGGAAGGTATTCACTGACATTGCGCAACAAGGCTTCTTCAGAATATACAGTTTTGAATTGCTTCTTATCAAAATCATTGCTGTCTTCGATAAATGATTGAAAAGGCTCATAAGAAAAACCATGGGCTATGTAGTTAATATCGTCTGGCTTGAGATTTGCATATTTGAGACAAAATTTGATAGCATCCACAGGAAAAGACCCGGTACCCTTTTCCCCAGTGAACCTCTCTTGGGCAGCCGCTGCCATGATTCCATCCTCAGTAACAAGTGCCGCAGCGGAATCAAAACCTTGAGCTATCCGGTATTGTCTGGGAGAAAGATCAGGAAAATTTTGCTTTTTGAATAATACACTATTGTGTAGGCCGCTGATACCAATGATATTCATTGTCGTATACCTTCATAATTGTGATAAATTGGTTTTTTATCCTTCGCTAACTGTTCCAGTAGCATAGCTGCCTCGACAGGCGCATTATGCTTAGCAAAAATTTCTTTTATGGCCAAGGCGTTTTTTTTGAAATGAGGTTCATGAAGCAATTTCACCACAGCATTGCGAATCTGGCTCGGCGATGGTCGCTGTGTTTTCAGATTGATGCCAACCCCGGCCCATGCAATTCGATTACTAATTTCAGCTTTTTCCTCTGTTTTGCCTGCTGCCACAAGGGGTACCCCATTCGCCAAAGCGATTTGTACCGCAACATACCCGGCATTTGAAATCAAAACATCAACTTTTGGCATCAGATAATAATGGGGTAAGAAGCGCTCAATTCTAACGTTAGAAGGCAATGGATCTAGTTTGACACAATCGACTGGTAAGCCTCCAGTAGTTACAATTACTAGTACGTCTTGTTGGGCCAATGCTTTCAACGTAGGAACAATCAGATCAGTGGGATCCCTTGTGACCGTACCTTGCGTTACGTGAATTACTGGGCGGTCGCTTTCTAGGTCTGACCACCAATTAGGAATTGTGAAATCGGTAGGTGGATCAGGCAAGAACGGTCCAACAAAATGAACCTGAGGGGGTAAATCAGATCGTGGATATTCAAATTCTTGTGTGGTTCCCTGCAAATATAGAAATGGAGATACTGCTGCGTCGAAAAAACTTGTTTTTAGTGGTGGAAGGCTTAGGCTTGCTCGTACTTGATTAGCATAAATATTCACGTCACGGAAGAGCACCTCAGTGCTTAGCCAGTTTATGAATCTGTTTCGCAAGTGACCTACATGCGTAGCGTTTGGCAACAGGCCTAATCCAACTGGAGCTGTATCTCGACTATTGAATGGCAAAATTGAGATACTATATGAAGCCCATGGGATACCACTCATTTCGTTTATTATTGATGCTCCCAAAAAGGCTCTTTCGCACAACAAAACATCAGCAGGAAACTTGGTCAGTATTTGCTTGAAATCACGAAATTGTCCAACCCCGGAGTCAATGAAAATATGCTTTAGCTCAAATTTGAGTTTTGTCAGACCTGTAAGGCCTTTCCTGCCAGGGAAGGCTTCATCAAGATCTTTGTCACTAAAATCAGGGGAATTTTGCATTGGAATATAACGTGCCCCTGCCCCTTCAACTTTTTTTATAAATGCTTTACCGGTATACCACCATACATCATGGCCTCGTCGTACTAATTCCCGAACGATAGGAAATGCCTGATTAACATGCCCGACGTACGGTACTGTACCAACTAGAAATCGTGCCATGAGTACTCTCCTTATCTTGCGATTGGAACAAATTTAAATTCTTGAGTAGTCTTTCCTGGTAAAAAAGGTAGCGGCTGGCCCAATGCCCAATGCAGATGTTGGTCTTTATAATTTCGCGATAATGGGCGCCCTGACTGTCCACTATGTAAATGCAAAGTACCCTCGTCTTCATGACCTGGTGATATAACCATACGCATGGATGCACCGTGTTGAGAATCCGAAACGCGAACACAAAAGACACAACCAGGCAATGGGTATCGAGGCATATCAAATATTCCTTTCAAGAAACCAGGCAAAGCGCTAGATAACGGATGGGAAATATACGTGATATTCATTCGGGCCCAGATCAGTTGCTTTAGAAACCTGAGGTTATATTTATCTTTCAATTGTTGTAAAGTTTTTTCCAAAGTAAATATCAGGAAAGCTCTCCAATCCGAAAAATGCTCTGGATCTGGTAATGTTTCCAGAGACCTTTCAGTAATTATCATTCGGAGTGGGTCTTCGAAGTTATGCCTAAAACGAAATTTTTCATCAGCTTCTCGACAAGATTCTAAAATTGGACCGAAAATTTCCTCAACTAAAACATCTCGAAATCGAATCAGGATTCCAATACCCCTGCTGCCCAATTCTGCTTTACCATCCCAAACCTCAATTTCTTGGCGCGCCTCACGTAGCAGCGCATGATCTACTATCACTTCTTTCGTAAGTAAATCCAGAACCAAGTCCCGATAAAAATCGTAAAATTTACTAGTTGTATCTAGTTGCATTGCAACAAAATCTTGTTCGTTCGCCACATTACAGTCTAGCAAATGCTGGCTAATATAGTGAGCGCGATAACCGTTTGCAAAGTGATGCCCAATGACATATGGATATTGCTTACCAATTGTGCGATTATTGGCTGTAACCAGATAACCGGATGGGGGATCGATTAGCCGTGGAAGTTGATCTGGTGGAATATAACCTTCCCAACCGATTTTACCGTCTGCCCACGATTGACTTACAGAGCCATCAAAACCCTTTCGAATGGGAATTTTTCCGCATAGCGTCCAAGCGATATGACCGGTATTGTCAGTTAACATAACATTGAGCGGCGGTCCACCACACTTATTTACAAATTTGACCGCATCATCTACAGTCTGAACCTTATCAATATGAATCCAATCAATATTAACGGCATTTGGATCTAGTGCTGTCCATCTGACTGCAACGGGATGACCAAGAAGCTGATATGGGGAGACGGGGCCCCATATAGTTACCTTGGTTTCAACTGTGACATCCTTGCCGTCCTTAATATGGATTGTTTCCAGAGATGATTTGAATGGCTTCCATCCATCTGGAGTCTTATATTCACCCGAGTTCAGTGGATTAATTTCTAGTTCGACTAGGTCGAGGAAGTCGCCGTTAATATTTGTGCTGCCCCAAGCTATAGAGCCGTTGGATCCAGCAATCATAATAGGAAGGCCAGGAAGCACGAGCCCGGTGAGCGATATATCTTCATAGTGCAGGCAGGCTCTGTACCAAATATTTGGTACAGACAAGGGCAGATGCATATCGTTGGCTAAGATAGCACGGCCATCAACCGTTTTGTATTTACTGATGACCCAGGCGTTAGATCCACGGGGTACTTCATTTGCATGCACTAACCGCAAGTTTGGGTTTCGAATCTGCTTGCGAGCTTTATAAAGAGATGTAAGTGCTTGTACTGGAACTTGTTGCACAGGATGCCAGGCTTCTTTTCCTCCAATTAAGACCTTGGCATAGCAGTCGTCGTCCGGTGTAAGAAAAGCAAAGACCTCAGAAGGTAGGGTTTTACTCATAATAGTCATCATACGCTCATTCTCATCTTCGCCAATTCCAGTAATTTCATCCATTATATATAGCCCAACCAAGATACTATCTTCGGCAGTCCATGGCTCGGGCCAATATCGTAACATCACACATTCTAGTGGCGGTATGATCATATTGGCGATGTAGGCATTGACTCCATCTACATAAGCATCAAGCGCCTCGCGCTGACTCGCTGGCAAATCTACTACAATTTGCCTGGCAACATTGTAAAAACCAAGGGTTCTCTTTAACGTATCTATCACTAGAGTGCTGCTACCAAATATTTCTGATAATCGCCCAGAAACTACTCGTCTAAGCAGATCCATTTGAAACAGACGTGCTTGTGCAGTCACGTAGCCTAGAGCGCGCATCGCATCGGCTCTTGACATAGCGTGAATACTCGGAATACCAAAGCGATCCAATTTTACATTGACCGGAGAGAGTAATCCCGGGATCATTTGATCGTAATTGTAAATAGGGCTAAACTGACGCAACCGGATAAAAAACCGAAGGACTCTTGAAGAAAATATATTTGAGCTCATCATTTTATCCCAACTACTCCAAATGCTTTTGGCGCAGGAATAATACGGGTGAAACCTGCTTCACGTAGTCTTCGAACTACACCTATCGTAGTATTGTGGCCAGATTTGCTATCTGGGTTGCCTATATAGTGAAATAATCGGCCTTGTTCTCGTAATACGCGAAATAGTTCTTTATAAAAAGCTCCTGAGTAAAGATCGCCCGCTAGACTAAAAGCTGGGGGGTCATGGATGATTCGCGAAAAATAACCGCTCTCTAGTTTTGTTATTACTTCAAAGCTATCGCCGGTTATTTGCTCAATCTTTGGGTTGTTAAATAGCGCCCGCGACCAAGGATTTAGACGGGCTATTTCCAAGGCAACAGGGTCAAGCTCAATAGTCACAACTTGATCTACAACTCTAGCTGCCTCTATAGCTGTATATCCTAATCCAGTTGTAGTATCCAAGACACGCCCAACAACCGGTGTAATAGCTTTGATTTTTTGCAAAGTATCCTGGTGGGGTTCTGTATCCTTAATTCGATGCATTGGAATTCCAGAAATAAGCATTGTTGGTGCGCCAGATGTAGGATATAAGCTATATACCCTATTAGTGAATTCAGAAAATAACTTGATTTCACTGATATCCTTATCTCTAATAACAAAGCACTTGTTGTCTGAAGTCACAATCTGTTCGATAAACTTCCAGTCTAATTGCTGCCCATTTGGAAGTGAGACACCTGTTGGAGATATATCCAGTTGCAATGTTGACAATCCCAAATCAAGCGATGTTACGGCAAACGTGTGGCGCTCTTGCCAAGCCTTCACCAATGGCTCGGCCTGCACATGGGATAGAACAAAAATATCTTTCATAATACTCCAGTTATTTCATTTCATCGGAAGTTTCAGGTTGGACTCTGCTTGGAAGGGATCCGAATCTTGATTGGGTATGTGACGGAACACAATTTGCGAAGTACTGCCCTGAACAACTAGGGCGGCTAGATAATTTGGGGCCGGGTTCAGGGTTTCCAGATGCCAGGGTAAAGCATTTCGCCAATCGCCATCAATGGATACAATACGGGTCAATTCCGTTGATGCTAAAGAAATCTCGATCTGAGTGAGTGATTCAGTTAATCCTCCACCTATCGCCTTTAGATACGCTTCTTTACTAGTCCAAATTTTAAAGAATAAGTCGGTCCTTTCAGCAGCAGGAAGAGTACGTATAAGAGTATTTTCATCACGAGAAAAGAAATGGTTCGCAATGTGTTCCGCTTCGAGCATAGGGCGAATGTATTCAACATCTATACCCACCTGGCGATTCCAACTAACTGCATATAAGGCTAAGTCATGTGAATGAGATAGATTAAAATGAACAACTCTTTTGTGAAATGTGGATTGCAAAGCTGGCTTTCCGTGGGGGCCATAGCAAAATTGGATTTTAGATGGATCGATGTTCAGATAATACCCTAGGATCGTTCTTAGTAGACCGCGGCTTATTATAAAGCGACTCCTATCACGTTCAAAGTAAAATCGGTCCGCGCGTGCTTGCTCATCTTGAGAGAGAAATTTATAAAAGCGCTGTGGCTCTCGATCCAGAGATGCACACCAGACATCGATACCATCGCTTAAAAGCAAGTGGGGTTGTGACGGCTGAAAATATAAAACACGAGAATTCATAGAAAATTTTGCCTTTAAGACTCATTTTTGTTGCAATTGTGAAGCTATAGCATGCAGAACGGCACCCCTTGATGTATGCAGAAAGAAATGGTTACCTGTAAACATTTGGAGCTCAAAGGATCCGCTGGTCTGTTCCTGCCAAGCAGTGAGTTCCTTTTGATCTACCTTCGGGTCTTGCAATCCTCCAAAAGCTAAAATAGGGCATTGCAATGGCGCTTGATCTAAATACTGATAGGTTTCGCACATTTCTAGATCGGCTCGCAAGGTGGGTAGCACCAGTCTCATCAACTCCTCATGTTGTAGAACGATTTCAGGAGTTCCATTCAATCGACCAATCTCCTTGATAAACTCGTTTTCAGGCAGGGCGTGGATTGGAAGAGCAGAATCGGGTAATTGTGGAGCACGATGGCCTGAAACAATCAACTGAAGTGGACTAGGCTTCTTTTGTCGGTATAGCTCTCGGACAAGTTCAAAAGCTATGAGCGCACCCATGCTATGACCAAAGAAGGCGAATGGTTTCGTCAACTCTGGGCTAATGGCATCTGTTAACTCTAATACTAAGCTGGTGATTCGAGTAATGAGAGTCTCTTTCAATCGATTCTCGCGGCCTGGAAATTGTAAAGAACAGATCTCTACGTTTAAGGGTAGGCCGGCTGACCATGAAGAATACATGGACGCGCCGGCTCCTGCATATGGGAAGCAAAAGAGGCGAAGTTGAGCTATTGGATTTGGGCTCGGATAGAGCACCCAAGTTCTTTGCAACATGGCAACAAATATTAGACTTTATTTTGCATCTTTAGTCTGAGGCTCAAAGGTCTCATATCAGTCCATATTTCACGAATGTATGCTAAACATTCATCCTTCGTTCCATTTTTTCCCACATCTTTCCAACCAAGAGGGTTCTCCCGATCGGCAGGCCAGATTGAATATTGCTCCTCATGGTTTATTACTATTTTGTAAATTGTATTAACTTCTGAGTCGGTCACTTCCATTTGAAGCCTCCTTGGATCGAAAAATTCCTTTGAAAGTCAAAAAAAATCTTACATTAAATTTTGGATTTCATTAAGATTTTTATTATATTATCACCTTTTAGGCATAATTTTACGCTTACGAAGGTTCTACAGCATTCACACAAAACATATCAGGCAATTCGCATTCTGATGGCGCGAACGCCAAATCAAGACTATTTTTCGCCCATTTTTGGCAGCCTGCTCAAGTTCCAAAGAGATTCTAAAAAACCTTGCATACATACATTCTTCACCCTGAAATAGTAATTTGTTATATACTGGTCTGATAATTTCGAAACAATTTCGCATATGTTTGCATGGCTTGTGCTCAAATCTTGTCCATATAATTTTCGAATAGACTCTACGAATCTTTTGGGCGAAGTCCCGGAAGATCTGTAGAGTCTTAGTCATATCGTTTATTTCCAAGCTCGATAGACTAACACCGAATTTACATTAGATGCATCTGACTCCGTATAGTCTCCACATATGGTAATGTCATGAAAACCCACTTTTTCCATCATTAACATTAACTCATACTTGGAATACCAGCGGAGCTTCATAGTCTGAAGATATGTTTTGATTAAATGTCCACGGTCATAAATTTCATACCGATACCATCCTTGTTGCACTTGCTCAACATTATCATTTACAACCGCTTGGTGAACTAAGACAGTAGCCTGATCAGTTGGTCGAATGCCAGCCCGACGAAGAGTCCATACTTTTTGAGCCTGAGCCGGCAGATCACCTTTTGGAACAAACCTTGTTTCACCCCAAGAAAGGTAGGTTGTAATCAGCACTTGCCCATTGGGCTGGAGGTGATTATGAAAGCGCCGCAAAGTCTCTATTGCTTCTTCGCGATTAGTAACTAACATGAATGAACCAAAAGGAACAAAGATTGTTGCGTACTTACGGTGTAGGTCAAGTTTCTGCATATATTGGTGGTGAAGGATGACCGCCAATCCTTGCTGCTCTGCTTTTCGGCGACAAATCCCGAGCATATCTTTTGAAGAGTCCAATCCTTCTATTTCAAACCCGGCTTTTAGATATGGAATCAACAATCTACCTGTACCACAGGCGATTTCCAAAGCCGGCCCAGGTACTTCAGCCATCATGTGACGGAAGAATTCGGTATCCTCAAAAGTTTCTTCAGGAAACCAAATGTCGTATGTTTCTGCTACAATATCGTTGTAATTCGCATCATTTTCCATTTCTCAAGCTCCATAATATAACTAACAGGAATAACATGAGCGACTTGGGGCAACCCACACAAAACGGAATGAAGGCAATACATTTCAAATAATAATGACTGACTAGATCTTCCTTACACTTGCACGAAATCCTTGGGTAGCTTGGTTGAGTCGAGTGAAAACATCGCAAATTTTACATACTAACCAAACAAGATAAGCAGAAGGTAAAAGAGAGCTGATAGGTTGATGTAGGATGCCACGACCGATCCAAACAACTCTTTAAATTATTAAAATTTGTTATTCCCTGTTTATTTCATACAAACTCGCTCGGCAGCCCGTGAGGTCGCTCGTGTCTCCAATTTTACTTAATTAAATAGGGCATCATTGTAAAGCAATATTAACTTTTCCTAGGCTTGAAATCCGGTGACATGTTATCCGGAGTCAACACATTGTCTTTTTTATTCAGCCAAAAAAAGTTTGAAAAGGGCTGGCTAGAATGATTGCCGCCACGGAAATTCCACCAACAATTCTCCATAAATCTGTAAATTTATTTTATCCTATCTCAACTCGAAGGATGAAAACGGTAAAAATCATGCGCTTACAACAGGCAAAGGCTAAGGAGCAGGGAAATTAGGTAATAATGAAATGTCCACATCTGTGTGCTGAGCAATTCCATTTAGGCATAACAAAAAATAGTTAAGCATCTGCTCGATTTGTGATGGGTCGAAACACCTAGGATTGTACGATAAAGTAACCTTTAATCCTTCGGAAGAACCTTCTGCCAATATTCTTACAGGGACTTCAATGTCTCCTATAAATAATGAGGTATCAAGAAAGTCAATGTCATATTTTTCTTTAATAGACTCTAATATAGATTTATCTTCCCAAACAAAAATACTTTGAAACATTGGCATGGCTGGATTAAACGCGATCCAATCTGCTATCTGTTCGGTGTCAGGATAGCCATATCGGAGAACGTCTAGTAAGTTGTCTTGGTGTTTTATCAGGTATGAGAGAAAAGGTCCTTCTGCTGGCACCTGGATACGCGTCGGCACAGTGTTGATAAAACATCCGACTGTATCGTCAAATCTCACAAGCGAAGTGAGTCGGGTTGAGATATTGATTCCGAATATGATATCTTTCTTTCCTGTATAACGGCTTAAAAGCAAAGCCCACATACCTTGTAGTAAAGTACTAAGTGTGATCTGATGTTGTTGTGCAAGCGATTGCAAAGAAAGCGTTACTTCGTTCGACAACGATGATGATTGATGAAGATATGATGTCTTGTCGTTTGTCATCAAATTGTAGTGCGAAACGATGGGAGTGCATTCGCTAAAACCTTCCAAGTAGTTTTGCCAGAATTGCCGAGCCTCAAAAATATTTTGACTGCGCACCAAATTGACATACTCTTTATATAGTCTTGGTGGTTTTAGCTCTTTTTTCTGTGCTTGGATTAGGCCATTGTAATAATGCAAAGTATCACTTATAAGAATGGCAAAAGAAGGAACATCAAATGCTAAGAGGCTAAAACTCACAGCTAAATGATTGATCTCATTCGATATCCGAAAAATTGTGAAGTCGATGAGTGGCGCTTCTGTCAGGTCAAAGCCTCGCTCTCTGACAGCTTGTTGATATATTGAAATTCTTTCCTGTTGCTCATTCTTTTGTAGCTCGTAAAGATCCACTTCACGGATCCGGGTTTCTAAGTGGCGAGTTATTTGGACAGGCTCATCCAATCCTTTCCAAATAAAGCAGAGTCTCGCTTGGGGATGCCTATTCACAGATTGTTGCCAGGCTTGCTTAAAGAAGGAAGAATCAAGTGAGCGTATTAAGGTAAATCCAACTTGGTAAATAAATTGCCCAAAGCGGGGTCTACGAACTGAGTTCAGCAGCATCAGCTTCTGATTAGGTGCCAACGGATACAAATCATCTAGATCATTATATGAACTCAATACAATTTCCCGTAATTCCTTGTTAGGAATAACCTTTGAGACATCCGTCAGCGGATAGTTATTATCAAGAGCGAGAGAGGGTCGACTGCTAATTATAGATATTAATTCTTGCAAGAACATCTGCGCAAAAGTCTCAATCGAGTCACGTTTATGGTAGTTTTTACTAAATGTCCAAATGATTGTAAGTTGCCCATTCACCACAGCAACATCGATTTCAAGTAAGTGTGGACGAACATTTTTTCCACTACGCACCGGCCCTATAGATTCGTGAGCCACCTTAAACAAATTGGAATGCGCAAAAATTTGGTCGAATTGACCTAAGTAGTTAAAGACGATTTCGGGCTTAGGAAATATTCTAATCGTTCGCGCCGCTTCTGAATTCAAATCTGTAAAGCGCAAAAGATCGTAGGCTAAGCCTTGATGTGAGACCCTGCGAAGTTGGTCCTGTACTTTTCTCAATGCTTCTTTCTGGGCAACAGGATCTTCTAAAGTCAAATACACTGGGTAAATGGTTGTGAACCATCCTACTGTGCGCGAGAGGTCAACATTGCCTACAAAGTCTTCTTCCCTACCATGACCTTCCAAATCAATCATCAGTGCCTGTCCCCCAGCCCAACGCCTAAAACCACAAAGCAGAGCAGTGATTAGGATGTCTTCAACATGAGCATCATTAGTCAGACTGCTACTGTGTAAAAAGGCATGAGTTTGCTCTTCATCAAGCGCTGTCAAGACTCTTTGCGTTGATGCCACGGTATTAGGTCCTAAACAAGGTTTGTAGTCAACAGGTAATGGAGTAGTCTGTGCCCAAGGCATAGACAACCAATACTCACATTCTTTTTCGAGATCCGGTGACTGCGCATATCGTGCGAGCTGATCCGCCCAATACTGGTATGAAGTAGTTTTGGGAAGCAATTGAACAGATTCATTCAAAATAAGTTGATTATAAGCAGTTTCGAGATCTTCTAGTAGTATCCTCCAAGAAACACTGTCTACCGCAAGATGGTGAACAATAATCAAAAGACGTCCATGCTTTTCAGAACCGAGATCAAAGAACACCACTCGCATTAGTGGGCCAGCGAAAAGATCTAAACTGGCCTGTGCTTCCATCGCATCAACCTCTATTAACCTGTCTTGTAACTCCAAAGTTCGATCCGACAAATCTACTTGCTTGATAAAAAATGAACCGCTGATACCGGCATTGAATTGTTTCCAGCCAAGCTCCTCCTGTTGATAGCGTAATCGCAAAGTGTCGTGATGTTCAATAAGGTGCCGAATGGCTTTTTCCAATATGGGCAGGTCAAGGGATTGTTGCACTTCCAATAACACTGCCTGGTTCCAATAATGAGGCTCGGGCTGCTCTTGCTGAAGAAACCAATGCTGAATTGGCGTGAGAAGTACTGGACCCGTTATAGGCATTTGTTCAACTTTGATAGCTACAGTTGTATTAGCAACAGTGGCCAGTTCGGCAATTGTCTGATTTTGAAATAGCTGTTTTGGAGTAAACCGAAATCCAGCTTGATTAGCCTTTGCGACAACTTGAATACTCAGAATAGAATCGCCACCAAGTTCAAAAAAATTGTCGTGGATACCAACCTGTTCGATCCCTAAAACTTGAGCCCAAATTTCCGCAAGGATTGTTTCTAATCGAGTATTGGGTGGAGCGTATGTTTTGATTAACTCAAATCTCGAATGGTAGGGTATCGGAAGTGACAGTGTATCTACCTTACCATTCTCAGTTAGTGGCATTTTATCCAACACTATAAACGAGTGTGGCATCATGTAGTCTGGCAGCTTTTGTTGTAGGTATAAGCGTAGTTCTGGAATAATTTTATCCGTAAACATCTTGCGGGTTGGATTATTAGAATAAATGCGCGTGTCTTCTGTAGAAATTTCTGATGTAGGGAAAAGAGAAATAAATGCCTGATTTCTATTTTCTGTTCCGACATCGTGCCGTTTGCATATCACATCGTAAAAGCCTATACCGCCCAACGTAGACCAAGTAATGTCTATTTTATAGCCGGTTTGATCGCCCAGCAGCCATAAATCTTCTGGATCAATCCCTGTCTGTTGTAGGGCATTATTCAATGTGGTTCGCATCTCGCCAACAGTATCTGGCCCATCATAGCCTGATAGCCATTCGATCAGTTTTAGCTCTGATTGGATGCGAGAATTTGGAATGCGAGTGACCCCTAAAATATCCTTTCCTGTCATTAACAGAGAACGTAGCTTCTGAAGAGAAAGATTTTCGTTAGCCCAATCCAACCAAGGAACACTCAAGAGAGGACTATCTAAACGCTCAACATAAAGAATGGCGTCATATCGAAAACGAGTGAGTTCATTGTGATAGCGACCGCGCTTTAAGCGGATATCTACGTGACTAATTCTTGGCACCCGAGTCCCGATGGTGTGAAAGAACACTGGATCAATGACTAGTTCCTGCTCTTGAAGGCTACGCTTCTGAACACGCTGATGCAATTGCTCTTTCGACAACCAAGGGGGTGATTGCTCAAACTGGACAGATGTGTGAAAAGCTCCTAATAGGGGGAGGCTGCGCACATCTCCGACGAAGACACTTCCTCCTGGCTTGACTGTACTCACCGCACTTTCTACTACATGAAATAAGTAATCTATATTTGGAAAATATTGAATCACCGAATTAAGAATCACTGTATCAAAGGCCTGTTTATCTAGGCCATCAAAATCGTCTGCCATTCGTCTAGACAGAACTACATTGGGTAATTTTCGATCCAATTTTCCCAATACCTGTTCTGTATACTGTACGGCTGCCTCAGAGAAATCTGTACCCAAATATTGGGTGCATTGGGGAGCAATACGAAACAAGAGCAGTCCGGTTCCGCAACCAATTTCAAGCACATGATTAGGTTGTAGGGAGAGAATACGCTCAACTGTATGATCTATCCATTCACGCATCTCTTCTTCAGGAATAGCTAAACCTGTATAACTGCTGTTCCAACCGGTTACGTTAAAGCATGGATCCTGATTTGTATTGGGATGAACATAACTATCTTCGAAAACCGCTTGCCATTCTGACAGCCGATCAGTATATTCATCCGAACTAACCCCGGGTTCGACACTGCCATTATTCGATTGATTCAATACGATGTAGGCTACTAGACGCCGATCTCCCGGAATATCCTCGCGCGCAAGAACAGCAAGGTTCTTAACTGCTAAATGTTGACCCAGTACCGCTTCAATCTCCCCTAACTCAACACGATAACCACGTATCTTGACTTGATTATCAACCCGTCCGATGAACTCCAAGTTACTATCAGGGAGATATCGAACCAAATCCCCTGTTTTATACATTCGTGCTCCAGGCTCGTCACTGAATGGATCTGGAATGAAACTGTTTGCTGTCAAGTCTGGGCGATTCAGATAGCCGCGAGCCAATCCAATCCCACCAATATACAGTTCACCAGGGATACCTATGGGAACTGGATGCAGGTATTGGTCGAGCGCGTAGAGCCTCGCACCAGGAATAGGCCGGCCGATGGGAACTGTGGCAGGTAAGGGAAATTCAAGGGTAACTTCAAAATAGCAGCATCCAACCACCGTTTCGGTAGGACCATATTCGTTAATCAGTCTTACATTTGGGGCATGCATTCGCCAAAACGAGATTTGTTCTCCCCGTAATGCTTCGCCACCAATGATTAATGCTCTCGTACTGGCTATTGTCTTTAAAGGAGGCATCTGTTGAGCTAGGATTTCTAAATGGGAGGGAGTAATTTTAACCAAACTGAAATCGTGCATATCCTGAAGAACATTGCTTAATGCTTCTAATCCTTTATCACGCGGAAGTAAGACAATGCTCTTGCCTACTAAGAGAGGTGGAAATAAACTGGTGATGGTCAAGTCGAACCCAATTGAAGAATGAACTGGTGCACCATGACCATCAGCGATTTCGTATTCAGATATACACCAAGTAAGATAGTTGACTAACCCACAATGTGTAATAGCTACTCCCTTGGGTTTTCCTGTTGACCCTGATGTATAGAGTATATAAACAAGGTTATCAGCTACGCATCTAGGAAGCGGGTTTTCCTCTGACTCCCGATCAATCACTTCATCGGGAAAGTCAAGGCAAACGATATGAATATCGTTATGTGGCACTCGCTCAAGGAGATTTTTTCGAGTCAACAATATTGTCGAATGAGAATCTCGGGTGATAAAAGCCAATCGTTCCTCTGGATAACTCAAATCAAGCGGAACATATGCTCCACCAGCTTTCAAAATACCAAAGATGCCTATAATCATAGCAGTACAAGGATCCAATCCAATAGCGACTGGCACTTCGGACATCACATTTAACTTGATCAAGTAATGAGCTAATTGATTAGAATAACGATTCAACTGATCATATGTTAGCTCTCCATCATTTGCAATTACAGCGATGGCATCAGGTGTTCTTACTACTTGGGCTTCAAATAGCTCTACCAAAGTCGTGTTTCGAACTATTGAGGGGGATGTCTTATTCCAATCAGCAATCACCAATTGGTGCTCCGCATCTGTCAAAAGTGTTAGATCGGAAATCAATTGATCCGGATTAACAACTACACTTTGTAAGAGAATCTGGAAATGCTCAGCCATACGAGCGATGGTAGACTCATCAAAAAGTTCTGAACTGTACTCAAAAAAGCCACACAAGCCTTGTGAACTTTCCCGCAACTCAAGCGTTAAGTCAAATCGTGAAATTCCATTATCGATTTCAATGATTTCCACTGACAAGTCCGTTAGACTTAGCTCATCTCTGGGAGCATTCTGGAGAGCAAAATTTATTTGAAAGAGTGGGTTGCGGCTTAGATCTCGCTCTAAGCGTAGTTCATCTACTAACCGCTCGAAGGGGAGATCCTGATGTGAAATTCCTCCTACAACTGTTTCTCGAACTCGGCGAACTAACTCTCGGAATTTCGGATTCCCAGATAAATCTGTACGTAAGGCTAGAGAATTGACGAAGAAACCAATTAATGGCTCAATCTCAGCTAAGTTACGATTAGAAATTGGTGATCCTATTATGAAATCTTCCTGACCAGTGTAACGGTATATCAAGACTTGAAATACACTTAACAAAGCCATGAACAAAGTGACATTCTCTTTACGACTGAAATCATATACTGCATCAGTGAGAGATTTTGACAGCACGATTGGATAATGTGCCCCACGAAAGGTTGGAATGGCCAACCGAGGACGATCAGTAGGAAATTGATGAGATAAAGGGCAGTCAGCAAGTTGGTTCTTCCAATACTGAACCTGATTATCTAGAGCACCTTGCCGCAGCCTTTCTCGCTGCCAAACTGAGAAGTCACTATATTGAATAGTCAATTCTGGCAATGGTGATGGGTCCCCTTTTAGGAAAGCGTTATAAAGTGCGGCGAGCTCTCTTATGAAAACACCTATAGACCAACCATCGGACACAATATGATGCATCGTCATCAGAGCTATATATTGTTCAGAACTCAATCTCAACAAAGTTAATCGCACTAATGGATCTTTAGCTAGATCAAATACTCGGCAGGCCTCCTGCAAGGTCAAACGGTCGCTTTCATCATCTCTCTCTGTATTGGAGAGCTTACTCAAATCCAATGTCTGTATAGTCAATCGCATATTTTGGGTAATTGCCAGCATGGGCTTCCCTGCGACAGAAGGGAAAGATGTGCGAAGCGTTTCATGCCTCTGCACAATTACATTCAAGCTTTGCTCTAGCACTTCTATGTTAAGTTGGCCTCTGATTCTAATCGCACTCGAAATATTATAAACAGGATTGTCAGGTACCAACTTATCAAGGAACCATAAGCGTTGTTGCGCAAATGAAAGAGGCAATTCATCGTCTCGTTTGGCTATATGGATAATCATCTCTTCTGATGTGTGACGGCGAGTGAGAATTGTGACAACTTGTTCAGTGAGTTTTGCAAGGGTAGGCTCAAGGAAGAATTCATTAATTGGGATATCAACTTGCAGGAGTTTACGACATTGTGACAGCATTTGGATAGCTAGTACTGAGTCGCCACCTGCGTAAAAGAAATTATTTTCACTGTCATTATTGTCTAAGCCAAGGGTTGTTTTCCAGATTCGAGTGACTTGTCGTTCAACGTCAGTGCCAATATTATTAACTACTTCTAGGTCAATAGACGATTGCACTAAGGGTGAGCCAATGATTAGATTATCCTTTTTTATTTGTAACTCTAGCAAATTCAGACTAGGTTCAGTAGTTTCAGAACTTAAGGAATCAAACCAATAACGTTTTCTTTCAAATGGATAAGTAGGCAGGGAAACCCGATGTCGAATGTAACCTTTTTCAAAGCTGCCCCAATTTACGTCAAAACCTCTGACATAAAGATGTGCTAGACTCTCTAAAAGTATGTTCCACTCTTCTCGGCCACGCTGTAAAGATGGCAACCAGGATACATCGCTCTTAGTTACAACTCTCTTTCCCATTGTTAGTAAAATCGGTTGTGGACCCGTTTCCACAAAGGCATTAAATCCGGCTTTTTCGAGCATTTTAATTCCCAAGGCATACTGAACTGGCGCTCGAGTTTGTTTGCGCCAATAGCTCGCATCTAGCACCATACCTACATCCAATATCTGTCCGGTCACGTTCGATACCAAAGGAATCTTTAACGCTTGATACTTGACCAATTGCGCCGCTTGTTCGATGGAATCCAATATTGGATCCATCAAAGGTGAATGGAATGCATAGGGCATTTCAAATAAATGGACAGTAATATTAGCAATCTCCAGTTGACTAATCACTTCCTGTACTGCGTTTCGCTCACCCGATATAACTGTATTCTCGGAACCGTTCACGGCTGCAATAGAAACGCGATCGCTGAAAGACTCGAGAAAACGGGTAATCGTATCTTCTCCAGTAAAGGCAATCGCCATCATTCCATTTTTAGATGCAGTGTGCATCAATCGTCCTCGTTCCACGACAAGTCTTAGACCGTCTTCTAGGCTAAAGGCCCCAGCGACACATGCAGCAACATATTCTCCTAAACTATGACCAAGTACAGCCTCAGGTATTATTCCCCAAGATAACCAAAGCTGAGCCAAGGCGTACTCAACCGCAAACAGCATAGGTTGAGCGACCCAAGTTTCGTCGATATGCGAGGAAGCGTGATTAGTTGGGTATAAGGAATTAATCAATGACCCATGATTATATTTATGCATGATATCTTCGCATTGATTGATTACTTCGCGAAATATAGGCTGTGTTTCATATAATCTCTGACCCATATTGATATATTGCGAACCCTGTCCTGTGAATAGGAATACCAATCGTTGTTTTTTTGCTAATACCGGACCCATATATGCATTAGAGGAATCTACAATATCTCCTTGAGTAATCAACAATAGCTTATCTCGCAGTTCATCGACAGAGTTAGCTAATACAGCTAAGCGATAATTAAAGTGAGGGCGGCCAACATTAGCCGTGAAACAGCAATCCGGTAAGGATAATGATAGAGATGATTCCTCAAGGTTTGTGGAAAGATACTTATGATAGCTTTCTACCATGGATATCAACGCTCTCTGGCTTTTTGCCGAAAGAGTTAATATGTGAAGTGGTCTCTCTATCTTATTTACAATGGGAGCAAGAATTGGCGCTTCCTCCAGTATTACGTGTGCATTCGTTCCTCCAATGCCGAAGGAACTTACACCAGCGCGAAGGGGAGATGTCGACGTATGTTCCCAATTAGTCAACTGAGTATTCACATGAAAAGGACTGTTCGCAAAGTCAATTCTCGGATTCGCCTCTTCAAAGTTTAGGCTAGGTGGAATCTTCTTATAATACAAAGACAGCGCTGTCTTGATTAAACCCACTACGCCGGCAGCTGCATCGAGATGTCCAAAGTTAGTTTTTGCCGAACCAATTGCACAAAAGCCGTTTTGGTCGGTATACTGACGAAATGCTTGTGTTAAGGCTTCAATCTCTATTGGATCCCCCAAAGAAGTACCGGTACCATGCGTTTCTATATAGCTGATGGTGTCGGCTGTAATACCCGCAAACTCAAGCGCCATCGTGACCACAGAAGCCTGTCCCTCAACGCTTGGAGCGGTATAGCCAACCTTGGCTTTCCCATCATTGTTGATGGCAGATCCTTTGATTACCGCGTATATGCGATCGCCATCTAAAATAGCTTCCTTTAGTGTTTTTAGTACAACTATCCCTAGCCCATTACCAAAGTTTGTTCCCTGTGCCTTGCGATCAAAAGCACGGCAATGACCATCGGGAGATTGGATCATATCTTTTCGATATAAATAGCCAGTCTTTTGGGGAACCTGTATAGATACACCTCCGGCCAAAGCTATTTCGCATTGACCAGTCATCAGGCTCTGGCATGCAAGGTGTACGGCAACTAGAGAAGTTGAACAAGTCGTTTGTACATTGATGCTCTCGCCTGAAAGTCCCAACTTATAAGATACACGTGTAGCAACATGATCTTTTCTGTTACCTGTTAGCGCCTGGTAGCTTTCTATCGGTGATATCCCTCTCAAAATCAGTGACAGGAGATATGCATTATCTGTAGAACCTGCATAGACAGCGACACTTCCAGCATAACTTGTCAAATCATATCCAGCGTTCTCCATCGCCTCCCAAGCAATCTCTAGAAATAGCCGATGCTGAGGGTCCATGAGTTCTGCCTCAGTTGGTGGAATTCCAAAAAAAGCAGCGTCGAACGATTCGATATCATCCAGGAAAAAACCAGCCCGAACAAAATTTGGATCTGTTCGATCCAGTGGACTTAAAACAGATGTTTCTAGTTCTTCATCACTGATAGTAGAAATTGCTTCCACACCGTTTTTTAAATTTTCCCAAAAAGTAGTGAGGTCATTTGCCTTAGGACAACGAACAGCCATGCCGATAATGGCAATATCTGTATTTGAATACATCATTTGTAAACTTCCTCATATTAACTGATTCCTAGACATTTTTTACCGTTACACGCATTTACGCCACAAAGGTGTCCAGGCCGTTGTCAAATTTTCCTATTTTATAATTTAAAATTCTTGGTTAATGTGAACAGAAGATTTTTGAATGCTTCGCTTGAACTCAACAGTCTCCGTTTATGTAGACATAGGCTGTGTGAACGGAATCATATAGTAGTAGTCTCATTATGACAAGTTAAGCTAGATATTTGCCCAAGCTCATACCCAAAAGCTCATCGGAAAATGATTGCTTTATTTTTATTATCTCTGCTCAGAACCATTATCGCTCTTCCCAAAGCGTTGTTTCCTTTTGTTCGCAATCAGGCGGCTGCGAGCCAAATGAGGGAGGTGTTCTGTCTTAGAATTATCCAGAAAGTTGGCTAAAAGTCGAATCGTTGGATACTGAAATAATTTCGCAACAGGGATTTCGATCTCTATGCGTTCAAGAACTAATGCCTGAACGCGAAGGATCGAGAGGGACGTTCCGCCAAGCTCGAAGAAATTATCATTTACTCCAACTTGATCAAATTCCAGTACACTAGCCCAAATATCTGTTAGTTTCTGCTCCATTGGTGTGCTTGGAGCCAATAGGAAGGTATTCAATTCTGGTCTAAGCCTGTCCACCTTGGGAAGTGCCTGTCGATCCACCTTGCCGTTATTCGTCAAGGGAAAAACACTTAATTCGACAAAGGCAGAGGGGATCATGTAATCCGGCAAGTATTCCTTAAGGTAGTTGCGTAATTCTGATGCAGAAGGTGGTGGATTTTTTCTTGCGATGACATAAGCGACTAGTCGTTTATCGATATCCTCTTGTACTATTACTACACTCTCTCGAACGTTAGGATGGATAGTTAAAGCAGTCTCAATCTCACCTAACTCGATAGTAAACCCGCGTACTTTTACCTGATAATCGATTCGTCCAAGGAACTCAATATTTCCATCTGGATGATAACGTGCTAGGTCACCAGTTCTATAAACACGTGCCCCAGGCTCATTGCTAAATGGATCGGGAATAAAACGGTCAGCCGTCAAATCTGGGCGGTTGACATACCCACGCGCAAGACCAACACCGCCGATGAATAGCTGTCCCACCACACCAATAGGAACGGGTTGTAATTCGCTGTCTAGGATGTATATCCTTGTATTGGCGATAGGCAAACCAATGCTAGGGACGATTTGCGGCGCGCGAATACAACAAAGTGTAGCATCCACAGTGCACTCGGTCGGACCATATATATTATAGAAGGTAGATGATGTAGACTGTGTCAAGAGTTGCCATAAATTATCCCCAATTGGTTCTCCACCTAAGAGTACCAGAGATGGAACTGAACCGATTCCATCAAGTAGTCCAGCCGAGATAAGTAGCTTTAGCTGCGATGGAGTACAATAGAATTCATCGATTGCATGGTTTTTCATATATGCTAGCAGAATATCTCCTGCTATCCGGTATTCTTTGGGCAGAATGTGGATTGTGTGACCACCCAACAACAAGAGATACTCACGGATGGAACCATCAAACGAAAGGGGAGCAATTAGCCCAATTTGGAGTTTTTGGCTTCCAATTTGACTATAAATCGATTTAGTAATCGCCGTCCACAAGTTTGTAACCGATCTATGATGAACCATCACGCCTTTAGGTCTACCAGTAGAGCCTGATGTAAAAATTATGTGTGACAGGTTGTCTACGATTACTTCGCTGGTTGGGTTTTGATCACTTTCCTTTGCAAGGATATTCCATTCCGTATCCAAGCAGACTACCTTTGCTCCATGAACGGGCAAATCCGCTTTTAATTGCTCTTGAGTTAATACTATTGATACTTGGGCATTATCAAGCATAAATAATAGCCTCTTCTTCGGGTAATCTATTGCGAGAGGAACGTAAGCGCCACCTGCCTTGAGGATGCCCAAGAGTCCCACCATCATCTCAAGCGAAGGTTCAACAAAGAGTCCAACCCTCGTCTCGGGTCCCACGTCTAATGATTGCAAATAATGAGCTACCTGATTAGCTCGTTGATTGAGTTCTCGATAGCTCAATTGTTTTTCTTGAAAGATAATCGCAATTGATTCAGGAGTACGTTCCACCTGAGCCTCAAATAATTGATGAACACATTCATCTACGGGATAATTGGCTCTTGTTGCGTTCCACTCAATGAGTAATTTATGCTTTTCCGCTTTCGTTAACAATGGCAAAATCGAGATTGGCTGTAGTGGATCTCTGACAATACTTTCTAGCAAGGACTCGAAATGCTCTGACATAAGAGAAATCGTGGTAGCGGAAAACAGATCAGTATTATATTGGAATGACCCAGCAAAATTTTTATCTAGATTGGTCATCGTTAACGTAAGATCAAATTGAGAAGCTCGCTGTTCTATAATGACAGACTCCAATGATAAATCTCCTAGGTTCATCTGGGATTTGAATTCACCATGGATAAATGATGTCAGGCCCTTGTCTGCAAGCCGTTGTGGCTTTTGCAATGTAAACATGACTTGAAAGAGAGGAGAACGGCTCGCGTCTCTTTTTAACCATAACCGTTCAACCAGTAACGTAAAAGGGAAATCTTGATGCTCAAGACCAGCCAGTACGGTTGTTTTCACTCGATTTAGGTACTCATCAAATGTCGGCCTCCCAGAGAGATCAGCGCGGAGAACTATCGGGTTTACAAAGTAGCCCACCACATCAGTCAGTTTGGTCTGACTTCTGCCAGATGTTGGAGATCCAATCAAGATATCATCTTGTCCTGTATAGCGGTAGAGCAGGACCTGAAATGCTGCTAAGAGCGCCATGTAGAGAGTTACACCTTTGGCTCGTGCAAACGCTTTTAGTCGATCAGAGAGTTCATCGCTCAATCGAAAAAAACAACTTGAACCAGAGTAGGTTTGAACCAAAGGTCGATGTTTATCATATGGAAAATCCAAAACTGGCAAATCTCCTGATAACTGTGCCTTCCAGTAGAGCCAATGTTGTTCCCCCTCCACACTTGCAAGCATCTTGGTTTGCCACTTTACAAAATCGGTATATTGTATTTCAAGTGGAGATAGAGATGTTCGTGTGCCATTTTTCTCAGCAGAATAAAGTGATGTCAGCTCATCTAGGAAAATAGCCATTGACCACAGGTCTGTTACGATGTGGTGTACAACCAGCAATAGTATATATTCTTGCCCCGCTAGCTTGAGTAACTTCACCCGTAGCAGAGCATCTTTGGTAAGATCGAATGGGAGATAGGCCTCTTTCACTAAAAAGTCTTTTACGAAAGCGTCACTCCAGGCGATAGCATCTATAATTTCAAGGCGTCCATCTTCTATCTCATAAATATGCTGGACAGGCTCTCCGTCGATAGTGCTAAACCTTGTTCTCAAGGACGGATGGCGACCAACCAATTTCTGAAGTGCCCGTTGCAATGCTTGCACATTGAGATCTGGTCCAATTCGAGCCGCAACAGAAATGATGTAAGCCGTATTTTCTGGTGCTAACTGGTGAATGAACCAAAGTGCCCGTTGGCCATACGAAAGAGGAGAGTATGTGCTTTTTTCTCTTAATAGACTTATATCAGGCGTTGCTTCAATGGGAGGATTAGTAAATTGTCTGAGGATCTCAGACGAGATGTGGGAAATGCTGATGCCCGATAGCAAGTCCACGATAGATAAAGTCACGCCTAGCGTAGATTCAATATCATGTTTCAGCTCAATAGCCATCAAGGAATCAATCCCGAAGTTATTTAAAGGTTGTTGATGATCTAATTGTGATGGATGAACCCTAAGTACCTTTGCAACTTGATGTTGCAAGTAAGATTCCAGTAGTTGCCTACGAATCTTTCCTGTTGTAGAAAGAATTGTCTCTCTATTCACCGTTTCCCCTGCAAAACCGCCCTCGTCCAATTCCGAACTGGGCATTTCTTCGGTATTACTTTCTATTACACTGAGAGTTCCACTAAGAAATTCTTTTCTGCAAGCATGACGCTGGATTTTACCGCTTGATGTTTTGGGAATGATACCTGCCTGGAGCAATAACACAGTATGAACGTGCACATCGTGCCGTTCAGCAACAGCGCGCCGGATTGTTGCAGCGATTGCATCATGGTCAGTTTTCTGATAATTCTGTTGCAACTCATGAGCGATAACCAGCTGTTCATCCTCTCCAATCTCTACGGTAAAGGCTGCTCCGCCTCCAAGTCGCAAGGCAGGATGACTTTGCTCTACAGTTATCTCAATATCTTGAGGATAGTGATTGTGTCCACGTATGATGATAAGATCCTTTAGCCGGCCAGTAATGAAGAGCTCATCATTCTCTATGAATCCCAAGTCACCAGTGCGAAGAAACGGACCTTCGCCAGTGTCTGTAAGATATGCATAGAATGATTCTCTCGTTTCCTCTTGCCGATTCCAATATCCTTGCGCAACGCTTAAGCTTGATACCCATATTTCTCCCACCTGCCCTTGAGAAAGTTCGGTTAAAGATTGAATAGCGACAATGCGGATATCTTCTCCAAGAGTGCGATGTCCACATCCTACAATCGATATGTAATCATGATCTTTTTGATTAACCTCGACTACGTTACCATTTTCCAATGCGATCCGGCTTACATTTTTGATGACTGGCTTAGTTGAAGTTGAGCCACCAGAGACAATCAAAGTCGCTTCCGCTAATCCATAACAAGGGTGAAATGATTCTCGTTTAAAACCACAAGACTTAAAAGCCTGAGTGAATCGCTCGATTGTCTCTGAACGCACTGGTTCAGCTCCGGTAAAAGCAATCTCCCAATTGCTTAGGTCAAGGGTAGTCCGTTGTTCTGGAGAAATTTTACGAGTACATAGATCATAAGCAAAATTAGGCCCACCGCTGATTGTCGCTCTGTAACGAGAAATAGCTTGCAACCACAAATAGGGGTTGCGTAAAAGATCCATAGGGGACATTAATATAACGGGGAAACTACCATAAATTGGCTGCAGTATCCCTCCAATCAATCCCATATCGTGATATGGAGGCAGCCAAATCACGCCTAAACTGTTGGATGAATACTTAAAGCACTCCTGGATACATGCTGAGTTGTGCATAAGGTTGCCATGGGTAAGCATGACGCCCTTAGGTGCCGAAGTGGATCCAGATGTGTATTGAAGCAGTGCTAATGCTGAACTATTAATAGTTGGCTCATGCCACTCATCAGCCAAGTCATCAGGGATGTTATCGGTCGTAACCCAATGTACTGATTGAAAATCAGGAATGTCAATAAATAATTGTTTTGCTAATAATAGAATATTTGATGTAGTTAATACGACTGATGGTTGTGCATCTTTCAATATTTCTTTAAGTCTCGGAAGGGTACGCGTTAATCTTAGAGGGTCTGGGGGATATACAGGGACAGCTACAACCCCGGCAAATTGACAGCCAAAAAATGAGGCGATATAGTCTAACCCAGGAGGATATAGAAGTAATGCGCGATCTCCCACAGTCAATAATTTCTGAAGCAATCCTCCTATGCGACGGGATTGATACTCGATCTCGCCAAGTGTATAATGAACAGCATCAACGTTTCCATCCACAAGAAAGGTATAAATCCTTTTTTCTGGCTCATGAAGGGATCTAAGGCGGAGAAGTTCTCCCAAGGTAGAAATATTATCTCCAGTAAGTTTGGGTAAAGATTTGGTCACTTTTTATCCTTGTTAGCTGACGCAGATCTTAAAAAAGTGGATTGTAACGCCTTCTGCGTTTAGCGAACTGCTGCTAAGGCAAGTTTACGGTCGTCAGTTGTAGCAGGCGCACCAATGTAGTTGCCTCTCACATCAACCCCGCATAATCCAATCATATTGAACATTTGTAGCAGTTCGTTTTTGAAGTATTTTTTCTCACGCACTGTATGTTCTCCTGAAGTTACTAATGTGTCGGCCTTCCACTTTTCAAGATGTAATTTCTGCTGTAGCTCCGTTCCAACGAATCAACATGAATGGTGCAGAAGCGGCCAATATGCTCACTGTCATCTAATTCGAGAAACTTTACCAATAACTTTAGGCTATGCTGTAGCAATTCTTGTCGTTTTTCACTCGACCATAATTCCCGTGACTCTCGTAACACGAATTCGGCTTGAATAGTAAACAGGAGTGTTTCGTTATCTTCCAAATGTCCTCAACAACAGTGTAACATCTTTTTCAGGGCTAACTGCAAGTCCAAACGAGTCACAGGATAAATTGTTTTGAATCTGCGGGAAAGGTTAAGCGCATGCATCGGCAGTAGATGAAAATGCGAACAAAGTATGCATTATAAAGACCTTTCTCTGACAATGTCACAGCATTATCTCCCGAAATGCAACAACCATCAATATCAATTTCTGCTTGTAGTAACGACAAAAATAGGCGTCTAGTATCGCACTCCAAATAAAGTATAGGCTGACAATTCTGCGCGATCTCCTGTAGAAAGAATGGAGTTTCGCGAGAATCGATGAATTCGGGCAAATATTTCACCACTAAACCATAGTGACAAACATGTGATTCTTCCATAATTAGATTCAATGTTTACTTGAATCTGGCGCCCATATTAAATTCTGCGAATCACAGATTCGAAAGTGTTGGAGCATATTAAAACAGAATGGAAAGGATATAAGGATTATTAAAGCGCTTTCGAATAAGTCTGCATCCTGTTTAACCTATGACTTATTGAAATGATTTAATACTATTAGTATAATATAAATTTGATTTTAGAGTTCACGACTGAATGCATCACGGGAAAGGTTACTTTGAAACGCAACGTTGCACTAGGGAAAATATTACCTTCCGCTTGGTGAATAAGCGCATCGAAGGATGAACACGATGAACCTGAATAACAAGCGTGAGTTGTTAGAAACTATGCAACCAAAATATCTAAAAGCGAATAAACTTGAAAAACAAAAGGTGCCGAACAAAATATCGACTGTAACTAGATACCATCGGAAACATTCAATCCGTGTTCTAATAGAATCATGTGCAAGTAAAAAACTATCTTACCGGGAAAATCAAATTCTACAAAACCAGCTATCGTGACGAAGTGGCAATGGTGCTTGGACAAATCTGGGGTACCTATGGGCACACCTGCTCGAAACATTTACAACCATTCTTGCCAGAAACTAATCAATGTTGGAACGGTGCAAAGAAACCAAACTTTCCAAAGAAAAAAGAACTGCTCTTGTAATCAGGTCTAACAACATTGATTGTTGCTTATGTCCTATTCGATTGGCTTGGGTACCACCAAGTGGAAGTTTGCTGAAAAACCTGATTCCGGTGCGCGCCTTAAAAAATCGGATGAAAACGTACTTAAGTCAGATCGGGTCAATAAAACGCAAAAAAGAATAGTTACGCAAACATTAGCGTTATTCTCACGGACATTGAGAAAGCCATGATATAGAACGAGCACTCGGCCCATTTTCTCCTACGTTAGTGTATTATAATATTATATGTTTTGTTTCCCCTAAATTCGGGGAGTTAAGAAAGCCTAACACTCTATGGTGATACTATTATGACAAATTGTTCTCGTTGCCAGAATAAATATATCACCCCACGACCAAGCGTGGTTCACCAGTGGAGCTTGCTGGCGCTTGCTGCCACATAATCCAGAAACCTTGTTAGGGCAGGCCGCACAATGTTAATTTAACCCTTCGGATTTTTGAATCATAACTAACGATACCCGTGTTCTCCGTGCTTTCTAGGTTTCCATCTCAGTGTAATAAATTAGTAAATTAGTTAAATAAAATATGGAGAGTAGCATATGATTCTCGTCACTGGTGGTGCAGGGTACGTTGGGAGTCTACTCGTCAAGCAATTGCTCGCTCTCGGCGAGAGCGTGCGTGTTGTTGATACATTCTGGTTTGGCAATCCATTTTCACAACATGAACGATTAGAAATTATTAATGCCGACCTCTGCAGTTGCAATCCTACTTGGTTAAACGATGTTAATGCGGTCATTCATCTTGCCGGGTTATCTAACGATCCAACCGCTGACTTTGCACCAGAACTGAACAGCAAATGCAATGTGCTGGCCACTCGCACACTAGCTCAAACAACAGCCGAACTATCTTTACGCGATGGACGTGAGATTCGATTTCTATTCGCCTCATCTTGCTCAGTCTATTACACATCATCAAACGTGGGCGATTTGAATGTCGAGCAAATGAGGGAGGACTCTTCTGTTGCACCAACCGCGAATTACAGTAAAACGAAACGACTAGCGGAACTTGAATTGCTTCGTCTAACAGACCACTATCCGTTGTTCTGTCCAGTGATCATCCGCAAAGGTACTCTCTTCGGTTTTTCGCCTCGCATGCGTTTTGATTTAGTAGTCAACACATTTACTCTCCACGCCTGGCGCACACGTCATATAACGGTTCATGGTCACGGTGAAGCATGGCGTCCCTTATTACATGTTCAAGATGCTGTGGATGCATACAATTATCTTCTTTGGTCACCAGCAGAGAAGATTCGAGGCGAGATATTCAATCTAGTCCATAAGAATTACCGAGTTTTAGAACTGGCACATTGGGTCTCAGAAGTCTTGGAGCAAAACTGCGGTGTTGAAATCCAAATTAAGCGCGATAGAGTTATAGATAATGATACACGAAGTTATTATGTTGTTGGCGATAAAATTGAGAAGACTTTAGGTTTTCGGGCAAACCGGGGGACATCAGAAGCAATATTAACGCTTTGGAACTCCCTAAAACGGGGCGACTTCGGGCCTGAGCCAGAGAATAACCCTAGTTACTTCAATATTCAATGGATGAAAAATCGTTTACAAACGGAGAATTCCGAGTCAGGAGTGGCTGAATGAAAGTTGTCGTAATCGGTTCAATTGGTCAATTGGGGCAAGACTTGATGCGCGTGTTCGGTGACAATGCAATTGGACTATGCCATCAGGATTTAGATGTGACTGACGGCCCAAGTGTGTTAGTAGCTTTGAATTCGCTTAGGCCAGATTGGGTCATTAACACAGCAGCATTCCATCGCGTGGATGACTGCGAGGCGAATCCGACCCTATCCTTGGCAGTCAATACATTGGGTGCGATCAACGTGTCGCGAGCTGCGGCGCAAGTAAACGCTGGCGTCGTGTTTTTATCGACTGATTATGTGTTTGGCGGAGAAATTCGCGAACGAGGGCATCCACACAACGAGAACGATCTTCCACATCCGCAAAATGTGTATGGGGTTTCTAAGTGGGCGGGCGAGCAGCTTGTAATGCAGAGTAATACACGCTACATTATAGTGCGAACGGCTGGCTTGTATGGCACAGCAACCAGCCGAAAGGGTTGGACTTTTCCTGAAATGATGATACATAAGGCTAAGGCGGGCGAGACACTCCAAGTAGTAAACGATCAAATTACATCACCGACCTATACCGCTGACCTGGCAATTAAGTTGAGAGAGTTGGTCGAGCAAGGCATAACTGGTCTATTTCATATAACGAATTCAGGGGAATGTTCATGGTTCGAATTTGCCCGTACTACATTGGAAATAGCAAAAATAAAAGCAACAATCGAACCGATCAATACATCAAAGACGCAAACTCGCGCCCAACGCCCGCCATACTCTGCACTCACAAGTGTTCGCCTGATAGAATGTGGATTGAACCCTTTACGCATATGGAAAGAAGCACTTAAAGACTATCTCCAAACGAAAGGCCATACCTAGGAGAATTATAATATGAAAATCTTGGCAGTCGAGCACTTGGCCATTCCAGATATTAAAGTAATCCGTTTCTCCCGCTTCTCTGATCAGCGCGGTTATTTTACCGAACATTATCGAAAAAGTGATTTTCAAACCAATCCACTGACGTCATTTATGGATGGCATTAGATTTGTGCAAATGAATGAGAGTTTTTCAAATAGCAGAGCAGTTAGGGGATTACATTTCCAGTGGAACCCCTACATGGGAAAACTGGTCAGAACAATGTACGGGCATATGATGGATCTTGTACTCGACATCCGTAAGGGCTCTCCAAACTTTGGAAACATCATTGCGTATGACATGCCCTACCATCGTAATCAGGATTTTGATGAGTGGATTTGGATACCACCCGGCTTTGCTCACGGAAACGTGTTTTTACAAGATACCTCAATAGAGTATATGTGTTCTGGAGAGTATAGCCCCGGATGCGAGGCCGGCATATCCCCTTTGGCTGAAGATATTGATTGGTCTTTATGTGACTTGCAATTAAGAGCAATATTCCTCCAGATTGCTCCAAATACCCCGTTGATTACAGACAAAGATAAACATGGCTTTTCAGTTACAACATGGCGACAAGACGAACGTTCCAACAATTTTATTTATGGAATCGGGATTTGAAAATTTGGAAAAACATCCTATTCAGATGTTCGTGAAACAATCCTTTATAGCCACCTACTTCGCCCAAATCATGGTAGGTTGAGTCGGGGACTGAGAACAAGACGCCGATGTACCACTTGCCTTCCATACCGCCGCCACTGCCAGGACACTCATGGATCAAACAAGACTCTCAGCAACCTCCAACCAGCCGTCACCAATCCGGTGGTGATCTTCGTAATTCCACCAAGCAGTAAGCACCGCCCGGGCAAAGCCATAACCTTCTAGTCGCTGGCGGTCAAAGCCAAGCCTCTCGCTTAGGATATCCAAGCGGCGCTGCTGGCGACGCGGCAAGTCGGCCCAAGTCGACACAGTTGGATTGGGATTGCGCAACAAAGCACCTGCATCATATTCTGCTTCCCCCGCAGGCCCCTGTGGGTCAATAGCGCGCCAATCATCCGGACCGGCCTGCAAGATGTTCCCATGATGCAAATCGCCGTGCAGCAATACTCGCGGCCCCTGGTTAGCGAGAAGTTCGGAAAAAATCCCTTCGGCGCGCTGCACCAAGCTAGTCGGAAATGGGCCGGTTGTGCCACCAAAGGCAGGGCGCAGGCGCTCCAAGCCGGCCGCCAGGTTTTCAACAGTCTCGAATGAGTGAACAGCCGGCAGCGGGCACCATAATGCTGCCATAACATCTGCTGCAATCACCGTTGCTGTATCATCGTCTTCCAAGGCTGAAAGTGGTCGTCCTGGCAGCAACCGCTCCAGAAGCAACGCAGCCGCTTGTGGGTCGGCATCCAATATTCGCACGCCCCCTCGCCCTGCAAAGACGCGCAACGCGACCAGTTCCGGTTCCAACATGCCCCCTGGCACGCCAAGCTTCAGCACCACCGGCATGCCATCCGCCTGCACTGCTGGTGTCACATAGTTATAGGTGAGATTGGCAAAAGGCTCTAAGACCGTCAGCCCCCAGCGCTGCGCTATGCTATCCAGAAGCTTAGGAAGGTGTGCATACCAAGCACGCCCTTCATCACCATGCAGATCAAAAAGCGTCTGAGGATATTTGAAACTGAATTGCATACGAGAACTTCTTTCGGTATCGGATTTGCTATGAATTAATTATGGGATGGATGATGGATATGAAGAGTCTTAGTTGTTCTAAATTACATGCCGAGCAAACAAAGCCATGTTGTACGAACTTCGGGCTTGAATTGAAAGTGGATTCAAGCACACCAAGAGTGCAGGCCGGCAGTTGGCAATATGGGTCTATAGTTGAGCCTCTCACTTCCGATCAGCAAAGCTTTGGGTTCTAAGTGTCGGCAGGGAAGCCGATGCCAACATCCCGACAAGTACTATATACGCTTTACTTGATACTTATGTTGCTTGTCGCTGTTCTTCCCGAAAATATTTATTCGTTTACTCCCTTGTTTTCATCGTGCCATTATGACCATTACGACAGTGCTGATTACCCAAAGGGAGTTGCCCTTAACCTTCTTGAAAATACTACCCCTTTAAGCTTTAAACTCCCCTAAGTAAAAACAATAAAGTCGTGCGACATTACAACCAAAGTTGATTAATATAGATTGATGAATCAGGTTGTAATTCATAAAATTTGAACTTTAATATAAGGACAAACTCGGTTTCTTCTTTTTGTATTCAGCATAGGCTTTTTCCCAAGAAAGAGACATCACACCTTGCCAGGTGTGATTCGCATATCTGAACATGCCACAAAGCTTACAAAACACTTGAAGCTGATCAACCATGGAGTCATCCGGGGAAGGTAATCTCTTTCTTCCGAGATCGAAACCAAATATTCGATCTATGCCACCCGCAAGCGCGCAAGGATAATACCCATAGGGTGTTAGCCCAATTCCCCATTTAGATGTTTGCTCACACCCATTAGAATAATCTGCGAATTTGAATTCGATGCGATCTTTAGGCGCGACATTAAACGGGTGAAAAAACTGTTCTGAGGATTCTTTTGATGAATTTTCAATTTTGACTTTTTTGGGGACTTGGGATAAAACGCTCGCAACCTTTCTCCCAAAACCATTCGTAACCAAGTGTAATGAAGTGTCGGGCGAGAAATGCTCTATATATTCTCGAAGCAAATATAGTATTCTGATGATATCAGGATGTAAAGTTGGTTCACCCCCCAGTATTCTTATGCTCTTCCACTTTACATCATTCTCGACAGTATCCTTAATAAACTTCTGAATTTGCTCAACCGCCATTTGCTCACTGCTAGGTGCTTGGCCACAAGATCTATTGCAATTAAAGCAAGACAGATTGCAACGATAGGTTATATCGATTTCGATAGAGGAGCGACTTCGTGCATATCTTGGACCAAGCAATTTCGTTAATGGCGCTTGTACTCTTATCAACCAGTAGATGCCAATTAAAGTTTCTGAATTGAATTTCTTATACATATTGCCTCCCAAAATATGAGTTTGCACTATTATCTATTTGGAACATCGGCTCAAACCAGATGATTTCTTCACTATCCGTGTTCATATTTTGCCCAAAAGAGGCAAGACGTTAATCGCACTGCCGGTGAGTTGAAGCAAAAGAGATAAGTCAAGGGCACAGATTTCGGTCCAGAGTAGCTAATCAAAAAATATACACTTTTGTAACTGCTTATTGGGTTGCACCAAAAAATGATTATTAAAAAGATTATATCACCTTGTCATTTTCTCGCTGTATCACGAACCCTTAAAGGCATGGCTTTTCCAAAGTCCAATTTATGTCTCTCTGAGGGAGCGTATTCGCCGCGACCGAAGAGTCTCTTAGCCGTCGTAGAGACCCTTCGCTTCGCTCAGGGCGACATTCTTCATTTTGTCAAGCGACCTTGGAAAAACCATGCCCTTAAAGGGAGCTCTCAAATATTATTAGAAATATGCCTTGTGGAGTGTATTTGCAGGCTAAATTGGTATTTGACCCTAACAACCGTTTTAGTGGATCCACCTAAAAAGAATAGAACTCCCTAATGGTGTCTCCGCATAAACAAAATCAATACAGTGAGTTCCAAGAAGGCGGGCGACCTGCTGTGATCAAGGCGTCAATCAGTTCGCCCGCTTATCGAGTGTTCGATCCAAGTGCTAGCCACGAATGATGCGAGTGATACATCCATCAATACTGCGAGATGGATAAATTCCTTGTGACGACGGATGTAAGCGATGTCTGCTAGCCATTCTTGATTAGAATGCTCTTCTCACAATTCATCCACCGTGTTCGGATAGAAAGAGGGTAGGATGATTACTACATGTCGTTCTGCAATTCACGAACGGTTGGTTTTTAGAGTTGCAAGCCCAGTTTTGTCATTAAAATAGATATATATTTGCGATTGACTTACCAACTGCGCCTTTTCAATTCTGCTGTTACGCGACGACAACCGTAGCAAGAAAATACTCACAACCTTGCTGATGATGACTTCCAGCTCGTCTTCATCCACGGCTTTGAACCCATAGTATTAATTCCTGCGCGAGGTATTCAACACGTGTCAAACCTTTGTTTTAGGATACTGCTTTCCCATCTTACGACTTGCTCTCGCTTTTCCTCCTTGCTTGGAGCAAGAGTGTTGAGGCTTTTTTTAGTATTTTCATCTCCTAGCTTGACTTACCTGCTAATCTTTCCAACTCGGTAATGCGGATCTGCTGTGGATCCACTTCTTATGCAAATACCGTATTGGAGTGAGATGGGAGATTTAGCACAGGCTGTTTTGATTCTTGCCGAGGTGATTGAATTGGATACTTTACAGCCTTACTCATCTTTGATGCGTGACGCTGATGCCCTTGAAAAAAATCCGAGAGCAACTTGGAGATAGGCATGAAAATTCTGGAACTACTTGACACGATAAAAAATGGCTCACTTTTTCCCCAATTCCTTTATCT